>ERZ1066118.213-NODE-213-length-61224-cov-15.084749_pt1 | contig 61224 bp, 58 predicted proteins | sample MGYA00382765_ERZ1066118 | MGnify/ENA primary metagenome ERZ1066118 (study PRJEB33369, sample SAMEA5778348) | biofilm metagenome | biome: Industrial cooling water; feature: Water cooling tower basin; material: Biofilm | place: United Arab Emirates | collected...
GGCCGGGGGTGAGGTTCCTGTAGGTATCATTCCTTAGCAAATAACTCCTCGGCACCGTCGGGTAGCTCCCCGGTTGCACCCGCCCACCCCGGAACAAATCAAGGTCGCCGTCGCGGTCGAAATCGGCGGCCACCACGCAAGCCCCACTGGAAGCGATGGGCGGCAGGCTGCCCGGCGAGCGGACGAGGTTGCCCGCCCCGTCGTTGAGGTACAGCCGGTCCTGGTACTCGGGCCGGTCGCCTTCGTGGGTGCTGCCCCCGCTGACCACGTACAGGTCCTGGTCACCGTCGCCATCGGCGTCGAAGAACAGCGCGCCGAGGTCTTCCATCTCGTTGCTGCCGAGGATTTTCTCCGAAAAACTGCCGTCCCGTTTCTGCAAAAACAGTTTCCGGACCCGGTGCGGGTCGGCCCCGACGAACACATCGTCCAGCCCATCGCCGTTGGCGTCGCCGACGGCGATACCGGGGCCGTTTTTCGAGAAGACGTGGGGCAGTAGGGGTGTGTTCATCAAATCCTGGTACTCCGTTTCTTCGTGGCGGTAGTCTAGGCCACGGGCGCTGCCGTCGAGGGTTTGAAACAGCGGCGGTTCGGTCGGCTGCGCGCGCGGAGTTTGGTCGGCGTCCGGCTGGTAGCGGAGGGTGTGCAACTGATTGGTCTTCAGGTTGGAAAGCCGTTGCCGCTTCCCGTCCGGCCAGGTGATTTCGCCGCTCACCGTCGCCGTTTCACCCAGTCCAAAATGCCACGTCGGCTCCACCGAGGAGAGGTAGCCGCGCACGGGGTGGGCTTCCTGCATCAGGACCTGGCCGTTGGGCAAGGCCAGGCGAATGGTGGCCCCGAAGGCGTCGCGGTTGGGTGCGGGGGCTTCGAGTTTCAGCCGGAGCCAGTTGGCGTCGGCCGATTGGCCGGGTTGAATCCGGTCGTTGCGGTACAGGCCCGCTTCGCCGTCGATGTTGTTGAACACCAAATCCAAATCTCCGTCGCCGTCGAAGTCGGCGTAGGCGGCTCCGTTGGAGTAGGTTGCTTCCTCCAGCCCCCAGGCCAGGGATTGGTCTTCAAACGTCAGGTCTCCCCGGTTGCGGAAGGCATAATTGTGAAGTTTATTTTCGGGCAATTCCCCCAGTTTGGCCAGGGTTTCGCGGCGGAAATCGGCGTTGGCGTACGCGCCGGGGAAGCGATTGGCCGCTTCGTTGAGGTAAATCGCGTAGTCCAGGTTGGTGATGTCGCGGCGGTAGCCGTTGGTCACGACGAGGTCGCGATAGGCGTCGAGGTCGAAGTCCGCTAGCAGCGGTGCCCAACTCCAGTCCGTGCGGAACACCCCGGCGAACTGGCCGATTTCAGCGAAGGCAGGGAGCAGGGTGCGGGGGGCAGGGGGCAAAGCAGAGGTTGGTTTTTGCCCCCTGCCCCCCGCACCCTGCCCCTCGCCCAAATTCAACTGCAACACATTCCGCACGTACTCGTCCTGGTAGCCCTGCTGCCGGGCGAGGTGGAAATACTCCCAGTTGGTTTTGATGAGCATCATCTTCTGCCGCTCGTTGTTTTCGGGCAGCATGTCCACCACCATCACGTCGGGCAGGCCGTCGTTGTTCACGTCGGCCACGTCCACGCCCATCGAGTTGTAGGACGTGTGTTTGAACAACTCGGCGGAGCGGTCAATGAAGGTGCCGTCGCCGTTGTTTATCCAAGCCAAATCGTTGGAAATGAAATCATTTGCGCAGTACACGTCGGGCCAGCCGTCGGCGTTGAGGTCGGTGATGCACAGCCCTAGCCCGTAGCCCTCGGCGAGGATGCCGGCCTGGCGGGAAACGTTTTTGAATTGCGGATTGGGGAGTGCGGATTTCGGATTTTTTGTGGAGTCCCGATTTTTTAATCCGCGATCCGCAGTCCCCAATCCGCAATTTTCGTAGAGCCGATCCGTGCTCGGCCCGGAGCCGTCGAGGCGCTTGGGGCGGATGACGTTGCGGCCCTGGCGTTCGAGGGCGTTCGTGAGCACGTAGCAGTCGAGGTCGCCGTCGCGGTCGTAGTCGAAAAAGGCGGCCTGGGTGCTGAAGCCCGTGTCGGCCAGGCCGTATTCGGCGGCTTTTTCGGAAAAACGAGGCACGTCGCCTGGTTTGCCGCCTTCGTTGATGAACAGGTAATTGGCCCGGCGGCTGCTGTCTTGCCCGGCTTCGAGCGGCCCCGCCGCATGCGGCCCAGCCACGCACACGTACACGTCGGGCCAGCCGTCTTGGTTGACGTCGGCCACGCTGACGCCCGTGCACCAGCGGTCGGTGCGGATGCCCGCATTTTCGCTGACGTCTTCAAATTTCCAGTTTCCCCGACCGCCCGCGGTCCGGTTCAGAAAAACCCGGCTGCTCACGTTGTTTCCCGTCATGAACACGTCGGGCCGCCCGTCGCGGTTGAAATCGCCGATGCCCACGCCCGCGCCGTTGTACATCGGGTCATAGCTGAGGGAATTGAAGGTGTCGTTCTCAAACCGGACGATTTCGTTGTTGAAACGCAGCCCGCTTTCCGAGGCCGCCACGCGGGTGAACAGCCTCGGCCCGTCGGAGGTGTCTTTTTTACAGGCGGTCAGCAGGCCGACGAGCAGCAACAATCCGACGAGGCGGGTCATGGTGGGGAAGGCGTTTTTTCCAAAAGGCAAAGTTTGGCGCGTTTGCCCCGGTTTGGGTTTGTTTTTGTGAAATAGTTAGAAATAGTTTTGCGGGGAAAAGATTTTGGTTCCAAAAAAGCGCACCTTTGGACAGCCGCCTGCTGCCTCACCGCCCAACGCCCTCCGCGCCATGAAAAATTACGCCACGGTTTCGGATGCTGAACTTTGGGACGACTTCCGCCAGGGGAGCCGCACGGCGTACGCGGCCATCTACGAGCGCTACGCGCGGGTGCTCTACAACTACGGCTACAAAATCGCCCAGGAGCGGCAACTGACCGAAGACTGCATCCAGGATTTATTCCTCATCATCCTCGAAAGCCGCGAGCGCCTGGCCCCGACCGACTCCATCAAATTTTACCTCTTCCGCGCCCTGCGCCGCGAGATTGTGCGGAAACTGCAAAAACGCCAGCTTTTCGAGGGCGGCGAGGGCAGCGACGAACCCGCCGATTTCCGGGCCGTGTTCACCTTCGAACCCACCTGGCTCGACCACCAGATTTCCTCGGAACAATCCGCTGAATTGCTGCTGGAACTGAACCGCCTGCCCGCCCGGCAAAAAGAAGCCATGTTTCTGAAATTTTACGACAACCTCAGCTACGAGGAAATCGCGGGCGTGATGGGCATCGAGCAGACCTCGGCCTACAAAATCATTTACAAAGCCCTCGACCGGCTGCAAGACCGCCTGATGGTGGATTTCCTGATGCTGGTGCTGCTGATGGGCGGGCTGGGGGTGGAGTGAGAAGCTCCTTGCAAAATCTTAGGTGCTCAGGCTAATGTTCAATGTTCAATGCTCAATGCTCAATGTTCAATGGTGTGAAACGCAACGTTGAACATTGAGCATTGAGCATTGAACATTTGGTTCGTACTGTGGCAAGTACCGTTGTGGGCACAAATCGACTTCTTTCCACAAATTTTCAGGCGGCGAGGGATAAACCCCCTCGCCGCCTGCTTTTGGGTGCATCCCGTCGGGTATGTCGACTACGGCGGCGGGCAACCCTCCCATGACTCCCTCCCAATTCCGACGGCAAACCCTGGAAGACTTCGTGCTCGACGATGCCTTCCGGGCCTGGGTATTGGCCCCAACGCCTGACCTCGACGCGTTTTGGAGCCGCTACCGGCAACTTCACCCCGACCAGACCGACCTTTTCCGGCAGGCCACCGATGTGGTGCAGCACCTGCGCATTGAGCGCGACGAACTCGGCGAGCCGGGCGAACGGCGCATCTGGCAGGCGCTGGAAACCCGCTTTAACGAACTCGATGCCGAATCGGGCGCGCGGCGTGGACGCTGGCGGCCACTGTGGTTCCGGGTGGCGGCGGCGGTGGCCGTGTTGCTGCTGGCAAGCCTGGCCGTCTGGCAGTTTAGCCGGTCGGATGGGTCGCAACGCATTCGGACGGCCTTCGGCGAAACCCGCACCGTGACCCTGCCCGACGGCTCGACGGTGCTGCTCAACGGCAACTCGACGCTCACGTTTGCCACCGATTGGGAAGGGGCCATTCAGCGAGAGGTTTGGCTCGAAGGCGAAGGGTTTTTCAAGGTCACGAAACAGGCCACGCCCAACGGCAGCCGGGTGAAGTTCGTCACGCACACGCCCAACCTCGACATTTCGGTGCTCGGCACCCAGTTCAACGTCAACACCCGCCGGGGCAACACGGCCGTGACCCTCCTCGAAGGCAAGGTGCGCCTCGAAAACCCCCGCAACCGGCAGGCCCGCGTGCTCGAAATGAAGCCCGGCGACCACGCCACGCTCGTGAAGGGCATCGAAAAAGTGGAGGTTATCCCAGCCAAAACCGACGCTTACGCCGCCTGGACGAAGCGCCTGTTTCTGTTCGACAACACGCCCCTGCGCGACATCGCCACCCTGCTCAACGACACCTACGGCCTGGAGGTGGTCTTCGAGGACCAGGAACTGGCCGAACGCCGCTTCACGGCCAACATGCCCAGCGACAACCCCGACACGCTGCTCAACGTCGTGGCGGCCACGTTCGACCTCGACGTGACGCGCACCGACCGGCAAATCGTCTTCCGAAGAAAACCCGCGAACGATTGACAACGAAACCTATGAAACACTCGCAACACCCCCTCCACCCGCCACCCAAACGCCCGCACTGGCCCACCCCATCCTGGAACTTCTACCAAACCTCATTTAAACCCCAAATGCTATGAATCAACGCGTACCGTTGCTCGTTGCGCTGGCTTTGGCCGGAGGATTCAGCGCCGTGCCGCTGCCCTCCCAGGCGCAGGTGTTTGCCAGCGCCGCCCAGCGCGTGACCGAGAACCGCCCCGCCGCCGTGGGGCAGACCCGCTCCGTCAAGCATATTCTGAGCGAACTTGAAGGTCGTTTCAACGTCACCTTCGCGTTCGACGAAGTCCTCCTCCGCGGCCGTGAGTCCAGCGCCAACCTGTCGGGCCGGAACCTGGAAAGCATCCTCCGCCGCGTGCTCACGCCCCAGGACCTGGAATTCCGCAAGGTGCAGGGCATTTACGTCATTGTCGAAACGCCAAAAAAAGCCCCCGACGCGTCCGCTATTCCGTCGGCAAGCACAACCCCTGAGTCCCTCCAGCCCGCCATGGTGGTTCGCCGCCTGACGGGCCGCGTCACCGACGAAAACGGGGCGGGGCTGCCGGGCGCGTCGGTGCTCGAAAAAGGAACCCAGACGGGGACTGTCACCGACGGCTCGGGGGCATTCTCGCTCAATGTCTCCGACGGAGCCACCACGCTGGTGGTGTCGAGCGTGGGCTACATCACCCAGGAAGTGGCCATTGGCAGCCAGACCGTCGTCAACGTAGCCCTGGCCGTGGACGTGCGCAACCTCGACGAAGTCGTGGTGGTGTCGTACGGTACCGTGAAGCGGGCCAACCTGACCGAGGCCGTGGGCGTGGTCAACATGGCCGAGGCCAAGAAAATCCAGGCGCCCTCGGTGGTTGACCAACTCCAGGGTCGCGTGGCCGGGGTTACGGTGGCCTCGGCGGGTGGTGCCCCCGGTGCGACGCCGATCATCCAGATTCGCGGTTCGAGTACCTTCGGCTCCAACGGCAGTCCGATTTACGTGATCGACGGGGTCATCATCGGCAGTGCCGCCGCCGATTTCAACCCCAACGACGTTGAAACCATCACCGTGCTGAAAGACGCCGCCGCCACGGCCCTCTATGGCTCGCGGGGCATGAACGGGGCCGTCGTGATCACCACCCGCCGGGGCAAATCGGGCAAGCCGCTCGTGGAGTACAGTGGGTACTACGGGGTGCAAAACATCGCGAAACGCCTGCCCCTGGCCCGCCGCGATGACTACATCAAACTCTGGACGCTTTCGTACCAGAACGCCCGCCTGCCCGTGCCCAACTTCGGCGCTGGGGGCCACGACACCGACTGGCAGGAAGAACTCATGAAACCCGGTGCCATCACCGACCAGAACGTGACCGTGTCGGGCGGGGGCGAAACCTCCAACTACCTCGTGTCGGCCAACTACTTCGACCAGGACGGTACCATCGTGGGGCCTCGGTACAAGCGCTACGCCATGCGGGTTAACACGGGCTTCAAGCGCGGGCGGCTCGAAGTGGGTGAATCGGTGTACCTGGCTTACATCGACAGCCGCAACGTGACCGGCCAGCCTTTCGATCAGGTAATCCGGATGCCGCCCACCATTCCGGTGTACGACCCGGCCAACCTCAGTGGCTACGGCTTCGGCTCCGACAACAACGCCACCTTTGGCACCAACCCCATCGGGCAGCAGTTGAAGGACGACAACCTCAGCCGGGGCTACAAACTGCTCGGCAACGTGTACGGGGAGTACCGCTTCACCGACTGGCTGAGCTACCGCCTGAGCCTGAGCCTTGATTTTTACAATTACCAGAACAAATTCTTCGCCCGGCCGGGTGCCCTGAGCTACAACAGCCCCAACAACCCCTTTGCCACGCTCGACGACCGCAACGGGCGGTTCTTCAACACCATCGTTGAGAACACGTTGAATTTCAACAAAACCTTCGGCAAACACAGCGTGAGCGGGCTGCTCGGTTACACCCGCCAGCGCGACGACCAGAACGAAATCTACGCCCGCATCGAAGGCATCACCGGGGAGTTTTACCAGCAACGGGCCGGGACACAAAGCCCCCGAACCGACGGTTTTTCGACCATCGCCGGGCTGGTGTCGCACCTGGGCCGGGTGATTTATTCCTACGACGACCGCTATGTGTTGCAGGCCAACCTGCGCCGCGATGCTTCGTCGCGGTTCCCGCGTAACAACCAGGTGGCGTACTTCCCTTCGGCCTCGGCCGCCTGGAACATCGCCCGCGAAGGCTTCATGCGCGACGTGAAGGCCATCAGCGATCTGAAACTTCGCGCCAGCTACGGCGTTGTGGGTAACCAGGCCATCCTGCCTTACCAACTGGCCCCGACCATCGATCCCAACCTCAATTACGTGCTCAATGGGCAGAACGTGGTGGCGGGTGCTGCCAACCGGACCCTGCTCAACACCGATCTGCGCTGGGAACGCAAGGTGACGGCGGACGTGGGCGTGGACGTGAGTTTCCTCAACAACAAACTCCAGTTTACCGCCGACTACTTCCGCTCGGAGTCGAAAGACCTCCTGCTCAACGTGCCCGTGCCCCGCTCGTCGGGCAACGAAGGCCCCAGTCCCTACGACAACCTGGGGGGCATCCTCAACCGGGGCCTCGAACTCAGCGCTACGTACAGCGACCGCGTTGGCGATTTCCGGTACAGCGTTAACGGACAAATCACCAGCATCCGCAACAAAGTGCTGCAACTCGTGCCCGCCAACGGCAACCTGCCGCTGTTTGGTTACGGGCAGATCACCCGTACTGAGGTAGACGGGCCCCTGGCCGGTTTCTACGTGCTGCGTTTCGACGGGATTTTCCAGACTCAGGAAGAAATCAACAACAGCGCCCAGCGGGGCACCAACGTCACCCCCGGCGACGTCCGCTGGAGAGACGTGAACGGCGACGGGCGCATCAACTTCAACGACCGCGAAATCATCGGCACGCCCTTCCCCAAACTGGAGTACGGCCTCAACCTCACGGCTTCGTACAAAGGCTTCGATCTGTCGCTGTTCTTCCAGGGCGTGGCGGGCAACCTGATTTTCAATCGCAACCGACAGTGGACCGACCGTTTCGACGACGTGCAGAACATCCGCACCGACGTGAACTACTGGACCGGTCCCGGCACCTCCAACACGGCGCCCAAGCCCATCAAGGGCGACCCCACGCTCAACCCTATTTTCCAGAGCGATCGCTGGGTGGAAAAAGGAAATTACGGCCGCATCCGCACGTTCCAGATCGGCTACAACTTGCCTTCAACCCTCATGAGCCGTTGGAAAATGAATTCCGTACGGGTGTACGCCAACGCCCAAAACCTGCTCACGCTGACAAAGTACTCTGGCTACGACCCCGACGTGATCGGCGACATCGGCGCGGGTGCCGCCAACAGCAGCAACTGGTTTGGCCGGGGCATTGATCAGGGCAACTACCCCGTCGCCCGGACGATCAGCCTGGGGCTGCAGGTGAAGTTCTAATTGAGTTTTGGGTTTAGCGTTCAGGGTTTAGAGTTGCAGAATCATCACTCTAAACCCTGAACGCTAAGCCCGAAACCCCAAACATTTTGAAAAGAACATGAAAGTCTCCAAAATAACCCTTTCCCTGCTCCTGGCCGGTGGGCTGGTGGTGGGGTGTAACGACCGGAAACTTCTCGATCAAGTGAACCCCAACGTGGCCACGGTCGAAACCTTCTGGAAAACCCAGGACGATGCCCTCAAAGGCCTCAACGCGGCCTACGGCGGGATGCAGGAACCGCTCTTTTCGCGCTGGATGCTCTTTCTGACCGACATGAGTTCGGACGAAGGCTACAGCCAAAGCCCCTGGACCGACCTGGCCAACATCAGCAAGTTCATCGTCCCCGATTACAACATCGAAATGAACCAGGCCTCCTTCCAGGTGGCCTACCGGGGCCTGTACCGCTGCCACCAGGTGATGGAAAACGTGCCGAACATCCAGATGAATGAAACGCTCAAAAAGCGCATCATCGCCGAAGCGAAGGTCATCCGGGCGTACTGGTACTACAACCTGGGCAACATCTGGGGCAACGTGCCTTTCGTGCTCAAAACGCAGACCCCCAACGACCGCCCCGAGCAGGCCACGCAGCAGCAGGTGTTCGACCAGGTGGTGAAAGATTGCCAGGAGGCCATCGCCGACCTGCCCGAAAGTTACTCGGGCGGCGACGTGGGCCGCTTCCACAAGTACACCGCCTACGCGCTGATGGGCAAAACCCTCATGCAGCAGAAAAAATGGGCCGATGCCGCCGCCGCCTTCAAGGTCATCATCGACCAGACGCCCACGCGCTTCGACCTGATGCCCAACTGGGAGGACAACTTTACGACGATGGCCGAGAACAACAAGGAGTCGCTGATGGAAATCCAGTACGCCGAGGAAAACCGCGCCGGGTTCCCCAACTACAACGTGGCCGGGGGCAGCGAGTCGTCGGAGCGGGCGCAGTTCCTGGGCCTGCGGATCGTGGGTTGGTGCGACGGCCAGCCGACCAAGTGGCTGCAAAACCAGTTCTTGAAGGAAAAAGACAAGGACGGTAAGGTGGACCAGCGGTTCGAGTACACGATGTTTTCCAACCTTTCAACCGGGTTGATGTACGGCAGAACCTTCGCCCAGTGGGGTTTCGGGCCGAACGACCGCTTCTGGAAAAAGTACACCAACTACTGGAAAACCACGGACAGCTATTTTTCGGGCATCAACAACCGCGTGATCCGCCTCTCCGACGTGTACCTGCTCTACGCCGAAGCCCTCAACGAGCAGGGCCGCACGGCGGATGCCATTCCGTTCGCCAACCGGGTGCGGGCACGGGTCAACATGGCCAACCTGCCCCTGACGATGACCCAGGCCGCTTTCCGCGAGCAACTCCGCCAGGAGCGGGTGCTCGAACTGGCCGGCGAAACGCACCGCTTCTTCGACATGAAGCGTTACGGCATCCTCGGCCCCGAACTGGCCGGGCCGGACGTGACGAAGCCCGCCAACGAAGCCGAGTTCGACACCGATTTCAAAACGTTCGTGAAAGGCAAGAGCGAACTCTACCCAATTCCGCTCTACGAAACCGACGCCAACCCGAAAATCAAGCAGAATCCGGGGTGGTAAACCGACCCGGCACCTGCGTTGAAACCGACGAAAAAACGGCTCCGAAAGCGGAGCCGTTTTTTTTTTTGCCGCTTCGGATCATCTTGGCTCCCTCAGTCGTCCGTCGATCAACGCACTAAGTTTTGATTTAAACCTCTTTCTGCGCGTTTCGAGTTTCTTCTACGAAAGTGAGTGCATTTTTTAACGTTAACATTTGATTATTGAAAGAATTTTTGTCAAAACAAGAATTTGTAAACTAATTTTTCAAACAATCCAAAAAACTGGAAAGTTTGGCAAACGGTGTCGTTCGCCGACACCCGTTTTGTCTTCTCACCCCAAAACCTTACAGGATTATGAAAAAGTACGTGTTCGCATTTTTAACGTTGGTGAGTCTCGGTTCGGCCCCGGTAATGGCCCAGGAAGCCCGCAAATCGTCGTACACGGTGTCGCTCAACCAGGACAGCTTCTTCGGTTTCTACCCAACCATCAACGGAAGCTACAGCCTGAACAAAAATGTTGACTGGACCTTCTACGGCATTTTCTGGACGACGCCCTCTTTCGGCACGGGGGGCGGCGGCGGTTTGTGGACGGAATTCGGAACGGGCGTGAACATCAGCACGTTCAACGGCGTCCTCAAACTCAACCCGCAAATCGGCGTGCTGAACGGCAAATTGCTCTCGAACGGGTCCTTCCCAATGTTTCTGGAAGGGGTGGTGCCCAGCATCACGGCCAACCTTGCCAGCAGCAAGTGGGAGGGGCAATACTACCTGGGCTATTATGCGGCCGTGCGCAAAGGGCAGGTCTTGTCGGCTGACCGGGCGCGGCTCGTCGATTCGCCCGTGCAGAACAACTTTCTGCACTGGTGGGTCAACGCCGGGTACAAACTTTCTTCCACCGTTTCGTTGGGGGCGCATTACGAACACCTGCGGTCGAATCCGAGCGCGGGCGAGTCCAGCAACGTGTACAAATGGGCGGGGCCATACGTGCAGGCGAGTCTGCCCAACGGCCTGGCGCTGCGTCTGACCGGCGGGTGGGACGTGCTCGACCGTCCGGCCACCGACGGCACGAGTTCATTTTACAAAATGTCGGCGTCGTTTAGCTTTTGATGCCGAAGTCGTTTGACAGTTCATTTTCAGGGGTAACACGGCTGTCACGCTGACGTTCTAATCAGGACGCGTGGTTGAAGCGCTACGCTTTCCGGACCGGGCAAGGCGTGACGCCGTTATTTTCCATGAAAGAAATCACGGTACCGCTTCCTGGCTACCTCCAGCACGTGTTGCTGGTCAGCGGCCAACGGCGGAAACGTTCAACGGGAAATTCGCAACGAATCCACGACCTCTAAAACAACGTCGGGCTGGTTGAACTGCAATTCGTGGCCCGTGCCGGGCACGACGATGAGCCGGTCTTTCAACGTTGTGCTGTACCCCAGGCCGGGTCGGTCGATGGCGATGGCGGTGAAGCGCCGGGCCAGGGTGTCGAAGTAGGGAAATTTCCAGTCGTACACCGACCCGCCGTCGCCGTGCAGCACCAGCGGCGGCCCTTGCCCGGCCCGCAGGAAATGCAGGGATTGGCCGTTCTTCGTCAGAAACGAGCCAACCGGCGGGTACGCCTTTTCCGAATGCCCGACTACTCAGCGGATGTAACCGAAGGCCAGTAGGCAAACGAGCGGGAGGAGCAGCAGCATCCGGACGGGGCGCTTCATGGAGGGGCCGAGGGTGCGTTGGAGCGGCCGGACAACTTACCGCCGAAACCGGGTTTTTCAACAAAACCGGTTTCGGCGGCAACGGCCGTCACGCCTTCCCCCCAAACAGCACCCGCATCACCCCAAACGGCCGGATGAGGCAGTGGTACATCAGGAAACACCCCCCGAACGTCGCCCCGGCCAGGAGCAGGAATTTTAACCCCCAGGGCCATTCAAACGGAATCAGAAAATAGCCCACCGTCACCGTGATGGTCTGGTGGAGGATGTAAAACGGGTACACCGCCGGGTTGGCGTAGGTCAGGAAGGCATTTTTGAAATTCAGGTACCGGTAGCCGTGGCCGAAAATCGTCAGCAGCCAGCACCAGGCGTTCGTGATTTGCAGCAAGGCGAAGGGCAAGACCCAGGTGCCTTCGGGTTCGTAAACGCGGTTGGCGTAAGCCGCCAAAATCCCGACCGAGCAAACTGCCGCGATGCCCAGCGTAAGCCGCCGCCAGCGGGTAAGGATTTCCCAAAACGCGGTTTGGGTACACAGCACGAAGCCGCAAAAAAACAGCGTGAAGTCATGGGCGTGGTTGCTCCAGTCGCCGGCGAGGCCGTGGTTGTTCTCGGGCAGGTCGAGGGCGGCGATGAGCAGGTGCCAGGCCACGGGCAAACCGATGAGCCAGGCGGGATTTTTGAAAAATTCCCCCCAGCGGGCCGTGAGCCGTTTGCCACGGTCCGACCGCAGCGCCAGCCAGAGCGGCAAGCCCAGCAGCGAGTAGCAGAAAATGTAGGCCAGGTACCAGAGGTGGTGCCAGCTAAACGAGCCGCCCCCGCCGCCGTCCTGGTACGGCACGAACTGGAATACGCTGGGGTACCAGTCGGCGTAACTGCCCGCGAACTGCCCCCGGTACAGCCGCTCGAAGTAAATCTGCGGGGGCACGATGACGAACATCCCGACGAGGAGTGGCAGCAGCAGGCGCTTGGTGCGGTCCCAGGCGAAAGCGCCCGCCGAGCGCCGCCCCAGCGCCCAGTACACCCCCGCGCCCGAGATCATGAACAGCAGCGCCATGCGCCATTGGCTCAGGAAGAGCATGGGGTACTCAATGCCCCGGCTGAGGACCTTGTTTTTGACGTGCCAGCCCCAGTGGTTGAAAAACATGCCCGTGTGAAACAAAATCAAGAGGGCGAAGGCCAGCACGCGGAGCCAGTCGAGGTCGTGGCGGCGGAAGGTGGTGCGGGTAGGCGCGGGGGCCGTGGTCGGTTCCATAAGAAAATGCGGGGGATTTTTCCGCCAAAGAAAACGCCCGTTTTCACCCAAAAACGACCGATTTTATCGGCAGCGCGTTCACGCCGATGCGCGCGAACGCCGAAATTCGGAGGGCGTCTGGCCCGTCAGTTTCTTAAACGCCCCGTTGAAAGCCGATTTTGAAGCGTAGCCCACCCGTTCGCCGATTTCCTCCAGTTTCAGGTGCGCAAGCGCCGGGTCGGTTAGCAGACGCTCGGCCTCGCGCACCCGGTGTTGCGCCAGAAATTCAAAAAAATTCTGCCCCAATCGGTCGTTGAGCACCTGCGACAGGTGGTGGGGCGACACGCCCAGCCGTGCGGCCAAACCGGGCAGGGAGCAGGCGGGGTCGAGGAAGGGTTTTTCCAAATCCACGACCTCGGCCAGTTTGCGGAGCGTGGCCTGTTCCAACTCCGGAGTCAGCGCCGATTTCTCGTACTTCCGGATTGGCTCTGGTTCGGGCGGTTTGGGCACGAAATGCGCCGACTGCCGGAGCAAAGCAAAACTGGTGGCGTACACCACGAAGGCCATGTGCGCGGCGACGAGGTGGTCGCCCAGGTCGTCGGGGAAGGTCAGGCGGCAGATCGCGAACACGATGATGACGGAAAAAACCTGAAGCAACAGGTTGCGGTACCAGGTCAGTTCGGGCTTCCGGTTGGAAAAATACGGCAGTCCAGCCCGGCGAAACACCTGCCACACGACGCGTGCGCTCAGGACGACGTACGCGACCATGCTCAACAGGGTCAGTTCGATGATGGCGTTTTTCGGCCCGAAAGCCCAGGGGGCGTAGGGCCGCACGGGCAGGCGTGGCAGGTGGTCGTGGAAAGCCGCCACGTAGGCGTTGTACCGCACGGCGACGGGTTGCGGAAACCACATTAGGCACAGGTAGCCGAAGTACAGCGCCGAGGGCAAAAGGTGCGGCCAGGACCGATGGCTGGGGTTTTCGGAGAGACTTTCCCGGAAATACAGGTACAACAGCGGCCCGATGAGCAGGTTGACCCACTCGGTAGAATCGTCGAGCCACACCACCCCGAACATGTAGTTGGTGTAGCACAACCACACGTCGGTCATCAGCAGCGTCAAACCGAGCATCAGCAGACCGAGGTACCGGTTCGTGCGCTGAGTGCCCCGGCTGTGCTTCAGGAAAAAGTACCCCAGCACCAGGCCCTGCACCATGCCCAGGAAAATCAGGAAAGCGAATACGTCGGTGCGGGGTGGGGGCGAAGGGGGCATGGGGCGAAACTACGATTTTTCCCCGTGCCGTCCGTTCAGGGCCGGTCGTTGGTGCCGTCGGTTTGCATCCGGTGGCGCAGCCAGGCCCGCTCGGGGGTCGAGCCGCACCACTTCAGGGCTTTTTCCCAGTGCTGCCGGGCGAGGCCGGGCTGGTCGAGGCGGTGATGGAATTCGGCCCGCACGGCGTGGTAGAGGTGAAACGGTTCGAGCGAGGGGCCGTCGGGCAGTGCATCGAGCGCCCGCAGTCCGGCTTCGGGGCCATTGAGTTCGGCCACGACCACGGCCCGGTTGAGGGCCACCACGGGCGAAGGTTCCAGGGCCAGCAGCAGGTCGTAGTAGTGCAGCAGTTGCCGCCAGTTGGTGTCGGCGTAGGTGGGGGCAATGGCGTGCTCGTGGGCGATGGCCGCCTCGAGGTGGTAGGGCGTGAGGTTGTCGCCCGTGGCCGACTGGAGCAGGAGCCGGATGCCCTGACGAATGAGCGGTTGGTTCCACCGTTCCCGGTCCTGGTCGGAGAGCAGCAGCAGGTTGCCGGTCGGATCAAAACGGCTGTCGATGCGGGCGGTCTGGAAGCACATCAGGGCCAGCAGAGCGCGCACGGCTGGCTGATCGGTGGGCGGAAATTCCGTCAGCAGTTTGACAAACCGCATGGCGTCTTCGAGCAAATCCACCCGCACGAGCGCTTCCGACTGGGAGTGGTAGCCTTCGTTGAACAGTAGGTACAGCGTTTTGAGCACGTTGCCCAGGCGGGGCGCGAGGTCGGTGCCGGCGGGCAGTTCGAGGGCGATGCCCAACTGCCTGATTTTCTCGCGGGTGCGGTACAGCCGTTTTTCAATCGTGTCTTTTTCGGTCAGAAACGCGTTTGCAATTTCCTGCACGCTCATGCCGCACAGGCTTTTCAGCACGAGGGCAATCTGACCATCGGTGGGCAAAGCGGGGTGACAGCAGGCAAACATCATCCGCAACTGGCTGTCCTGGATTTCCAACTCCGAAAACCAGCCCTCCGTGGCCGACTCCGCCGTTTCGCTCTCGGCGGCCAGAGCCAGTTCTTCGCTGATTTCGGCGAAGTGGCTGGCCCGGCGCACGTAGTCGATGGCTTTGTGGCGCGCCACCCGGTAGAGCCAGGCGGCGGGGTCGTCGGGTACGCTGCTGCGCCAGGCCGTCAGGGCGGCCAGGAGGGTCTCCTGCACCAAATCTTCGGCGATTTCGCGCTGGGCAAAGCCGAAGTGCCGCGTCAGCACCGCTGCCATTTTCCCCGCCTCCCGGCGGAACAGGTGGTCGGCAAGGTGGTGAAGGTGGGGCATGGAAAGTTTGAAAGGGTTGAAGGGTTGAAGGTTTGAGAGTTTTGGGTGAAAATGTACGTCAAACCTCAACCCTTTCAAACCCTCAAACCTTCAAACCTTTCAAACTTTCAAACCGAAAACACCATCACCGGCCGCACTTCCACCCGGCCGTTGGCCTCAAACATCGGGCAGCCGTCGGCCAGTTGCACGGCTTCGTCGAGGTCGGATGCCGTGATGAGCGTGTACCCGCCAATCACCTCCTTCGCTTCGCTGAACGGCCCGTCGGTGACGACCCGCGCCTTGCCCGAAAGGGTGCGGCCCGTCGGCAGCAGGGCTTCGGTACTCACGAGGTGGCCCCGTGCGGCCAGACCGCCAATCCAGGTGTTCCATTTTTCGAGTTCTGCCTGCATTTCCTCCGGCGATTGCTGCACGAAGGTTTCTTCGTCGCTCTGGGTGTTCCAAAACAGGAGCATGAATTTGTGCATGGTTGAAAACGGGTTTTGAGCAAAATCACCCCAAAGACGAACGGCCCGGCGAAAACCGGACAGGCCAACGAATTTTTTTTGAAAAAAGCGCGCAAAAAAAGTTCGACCGGCGGGCGGTCGAACGTTGTGTGAGGATTACGGAAAAAACGGGCGGCTACTTCAGCACGTTGAGCAGGTAGTCGCCGTAGCCACTTTTGCGGAGCGGCTCGGCAAGGTCGCGCAGTTGGGCGGCGGTGATGAAACCCATGCGGTAGGCCACTTCCTCGATGCAGCCCACCTTCAGCCCCTGCCGCTCCTCGATGACCTGCACGAACTGCCCGGCCTGCATCAGGCTGGCAAACGTGCCCGTGTCGAGCCAGGCCGTGCCCCGGTTCAACACGCCCACCTTGAGCTTGCCCCGCCGGAGGTATTCCTTGTTGACGTCGGTGATTTCGTACTCGCCCCGGGGTGAGGGGGCGATGTTTTTGGCGATTCCAACGACCTCGTTGTCGTAAAAATAAAGCCCCGGCACGGCGTAGTGCGACTTGGGCTGCCGGGGCTTTTCTTCGATGCTCAGCACGTGGAAATCATCGTCAAATTCCACCACGCCGTACCGTTCGGGGTCCTGCACCTGGTAGGCGTACACCACGCCGCCGTCGGGGTCGTTGTTCGACTGAAGGAGTTTCGACAGCCCGCTGCCGTAGAAAATGTTGTCACCCAGCACGAGGGCCACCTTTTCTTTCCCGATGAATTCCTCCCCGATGACAAATGCCTGGGCCAGGCCGTTGGGCACGGCCTGCTCGGCGTAGGAAAACGAGCACCCGATGCGGCTGCCATCGCCCAGCAGCTTTTGAAAATTGGGCAAGTCGTGGGGCGTCGAGATGATAAGAATTTCGCGGATGCCCGCCAGCATCAGGATGCTCAGCGGGTAATAAATCATCGGCTTGTCGTACACGGGCATGAGTTGCTTGCTCACGGCCAGGGTCAGGGGGTGCAGCCGGGTGCCGGAGCCTCCGGCGAGGATGATGCCTTTCATGCGAGTCGTAAGTCGTAAGTCGTAAGTCGTAAGTCGTAAGTCGTAAGTATTGGTTATCAAGTACTTACAACTTAAGACTTACAACTTACGACTCACCTGTTTTCGTACATTTCCGAATAATACTGCTGGTAGTGGCCGGAGGTGACGTCGTGGAGCCACTGCTGGTTGGCGAGGTACCAGTCCACGGTTTTTTCGAGGCCCTCGGCGAATTGAAGCGACGGTTCCCAGCCCAGTTCGTTCATGATTTTGCGGGCGTCGATGGCGTAGCGCAGGTCGTGGCCGGCGCGGTCGGTCACGTAGGTGATGAGACCCGCCGATTCGCCCTCGGCCCGGCCCAGCTTGCGGTCCATGATGTGGCAGAGCAGGTGCACAAGGTCGATGTTTTTCCACTCGTTGAAGCCGCCGATGTTGTAGGTCTCGCCGGTTTTTCCCTGATGAAACACCGTGTCGATGGCCCGGGCGTGGTCCACCACGAAGAGCCAGTCGCGCACGTTTTCGCCCTTCCCGTACACGGGCAGGGGCTTGTGGTTGAGGATGTTGTGAATCATCAGCGGAATCAGCTTTTCCGGAAAATGATTCGGGCCGTAGTTGTTCGAGCAGTTGCTGAGCACCACGTTCATCCCGTAGGTGTTGCCGTAGGCCCGCACGAAGTGGTCGGAGGCAGCCTTCGAGGCCGAGTAGGGCGAACGGGGGTCGTAGGGGGTTTCCTCGGTGAAAAACTCGTCGGGGTTGTGCAGTTCGCCGTACACCTCGTCGGTGCTGACGTGGTAAAACCGGTGTTGCTCGTACTCGCCCTTCCAGGCCCGGCGGGCGGCGTTGAGCAGGTTGACGGTGCCCACCACGTTGGTCATCACGAAAGCCGTCGGGTCGGTGATGGAGCGGTCCACGTGCGACTCGGCGGCCAGGTGAATCACGCCGTGGAAGTCGGTTTCTGAAAACAAGGAATCCAGAAATTCCGCATCGCGGATGTCACCTTTGACGAACGTATAATTTGGCGCGTTCTCGATGTCGCGCAGGTTGGCCAAATTGCCCGCGTAGGTCAGGGCGTCGAGGTTAAAGACCCGGTACGTGTCTGAGTATTTCGTTACGAACAGCCGCACCACGTGCGAGCCGATGAACCCGGCCCCGCCGGTTATCAAAATTTGTTTCATGGTTTGTTGGTTTGTTGGTTTGGCTGTTTTGTCGGCGTCAAACCAATCGCAGCGCGTTGGGCGTTTAGTCGGATTTATACTTGATTCCTTTCAAATCGCTCTGTTTCGAGTAATCCATTAGTTTGCTAATTATGTTTTTGATTTCCAACGCTTTATTGTAAACCTCGCTGAATTCTTCGTTCGAAATGTAGCCCCTATCCATGGCCCGGTACGCTTGGGAGCGAACCTCACCAGTTGAGCCTTTGGACGTGCTTAGAAACTGAATAAATTCACGAGTTCCCTCCCGGTCGAAGCCCTCGGCGATGTTATCCATAATGGAGCCACTTGCGCTCAACCACTGATCGACGAGTTTGAAGTCACGGGAGAAGGCAGGCAGTCGGGTCAATTTGAAAATGACCTGATCGAGCAAACGGGCTTTTTGCCAAGCCTGAATGCCTTCAAACCGTTTGAATGTGGCCATTGGAAAGGATGTTTGATTGTTTGGGTGTTTGTTGGTTTGAGGGCTAAAACAACTGTCTGTCAGTCAACTATCTATTAAGCCGATACAATCAAACACTCAAACATCCAAACCAACAAACATCCAAACAATCAAACCCCCAAACTATCAAACATGCAGCCGTTGCTGCCACCGCCACGCGTCGGCGAGTGATTCGGCCAGGGATTTTTCGGCCTGCCAGCCCAGGCCCTCGGTGGCTTTGGTCACGTCGGCGTACACGGCCGTCACGTCGCCGGGGCGGCGGGGGCCGAGGGTGTACTTCAGGTCCACGCCGGTGGCTTCCCGGAACGTGTTGATGAGTTCGAGCACGCTGTTGCCCCGGCCGGTGCCGAGGTTGAACACGTCGTAATAACTGCCTTCGGTACGTCCGGCCAGCACCTCAAGGGCTTTGACGTGGGCCTTGGCCAAATCGACGACGTGGATGAAGTCGCGGATGCAGGTGCCGTCGGGGGTGGGGTAATCGGTGCCGAACACGGTCAGCGGACCGCGCAGCCCCGCCGCCGACTGGGTAATGAAGGGCACCAGGTTGCTGGGGACGCCCCGGGGCAATTCGCCGATGCGCGCCGAGGGGTGCGCCCCGATGGGGTTGAAGTAGCGCAGGGCCAGTGCCCTCAGCGGCGCGGGAGAGGCCACCGTGTCGCGGATGATTTCTTCGCCCACCTGCTTGGTGTTGCCGTAGGGCGAGGTGGCCGGCTGCACGGGCGTCTGCTCGGTAACGGGCAGTTTTTCCGGCTGGCCGTACACCGTGCAGGAGGAAGAAAACACCAGGTTGGGTACCCCCGCTTCGAGCATCGCTTCGAGCAGGGTGACCAGGGCGCTGAGGTTGTTGCGGTAGTAAAGCAGGGGCTTTTCGACCGATTCGCCGACGGCCTTGCTGGCGGCAAAATGAATCACGCCCGCGATGCCCTCGCTGTGGAACAGGTTGACCAGGTAGGCCCGGTCGTTGCAGTCGTGCTGGTAGGAGGTGACGGCCCGGCCCAGGATTTGGGTCAACCCGTCGAGAACGGCCGGTTCGGAGTTGGAGAAATCATCGAGGATAACGGGTTCGTGACCGGCTTCGACCAACTCGACGACCGTGTGCGAACCAATGAAACCGGCCCCGCCGGTAACTAAAATTTTCATGCGGAAAACGATTGGCGGCGTGAACGACCGCGTCGATGCACCGCGCGGTCGGGGCAAAATTAGGCAGAACCCCGCCGATAAACCAATCCGCCCGCCCGGAAATGCGGCGTTCGCCGCCGCGCCCGGAGGAGAGTTCTTGCTTTTTGGGCGGAACTTTGTAGGTTAGAACGGAATTTCAGGCTTTTCATCAACATCCCCGACGTTCCGGACGGCCCCGCGCCGACGCCCATCCCCTGAACCCCATGGAAACCAGCGAAATCCGAGCGCTCATCTCGCTTCTTGATGACGAAGACCGGGAAATCACCCAGCACGTTGAAGACAAAATCCGCTCGCTGGGCGGTACCCTGATTCCGTACCTCGAAAGCGAATGGGAGCAAAGTTTCAACCCGATTTTTCAGAAACGCATCGAAGACCTCATCCACGACCTTCAGTTCAGCTCCCTCCGCGAACGGCTGATTGCCTGGAAAGAAGGCGGGGCGATGGACCTGCTCGAAGGCATGTGGCTCGTGGCCACCTACCAGTACCCGGATTTGGCGATTGAAAAACTCCGCCGCGACCTGGAGCAGATTTACTACGAGGTCTGGCTCGAATTCCGCAACCACCTGCACCCGACTGACCAAATCAAGATTCTGAACAACGTTTTTTTCAACAAATTGAAATTCGGGGCCAACACCAAAAACTTTCACTCGGCGTCGAGTTCGATGCTCAACATCGTGCTCGAAAGCCGCAAGGGCAACCCCATTTCGCTCTGCGTGATTTACCTGCTCGTGGCCCGGCGGCTCAACGTGCCCGTGTACGGCGTGAACCTGCCCAAACTCTTCGTGCTGACGTACAAAACCGAGCACGTGCAGTTTTACATCAACGTGTTCAACCGGGGGCTGATTTTCACCCGCAACGACATCGACAACTACATCGCCCAGTTGAACCTGGCCCCGATTTCGATGTTCTACCAGCCCTGCACCCACCTTGACATCGTGAAGCGCGTGCTGCGCAACCTGATGATTGCCTTTGAAAAAACCGGCGACGACGACCGCGTGAAGGAAGTCGGGCTGCTGCTGGCGGCCATCTCGGAGCCGGGGGAGGTGGTTCGTGAATAGCGCCTGAGCCGCCGTGGCCCGGAATTTTACGGGGGTGGTGAGCACGTTTGCAAATCCATGACCCCCCAGATTCCCTCAAACTCGGAGGCACTGTCCGACGCCGTTTTGAATCCTGAACAGAGTCGGCTGCTGCTCGGCATTCTGGAAACCTCAATCAACGGGACGGTGGTGTACGAAGCCATCCGCGACGAACAGCAGCGGATCGTTGATTTCCGCTTCCGGCTTTTCAACCAAACGGCCCGCCGGGACATCCTCAGCCGAACGGGCCGCGACATCGCCGGCAACACCCTGCTTGGCGTGTACCCCAACAGCCGCGAGACGGGCCTTTTCGCGCTCTACGCCCGCGTGACCGAAACCGGCCAGCCGATGCGCCTGGAGCACCACTACCCGGAGCCGGTGGACACCTGGTACGACGTGTCGCTGAACAAGCTCGACGACGGTTGCGTGGTGACGTTCGTGAACGTAACGCACTCAAAACAGGCCAGTCGCCAGGCCGCGCAGGTAGCGGCGCAGTTTCAGGCCGTGCTCGACATCGCCCAGACGGGCATTTTTCATTTCAGCCCCGTGCGCGACGCCGACGGTTCCCTCGTCGATTTTCGCTTCACGCAGGCCAACCGGATGCTGGCCGCTTACGTGGGGCAGACCCCCGAAACGGTGACCGGCGCGCTGGGAAGCACCTGGTTTCCGGACTACAAAACCAACGGGCTGTTTGAGCGCTACCGCGACACCTACGAAACGGGCCGCACCAATCGCTTTGAATTTCACTACGCAGGCAGCGGCATCGACGCCTGGCTCGACATCATGGCGACCAAAGTGGGCGACGAAGTGCTGGTGACGTTTTCCGACCACACCCCGCTCAAGCAGGCGCAACTTCAGGTTGAAAAACAGGCCGATTTGCTCAGCAGCGTGCTTGACGGATCGCCCAATGCCATCATGGCCTACGAAGCCATGCGGGACGAACGCGGTGAAATCGCGGATTTCCGGGTGGTTTTGGCCAACGCCGCCGCCGAGGCGTACCTGGGCCGGTCCGCCGACGAACTCATCGGGGAAAAACTCCTGGAACTGTACCCGGAAGAGCGGGAGATGGGCCTCTTCGATTTGTACGTCGAAACGGTGCGGACGGGGCAGTCCGGCCGCCGGGAAGCCCACTACCTCGAAACCGATCAATGGCTCGACATTTCGACCAGCCGGCTGGGCGACGGCCTGGTGGTCACGTTCCGCGACATTACCGAGGAGAAACGGGCCGCCGCCCGCGATGAAATCTATCGGCAAAAGTTAAAGCAGTCGAACGAAAACCTGGAGCGTTTCGCCTACGTCTCGTCCCACGATTTGCAGGAGCCGCTGCGCAAAATCCAGTCGTTCGGCGATATGCTGGCCCGCAAACACGCCGGGCACCTCGATGACGGGGGGCGCGACCTCATCCGACGGATGCAGGACGCGGCCGGACGCATGCAGGAACTCATTCAGGATTTGCTGGCCTACTCGCGGATTTCGACCCGCCACGACGGGTTTCAGCCCGTGGCCCTGAAGGAACTCGCCGCCAGCGTTTGCCACGACCTGGATGTGGTGATTCAGGAAAAAGGCGCGGAAATCCGGATTGACCCGCTGCCCGTCGTGACGGGCGACCCGCTTCAACTGCGGCAGTTGCTGCAAAACCTGCTCAGCAACGCCATCAAATTCAGCCGGAGCGGCATCAGGCCCCTGATTCGGGTGGAGTACCGCTGGGTGCCCGGTTCGGCCGTGCCGGGTATGGCCGACCTGCCGCCCCGCCAGGCCTACCACGAAATCAGCATCAGCGACAACGGCATCGGCTTTGAGCAACAGTACGCCGAGCGGATTTTCGAGGCGTTTCAACGGCTGCACGGCCGGGGCGAGTACCCCGGCACCGGCATCGGGCTGGCCATTGTGCGGAAAGTCGTCGAAAACCACCAGGGAACGCTATCCGTCACCGCCGCGCCGGGCGAGGGCGCGACGTTCCGGGTGTACCTGCCCGTCGAACCGGCCCTCGAGTGAGGCCCTCACACCCTGAATTCTTCCCCTTCCAGGGCCAGGTCCGTGGCGGCAAACACCGCACGGGCTTCGTCGAGCAGGGGCGTCAAATCTTTGTAGCGGGATGAAAAATGCCCGATGAGCAGCCGCTGTGCCCCCGCCAGCCGGGCCAGTTGAGCGGCCTGCCGGGCCGTGGAGTGGTGGGTTTGGGCGGCGCGGAGGTGCAGTTCGTGGCCAAACGTGGCCTCGTGGTACAGCAAGCTCACGCCCCGGACGTGCCCGGCCAGTTCTTCGTGGTACACCGTGTCGGAGCAGAACGCGTAACTGCGCGGCGGAGCGCCCGGGTGGGTGTAGGCATCGCTTGTCAGGATGCGGCCATCGGGCAGGGTTACGTCGCCCCCGTCTTTGAGGCGGCGCAGGGCGTCGTGGGGCAGGTCGGGCGGAAGCTGCTCCTTGATGAGCCGCCGTTTGGGTGGTTTTTCCCGAAACAAAAAACCCGCGCAGGGCACCCGGTGCCGGAGCGGAAGGGTTTCCACGGTCAGGTGTTCATTGTCGAGGAGGAGGTATGCCCGCTCGGTATCGACGGGGCAAAAATGCAGGGGGTAACTCAGCCGGGTGTCGGAATACCGGAGTTGTAGGGTGATGATTTCACCCAAACCCGCCGGGCCGTACAGCCAGAGGTCTTCGCGGCGCTGGCCGAGGCTCAGGCTGGTGAGCAGCCCAATGAGACCAAAGTAGTGGTCGCCGTGGAGGTGGCTGATGAAAATGTACTTCAACCGGCCGGGCCGGAACTTGTAACGCAGCAACTGCACCTGGGTGTATTCGCCGCAGTCGATGAGGTAGTAGTCGTTCTCGCAGCAGAGCAACTGCGCCGTGGCGTGGCGGGTCAGGGTGGGCGTGGCCGAGCCGGATCCGAGGATGGTGACGGTGAAATTCAAGGAAGTTGCGAGGTACGATGTAAGCGGGCGTATCCGGTTTCATTGTCAAAAAATCGTACATCCGAAATCACCCATCTGTTTTCAATAATCGTCATCCCCACCGCCCCGGCTGCCGCTCCCGCCTTCACCTTCGGTCATTTCGCCGAAACCATACTCGTCCACCTCGTCGTCCTCTTCTTCCTTGAAATCGTTTTCCAACTCGTTCATGAACACGGCATCGACGGCTTCCTCGACGGTGGGCATGATGGTCAGGTCGGGAATTTTGGCCGCGTCGAGGGCCTCGGTCAGTTCCTCGTCTTTGGTGACGAGGATGAACAACCCCAGTTCGTTGAGGCACATTTTGTTGGCCTTGCGAATCAGGCCCAGGCCCTGGCTGTCCACGCTCTGCACGGTCTTCAGGTCCACGATGATGTTGCTGTAGCCCTCCCGAAACAGGCCACGGATTACTTTTTCAAAATCCTCGACGTTTTCAGTGCCGATGGTGGCCTCGTTCAGGCGAAGGAGGGCGTATTGCTCGGTTTTTTCGGCTTTGAAGTCCATGTTGGTTGCTCGGTTAAAGGCAGCGGCGGGCCGATTCGGAAGTCAGCCCCGAACGATTCGTCAGCCACGTTGCCGCGAAGATAAATAACGGGTCACATTTTCCCCGATGGCCACCGCGAGGTTGGCCTCCTGTCGCTTCTCAAAAGGTTTGCCAGTCACGCGTTCGTACAATTCGATGTACCGGTCGGAAATCTGGCCCACCCATTCGTCGGTCATCGCGGGCACCGCCTGGCCCGCTTGCCCCTGAAAGCCGTTGGCAATCAGCCATTCCCGCACAAATTCTTTGGAAAGCTGCCGTTGCGCTTGTCCGGTGGCCTGGCGCTCGGCGTAGCCGTCGGCGTAAAAATACCGGGACGAATCGGGGGTATGGATTTCATCGATGAGGTAAATCCGCCCGTCGAGCGCGCCAAATTCGTACTTGGTGTCGACCAAAATCAGCCCCCGCTCGGCGGCCATTTCGGTGCCCCGCCGAAACAGGGCCAGGGCGTAGGTTTCGAGCAGTGCGTAGTCGTCGGGACTCACCAGCCCCCGGCGGATGATTTCCTCCCGGCTGATGTCCTCGTCGTGGCCTTCGTGGGCTTTGGTGGTGGGCGTGATGATGGGTTGGGGGAGGCGGTCGTTCTCGCGCAGACCCTCGGGCAGGCGCACCCCGCAGAGTACTCGCCCACCGGCGCGGTAGGTGCGCCAGGCGTGCCCGGCCAGGTAGCCCCGCACCACCATCTCGACGGGAAAAGCCTCGCAGCGCCGCCCGAAACTTACGTTGGGGTCGGGCACGGCCAGCAGCCAGTTGGGCACCACGTCGGCGGTTTTTTCGAGAAAATGCGCGGCAATCTGGTTGAGCACCTGACCTTTGAACGGAATAGCCCTCGGCAAAATCACGTCGAAGGCCGAAATCCGGTCGGAAGCCACCATGAGCAGGTGCCCGTCAAAGGCGTACACGTCGCGGACTTTTCCGCGGTAAAACCCGGTCTGACCGGGGAAGGTGAAGTTGGTTTGGGAAAGGGCGTTCACGGGGAAGGGTTGTTGGTTGCAGGTTGTCGGTTGTTGGTTTTTTAACTGACAACCAACAACCAACAACCATTAACTACGTGGTCAGATTTTCCAGCACAATCGCCGACGCGCCACCGCCGCCGTTGCAGATGCCCGCCGCGCCGACGCGGCCCCCGCCCTGGCGCAGGGCGTGAAGGAGCGTGGTGGTGATGCGGGCACCCGAAGCGCCCAGGGGGTGCCCCAGAGCCACGGCCCCGCCGTTGACGTTCAGTTTCTCGACCGGCACGTTGAGCACCCGGCCAAACGCGAGCGGCACCACGGCAAAGGCTTCATTGACTTCGTACAAATCCACCTCCGAGGGTTCGACGCCCGCGAATTTCAGGGCGCGGGGCACGGCCAGGGTCGGGGCGGTGGTAAACCAGGCCGGTTCCTGCTCGGCGTCGGCAAAACCGAGGATGCGGGCCAGGGGTTTCAGGCCCAGTTCGTCGGCTTTTTTGCGGCTCATCAGCACCAGGGCGGAGGCCCCGTCGTTGATGGGCGAGCTGCTGGCGGCGGTCACGGTGCCGTCTTTTTCAAAGGCCGGTTTCAGGGTCGGGATTTTTTCGAAAATCACTTTTTTGTACTCCTCATCCTCGCTCACGGTCAGCGAGCCGCCTTTTTTCTGGGGAATTTCGACCGGGACGATTTCTTCCGAAAAACGTCCGTCCTGCGTGGACTCGGCGGCCCGCTCGTAGGTGCGCACGGTGTACTCGTCCTGAGCCTGGCGGCTGATGTCGTACCGGCGGGCGGTGCGGTCGGCAAACACGCCCATTGAACACTGGTCGTACACGTCGAGCAGGCCGTCTTTTTCAAGGCCATCGACGAGTTGCCCGCCGCCGTATTTGTAGCCAAACCGGGCCTGGGGCACGTAAAACGGCACGTTGCTCATGCTCTCCATGCCCCCGGCCACGATGACGTCGGCCTGGCCGAGCAGAATCGTCTGGGCACCGACCATGACCGATTTCATGCCCGACGCGCACACTTTGTTGATGGTGGTACACCGCACGTTGGGCGAAAGCCCGGCCCCGAGGGCGGCCTGCCGGGCGGGGGCCTGGCCGAGGTTGGCCGAGCAGACGTTGCCCATGAGCACCTCCTCGACCAAGTCGGGGGCGACGCCCGCTTTTTCGAGCGCACCCTGAATGGCCCGGCTGCCAAGCTGCGTGGCCGTCAGCGGCGATAACGCGCCGCCAAAACTACCCAGGGGTGTGCGGACGGCGGAAACAATGACGACTTCGTTCATAACTGGTTTTTGGTTTGTTGAAAACGGAAACCCGGTACCATCACCAGGTTGGTTGCGCGCGGCGTTCGTCACCCGGCTCGGCGGAGCGGCGGCGCTGCTGGATGTACTGAATCTCTTCGGCCCGCATGGCGTCGAGCAGCATCCGGGCCTTCTCGGGGGAGAGGTTGTACCGGTTCAGCCGACTGAGCAGGTCGTCCCGCCGGGTTGAAGCCTGCACCTGCCCCCCCGTGCGGGGTTGGGGAGGGGGCGGCGAAGCGGTTTTGGCCGCTTCCGGCCTGGGGCGCGGGGGCCGGGGGGGTGGGCGCATTTTGCTCAACAGTTCAAAATTGTACGCCGCACCCGTGTGGTCTGGCACGAGCCGGACCGCCCGCCGGAAGTACTCAAGGGCCAGTGCGCTGTCGCCCGATTGGCAGGCCAGTACCCCCAACTGCGTCAGGGCGGAGGCCGCCATGCCGGGGTCGCTGGCCTCGGTGAGGCGGAGGTACAGCGGGCGGGCACGCAGGGTGTCGCTGGCGGCGAAGTACGCCTGAGCCTGGTTGAACAGCACGGCAGGTTCGGGGAGGAGCGCCGTTTCGGCCAACTGCCGGTACAGGCTCGCCGCCAGGGCGTACTCGTGGTTGCCAAAGGTCCGGTCGGCCTCCTGCTTGAGGCGATTCCGCTCCGCAATCCGGTTGGGGGCACCTTGTTGCAGCAGCCAGAGCAACAGCGAAATCAGCAGAGAGGGCATACGGGTACGAAACTGGGCGCAAGGCAGGCGCAAAGGTACGGGTTACGGGGTTTACAGCCGCAGCGCCCGTACGCGAATCACCACGTCGAGGCTGAGTAGCACCAGAGCAAGGGCCAGGAAATACCCGTATTTGTTGGCCGCCACGGCTAGCTTTCGTTGGTCAATGACCCGCCCTTCGAGCCGGGACAGGCGCTCCGTCAGCGCCCCCACGTCGTTGCGTTGGTTGGTGAGTTCAAAATACGCCCCGCCGGTTTCGGCGGCCAGGCGTTGCAGCGCGTCGGTTTGCAGGCGGGTCACGACCCGCTTACCGCTTTCGTCGCGCAGGAGGCCGTTTTCCGTCAAAATGCCGCCCCCCGTGCGCGTACCGACGCCCAGGGTCAGCACCGGAATTTTATGGCGTTGCAGCAGGCGGATGGTTTCACGATCGGTGGAGCCGAAATCTTCGCCGTCGCTGATGAGCACGATGGCTTTCGACTGGTTGGCCGCCGAAGCGAGGGCTTTCTGGGTAGCCAGCTTCAGGGCCGGGTCAAAGTTGGTGCCCGTGGCCTGCACCTGCCCCGTGTTCAGCGATTCGACGAACAAGCGGAGGGCACCGTGATCGGCGGTGAGCGGGCATTGCAGGTACGCCTGACTCGTGAACACCACCAAGCCGAAACGGTCTTCGGGAAAGGCCTTCAGCACGTTTTCCAACTCAAATTTTATTTTTTCGAGGCGGGAGGGCTGCACATCGCGGGCGTCCATCGAGCGGGAGAGGTCCACGACCAGAAACACGTTGCGCCCCACGGCCCGCAGGTCGGCTTCGGCCTCACCGAACGACGGCTCCAGCAGGGCCAGAATCAGCAGGCCGAAGCAGACCGTGCGCAACACGAATTTCAGAATTACCGCCCGGGCCGTGGTGCGCAACTGCCGCGCCAGCCAGGCCGTCCGGACCACGTACACCGCGTACAACAGCAAAAAGCCAATGACGAAGACAAACTCGACGGTACCCGGGCTGCGGTTAAAAAACATGAGTCGGACGGCGTAGGGAGCGCAAGAACGCCATTTTTTTAGAGAAACGTTTGTGGAAGTGCCCCGTGGACGGCTATATTTGCGCACCCAAACACGGGGAGAGATGCCTGAGAGGCCGAAAGGAGCAGTTTGCTAAACTGTCGTACGTGTTAAAGCGTACCGCGGGTTCGAATCCCGCTCTCTCCGCTTGCCTGAGTTGGCAGTTTGCAGTCGGCAGTTGGCAGGATTCACCACGTTTTGCCAACTGTCAATTGCAAACTGCCAACTTCAGTTTTCGGGGTGTAGCGTAGCCCGGTATCGCGCCTGCTTTGGGAGCAGGAGGTCGCTGGTTCGAATCCAGTCACCCCGACGGGTTGGTTGGCAGTTATCAATTGGCAGTTGGCAGGATTCACCACGTTTTGCCAACTGCCGATTGCAAACTGCCAACTTTTTTCATTCTGACCCCATAGCTCAACCGGATAGAGCAACTGCCTTCTAAGCAGTAGGTTGTGGGTTCGAGTCCCGCTGGGGTCACGCTGATAGTCAAGCACTTGGATTTTATTCTGAGTGCTTTTTTATTGGCGGTTTACACGGCGGTTTACACAACTCTAACCCGTGCTTGGTTTGCCCGGTGGAGTGGGCATAAAAAAGGGGGCCGAACGTGGCCCCGTGGTTTTTCAAAAGTACGCCCTCCTAAACTGCCCCTCCCCGTCCGTTGTCGGGAAGCAAAACAACCGTCAACGGGTCGTAGCGGGTGAACGCCGGAACATCCCGGTACGGCATGGTGTGCCGCCGTCCGTTGTGGTGAAAACTTACCTCGTCGTCGGGGCCGGGGTCGGTCTGGCCGGGGCGGAGGATGATAACAATTCCGCCCGGTGTCAGGGTTTGGCGTAGCTGCTCCTTCGTGCGGGGTGTGATTTGCCCTTGCACTACTTTGGCAAGCAGGGCGATTTTTTCAGCGCGTTTCATGTGACCAAAATCAAGTTGTGGCTTTTGCTGAGTTCTTCGCAAAAGGCGGTAAACTCCCGTCGCGTCATGGCCGGTATAGGTTCAATTGGGCCGGGGCTTACCGTGATTTCCGTCATCAGGTCGTCGGGAGATTCCTCGCACCCAAACGGCGTTTGGGGATTGGCAATCACCACGGCCCAACTCCGGCATTGGTTTTTGTATTGCTCCAGAGGTTTCAAATTGCCCCGTAGCAAGCCCTCAACTACGGCGCGTTTGTCGGTTGGTTTTGGGGTTCTCATGGCGTGGAAATTGGGTTGCGTAGCGCCTCAATTCGGCGTTGTACTCCTTCGTTAAGTTGGGCTTTGTCCCATTCAATCAACTCGGTAAGTTCCTCGTCGGTGAGTTCCTTCATATCCCGGAATGAATTGGGGTGGCACATGGCCCGTTCCTCGTCCGCCATCTTGGCGTAGCATTCGGCGATAAGCCGGGTTAGCTGCTCGTTACTCATCCGCCCGTAGTCGTATTCCCCCGTCACGGGGTCGCGGGGGTAGTTGGGGGCGTTGAGGGCTTGCAAGGCGCGGGCATCGCCGCTCAGGAAACGGCTGAGGGCATTGGCTTTCGCTCGTCGGGTGTGGGTGCGGTTCATGGTTCAAGTTTGTTCATGGCCCGGTTCAGCAAATCGTCTATCTGCTCGTCGGTCAGGGTGGAAAGGTCTATTTTCTGTTCGCGCTGCTTGGGCAAGACGTATTCCAGAAATTTCAGGTACGCCGTAACCCGTTCTTTGGGGTCAAGGCTTTCGAGGTCGGTTTGAATGGTTTCAAACTGCTCGTCAACCAACGCGCTGATTTTGCTTTTTAAATCGGTGGTGGCCTTATTGGGAGTGCCCGCTTTGCGGCCTCCGGTCTTCTCACGGCCTTTCTCAAAGGGCATGGCTGATTGTATTTTGGTTCTACTTTAGTGTGTCGTCCCATGCGGGCGGGTAGCCCGGCCAGCCTTCAAGTAGGTAGTCGGCAAGGTCGTAGCCCGCTGCCCGTTGCTCGTCGGTGGCCCGCGTTTCGAGGTAGTCCGATGCGGCCACGTTTAGCCCGTGCCGTTTCAGTTCTCCGGCCTTGCGGTTCCACTCATTGAACACCTTCCCGCCGGTTGACAAATCGGGAAACAGCACCACGTTCCGGCCCCTCAGCGGTGCCAAGCGTTCAACGTTCAGGTACGACAAGGCACCGACGGCCAACCAGACGAAGGAATTAAACCCCGGATAACCCGAACAGAGTACCGCCGTTTTGGGCGCTTCCACGATGGCCACGGATTGCGTGGGCGGGGCGGTATGTAGTTGAGGCAACCCAAACAGGCAGGGGGATTTTTCGGCCTGCTCGGTGTACGTCGTCAACCAGTCGGGGGCGGGGATGCGTTGGCGTTGGCACCGAACAGCCAGGGCCGTATGCACCCAACTTGTATACCTCTTTTTTTCCCCGTCGGGGCGGAGTTTCTTGACCGTATTACCCTGCTCGTCAAACAGCACCACTTGCCCGCCCCGCTTGCGGCCCTGCTCGTCAATGTACCAAAACACCGTTGCCCCCGGCCACAACGCCGACGAGGTGCCAACCTGAAAGCGGGCAAGCAGTTCGTCGGCTACGCCCATCCCGAAATGCCGACGGAGCAAGCGGGTGAACTGGTTGCGGTCGTAGTGACCCAGGGAGGCGGTAAACACTTCGTCGGGGATGCTGAGAATGGGCTGGGCGTCGCTACGCCGGGCGTTGGGTGGTGGCATCGGTGGGCGTTGGGCTGGTATGCGAGGGCGGGAGCTACGAAATTGACCCTTCCCGCCTTCGCGCCGGTACACCTCATCCGCATAACTCATCCCCGACGGCCCGGCGTGGTAGGGGCTGAGGTGGTGGCCGCAACTCGTTTCCCGGTTGCAACGCCCGTAGGGTTCGGGCAAGGCTTCGCCGGTCTTGGTGTCGAGGTAGGGGACGAAGGTTTTGGGCTTCCCGCAAGCGGGGCAGGTGGTGCGGGTGGCCGGGCCTCGGTAGGGGGCAAGCTGGTAGCGGTGGGGGTTCATCTTTTTCAAGGGATGAACTGTAACAGGTGTAACAACCGTAACAGAGTGTTACACCTGTTACAGTTGTTACACTTTTTTGAGGTATCGGCTAACGGTCATCGCTGAAATACCCAATTCGGCGGCAATCAATCGGGTTGATTTTCCTTGCTGGGATAGTTCTTTGACTCGTTCAATTTTACTGGCTGCATCCTGCTCGGTCGGTTGGCGCAAGTGTTCGCGTTCGGTGCCATAGTTTACCCATTCAAATTGCAAAAAGTTGCCGGGCTTCCCGATTTGGCAGAGGCAGATGTTTTCCGAATCGTAAATGATTTCCGTAGCGCGGGCCTTAATCTGTTTGATATACCGTAGGTGTTTATCCTGACTGCTTTCTCCAATGGCAAACGTGCTGTCGCAGAAGTTAATCAGCATCTTGGAGCCGGAAAGGTCGTTGCGCGTGAGGGGCTTGGACAAATCCCGTTTGGGCGTGTGGGCGAGGGCCAGAATGGAAAGACCGTACCGGCTTTTCAACGCCTTCAAATGCTTCATCAAGGGCAAAGCATCTTTAGCGCGTTCGGTTTCGTCTTTGAGGTACGTCAGATTGTCGATAATTAGTATCCGTGCGCCGGTCTCGGTAATGGCTTTTTCCAGGGAGTAGTTTAGGAAGTCTTCAAACGTGTTAAACTCATCGGGCAACGTGCTTTCCGGGTTGATTTCGGCGCGTAGGAAGTTCTCGGAAAAAGCGTAGTGGCGTTCATAATTGACCGAATAGCGGGCTTCAAACTGCTTGTCGGACAGTTCAAAATCGAAGTACAAAACCTTTTGTCGGTCGGCTTCCAACCGGAACCCCGGCACGGCTTCGCCCCGGCTGATGCTGCTTCCGATTTGCACGGCCAAAATGGATTTGCCCAAGTTGGTATCGGCAAAGAGGATGCACAATTCACTTTCAAACCAGAGTTCCCCGAACAGCATTTTGGGAATGGGACGGGCGCTGGCCTCCTCCATCCATCGCGTAGCGGTGCGGACGGTAAATAGTCCCTTCTGTTCGCTGTTGGTGGCGTAGGTGGGGGGCGGCTCCGGTGGGCTACTCATGCCCGCCGTCAAGTCGGTTAAATGGCGTTGGAAGTCTTGCCGGTCAAAACTAAATTTGTCCATCGAATTGAAGGATTTTAGGCCGGGTGCTGTCGTGGGCATTCCGGCCTTTTTTGTGGGTCAGGAACGGGAAGGGTGAGCATCAGCCAGGGTCGCAAACCAGGCGTAAAACGTCTCAAAGTCACGGGCCACGAAGTACCGGCCCCCGGCCTGCTCTACGTCCTCAGCGGTGGCCTGTTGCGCGTCGCTCAACCGGTCGCGGCCTACCTTGATTTCAATGGCAAGGTGAAGCCCGAAGGCTACGGCGTGAACGTCCGCCGTGCCTCGTCGGGTCGTGCCGGTTGTCCATTTCCCCAACTTTTCGTTGAATTGCCCTTGCGTGTTGATGCGCACGGCATACCCGCCGTGAAGCTCAATGCACCGAATCACGGCGCGGGTTAGCTCGTTGGCGGTGGTGTCGCTGAACTTCGATTTGACGAGGGCGTGAGCCGGTACGGTGGGGTGTTGCCGCTGCTTGGCTTCCAAGTCGAGGGCGGCAAGGGTTTGGAGGGCGTTCACAACTTCGGCCCCTCCACGGCGCGGCTACCCTGTTTAATCCAGGCAACCAGTTCGGAACGGTTGAAGAAAAGCCGGTTGCCCCGTTTGGCGTGGGGTATGGCACGGGCGCTGACGAGTGCGTAAATCCGGGCATTGCTCAGGCCGGTTACTTCGCGGGCAAGGGAAAGACCGCCGGTTTCGTCGGCTGAGGAGGTGGGAGCACGGCGGAGGAGTTGAAGTACCTCCAAAGTCAACGCCTCCAAATTGTTCAGTCGGGCGTTGATGGGTTCAAACGGGTTGTTCATTGGCGCGTCGTTTTGTTGACGGGCCAAAGGTTAGCCGGGGCCTGAACGTGCTACCGGGTTGCTACCGGGTTACAAAAAATTGGCCTCAATCGTTTGTTTCTCATTTTCAGCTTGTTGCTTCGCGGATTCACTTAGCAATGGTAATATTTTTTCAATGGACTTTACAAGACTCTTAGCCCTTTTTGGCGAGTCGTTCGGATAGGCTTTTCGTTTGGTCGGGGTGCAAAAAGCCAAGTAATCATTATACCGTTTATCCTTTCTCGGAATCGGTTCTTTTCCTTCGTAGGAATGAATTAAAATTTTCTCTCTGGCTGTCAGCCCATGTTCATTCCTAACTTCCGATTCTTTAATCCGGGCTTCAATTTTAGCTTTAGCCTCGCCGAATACACGCTCGGATTCGGTGCGTAGTGCTTCAAGTTCTTTTTTCAACTTGAAAATCAGCAGGTTCTCCCTTGCCCGCTCCACATCATGCCAACCGACGTGCGTAGATTTTGGTAAAAGGGTAGGATATTCAAAATGCGTGGGCAACGTGCTACGCTCCCTCATATCCTTAAGGTAAAGCTTATGTTTTGAACCGTCTTCGGCTACTTCACTTAGTGGCAATTGTTTGCATAGATGCGCATCGATTCTCCTTTGTACATCCTTCAAAACCCGCTCCATCGTGTCGAACATTTCAAGTCCGTTCGTTTCGGCGTGGGTGCGGTAGAGGTATTCCAGGCGTTGAGGTAGCCGGTCGTGAAAAATCAAGTCAATGGCCATTTCCCTCAATTGGTCGTTGGTCAGCCAGGTAGATGTTTGCATGGGTTTTAGAATTGATTTTCGAGTGAAAAAAACGTTCAACTGGTCAACCTTCCCGGTTCAGATACCCCGTCAACCGACGAATCAACTCCCGGCGCAACGCATCGGGGATGCGGCCAATGGTGCCCCGTACATCCTGCGTGGTGAGCAACGAAAGGTAAAACAGCCGAATCAGCGAGGGGCGGCGTAGGCCGTTCTCCGGTTCGGGGGTCAGTACCTCGTCGTATCCTTCCACGGCTTGATAAAGCCGGGTTGACACGCCGCTGACGAGTAAATCGCCGTAGGGCGGCAACACCCGTAGCACCACCACGGGGCGGCGTTTGGTTTCGCCGTCGGCTTGAGGAATATCGGCCAGAATTATCTTTCCTTCCACGGGCGGTAATCGGGGTTAAGCTCTTTCAAGTCGGCATCGGTGTATTCGGGTTCGTCGTCGCCGTAGGCACGTTCCAATCCGCTTGCCGATAGCCTGAGCCAATCGCGGCGTTCGGCCTCTTCCTGTTCACGGGCGCGGTCAAGGATGGATAGCAATTCACTCAGCACCCCGTCAACGTCGGGGGCGTGGTGTTTGAGGTCAACCGTGAGAATCGACGGATTCCCCGCCGGGTCGGTCAGAATGGAAACTCCTTGCATGGGGTAAATGGTTAGGGCGTACAACCGCCCGGTTAAACCAAACTTTCAAAAGCCGAATCCACGGTTTCCGTGGCGAAGGAATCGAGGTACACAGCGGTAACGGATTCGGTCTTGTGGCCCATTGCTTCGCTAATCACGGCCACGGATTGCCCGGCGCGTTTCAGAGCCGTGGCGAACGAATGCCGGGCCACGTAGGTAGTCAGGGGCGTGGCAATCCCAGCCCGTTGGCCCAACGTTTTCAAATCAGCATTTACCTGACCAATCACCCGGTTCAGGCGGTCTTTGATTTGCTGCGGGGTTACGTGCCGCTTGGGGTCGAGAATGGGGAACACGTAGGCATCTGGCCCGGCGTAGGTGAAGGGCCGAAACGTTTCAACCAGGGCCAGGGCGGGGGCCGTCAATCGGATGGAAAACCGCCCGCCCGTTTTCTGACGAACGTAGCTCAGGCGCGGCTTTTCTTCGGCATCCGTGCTGAGGTTCGACCAACGGAGTTGAGCCAGGTCAACGAAATTGATTCCCCCGACGTAGAACGAAAACACAAACACCGCTTGGGCCAGGCGTTCGCGGTCGTTGGTCGTTTCGAGGGCTTCAATTTCCCGCACGTCGTTGCGGGAAATGGCTCGCTTGGTGGTGGCAAGGCTGAACTTGCCGATGCTGAACTTGTGGCGTTCGGCCACGTTGCGGGCAAACGGGTAGCGGTCGGCGGGGGCAATGCCTTCGGCTATGGCCCGGTTCAGCACGGCCCGAAGGGTGCGGAACCGCTGCGATAGCGAAACCTCCGTTACCCCGGCGGCGCGTAGGGCATTCTCCCACCGCTGGCAAAATGAAACCGTAACCCGGTCAAAGGGCAAATCCTCCGCCCCGTATTCGGCTTTGATGAACCGGTGTAGCTGGTTGCGGTTGTCGCGGTAAACCTGAGCGTTGCCCAACTGCCGGGCGGCTTTCATGCCTTCCACCAATTCATCCATGAAGGCAAGCAGGGGCCGCCGTTTGGCGCGTTTGCGGCCCTCAACGGCTTTGGCGGCAACGTCGGCGGCATCGTGGGCGGTGTCGTCTTCGGCGAGGGCTTTAGCGGCTCCGGCGTACTTGTCTTCCCAGCGGCGAAGGGCCGTTAGCAATTCTTCCCGGAAGGGTTCGGGGTAACTCCGGCGAATTTCTTCTTTCTGCTCGTTCCAATACTTGGGGTGAAGGCTCAGGCCGGTGGCAATGTACTTGCGGGCGCGGTCTTTGGTGATGCGGAGCAAAAACGGGTGTGACCCATCGGCCAGGGTCTTGCTGGTAAAATACACCACTTTGACGGCGGCTTTGCCCTCCTTGTGGTCGGTCGATTTTGCCATGCTTTTTGTGTAAACCGGTTTACACGGCGGTTTACACAAATGTAATAAATGACCGGATAACGACAAGAAACGCTAACAAAACATTTTCTCTAAACCTTCTGTATTACAAAGGGTTAATAAGTAAAAATGAACGACTAAAAACATAGGTATTGGGTCTTCTAAGCAGTAGGTTGTGGGTTCGAGTCCCGCTGGGGTCACAGACGCAAAATCCCTGGGCGTTCATCGAACGCCCAGGGATTTTTTGTACACTGCGAGTCTGAAAACCCGCTTTTTTCATCCGTCGGTTTAAACGGACACCGATAAGTCTGCTCCGGGCAGTTGCTGATGTTTGGAACTACCAATCAACCTGCAAACGTAGCCGAAAACTATCAGGAAAAATGTGAACGTAAATACGCTGTCCAACACCTCAAAAGGTACGTAGGGAGCAGCGGTAAGTTTTCTATACACCCATAGGCCTACTGCCCAGGCTGATAAAACCATTCCGCCGATGAACGTGAAATAAGTGAAATTCTGCGCTGCACCGAAATGTTTTACACCGAGCAGTGCGATAAAGAGGATGATGGCGATGTTGATGCGGTCCATACTGCCATCGATCATGAAAAGATTTAAAAATCCGACGTAAAGCAGCCCGGTCAAAAGATGCAGGTCAAGGCGCTTACGAAAAATACCGATGAGCACGATCAATACGGACAGCACCATCACCACTCGCTGCATCCAACGCCAGGAAGGAGTTAGGTCGGCTATAAATCGCCACATCGAAGCGTGAATGGCGTTGGCTGCCCCGAAGTCGGTACGGTTTTTCACCATGTTGAGTAAATCCGACGCAAAAGGTAGTATCCAAAGTGCGGTGCTCAGTGCTACGGCAACGCTACCCGCCACCCAAACGGGGAATGTCCTACGGCCATTTTTTTTTGCCGATGCGAAAAGGTTGGTGAAGAAGAGCGGCAGGGCCAGCACGCCCAATGCCATGTACGCGATGGATGCTCCGAGCAAAATACCGCCCCGCCAGGCAGGTAATGAGCGACCGGGCAAGGAAGAAAAGTAAATTCCGCTCAGCACAAGCAAGGTCATCAGGCTTTTTGAAGAGGGAATAAGGGTGCCCGACCGGAGCAGCAGGGGTGAAAGCACGCCCAGCATCAAGGGAAGGGAAAGCGCAAGCAATTCCCTGTACCGGCCTCGCCCACGATTTACGCCGCCTGAAACCGGGTGGTTGGTCCGTAAAAAGACGTACAACAGCAGGCAAAGAAGGCTATCAAAAAAAGCGTAAACGATTCGGTGGAAATACGGGTGAGGCCAAAGCATTTCAATCCAGCCCATCAGGAATGCGTATGAAGGTAGCTGGCTCCCCGCGTGGTAATCCCACATTTGTTGCGATTGGGAAGTGTATTCGGCGTATCCAACCGTGTCGAGGCGCAATTGTTGGCGTTCCGGTTGGTTATCCATCGGGTCGTAAGGGTTGATACCACGCGCTACCAGTGCTCCCATGTCTCCGTTGATGGAGATATCAATCAAATTGTTGGAGGGCTTCGAGAAAAAAATGAGCATCAGACGCAGCCCGAGCGCGCCGACGAAGAGTGCTCCGCCGTATCGTTTTAAGAGTGGGAGGAATTGGACGGAGAACCAGGCAAAAAAAATTCCTGTCGCGCACAGCAGTAAGCCGAAACGATTGACAGAGAGACGTCCCAACGACCAGAAGCCTCCGATTAAAAAAACAACCGCCATCCCCACGATTACACAGCGGGCCGTCTGGTTCGACGCCGGAGCCAGGGTGCGAAGCATGAAAGGAAATAAGCGCAAGCAGGTAACTGAAGAATGCGGGGTGAACTAATCGATGACCGCCCGTTTGAGTTTATTGATTTTCCGAAGGCGGGCTTTGGCCTGCTGTTTGAACGCACGTTGAGCCGCTTCTTCGTGTTCGATGCGGTAAAAGTCGCTGTCTTTCACGCGCTGCTTGAGCACGTGCCCGGCGTACATGTAACCCAGGAACAAAATCAACAGCATGACCAGCGACTGGGTGTTGCTCAGGCTGTGATGAATCAACAAAAACAAAGCCGTGGCGACTACCGTGCTGCCGCACAGAATCAGCGAGGCCGTCAGGTGGCTGAAACCCTGCGCAATGAGCAGGTGATGCATGTGGTTGCGGTCCGCAGAGAACGGGTCTTTTTTCGACAGCAATCGAATGATGAACACCCTTAGGGTATCAAAAATCGGTACGATGAGTACCACAATGGCCAGGATGGGCGCACTGAAGTAGGCGTTGGCCTCGAAACGGTAGGTGACGTTGAGGTGGATGAATTTGATGGCAAATACCGTCAGCAGAAAACCCACGATGAGCGAACCGGTGTCACCCATGAAAATTTTGCTCGTCCGTGAAAAATTGAACCGCAGAAAGCCGAGCAAGGCCCCGGCCACGGAAGCACACATGCTGGCCAGCGCGTACTGTTTGTTGAGGTAAAACCAAAGTCCAAACGTGCCGCTGGCAATCAGTCCGATGCCCCCGGCCAGGCCGTCGATGCCGTCGATGAGGTTCATCGCGTTGATGAGGGCGATGAAGACGAAAATCGTCAGCGGAACGCTCAGGAGGTAGGGGATTTCGTGCCAACCGAAGATACCGAAGAAGTTGTCGAGCCGCAAATCGGCACCGACGATGAGCAGACCCGCGCAGCCAATCTGCACCAGCATTTTCTTGAGGGGCGAAAGCACGAGGATGTCGTCTTTCACACCCAGGAAAAACAGCAGCACCAGGCCCACCACCGTGAGGTGCATCAGGGGGCCTTCGCCGGGATTTTCCCACAGAAAGTAACCAATCAGCGTCGAAGCAAAAATGGCCACGCCCCCCAGCGTCGGGGTTTTTCGCTGGTGAGCGCTGCGCCTGCCGGGTTCGTCCATCAGGTTTTTCAACCGGGAAATGTTGATGATGACCGGGATGGCTTCGAGAGCGACCACGCACGCCACCGCGAACGAAATAAGTAGCTGCACGATGGGTTTGCTGAGGAAGGCTTGCAGGTCGAGAATCATCGGAGCAAAAGAGGGGTACGTTTTTGTTTTTCCGGGAAAAGATGGCGACTGCGACGGAAAATCCCCGAAACTACGCCATTCCTCCACTAATTTTCAAAGATTCATCCCGAAACTTAGCGAACGGTCAGGCGCCGGATTCGGCACCGAAGATCCACCACTGCACTACTTTCCGGGCCGGTTTCAGCAGCAGGGTATAAAACCGGGGTTTTAACTCGTTTATTCGCCAGGCCTTCCGGTCATTCAGGTGTCCCCTGAACCAGTTCAGGGGAGACGCGTTGCTCATGCCCCCGCGGCGCATCCAAACCAGCACTTCGGGCACGTAACAAAGGTGAATGCCGTGCTTGTGAATAAACCGCAGCATGAGTTCATAATCCGCCGCCGTACCCAGGTTAAGGTTAAATGTTCCAAAGCGATGGTAAATTGTTCGCCGCACGAAAAAAGTAGGGTGTGGCGGCATCCAGCCCCACAAAAAACGTCCCGGCAGGTAAGCCCCGGCCCGCCAGTAGCGCACAACGCGGTCCATGTCCTGGCGGTCCACGTACTTCAAATCCCCGTAGGCGGCGTCGGCACCGGTTGCGCGCAACGTTTCCACGACCCGGACGATGACATTCGGGTGGGCGTAGAGGTCGTCGGCATTCAGAATCCCGATGACGTCGCCCGTGGCGGCAGCGATGCCTTTGTTCATGCCATCGTACGCACCACGGTCGGGTTCGGAAATAACTTTAGCAATTTTCGAGCCAAACGACCGGACGACGTCCAGCGTCGCGTCGGTCGAGGCTCCGTCCACGACGATGTACTCGAGGTCGGGGTAGGTCTGGGTCAGAACGGAGTTGATGCACGCGGGCAGGGTGTCTGCCCCGTTGCGGACCGTGGTGATGATGGAGACTTTCAAGCGGAGATGACGCGTTTACGAACCAGCCGGGCCGGATTGCCCTGGTAAATGCCGTAGGCTTCGAGGGAGTGGGTTGCCACCGACCCGACGGCCAGCACGGCGTGGGAATGGCACGTGACCCCGGGGGCTACCGTGGCCCGCGCCCCGACCCAGGTCCCGGCTTCGAGGGTGATGGCACCCACGCGAAGGTCGAATGCCGGGCGGGTGTAGTCGTGGTTGCCGGTCAGGAGCATGGCTCCCTGCGAGAGGCATGCATTGGGGCCGATGCGCACCCAGGTCAGGTTGTCAATCCACACTTCCTCCCCAATCCAGGCATAGTCGCCCACTTCCAGAAACCAGGGGTACTTCACGTTGACTTTCGGTTTTATCACGACTCCGTGCCCGATTTTCGCGCCGAAGGCTCGCAGCAGCCCCCGCTTCAGGGCCACCGGCAAGGGCAGGTAACTGTTGAGCGTCCAGGCATTGACCAGAAACCAGAGCACGATTTTCCAGCGCGGCCCGGGCCGGTACCAGCGGTTGTCGAAGGTGCGCAGGTCAACGTGGCTCATGGAAAAGCAAAAAATGAAGGTTGGGTGGAGAAAGCACTGATTTTCAATTGAGAACACGCCGCCTTCAACTCGTTTTGGTTACATCCTTGCCGTACTCGGTTCGGAAAAATGCAACGATGGCCGCTTTGTCGCGCCCGGCGCGGTGGTACACTTCGTACACCTTCGCATCCACCAAAAACCGGTACCAGAGGCCCTGCAAAAAATGCCAGATGAAGCCTTTCGTGCCGTCGAGAAAACCGCCTTTCAGCACGTACCGGTACAAAAAATACAGCAGGGGCCGCGTGAACAGGGGGGCCGAGGCATATCGGACTTTCAGGTAGCGCTTGCGCTGTTCCTGGGTGCCCAGCAGCCGGGGCTGTACCGTTTCGGCCTCCCCAAAGTTGTAGCGGATGTTGAGCAAATCAATCACTTCCCGAATGGCGTACTGGTTGTGCTTCTGAGTCCACCAGGTGAGGTTGTTGAGGTTGTGATCGACCAGGTCGTGGTCAAATTGCACCGTCTGGCCCCGCGCCAGGGTGATGTGTTCGTCCATCCAGGTTTGTTCGCAGGTACCCACGCCCGCCCGCCACAGGCGCAGCAGCCAGGTGGGGTAGTAACCGCCGTGGCGAATCCAGTGGTCCATAAACATCACCCGGCGCTTCACGTAGATTCCCGTTACGTCGTCGGGCAGATTCGGCAGGCGGGCGTTGATTTCCGCCGCCAGTTCGGGCAGCAGGTATTCGTCGGCGTCCATCCGCATCAACCAGGGCGAGCGGAAGGGCGTGTGCAGAATGCCGAAATTAAATTGCTGGGCGTAGTTGATCCACGGGTTGTGCACCACCACGGCACCGAGGGCCTCGGCGCGGGCCACGGTCTGGTCGGTGGAACCGGAATCGACGATGAAAACCTGACTGGTCACGGGAAGCAAGCTGCGGATGCACCGCTCGATGTGGGCTTCTTCGTTGAACGTCAGGATGATGACACTGAGGAGCTGCACTGGACTGGGGGCCGCGCCGGGGCCGGGAAGCAACCGGCACCAAACCGGCCCCAAAAGTACGACTTTGCAGGCAAGGAGGAAAACCCAACCGTCATCCGGGCGTGTCGCACCGCCCGAAATGCGCTAGGCGTGGGGCGTCCGCACCAATTCTTCAAACGCCCGGTACAGGCGGGGAGCCACGAGCCCGATATCGGCATACCGGCGAACGAAGTCGGGACCTTTCAAACGCAGGTGGCTGGCGAAGGCAGCATCGGTGAGGAGCTTTTCCAGGCCGTCGCGGATTTCGCGTACCGTCAGGCCCGTGAGCAAGGCCGCGCCCTCCCGGCGAAGTTCGGCGTCGAACCCAATCCGGTCCGAAAACAACGCCGGTGTGCCGGTAAGCAGGGCCTCCAGGGCCGCCATCGAGTAACCCTCCGAGTAACTCGGCAAGACAAACGCGTCGGCGTCGCGGAACGCCGCCAGTTTGTCCGAGCCGGTCAGCATCCCCGGCAGCAGCACCCGGTCGGCGAGGCGGTGCCCGGCCACGAACCGCTCGGCTTCGGCCCGGTAGCCGTCGTCGGGGCCGGCCAGCACCAGCCGCACGTCGGGGTGCCGGGCGGCGAGTTGGGCAAAGGCGGGCAGGAGCAAATCGAGGCCCTTTTTCGCGTTGAGGCGACTTAAAAATAAAATCAGCTTCTCGTTTTCGCCCACCCCGTGCGTGCGCCGGAATGTGCCGGGGGCGGGCATATCCTGGTACGCGCTGAGGTCGATGCCGTTGCCGCACACCACCATGCGCCGGGGCGCGTGGCCGAGGTACCGCGTTACGTCGGCGGCTTCCTGCTCGTGAAACACGTGAATCAGGTCGGCGCGGTCGAGCAGATTTTTCTGGAAAAGCCGGGAAAATAGTTCCTTTTTCCAGCGGCCCTGCCGCAAAGCCCAGGGTTCGAGCGTACCGTGAACGGTGACCACGCGCCGGGCGCGGGTGTTCAGGGTCAGGGGCAGCAAGGTGCCGTGATGAAACAGCCCATGCAGGTGAAGCAGATCGAATTCATCGGCGTGGCGGCGCACGAAATCGGTCAGTTGGGGCGAAAATTCAGGCAGGACCCGCGCCAGGGAGTGGCGGGGTACCGTCACCAGCCGCGCGCCCTCGGGCACGGGATACACCCTCTCGCCCGGCGAGAGGGGCGTCAGGATGGTGACGTTGGCCCCGAGGCGGAGCTGGGCGGTGGTGTGGTCGAATATCACCCTGGCCGGGCCGCCGATTTCCCAGGAGTATCCGCAGATCGTGAGAATGTTCATAACGCTGCCATCCGTTCAAAGCCCGTCAGCATTTCTTCGGCCACGACCGGGAGCGAGAATGCCTCCACCAGACGGCGGGAGGCGTCGCCCATCGCCCGGCGGGTCGAAGCGGGCGCGTCCATCAGCCTCAGCAGCAACTGCCCGAGGCGAGCTTCATCGTCGGGCGGAAACGTAAAGCCGTTTTCGCCTTCTCGTACCAAGTCCTCGGCGCAGCCGCACCGCTCAGACACCAGCACGGGCAAACCGCAGACCATCGCCTCGTTGACCACCAGTCCCCAGGGTTCCGACTGGCTGGGCAGCACGAACACGTCGCCCAGCGCGAGGGTGGCGGGGACTTCGTGCCAAGCTACACCGGGTAAAATCTGCACCGCGTCTGAGCTGGGCGAGTCTGGGTTGACCGCTTCAGAACCGACCGTGCTTAGTCCGAGTTGACGCACCAGCGATTGCAGTTCTCCCCGTTGCGGGCCTTCGCCGCGCAGCAGCAAGCCCCAGTCCGATCCGCGCTGGGCCTGCTTCCGGGCGGAAGCAAACGCCCGCACCAGCCGGAGCAGGTTTTTTTCGCGGCTCAACCGGCCTACGTACACCACGTTGCGGGGCAAAAAGCCCCGTTGGGCGCGTTCGGCGGGGGCAGATCCGGGGGCGGACTCGTAAGCACGGCGCAGCACCGCGTCGCTGACCACGGCGGCCCGCCTGGACAGGATTTGCCCCGGCTGGGCACCCAGCGCCAGCAGGTAGCGCACCGAGGGCGTTCCGAAACAAAAAAAGCCGTCGAATTGCCGGACAATCCAGCGTTTGAGCCGTTCCCGGTACCCGCGGCGGGCGTGGTCGGCGGCGGTCGATTCGTTGGAGAGCACCGTCCGGATGCCGCGCAACTTGCAGTACGTCAGCAGGGCCAGTTGAGCCGGGTCGTAGTAACCCGTCAGGTTGACGACCGTGGGCCGAAACTCCCGGACGACCCCGAACAGCGTCCTCAGCCGGGCCAACAGGCCGAATTCTTCCACCGGGCCATCGTGGAGCAGCACGTGGGGGTAGGCGTGTTCCCCCGGCGAGGGGTCGCCGAGGCCCAGCCGACTCCGCTCGGTTTTGGCCAATTGCACCACCAGCAGGCGAACCGTTTGCCGACGTTCGGCGAGCCGGTGCAATTCGGTGAACACGGCCGCCTTGTAATGCGACCACAACAGGTTGTGCACGATGAGCACGCGGATGGAGGCACTCATACGGGCGTCACGGGTTGCGAACGCGGCGCGGGTACGGCCACGGGAGGGGGATTCTTCCGAGCACCCACCCGCGCCGGGTTGACGAACCGGGCCTGGAGAGCAAAAGCGAACAGCACGGCGGTATCGAAAGGCCGCCCCCCCGTGAAGGAAGCCAGGAACGTCGGGATGAAAAAATAGGCCATGAACGTACTCATTTCACCGGCGGGTTGGCGCATCAGCCTCAGGCTGTCGCGCAGGCCGATGGCCAGAAACCCCCCGTAAAGCACCAGCCCGAAAATGCCACAGTCGTTGATGGCTTCCAGAATGGGCACGTCCATGTAAATCCGCTTGTAGCCATCGCCAAAAATCAGCTTCTCGGGTCGTCCCAACAGCATCTGCTGGAAATACCCGATGGTGGTGACCCGGTACGAGGCCGAGGCGTCGGCTTCGTCGCCCCGGGCACTGCCGGAGGCCGTGGCCAGCGCTCTCAGAAAACTGTCGAAAAAGGTAGTGGCGTAATTGGCCAGCAAGTCATACACCGGAGTTTTAAACACGGCCAGGTAGGTTGCCGCGCCCGCAACGAGAAAAAACAGCACGTTGTTGGGGCGGGTCAGGCTGCGGCTGAGGCCGCCGACGCTCACTTTCCGGATGTTGAAAAACGCGAAAAGGGCCGCTACCACGAGAATGCAAAGCAACATGCTGCGGGTCTGGGCCATCAGGATTGCCGCGATGGAAAGCCCCAGATTCAGAAAAGCCAGCAACTTCAGCAGCAGGTTGTTGCGGCCAAATAAGATGACCGAAGCGATGAGTCCGGCAAACCCGTTCCGGGCGGCCACGTGCGGATTGCCGGACGTTTCGCCTTCCCCGTAAAAAATAGTAGCCCGCATCCCGATGACGTAATTCGGGTTGGTGAGCAGGGAGTAAAACAGCACCAGATTTCCCACCAGGGTTACCAGCAGGGCCATCAGGGCAAAATGCCGTTGGATCGTATCGGGCACGTACACGAGCAGCAGAATGAACGCCAGGGCGAAAATGTAGTTGCTGTTTTCACGGAAGTAATCGAGGTAGGCCTGGTCACCCGGACTGATGTGAAAATACATGTAAATCACACAGACGAAAATCCACCCCAGTAGCAGGGCCATCAGGGTACGGTTGACGGGCTGCCGCTGGGTCAGGAACCCCGGCGGAATCATCAACAGCATGCCGAGCAGCAGACAAGCCGCCGTGAATTCGCTCCCCTGATGGAGGCGTTCTTTTACAAAAAAAATGATTTGCTGGCCCAGGGCAAAAAACGCAATTCCGAGGGCAATCCGGCTGCGGTTGAGGCTTTTGAACATGGTATGAGGTTGGTGCGGGATGCGGAACACTCGGCCGAATCATCCGGCATCCGGGTTTCATCCGGGGCGGCGGTTTGGTTCAAATTTCGTATCCCTGTTCCCCGAAAAACGGTCTCCAGAACTCCAGGTCGTAGCGTTCCCAGGCGTGGCAGCCCAGGGGCAGGCGGTGGCCGTTGATTTCGTAGCACAGTGCGGGGTGCTGCTCGAAGGCAAACGGCAGGGCGGCGTCCCAGGTGGGCAGGTTCAGAAACGGCGAACCGAGGTACAGGCGGGGGTAGTGTAGCGAAAACAGGCCATCTTCGTTGCCTTTCCAGGAGCCGTAAAAACGGTTGAACACCCAAAGAAAACGGCGGCAAGCCGCTACGTTCCGCAGCGAAAAGCCCCCGTTCATGAGCACCTTCCGCAGGGCAAGCCGGTGGTTGCCCGGACGGGTAGTGCGCAGGTGGCGCTGGGTGACGTGCGGAGCGCCGATGTAATCGTACCCCAGGGCGCACCATTCGCGAAGTTCGTCCCGGAAAACAAACGCGTCCAACTGGTGGATGAGGATGTACTGAAAGCGTGCGAAGGCTTCGTAAAACGCCTCGGACATCAGCAGTCGGTTGTAACCGGCCACATTTTCAAAGTACGCGTCGGCGAACGACACGGCGCTCACTGTCGGCGCACCGGCGGTCAGTGCAGTCACGTCGAGGCTGACGGGCTTGAGCAGGATGATGGGGTAGTGTCCGAGCACGCGCAGGCACTGCTGAAACGACACCCGCTCGTAGGCACTCATCTCCGCGCGGTACACCGGGATTACCACCGCCACCAGGTTGGAATTCGTCATTGCCGGAATTTCCTCCATACCCCAAAAGTGCCGGCCGTAAGCAGGCCGTGAATTTATTCAAACAAATCACCCAGCGCGGGCCGCCACCAGTGGCGGCGGCTGCTGAATTCGTAAAAACCATTGCGAACGTCGTTCCAGACGGGCCGGATGCGCTGCCAGCGGGAGGGGGGCAGCGTGGCCCGCATCCGGTAGTGGTCGCGCAGGAGCCGGAGTTGGGCCAGCTTCTCGGAGGGCAACTCGGCTTTTGCCCGCAGCAACTCGTAGAGCAGCGCGAGTTCGTCGGCCCGCTTCTGCAGCGGAGCCAACTTTTCCCGCCGCGACCGGGTGAGCCGCTCCCAGAGCGTAATCCACCGGTTTTGCGGGCCAAAGCCCACCTGCTGCTGGGCGTGGCGGCGGTACCAGATGAGTTCTTCGTCGACAAAGCCAATCGTGCCCTTCAGGGCAAGCACCAGGGCAATCCAGCCGTCGTGAATGAGTTTTTCAAACCGGATGGGAAACGGCACCACCAGGTCCAGTGCGTGCCGACGCATCGCCAGCGTGGCCCCCGTCACCACGTAGCCGTTAAACAGGATTTCGTGGGCCTCGCCCCGCAGCCAGCGTTGTTGCAGGTCGGGCGTAAACTGCACTTCCTCCCAGATGGTCCGGCCGGTGGGTCGCGACTCGCCGTCCATGACGCGGGCGTTCGAGAAGACCGCGTCCATCTCCGGGTGCTCGTCCAGGTACGCCAGCGTTCTGGCGACCCGCTCGGGCGACCACCGGTCGTCCTGGTCGCAGAGCAGCAGCACGTCGCCCCGGCAGCGCCGCAGGGCGTTTTCAAAGTTTTTCGTGGAACCCAGCCGGGGTTGGTTCACCTCGAAGCGAACCGGGAACTCCACCCGTCCGGCAAAATCCGCCACGATGCGCGGCGTTTCGTCCGTGGAGCCGTCGTCGCAAACAATCAATTCGTCCACCGGGCGGGTCTGCGCCTGGATACTGGCCAGTTGTTCCGGCAGGTACCGGGCTCCATTGAAGGTGCAAAGGGCTACGGAAACAAAATGCATGACTTCCAACGAAAGCTCAGGCCAGGTTTGGCCCCGAAACGCAGGCGTTTATGTTGACGCCTCACCAAAGGCCGCGCAAAGGTAGCAAAAACCATGTGGCCCGACCACCGTCCCGCGTCGGCCTACCTCAGAAACGGCAGGGGTACCCGCTCAACCCAGGCCATCAACCGCCGTAGAGGCCGGATGAAACGGTACCGGCTTCGGGGGGTGCGAGGGGGCGAAAAGTCTCGGCCAAATGCAGGCTCCACGCCCACGAAAGGTGAAATCTCCCGAACGTACCGGGCCGCCAACCTCCGCCAGGCCGCCGACAGGGCGCGGTCGGTGCGGTGCGGTTCCCAGCGTAGGCGTTGCCGGTCTAACCCCGTCCACGTCACCAGCGACACCGGAACGTCGCCGGTCAACCAGCGCCCGGCCACCTCCTGAAGGGGCCGCTCGTCGGCGTTGGCGTAGCCGACGCCGTAGCCGGGATGCAACCAGGTGTGGCTTGCTTCGAAAAAAACCGGCACGAGGTTGAGCCAAAGCTGGTCAAGTCCGTACCCTTCGCACAACCGCAGCCAGCCTTTTTCGACCGTTCGCGCCGACCACCATTCCAAAAATCGTTCCGCCGCCTGCGAGCGCCGGAGCGCCCAGGCTTCGCCCTGGTACACGCCCACGTTGAGGAAATGCCGTTCGGCGGGCCAGTGCTCATCGCGGGGCGGACCCAGGCGCTGGGGCAGCAGCGAACTGGCGTGGGCGTCGAGGGTGTCCAGCCAGTCGGTCAGCGGGGCCAGCACCCAGCTTTCGGGTCCCAGAAACGCGAGTCGGTCGCTCTCCGGGTGTTGGACCAAAAAATACCGGGCGAACTGGGGCCTCAGGGCGTGCAGCACTTCGAGCCAGGTATATTTTTCCGTAAATTTATGAAAATCAGGAATCTGGAGCACCTCGGCTCCGATGACCGGAAAGGGGCGGGGCACTCCGTCGGGCAGGCGTTCCGGCTGGTCGGCGAGGCCGATGAAAAACGAGCAATCCGGGTGATGCCGCCGCAGGGATTCCCCCAGGGCCAGGGCTTGCGGGTACTGCCGGAGCGAGCAAACGGTGAAAAACAGGGTAGGCAATCGGACGAGATGGGGTTAGGAAACAGGGGTCGGGGGCACGGCCTGGGACTGGAGCCGGGCCCGCAGGGTCGAGCGGATGGGAGACCAGACGGCTTCGTAGGGCAATTCCGACACGGGTTTTTCTCCACCCTGGATCAGCACCACGCCTACGCCCGCCGCGTACCGGCCCGAGTAAGGGAGGTAGTGGGTCAGGTTGTTGAGCCGCCCTAGCAGCACGAAGCCGAACGTGCCCACGGCGTTAGCCAGGTGGGCTGGGCCGCTGTCTACGCCTATGAAAAAGGCGGCCCGGCGGATGACTTCCGCCGTTTCGAGCAGGCTCAGTTGCCCGCACAGATTCCGGTAGCCCGTTTCGGGCGGGGTCAGGGTGCTTTTCAGGCCCACTTCCACTACCGTCAGGCCGGTTTCGGCAAAAATCGCCCGCACGAGCCGGTTCCAGTGCTCCACCTGCCAGTCTTTCGGGGCGTAGTTGGAGTGGCAGTGCACCACCACAAAGGCCGGGGGCAGGCCGAGCGCGTCCACCCGCTGCTGGTGGGCGGGCTGGATGTACACTTGCGGGGCGTCGTCCACCGGGGGCAGCCCGGCGCACTGACTGAACACGCGGAGGATGTTGCCGAACTCGAAATAATTGAACACCGTGATCCCCTGCCGGTCGGCGGTGGGGTTCACCAGCCGCCGACCGGTGTAGCCGTACACCCGCGTCGAAAGGTAGGGGAAATACAGGTGGTCGAACACCCGATTGTCGTGCACGAGGCAGGAATACAGCACGTTGGGTTCGATGATGATGCCATCGAGGTCGGGGTGCACTTCCACCAGTTCCCGGAACGGTTCGCGGACAATCCAGTACAGCCGGTCGTTGGGGTGCTGCTGGCGCAGGTAGCGCACGAGGGGTTCGCAGGCCACGATGTCGCCGAAGTGTTCGGCCAGCAGGACGCCGATGACGTTTCGGTTTGGCGAGACGAGTTTCAGCCCCCGCACCCACAGCCAGGTGCCCCAAAACCGCAGGTACCCCCGCGCGATGTCGGTGGCTTTGCGGTAGCGGTGGATCCAGAGGGCGAGGAAGTTGTTCACGGTGGGGTACTGAGTGACTGTGTGACTGAATGACTGAGTGGTTGAATTCGCTCGTCCGCGCCCGAACTACGATTCCATCCATTCCACCAGCCGCCGTAGCGGGGCATTAAAAGCCCTGCGCACCCGTTTCAGCCGCACCACCGGCGCGGGTTTCACGTAGGCGCAGGCAAAACCCGCGTAGTACGCGTTGTGGTTGGCTTCCAACCGGGCGGCGTAGTGCCGAAACAGCGGCACCACATCGGGCCGGTTGGCGAAGGTATGCCGGTTTTGGTACTTTGAAATCTCGTCAGGCCGGTTCAGGCCGTAACCGCTGAAGTGGAAAAACTGCAACGGGTGCATTTCGTTGACGAAGGGCGTGCCGTCGCGCTCGCTCAGGTGCCGTTCGTGCAGGTTCCAGTAGGCCACGTTGTAGCCGGGGTGCTTTTCAATTTTCGTTCCCGGCCAGTAAATCGGAACGAGGTTGATCCATTTTTGGTCGGTAAACAGGCCCTCGCACACGTCGTTGAAGCATTCGTAGGCCAGTTTTTCGCACCACCAGGCCACAAATCCGGTCACGTCGGGCGAGCGGCGGAGGGCGATGAAGCCCAGGTTGTAGGTGCCCGTGTTGAGGTGGTCGTTTTCGTTGGTCGAAAGGTCGTCGGTGTGCGGCACCGTGATGTGCGGCGTGACGACGATGGGGTGGTGTTGCAAACTCGCCAGCAGGTGGTCGAGGGGTTGGAACACGATGATGTCCGGGTCGAAATAAATGATGTGTTCAACCTCCAGATTTTCCCGCAGAAAAAACTCGATGAAGTACGGCTTCACCGCCGTGTTGAGTTCGGTGATGTCGTAGTTTTTCGACATCCACGCAAAATTGGGGATGCCCAGAGCCTCGACCTCGAGCAGGTCGAAGGGCGGTTGTTTGTCGGCCTTGAACGTCACCCCGGCCAGCTTGTCCACCAACCCCACCACGAACCGCACGTCCGGATTCGTCGTCGCCAGCGACTCGCCCAGCGTACGGGCCTGGGCGAGGTAGTTGATGGAGCAGATGGTGAAAGCGAGGGTCACGCGAGAGTTTCCAGTTTCCAGTTCACAGTTTCCAATTCACGGTCCGCACCGGGGTTCAGACCTCCGAAAAAACCGGCGTGCTGTATTTTTCGAGCAAACGGAGGAATTCCCGCATGGCGAGGTCGTCGTGGTGCTGGTCGAGCACGCGGCGGCGGCCCGTCTGGCCCATGCGGCGGCGGCGGGGTTCGTCGGCGAGGAGCACGGCAATTTCGCGGGCCATGCACTCGGTGTCGAGGTAATCGCACACCACGCCGGCGTCGTCGTGCACCAGTTCCTTCGCGCCGCCCGACTGGTCGAAGCACACGACGGGCTTTTCGAGCAGGGCCGCTTCGAGCACCACGAGCGGGTAAGGCTCCTCGCGGGAGGGCAGCGCGAACACGTCGAAGCAGGCCATGAAATCGAGCGGATTGGGTTGGTTTTCCACGAAAATCACCCGCTCGCGCAGGCCCAGCCGCCGCACGTCTTCGGCCACGGTTTTAAACTCCACCTGCCCGTGCGAGCCGCCCACCCACACGAACCGGACGGGCCGTCCGCCCACGGCGTCGGGCACGAGCCGGGCCAGTTGCACGAACACGTCGATGCCCTTGCGCCAGTCGAAAGTGCCCATGCAGCCCACGAGCAGGGCGTCGGCGGGCAGGCCAAGCTGCCGCCGCAACCGGTCCGACTGCCCCAGCAACTCCGCCGTGTGGGCGGTTTCTTCGGGCAACAGCGAGGGCAGGTAGTCGATGCGGGCGGAATCAAGGCCGTAATTGGCGATGTACCGTTCGCGCTGCACCCGCGAGCAGGCCATGAAAAAATCGGAGTGCCGCAGGGTCAGCGCGAACGCCTCCGGCGTGGTGTACATGCTGATGCCGATTTCCAACTCGTGGGCGTAGGTAACGACGGGGCAACCCAGCGACGCCAATTCGGCCAGCAGGTCGCCGTTGGTCACGGTGTTGGACACCACCAAATCGTAGGTTTCGCCCCCCAGCCGCGACAGCCCCCCAGCACTGGCCACGGGCCGACGGAGCAGGCGGCGCCAGGCCCGTCGTCGGCGGTCTTCGGGGGGGTAGGCGTACACCGTAGGGGCGAGTTGCTCGAAGTCAGCGGCCAGGGGGCCACCGTGTTTGAGCAGGATGTGAAACTGCACGTCAGCCCGTTCGGCGAGTTTTTTCAGGAAACGAAGGAGCAGAATCTGCGCCCCGGCCCGGTTGGCGTCGTGGCTGACGAACAGGAATTTTTTCATGCGAACCCCGAAAACCGCGCTTCCTCCCACCGGAACGCGGCTGGCTTTTCGTACAAAAGTAGGGCATGGGCGTTAAACGCCCGCCATCAGCGCCTCCCAGGCGGGCAAAACGACCGGCGCGTCGAACTCGGCGGCGCGTCGGCGGCTAACCTCGGGCTGGCAGGGCAGCGAGCCGTCCGTGACGGCGCGCATCGCCGCCACGAGATCGGGCAGGTTCCAGGAATCAACGACGGCGCCCATCCCCGGCTGGACAAACTCCGAAACCCCGCCCGAAGGAAACGACACGATGGGTTTGCCCAGGGCCGCCGCCTCAATCATGACCAGCGGGAAGGGGTCTTCGCGGGAGGTGAGCACGAAGCCGTCGGCCAGCGCAAGGTAGTTGAAGTAATCCCCGCGCAGGGGGCCGGTCAGGTGGACGGGCGCGCCGTCGGTCTGGCTCAGCCGCTGGCGGACGTAATGCGTCAGGCCGTCGGGCAGCAGTTGGCCCAACCACAGAATCCGGGCGTTTTCACCCCGGAGCCGTTCGGAAAGTTCCGGCAAAAAATCAAAGCCCTTCCGGTAGGTGGACTGCCCGGACATTGCCCACACGAACTCGCCGGGCTGGAGGTCCAACTCCACCCGCAACGCCCGAACCCGCGCTTCATCCACCCGGATTTGGCCGTGGTCAATGAGTTCGTAGCACCGCTCGACGCGCCGCGCCCCGGCCTGCCGCAGGCGCTGGCACACCACCTCGGCGCAGCCGATGAGCAGGTCGCTGCCGGTGAGCAGGGTTTGAAACTCAGCCTCCCGAATGCCCACGAATTCCATCGGCAGTTCGTGCAGGTGGCTGACGACGTTCACCCCCAATTCCTTCGCCAGGGGAATCAAAAACGCGGGCATGAGCGTGTTGAGGTACCACACGTCGGCCCGGAATCGCCGCTGCACCCCGCGCAGGTAGCTAAAAATCGGGTTTTCACCGAAGCGGTGCTGGAGTTTCTGGAAAAGTGAAAACCGGTGTGGAGCTACGAAACCGGGTACGTCGGGGGGCAAATCGGCCAGCAATTCGCCCGGTTGGAGGCTGCACAGGGCAAACGCGAACCGCTCGCGGGAGGCGTGCCGGAGCAGGTGCGAAATCATCAGCTCCGACCCCGTGCGGCCCGCGTAGGGCGTGATGACGAGGATGCGGGTTTTTCGGGGAGAAGCTTCGGGCATGGTCGAAGGGACTCAGGCAGTGGCAAACCGGGCAAGCAACGCCTCCCAGGCGGGCAGGTGCTCCCGCACGTCGAACTGGGCAGCGCGCCGACGGCTCACGTCGGGCTGGCAAACAACGGAGCCGTCCGTGACGGCGCGCATGGCGGCCGCAAGGTCAGACAGGTTCCAGGAATCAACTACCTGCCCCATGCCGGGCCGCACGAATTCGGAAACCCCGCCCGAAGGAAACGACACGAGGGGTTTGCCAAAAAACGCCGCTTCAATCATCACCAGCGGAAACGGGTCCTGCCGGGAAGTGAGTACGAAGCCATCGGCGAGTTGGAGGTAGGCGGCGTAATCCGATTTTTTCTCGCCCACCACGTGAACCCGCGTCGGGCCGGTGCGGCGGCAACGCTGCTCGGTGTGGTAGGTCAGGCCCGTGTCGAGTCGGCTGCCCAGCCAGACGAGGTGGATGCGCGGGTCGTCGAGCAGGCGGGCCAGGTCGGGGAAAAAATCAAAGCCCTTGCGGTCGGAAGTGGTGCCCGACATGAGCCACACGAAATCGCTTTCGCCGATGCCCAGTTCGGCCCGCAGGCGGTGGGGAACGTCGGGGGCGGGCGGGCGCAGGGCGCTCGTGTCAATGAAGGAGTGCATCGTCACGATGCGGTCGTGGTCGGTGGCCTCGCGCAGCGCGGCGGAAGTGGCCTCCGAACAGCCGACGAGTAGGGCCGAGCTTTCGAGGATGTCGCGCATTTCCTGCCGGTTCACGCTGCCGTAGGAGAGGGGCAGTTCGTGGACGTGCGTCAGGAAGGGCACGCCGAGGGTTTTGGCCACGTCCACCACCTGGGGCAGGGTCATAGTGTTGACGTACCACAGGTCGGGTTTGAAGGCTCGGTGGGCGCTACGCACCGCCGCGTGGAGGGGATTCCGCCCCAACTGGTGGCTGATTTTTCCCCACACCGAGAACGTTTTCGGAGCCACCCACACCGGCACGTCGGGGGGTACTTCACCCAGCAATTCGCCCCGGCTGAAGCACACCAGCCCAACCTGAAACCGCGTCCGGTCAAAATGCTTCAGCAGGTACCAGAGCATCATTTCCGAACCCGTCCGGGAGGCAAACGGCGTGAAAAACAGCAGGCGGAGGGGTCGGGTCATGCAGAGGGTCGTAGCCCCGAGGCAACGAAAGCATCCACGTTGTCTTCGGGCTTGATTTTAAAAAACCGGTTCTGACGGAGAACAATGGGCCAAAAATAACGAAACAGCGCGCGCGTTTTGCGGGCAAAAATTCGCTGGTTCCGCATTTCGGCCATCGGCGGCCTGCCCTTCAGCAGGTTGAGGGCGATTTTCCAGCCGAAAAACACCGGCACCAGCAGGGCGTAGTTGAGCAGCACGCTCACGACCGCCCTGACGCCGTACTGCTTGCGGAGCCAGTACAGGTTCGACACCTGCATCTGCACGCTGAATCGGTTAACGTAGCTGGGGTTGTCGCGGCGGAAGGCCGAGGGGTTTTCGAGGTGCAGAAAACCGAGGTCGGTGAAGTAGCAAAGTTTGCCCAGTTTTCCGAGCCGCCAGCACCACTCGATGTCTTCGCCGTACATGAACAGGTGCTCGTCGAACCCGCCCGTTTGCAGGGCCGCCTCGCGCCGCACGAGCAGAAACGCCCCCACCAGCCAGTCGTGCTGGCGCGGGTCGGCGTAGCGGGTAACGGGGATGGCTTTTTCGAGAATTTTTTGAAAAAACGGCCGCAGGGGCAGGATGTAAAACGTCCGGCGGATGTCGGCGAAGGAGGTGTAGTACGGCATGGGCGAGCCGTCGGGGTAGAGTTGCACGGGGGCCGAAGCCACGATTTCCGGCTCGCGCTCCATCCGCCGGACGCACTCGGTCAGCACGGGGCCGGTCTGGAGGGTGTCGGCGTTGAGCAGGAGAAAATACCGCCCCTGGGCCAACCTCATGCCCGCGTTGTTGGCCCGCCCGAAACCCGAATTATAACCCATTTGGTGCCACACCACGTCGGGGTGCGCACCCCGGATGAGGGCCTCGCTGTCGTCGCCCGAATCGTTGTCAACGACGATGAATTGCAGGTCGAGTTCCGGGTTGGTTTCCCGCACCGAACCAATCGCCGTCCCCGTGAGCGCAGGCGTTTTGTAGTTGACCAGAATGACCGAAACGTCGGGCATCGGGATGTTCGGTTGTTTGTTGGTTTGGTTGTTTGTGTGTTGGGGGTGTGGTTTAGTTCGTTGACGTTTGGCGTTTTGACAGGTGAGGATTTACAGCTTCAGCCAGGCCAACAATCAAACCAACGAACAACCAAACGATCAAACCGATTTTATCCGCCGCCAGGCCGACAGCCACGAGAGGGGGATGATTTTATCGCGCAGCAGCGTCCGCCAGGGCATCCGGTAGCCGGTCGGGTCGTAGCGGAGCGCCCGCAGGGTGTACTTCAGGCGGGGCCAGAGGCGGTTTTCGTACTCGACCGTGTCGGGCAGGTGCCAGACGAACTCGGCCATTGTTTTGCGGAACCGGTCGCGGTAGCGGCCCCCGGTGGCCTGGTCGAGGCGCTCGTACATGTTGATGCGGTTGTAGAGAAAATCGGCCAGCCAGCGGTGGTCGGTGTTGCTCTGCCCGCCGCCGTGCTTGCGGTACACCGACATCACCTCGTCGAGGTAGCCAATCGGCCCGCGCTGAGCGAGCAGGATGTTGAGGGGAATGTCCCCGCTTTTCGATTCGCGAATCCACTCCGGCAGTACGGGGAGGAAGGTTTTCCGCAGCATGATGCTCGCCGTGGCCATGAACCAGGTTTCTTTTTCCCCGATTAAATCCTCGATGGTCACGATGGGTTTCTGGGCCTGGTTGAGCCGGTAGGGAGGTTCTTCGTCGTTGTCGAAGCGGACTTCGGCGTTGTGAAACACCATCGAAAAATCGGGGTGCGCGTCGAGGAAATCGGCCTGCTTTTGCAGTTTCAGCGGGTCGGTCCAGTAGTCGTCGCCCTCGCAGGTGGCCATGTACTCGCCCCGGCAGGCGTGGTACACGTCAATGAAGTTGTGGATGGCTCCCCGGTTTTTTTCGGAAAGCAGCAGCCGGATTTTTTCGGGAAAACGCGCCTGGTATTCCCGCAAAATAGCCTGGGTGTCGTCCCGCGAGCCGTCGTCGCCGACGACGATTTCAACCTCAAAATTCGTCCGTTGGGCCAGAAAACTGTCCAGGGCCTGGGCAATGAACGGCCCGTGGTTGTAGGTAATGCAGTACACGCTCACCTTCGGAGCGGGCTGTGATTCGTTCGGCATTCAATCGGCTACTTAACCGCAGAGACGCGGAGGAGCGCAGAGGAAAAAGAGTTTTCTGCGTTCTCGGCGTCGCCTCTGCGTCTCTGCGGTAAACATTTACGGCTGACGGCGGAACCCGGTTGTTCGCATCGCTTCCACGTCGGCCTCCGGCACGACTACGTCGTCAATGAACCGGTAAAGATAGCCCGTCGTGAGGGTCTGGCGGGCGATTTCTTCGCCGTAAAAAAAATGCCGTACCACCAAATCAGCGTCGTTGTAGCCGAAGTGCGTGCGCGAAAGCGTAGTGCTCGAAAAGCGGGGGTTGATTTCAAACGTCACCGGCCCGCGCTCCGTCAGGCGGAACTGCACGTTGATGGGGCCGCGGCAGGGGAGGGCCTCCACGAGCCGTTCGCAGTATTCGTTCAATTCGCCGAAGGGCAGGGTTTGCGCTTTCATCGTCATGCCCAGGCCCATCTGGCGGCGCATCACGATGCTGGCGCGGGCGCGGCCTTCCCGGTCGGCGAAAACCCCGGCGGTGTACTCCTCGTCGTCGGGGCGGAGGTATTCCTGCAAGACGGGGTTTTTGATGCGCGGACGCTGGAAGGCGAAATCTTCCGCCGACCGCACCACCGCCACGCCCTGCGAGCCGCTGCCGAAGCGGTCTTTGAGCACGAGAGGGAAGCCCCATTTTTTGATGAAGGCTTCAACCGCCGTTTCATCGTCGAGCAGGACGCTGTCCGGCGCGTCAAATCCGGCGACGGCCATGAGGCGGGTGAGTTCGTACTTATCTTCGAGTTTCGCCAGGGCGTCGGCTTCGCAGCCGATGAATTCAGCGCCCGTGTCGGCCAGGAGCCGGTCTCGATTTTTAGCCCAAAACCTTAATTCCAGTTCCCCGCCGGGGATGAGCAGGTTGACGCCCTCCGTGCGGCAGATTTCGGCGAGGCGGTCGTAGTACGCCCCGTCGACCACGCCCGGCACGACGTAGGCGGTGTCGGTCTGGTACAGTCCGAGGGCGTTGTGGCCGTAATCGCACATCACGACCCGCTTCGGGAAGGCGCACTTCAGCAGGGCGCGGTAGATGAACTGGGTCAGGTTGCCCCCCGCGCCGGTCAACAGAATGGTGACGGATTTCTGAAAATCAGGCATTTCGGTTTTTTAAATACGTTTCCAGGTGCCCCACAACGTGCCCCAACTGGTCGGGGTGGTGGGCGTCGGAGCCGATGGAGACGAGGCAGTTCAGGTCGAGGCAGGTTTCGATGATGATGGGGAAAACCTCCCGGTAGCGAGGGGCCGAGTTGAGTTCGATGACCCGTCCGGCTCCGGCGGCTTCGGTGATGAGTTCGCGCAATTTTTTCTCGTCGTAGGGGCCGAAAAAATTTGCGAACACGCCGGCAGGGTGGCCCCACACGTCCACGGCGGGGTTGTGAATCAGCGCCTTCGCCAGGCGAAAATCCATTTCCAGCGCCTCGTCGCGTTGGAGTTTTTTTGGAAAAATAAAGCCTCCCTGCCCGACCGGGTAGCTGTGCAGCACGCCGACGACGAAATCGACCAATGCCCGGCGTTCGGGGCTGAGGTCGAGGGTGCCGTCGGGGGAGGCGAGTTTCACCTCCGCCGCCATGAAAACCTTCATCGGGTAGGCCAATTCCTGAAGGCGCTCCTTGCTCCGGGCGTAGGCTTCAAAATCGTAACTCGTCGCGTCCGACGCGTGTTCGGTGATGGCCACGGCGTCCAGTCCCAGTGCCTTGCCCCGGCGGATGTAGTCCTCGAACGTGGCCTGCCCGTCGGTCAGCGTGGAGTGCAGGCCGTGGGCGTCCACGCGGGGGACGTGGTCGAGGAGGAGGCGGGCGGGGAAAAACGGACCTTTCAAATTGATGAGGAATTACGAAGCGGCGGAGTCCGTCAGCTAAAGCAGACGGCAATACGGGAAAGCCCCTCCGGGGCTAAAATTCAAAATTATAGTTCAGTCCCGGAGGGACTTGTTCCGCATTGCCGTCTGCTTTAGCTGACGGGGGCGCGGCGGGGCGAGGTCATTCGTTTTCCCAAAGCCGTTTCAACCCGGTGTTCATCGACACGGCAGGCGTCACGCCGAGGACTTCGCGCAGTTTTTCGTTGGCAAACACCTGACTCAGCACCGGCCCGCCGTCGTCGGTGACATCGACGGGTAGCGTTCCGGCGAGGGTTTGGATCGCTTCCGCGATTTCCCGCACGGTCACGCCCACGCCGGAGGAGACGTTGAAAACGCCTTCGGCTCGCCGTTGAACCGCGGCGACGAAGGCCCGCGAGGCGTCGTCCACCCAGAGCAAATCCTTCGTTTCCCGCCCGCCCTTCACCAGCCGGAGGGCTTCACCGCGCCGGGCGGCGGGAATGAAAAATTTCTGAAAAAACAACCCGTGCGGCTCGCCGGGGCCGTACAACTGCGTGGGCCGGAGCAGGGCACAAGGGATTTTTTCCTGCATTGCGAACAACCGGCACAGCCCCTCGCCCGCCAGTTTGAACAGGCCGTAGGGGTCGGTTGGCTCCGTCGCGTCGATTTCCCGAAAAATTCCGGAGCGGCTTTTTCCGTACACGGTCACGCTGCTGGCGAAGACGAAATGGGCGGTTTTGCCCGCCACCGCGTCAAGCAACGAAAGCGTGTAGTCGTGGGAGCCCCGTTGAATTTCACGCAGGCTGGCCCAAGTGTTGCCCCCCGCGCTCGTCGGGACGAAGGAGGCAAGGTGAACGACCGAAGCGAAGGATTTTCCAGCTAACATTCCCGGTTCAAACCCGCTTTCCGGCACTTCCTCAAACTGAAAACGTTCCGAAAATTCGTCCCGAATCAGTCTCAGATGTTCCGAGAATCGCCGCCCCGTGCCCAGCACTGTGCAGCCCGCGTCGAGTAACCCACGCACGGTGGCACGGCCCAAAAAACCGCCCGCACCGGTCACGAGAACGTGCGGTGCGGGCGAAGCAGGTGCGGAAGTCGGATTACTTTCCAATCAAGAGCAGGCTGTTGCAAAGGTCGGGGTAAATGTAACCGAGTTGGAAGCAAGCCTCCATGTAGTCGCGGTTAATGACGCCGTGCTTCAAGGCCAGGTCAATCTGGAAATTGGCCAGGGGTTTGAAGAAAATCCCGCCCCGGTGGATAATCTCCAGCCCGGCTTCGCGGGCGTCGCGCTCAAACGTGTCGAAGGAGTAGTAAATCCGGTGGCCATGCTTGTGGTCTTTTTCGGTGAGCGCCCAATTGTGGCTGAGCAGGCCCATTTTCACGGCCAGTTGCCGGGAGGCAGCATTGGCGTTGGGCACCACGAGGTAGAGCCGACCCTTCGGCGTCAGCCAGCTTTTGGCCCGCCGCATCGTATCCACGGGGTCGATGAGGTGCTCCAGCGTGTGCATGATGAAAATGGCGTCGTACTTTTCCTCCTCCTTCGGCTGGTACGTCTCAAACAGGCTCAGAATGTACGTGGCCTTGTCGCCCAGGCGGTTGCGGGTGTGGTCGAGAAATTCCTCGGCGGCGTCGATGACGGTCAGGTCGGCGTAGTGCCGACTGAGGATTTCGGTGAATTCCCCGTAGGCGCAGCCCATTTCGAGCGCCCGGCCCGGCACCAGAAACGGCTCCATCGCCCGAATCATGTAATGCCGGATGTCGCGGTCGAAGTCGTCGTAGTCGTACACCGCCGCGATGCTGTTCAGGTCCTGGTATTCTTTTTCGAGAACGTCGTTGGTCATGGTTTGAAGTTTAGGGTTTAGAGTTCAGGGTTTAGAGTTTAGCGTGTTTCTCAACACTAAACTCTAAACCCTGAACTCTAAACAATTACCCTTGATTCGGCCGGTACCACCGTTTTTCGGGCACCTGGTACCATTCCTCAAAATTAGCCGGAACCCGCGACAAGTAGCCGAGCAATTGCTGCACGTCGGGGCTGAACGAGTCCATGCGGTCGTAGCCGAAGTAACGGGCGTAGTCGAACTGGGATTTGAAGAAAGGTTTGGTGAACATGGGCGTCAGGCCGCGACGGTCCTGGCCGGTGCGGTTCTGCCCGGCGGCGTGCCAGGTGTTCGAGTTGAACAGCACGATGCTGCCCCGCTTGGCGATGGACTGCTCGGCCACGGCGTAAAACTCCTCGTCGGTGGGCTTCTGACCAAACTTGTGCGAGCCGCCCATGAACCAGGTCGCGCCGTTGTCGGCGGTGAAATCGTCGAGCATTACCAGCATGTTGAGCATCAGGTGCAGCGGGCCGCTGAAGGTGCGGATGTCGCGGTGCACGTTGGCCACGTAGCTGGGGGCGGAGGCGAGGTTGATGGTGCCGCCGAAGGAGTTGAGGATGAACGGGCCGTCGTCGAAGTACGCCCGGATGTATTGTTTCAGGGGCAGGTCTTCGACGAAGCGCATGAACGCGCCCTCGAAGGCCAGGATGTGGTGCGAGGTGCCCTCGGTGCGGTTGACGACGCCGTTTTTAATCTGGATTTCCCGGCAGGCGTCGGTGGCTTTCAGGAGGTCGGCGGCGAGTTCATCCACGAAGGCGGGTTCGAGCACTTCGTCAAACACGACCCAGCCTTTTTCGTCCATTTCCCGTTTGAAGTCCTCGATGCTGCGCTGCGTCGAGCGTACCTGGGGTTCCACGGCAACTGCTTCCATGTGCGAATTGATTTTAGTTTGCGTGCAAAGATAGGCCCAACCGTTGGAACGCCCCGAATGCGTTTTGCAACTCAAAAAAATGAGGGTTGTCACTCATCGGAGGCTGTAGCGGTCGAGCAGGGCGTGAACCTGGGTGGGCGTATTGAACATCAGCACGTCGAGCACCGACAGCCAGGGCACGAATTCGCCGCCGAATTGGGGGTATTCTACTTTTTCGGATTGAATAAAAAACAGTTCGATGCCCGCCTCGGCGAACGTGGGTTTGTCGTACAGTTCCATCCCGCCGACGGGGTTGATGTACCGGCTGGCCTCCTCACGGCGGCAGATGTCGAGAATGCGCTCCTGGGCTTTCAGATGGCTATTTTCGTACACCGCTGATGTCGGAATCAACTCTGTCCGGAGGCCGAGATATTCGTTCACGGCCCGCAGGCCGTTCAGGGCCAGGTCGGCAATGGTTCCGGCGGGCGTCTGCAAAACCTGGGCCAGCAGGGAGTAGGCGGGGGCGAAATGCGGGGCTTTTTTGTAACTCTGCTCCACGGTGCGCAGCAGTTTTTCCCGCCAGCGGGTGCTTTCGTCGAGGGCAATCTCCCGGATTTTCTTGTTCTGCGACGCTTCCCGCAGCGGAATCGTGAACAGGTGGGCTTTGCCCTCGACCAAAATCTGGTTGCGGTTCACCCAGCCCCGGTTGATGAAGGCCACGTCGTCGTACACCACGAAGCGGTCCACGGCCTTCATCAGGCTGAAGTAGCCGACGTAGGGCAGGAAGTAGGGCTGCATGATGGCGAGGGTCATTTTTGTGAGAGGTGAGAAGGGAGAGGTAAGAAGTTTAAAATGACGTGAGTTATGGGTTATCTATGTTGTGATTCAATAGGTTACGTCCCGTTAGG
>ERZ1066118.216-NODE-216-length-60850-cov-7.555095_pt1 | contig 60850 bp, 47 predicted proteins | sample MGYA00382765_ERZ1066118 | MGnify/ENA primary metagenome ERZ1066118 (study PRJEB33369, sample SAMEA5778348) | biofilm metagenome | biome: Industrial cooling water; feature: Water cooling tower basin; material: Biofilm | place: United Arab Emirates | collected...
CTTGACGCTCCCCGCGGGGCACGATAACTCTCGGAGGCAGCCCCGGGATCGCGTCGTAGGAGCAGCTCTCCGCGCTAACGACACCGCCATACACCTTCACGTTGGACGACATCGGCTGAAAGGTCCCGTTGACGGTGGTGCCGAGCGGCTGACCCACCCGGAACGTGCCATCCTGCTGGGCTTCCACAGCGCCAGCTGAACCCATCAAAGCCGTCACCGCTCCGACCGCCGCTCCGATGGTACGAACACGTGCAGTTACATTCATGCGAGTATTCCTCCAGTTGTGCATTGCGCTGAACTTCCCAGGCCGCCCTGTCTTATAACGCCGCCCATAGGTGGGGACAACGACGGACGCTACAACTGAGACATTATTCACGCGCCCAAAACGTCGGGATTGGCGGGTTCCGGCCAAGCACCCGGCGTGAGCCAAGCCGCTCGAGGGGCTGCAGCAACGGGAGCTCGAGGTATTGCTTGAAGAGACTGGAGAAGCTCGACGAAGCTCTGGCTCCGGATGGCTCATTGCTGACGCTCTACCGCCGGGACGGGGCATACTCGATCCGCGTCGGCTCGATCGAGCTGATGTCGACGCGCCGCTTCCACTCGGAGGAGCAGCTGGCGGAGCTCGTCTGCTCATCGCTCTGCAATCGCACCGGGGTACGATTGCTGATCGGAGGGCTGGGGATGGGCTTCACGTTACGTGCAGCCCTGCGCACCCTTCCGGCAGACGCCGACGTGCTCGTATGCGAAGTTGTCGGCAAGGTCATCGAGTGGAATCAGAACCTTGATTACGGTCTGGGTGCCGCTTCTCTCGCCGACCCGCGCGTGGAGGTGCGGCACGCGGACGTTGCGGATGTGCTGCGGGCGGGCCCCGCCGGGTTCGACGCGATTATGCTGGACGTGGATAACGGAGCTGAGGCCCTGACCACCGGCGGCAATGCGGCGCTGTATCGGGCGAGGGGGGTCGCGATGGCGAAGCGGGCCCTGCGCCCGGGCGGCAGAATCGGGTACTGGTCAGCGGGAGAGGATGCTGCGTTCGTGAAGGTGATGGAGGGGGCGGGACTGGGGGTGGAGACGCATCGGGTGCGGGCGCACCGGACCTCCGGAGGGCGTCATGTGGTGATGGTGGGGAAGGAGTGATGCGCCCGAGGCGCGGAGGAGGCTGCCCGCGTCTCAACCACCCCCGGCGACACTCGCCGGCTGATCCAGCACGTGCGAGCACCCCAGCATCTTGAGATCAGCCCTGAGCTTGATCAGCGCGAGGTCCTTCGCCTTCGCCTCCAACATGATGTCGAATTGGAGGTCCGCCAGCTCACCAACGAAATCCGCGAAAGTCCAGGGGTCGACATAGTCCGCGTGCTGACGAAGGAGCGGTGCCTGGATTCGTATCTCCTTGCCACGCTTCACCTCCCGCCCATCCAGGCGCGGTGACGAGTAGTGCATCTTCGGGGTGACTCCGTCCCCCCAGGTGGCGAGAGCGGCGCGCGCCGCCTCCAGCGTCGCCATCTCTCCCGGGTTGAGCCGGTGGTGCTGGTGGTCGAACACGACCGGCACACCCGTCCTCTCATGCACCCAGAGACAATCCTGGATCGTGTATGAGGCCTCGTCGTTCTCAATGACGAGCCGGCGCCGGGCGGCTTCAGAGAGTCGCTCGTGGTTCCGTACGAAACGCTCGAGGGCAGCGGTCTTGTTGCCATAGATTCCGCCGACGTGCAGGACGACCACTGCCTCGGGTCCCTGCATCATGGCGTCCAGCAGGTGCGCCTGGGAGTCCAGGTCCGCCACCGTTTTCTGCACGATGAGCTCGTCTTCGGCGTTGAGCACAACGTACTGTGACGGGTGCAGCGAGAGGCGGATGTCGAGCTCCTTCGCGCGAATGCCCAGGCGCCCCAGCTCGAGCTCCTTCTCCTCGATCTGCCGGTGGAACTGTGGCATGTCGGGATGGGTCGCGTACGGCACGAAGTCGGACGAGATCCGATACATCCCGATCTTGCGGTCGCGCAGGTAGTCGAGAATTCCGCTAAGGGCCTCAATCGAGACCTGCAGATCCGGTCCGGATTGCCAGCGACGGGTGTCGTGGCTTGGCAGGCCACCCCTTCCCAGCACCTTCACCGCAAATCCCAGCCGTCGCTGGTCGCGGTCTCCGCTCATACACGCTCTTCCCTGGATTACTCGCTCGTCTGGGGGCGGGCGGGAGGTCGCATATCCTATTCCGCCTCTCCTCTCGCCTATTGGTCACCGCGGTTCCCCTCGGCCGCCGCACAGGCAAACGGCGACCGCGCTACACCGCCAATCCCCAAGGAAAGCCGCAACATCAGCAGCCCAGAGCTCGGGTTACCCCAGCAGCGGAAAAGTGCCCGCCGCGGGGCATCCGCGCGTATCGCGCGAGGTTATGCCGGCACTCGAGGACTGGCACGGCGCTCCCTACGGCCCCTGCCGGGAAGTGCGCGTATGCGGCCGGCACCTTGACACGCCCGCCGGTGCCACGTGGCTGCGGGGGGTACGACGTCTCATCATAGATGCGAGACCCCGGAGAGAATTCGGCCCGCCCACCAGTAGAGGAGCGCCGTCGTAAGCAGCGTCCTCAGGCTTCCTCCAGCAGCTCTACACAATCCGTCATCAATTCTTATCGATCGGGTCGAGCTCGGCTGTAATTAAAGAACACGAATTTTGTTCTGGCCTAACAAAGATAAGTATAAAACGGAATACGCTTTACAAAGATAAGCATTACGCATAATTTGCATTGTGGTCGTGATTTGCCCAAAGACACTTGAAATCTCGTATCGATGAGGCACTTGTTGATCGTAGAGTGGGCAAGAACCCGGCAGGTACCCGCTGATACGCATTGACGTCCTACCCACAGTGGCTGACGAGTCAGTGTTTCCTCTGCCGGTGGGCTCGACCTCAGCAAGCCGCGCGCTCTGCCTGCCAATCCCGCAGGCCGAAATAGACCAGAATCCGAACATCTGACGCTGTCGTCTCCGAAGAGGCCGGAGAACTTGCGGATGGTGGACTGGCTTCTGATGCCGCCGGCTTTCAGCTCCGCGCCTGACAGGGTCCTAAGTCGGGAAGACGTTCGTCACGTACTCCATTCCCATGATATGCTGACTTACAACACAGCCCTCGAAGTCAGGGTCGTCGGAAGCGAGAGCCTGGACAACTGCCGGACAAGAGCTGTTACAGAGCCCACGCTCGACAGCGCGAGCGACGAGCACCTCGTCGCCCTGGTCTGGAGCGGTAGCGGTAGCGCGTTGGACCATCTCATCCGACGCTACTGGCCGATGCTGACCTCGTACGGTGCCCGCGTTCTGAATGATTGGGAGCTGGCGGAGGATGTGGTTCAGAAGACTTTCATCACTCTCTGGCGTGCACGGGCGGGGGCACAACCCCCTGCAATTCGGGCCTACCTGTTTAGAGTCACCCGGAATCTGGCGCTCGATGAGCTGCGCGCCCGGAAATCACGCTCACTACGTGAGAGGAGAAGCTGGAGTTCGTGGGAGATAAACACCCGGACTCCCGCGGACGTCCTGCACTCCGAGACAACTGCCCGAATGGTCGAAGATGCCATTCAGAGGATACCTGAACGCCGCCGCGAGGCTTTCACGCTGGCCTATATGCAGGGGCTCAGCTATTCGGAGGTCTCGGAGGTGATGGGGATCTCCCGAAAGACAGTGGGACATCATGTGTCGGCGGCTCTCGCGGAGCTGAGGGAAAGCTTGGCTCCGCTCCTCCAAGATCGAACTGGCCGCCCCCGCTAGTCAGGAAAGAATGTCCATTGGGCCGACAGGATAGGGAATCTGGAGCCGCGGCTCCGTTCTAATCATTGATGCGGCTTACGACCACCTCAGTCTATCTCCACGATGATCTACGATTTGTTGATCCGGACCATCACCGGCCGTGCCGACGAGGCGGAGGTCGTGGCGGTCCGTGCGTGGAGGAGGCAGTCGCCTGCAAACGAGCGGCAGTACGTTGAGGTCGCGCGCGCACTCGAGCTGCTGCACGCCGCTGAAGACGCGCGTCAGGCACCGGCGCCTCCTTCGGCGACTTCCATCATCGCGGCGGCGCGCTCGACTGGCCGAAACAGCGACTACTTCGACAGCCTCCCAAAGATCGGGCGGTATTCGCTTGCCGCCGCCCTTGTACTTCTGGTGGCGTCCGGCCTTCTTCTGGCGCAGCTGCAGAGTGCTCGACCCGCGTTTGGTGCCCAGGAGGTTGTTACCGGACCTTCGGAGCATTCCACGATCGTGCTGAACGACGGCAGCGTCGTGCGCCTCGCAGGCTCGAGCAGTATTGCAGTGAGAGAATCACGACGCTCGCGGGAGGTTACCATCGACGGCCGCGCCTTTTTCGCGGTTGCCCACGATCCTTCGAAGCCCTTCGTGGTGCGCGCCGGGGCCAGCGATGTCCGCGCCATTGGTACCCGATTCACTGTCGAGGCCTCCGAGGACCTGCTGCGAGTGGTTGTGATCGAAGGCAGCGTCGCGGTAGGGAGTGGTGATGAGGCCGAGGAAATTCAGCTACATACCGGGCAGGTCGCCAGCCTTGCTTCAGGAGAGCGTCCGCTGGTTGATGAAGTTGCGCACCCGGAAGCCCTCACGAGCTGGGTGGGCGACTTCATCGCTCTTCAGAATACTCCTCTTTCGGCCGCGGCGGAGGAGATCGAAGCGTTGTACGGAGTCGATGTAGTTCTTACCAGCCCCGTGCTGGAAGATCGAACCATCACCGCCTGGTTCTCCGGGTGGACCATCGAAGCTGTCCTTGAAGTCGTCTGCATGGTCGCGTATGCCGATTGCCGGCAGACGGGCACCACTGTGGTCATCTCCCCAAAGTCGTCGCAACAAATCCCCCAATGACGCTCGCCGACTAGGTCGGCTCCTCCGCGTCCCGAAGCTCCACCATAAGTCGTATCTGGAAAGCAGTGCACGTGCTTAGCTGCACGTGTCCAAAACTGTCGGTTCCAAATCCCGGGCTCTAGGGCCGCAGGGATGCTTAGCGCGAGTCGCCGAGTCGCCTTCGCGGCCGGTACCACCACTCTAACCGAGTCGCAGCCATGCATGGATCTTTGATTGTCTTGATCAGGTGCACCTCGCTGATCCTGCTCGCCGCCCCGCTGGCGGCGCAGCACCCGAACGCACTTGTATCGCTGGCGGTTGCCGAGGAGCGCCGCGAAGCCGCGCTCGACCGGCCAGCGCTGCTGAGCATTCGCAACGTGCCGCTCGCAGAGGCGCTGAACCGGTTATCGGAGAGTTCCGGCGTCCCGGTGGCGTTCAGCCCGAGCGACATCGCAGAGGAGAAGATTCGGGTCTCCTGTGACTGCTCAACACTTCTGGTTAGGCAGGCACTCGACCGTTTGCTTGCCTCCGTTCCCTTTGTCTACAGCGAGGCTCGGAGCCAGGTCATCGTCTTCCCGCGTCCGGTTGAGCCGATGCGAACCCCGGTTGGGAGCGACATCGTACGACTGGCGGGGCTGCCCCCGGTCGAGGCCCGGGCCCGGCCGATGATCGGAACCGTGACGGGGCGAGTTGTGGATGCAATAACGCAGGAGCCGCTCCCCGCCGTACAGGTGGCGGTGCTGGGAGGGAGTATCGGGCGGCTCACGGGCAGCGACGGCCGCTTCGTTCTTTCCAATGTTCCTGATGGGGCCCACACGATCGAGGCCCGACGTCTCGGCTACGCTCCCGGGCGCAGCGAGGTGACAATGGCCCCGGGAGCGACAGTCGAGTCGAACTTCGCGCTGATGGCATCCGCCGTGGCACTCGACGCGGTGGTGGCAACCGGCACCGCCGGAGGTTCGCGTCGCCGCGAGGTCGGCAACGCGGTCGCTAGCGTCGACGCCTCCGCCATCACGGAGATCGCCCCGGTCGTAACCATGAGTCAGTTGATTGGGGGCCGTGAGCCGGGCGTCAACATTCTCCCCGGCTCGGGCAATATTGGAACTGGCTCGGTGCTAAAGGTTCGGGGCAACGCATCGGTGTCGCTGCGGAATCAGCCGCTCGTCTACGTAGACGGAGTACGCATCGACAACGACTCGCAGAAGGGACCGAACATACGACAGGGCAGGCAGGTTTCAGCTCTCGACGACATCAACCCAGCTGACATAGAGCGGGTAGAGATCATCAAGGGGCCCGCTGCCGCAACTCTGTACGGGACGGAAGCCTCCGGCGGCGTGATCCAGATCTTCACCAAGCGTGGAACGACTGGAGCGCCCCGCTTCGACATGACCGTGAGCCAGGGCGGAACGTGGCTGATGGATCTCGACACAAAGATCCCCAATAACTTCGCGGTGAATCCGACCACGAAGGAGCTGTACGAAATAGACCTGATGGAGGTAGAGCGGGCGGCGGGACGCGAGGCGTTTCAGACCGGCCGTCTCCAGACGTACAATCTCTCCATGCGCGGCGGCAGCGATCAGATCCGCTACTACGCGGCAGCGGAGTGGGAGGACAACGAGGGAATCGTCAGCTACAACTGGCAGAACGGCATCAACCTGCGCGGCAACATGTCTGTTTTGCCGAGTGACAAGGTGAGCGTCGATCTCTCAACCGGATATGTTACGGGTAACACCCGCTTCGCTCAGGCTTTCACCGGATATGACATCTGGGCGCAGTACATCTTTGGCAATCCGAACGGCCTCACCGCTGCCACCCGCGGCTTCCTCCGCGCCACTCCGGAGTCGCTGGAGGATCTCGAGTCCACCCGTGAGACATCCCGTTTCATCGGCGGGCTTACGCTACGTCACGATCCGATAAGCTGGTTCAGCCAGCGCCTGGTACTCGGTCTCGACCGGAGCGACGAAACCAACACGATCCTCTTCCCACGGAACCCGGCCGGAGCCGCCTACTTCTTCGGGTCTCAGAGCCTCGGCGAGAAGACGGTGGAGCGTCCGCACGTCGGTTACACCACGATGGACTACGGCGCCACCGCCTCCTACGCACTCAGCGACGCCCTGGGCTTCAAAACAAGCGCAGGTGCGCAGTTCTACCACAAGCGGACGGAGGTTGTCACCGCCGTCGGCCGGAACTTCCCGACTGCTGCGATTACCGCTATCGCGGGCGCCGCGGTCAGCACCTCCAGCGAAAGTTTTGTGGAGAACAAGTCGTTCGGCGTATTCCTCCAGCAGGAGGTGGCGCTGCGTGACAGGATCTTCCTTACGGCCGCAGTCCGCGCAGACGACAACAGCGCCTTCGGTGCGGACTACAATGTCGCGATCTACCCCAAGCTCAGCGCTGCGTGGGTATTGAGCGAGGAGCCATTCTTCAATGTGCCGATGGTCAGCTCGCTTCGTCTTCGTGGCGCGTGGGGGCAGGCCGGGCGGCAGCCTGATGCGTTCGCGGCATTGAGGCTTTACCAGCCGGGCACAGGGCCGAACAACGCCCCGGTGGTCACCCCCTCCGAAATCGGGAACGCCGACCTGGGCCCCGAAGTTGGCGAGGAGCTCGAGCTGGGTTTCGAAGCCAGCCTCTTCTCGGACCGCCTGACGCTCGATGTAACGCGTTACGACCAGAAGACGCGAGACGCAATCATCGCCCGTCCCGCATCCCCTTCGCTAGGCTTCCCCGGCTCACAGTTTGTGAACCTGGGAACGCTGAGCAACTCAGGCTGGGAGATCGGGGCGAACGCTCAGCTCACGCAGCGTCAGGGGTTCGGATGGGACCTCGGAATCGGGCTCGCGCACACGGAGAACAAAGTCGAAGACCTCGGCGGGATTCCGCCGACAACGAGCATCCGCGAAGGCTATCCCTTCCCCTCGATCTTCTACCGAAAGGTCCTCTCGGCTGACCTGGACGCGAATGGTCGCTCGATCAACATGCTCTGTGATGGCGGAACAGGTGACTCAGGGATGGAGATGGGCGGGGTACCGGTGGCGTGCGCGACAGCTCCCGAGGTCTACTGGGGACGCGGCCTGCCAAGCTGGGAGATGAACCTGAACAGCACGTTCACGATCATGAACAACCTTCAGCTCTACGCCCTGGCTGAGCTGCACACGGGTCATGTGATGAACCAGACTGACATCATGTACCGTCATTACCTCTTTTGCGTGAGCCGGGCCTGCAACGCCGCCGACGACCCAATCGTCCAGGCGTACCGAACCCTCGGCGAAACCGCTCCGCTGGGGTTGATGGACGCCGGCTTCGCCAAGCTCCGGGAGGTATCCCTCAGCTACACCCTTCCTTCCAACCTCACGCAGCGCGTCGGGGCCTCCCGGGCGAGCGTCACCGTAGCCGGCAGGAACCTCGTGACCTTCTGGTCCCAGACCAAGGAAGTCTTCGGAGATCCGGTCGCCGATCCGGAGATGCGCGTGCCGGCCAGCGATCTGGGGTTCAGCTCGGCGACGATCATCCCGCCGCTCTCGACCTTCATGCTGACCATGCGTCTATCCTTCTGAACCGAACTGCATCGCGGCCGGCGGCAGTTGCTGCGGCTAGCGCCAACATCATTGCATATAGCCAGGAGAACCAGATGGTCATCAGCAGCCAGGCATACAAAGAACAGGGGATGCGGAAGCGACTCGGGGTGGGGTTGGTGGCGCTAACGATATCTACGGCGGCGTGCGACAGCCTTCTGGACGTGGAGCTGCCCGGGCAGCTGCCGGAAGAGTCGCTGCTCGTACCCGAAATGACGGAGATGATGACCCTCGGGTCGATCGCCGACTTCGAGTGCGCCTACACCAGCTACATCCTCGGCGCTGCCGGGGCGAGCCACGAATACATAGATGCGTCGGGCTGGCCGGCGTTCATCGTCTTCCCAACTCTCCAGGTTTTCGAGGATACCGGGGGGGTGAACACCTCCGGGTGCACTGGAGCGACCTCCTTCGGCTTCTTCCGCCCGTTACAGACGGCACGTTTCCAGGCGGAGCAGGCGTTCACCACGATCGAGGGGTTCACCACCGCGCAGGTGCCGAGGAAAGATGGGCTTCTCGCGACATCCGCCGCGATCGCCGGGTTCGTCTATGCCACGTTCGGTGAGTCGTGGTGCGAGATGGCGGTGAACGGTGGCGGGTTGATGACGCCAGCCGCGGTGCTGACTGAAGCGGAGGGCTGGTTCGACAAATCGATCACCCACGCCGCCGCCGCGGGTGGAACGGTCACTGCCGCCGGAATCCCGAACGTGCTGCACTTCGCGAGGCTTGGGCGCGCCCGGGTTCGGCTCGCTCGCGGCAACAAGGCAGGCGCAGCCGAAGATGCGGCGCTCGTACCGGAAAACTTTCTGGCGACGATTACTCGCTCGTCCGGCACGCGGGACCGTTGGAACAACGTCTACGTGAACATGACGCCGAACCGCTACGTCACCGTCGGACCCAATTACCGGAACCTCACGGTAAACGGCGTCGCCGACCCACGCGTTCGCGTGGTGAACAGCGGAACCATCTCCAACGACGGCGTCACTCCCCACTGGAACCAGCTCAAATACACATCGGACGTGCAGCCGATACCCCTCGCCCGCTGGGCCGAAGCGCAGCTGATCCTCGCTGAAGTCAAAGGTGGAGCGGCAGCGGTCGGACACATAAACGCGGTTCGCGCCCGGAGCGGAATCACTCCATACGCAGGTGGTACGGAGGCGCAGATCCAGGCCCAGATCATCGAGGAGCGCCGGAGGGAGTTCTTCCTGGAGGGCCGTCGCCACGCGGACATGCTCCGCTACAAGGTCCCGTTCCCAACAGGCAACAGCCATCGGGGTCAGCCCTATGGGCCGACGACCTGTTTCCCGCTTTCGAAGGCCGAGAAGGACACGAACCCGAACATTTGATAAACGGGGAATGGCTCCGATGTGCAAGCCGGGGTCAGCTCCGCATGAGCTTTATCACTCCACCGTAGGGGAACCATGAAATTGACCCGGATGCTGCCTCTCCTGCTGATCCCGCTGACTGCCGGGATCGCGACCGGGCAGGAAGCGAGACCGACCACGGTGGCAGGACGTTCGACCGTCTATGCGCCGCGTGATGCGCTCGCAACGAGCCAGCCGCTCGCAACCGCGGCGGGGATGGAAATGATCAACAAGGGTGGGAATGCGTTCGACGCAGCGGTCGCAGCCGCAGCGGTGTTGAACGTCGTCGAGCCGCACATGTCCGGGATGGGCGGTGACATGTTCGCGATCATCTGGTCGGAGCGCGACAAGAAGCTGGTCGCTCTGAATGCGGGCGGCCGGTCAGGTGCGCTGATGACGCGTGAGGAACTCGTGCGCCGGGGACGAGACGACGTCCCGGGTAGCGGCGCCGAGTCGATCAGCGTTCCGGGCGCGCTCTCCGGCTGGAATGCATTGGTGGAAGAGTACGGGAATTTGACCTTGGCGCAGGTTCTCGAGCCCGCTATTCGACTCGCCGAGGACGGCTTCCCGGTATCACCGATCATTGCTAAGCAGTGGAAGGGACAGGAGGCTTTTCTCAAGCGTGATCGTGGGGCCACCGAGGTATACCTCATTGATGGATCCGCTCCCATAGCAGGGCAGTGGTTCCGAAACCCCGACCTCGCCCGAACCTTCAAGCAGGTCGCCACGCAGGGAATCGGCGCCTTCTATGGCGGGCCAATTGGAACGATGGTGGCCGAGGGTGTTCGCGAGCTCGGTGGCTTCCTCACTACCGAGGACTTCGCCAAGCACCAGGTCGAGTGGATCACCCCGGTCTCGGCACCGTACGGCGAGTACAAGCTTTGGGAATTGCCCCCTCCGAATCAGGGAGTTGCCGCGCTCCAGATGATGCGCCTGCTCGAGGGCTACGACCTGAAGGCGATGGGTCACAACAGCACCCAGTATCTCCACACCCTGATCGAGGCGAAGAAGCTCGCCTACGCGGACCTCACGGGTCATGTCGGGGACCCCGACCAGATGAAGATCACGGTCGATCAGATGGTCTCCGACGGCTACATCAACGCTCGCCGGGCGATGATCGATCCGAATCGGGCGGCAGCTCGGGTTGAGCCGGGCAGCGACTTCACCTCCAGCGAAACGATCTACCTCGCTGCGGCGGACCAGGAGGGGAACATGGTCTCCTTCATCAACAGCGTATTCGGCTATTTCGGGTCTGGCGTAGTCGTGCCGGGAACTGGTCTGGTCCTGCAGAATCGCGCCGGCGGCTTCACTTTAGAGGAAGGACACCCGAACACCGTTGCTCCGGGTAAACGCCCTTTCCATACGCTGGTCCCTGCTTTCGTTACCAGGACGTCTCCGCAGGGCGACGAGCCCTGGCTCGCCTTCGGAGTGATGGGCGGCGGCATGCAGCCTCAGGGTCACGCGCAGGTCCTCCTGAACCTGCTCGTCTTCGGGATGGACCTCCAGGAGGCGATCGACGCCCCGCGCTTCCGCCACCAGTCTGGCATCAGGGTGACGATGGAGACTCCGATATCGGACGAGGTTCGGAACGCCCTGAGAGCAATGGGTCACGACGTTTCCGAGGCGGTCAGTGACTACGGCGGTGCTCAGGCCGTGATGAAGCTGACTAAGGGGTGGGCGGCGGGCTCGGACCCGCGCAAAGACGGGCATGCCGCAGGACGGTAGCCGGATCGCAGCTTCGCCGAACGCGCCCGTGGACGCGGTGGTGATCGGCGGCGGACCTTCGGGCTCCGCCGTCGCTCGCCTCCTCGCGCTATGGGGGCACAACGTGGTGGTGCTCGCAGGTGGGCGGTCGCGCCGCCCGGGGTTGGCTGAGTCCCTCCCGCCGAGTTGCCGCAAGCCATTCACGCTGCTCGGAGTTCTGGATGCAGTGGAGAGCGCCGGTTTCGTCGAAACGCGGGGCAACACGTCCTCGTGGGGCGGTGGGCCACTGCGGAACATACCCTTCGAAGGCTGCGGCTCCGGCTACCAGGTTCGGCGGCGGCACCTCGATGATCTTCTTCTCGGCTGTGCTGAATCTGCGGGAGCTGCCGTGCTTCGAGAGGCAGTCGCTACGGACGTTGAGCTACCCTCAGGCTTGGGCCAGCTGGGTAGCGTGAGGTGGCGCTTCCGCGGTCAGGAGGCGTCGGTGAACGCGCGCTGGATTCTGGATGCATCGGGTCGGGCGGGCGTGGTCGCTCGTATGGGCTTTCGAAAAGCAGGAAGCGGCGCTTCGACGCTGGCGCTCGTCGGCACCTTTGCTCAGCCGAAGGGATGGGCGCTGGAGGATGAGTCGCACACGCTCGTGGAATCGTATGAGGATGGGTGGGCGTGGTCCGTTCCTACCGGGGGAGATAGCCGCTACGTGGCCGCGATGGTCGACCCGCGGCTCAGCTCGCTCTCGCGCGGCGCCGGCATTGAGCGGATGTACCTGGCTGAGCTCGCGAAGACGACGCACTTGCGCCGCATCCTCAAAGGTGCCCGGCGCATCGACCCGGCGTGGGCATGCTGCGCGAGTCCCTACGGGGCTCACCAGCATTCGGCGGACGGGGTCCTGCTGCTTGGTGACGCAGGATCGTTCCTCGATCCGCTCTCCTCATTCGGGGTGAAGAAGGCGCTCGCCTCCGGGTGGCTGGGCGCCGTGGCAGTTCACACGGCGCTGACGAAACCGAAGATGACCGGCGCCGCTCGATCCCTCTTCGAAGAACGCGAACGCGAGGCCCACATGCGCTATCAGGACCTCGCCGGTCACTACTACAGCGAGGCAGCCGGGTTTCACGATCATCCGTACTGGCGCGTCCGTTCTCCTCTCGCAGATCCACGTTCCTCATCGTTGGATGAGGACGGTGCAGCCGATTCCGAACGCCTCCTCCGAGATCCACGCGTGCCCGCCGCGTTCAACTTCCTGCGAGGGGATACGCCCCTCCGGCTCAGGGCTGCGGAAAGTGTTCGTCGTGAATGGCGGCCCACGGTGCAGGGACGGGAAGTCGTGCTCGAGGAACACCTCATCGCTCCGTCGCTCCCAGGCGGCATTCACACCATCCGGGGAGTTCGGCTTCCCCGGCTCATGGATATCGTCGATCAACACGAGCAAGTCCCGGATCTGTACGAGGCGTTCGCCCAAACCGGCCCTCAAGTGCAGCTACCGGATTTCCTTTGCGCCCTTTCCGCACTGCTGGCAACAGGCGTGGTCGAGAGCGGAGCTACTCACTAACTGAAGAAAAAACCCAAGGCCCTTCATGAGCGACACCCGGGAAATGAAAAGATATCGGATGAAACGGGGAACTCCCCTCCTCGCGGCCGCCGGACTCATTGCTCTCACCGCCACTGCTGCCGCCGGCGGTATCGGTGAGCTGATGGTGAACTCCGCGGGCAGGGCAGCTTCGGAGTCAGCGCCCGAAGCCGAGGCGCGTTATGACCGCCCCGCCGCCGCCGCGTACGCGACGCTGAGCGCTCTCTTGACCAATCCCGCCCCGATCGACAGCGGCTTCGTGATTACCAACCGTGAGATCATCTCCACCTGCTCGGGCTGCCATCAGGCGGATAGCGAGGGCCGTCTCGGCCGGATCTCGTACATGCGCAAGACACCGGAGGGCTGGCAGACGTCAATCGTTCGCATGATCGCTCTCTACGGGGTGGAACTTGAACCGACGGAGGCGCGCGAGATTGTGCGCTACCTCTCCAACAACCAGGGCCTCGCCCCCGACGAGCTCGAGGACGGCCGCTTCGAATCCGAGCTCCGCACCATCGAGTACACGTACGCTGCGTCAGAACCAACCGAGACCACGTGCAATGCCTGCCACTCGATGGGGCGGGTCATCACCCAGCGCAGAACGGAGGAGGAGTGGAGGCTTCTCAGTGAGACGCACCGCGCTCTCTACCCCCTGATCGACAACCAGCGATTCCGGCGTTCCGGTCCCCCGGCAGCCAACGCAACCGGCGAAGCCGCGGATCGGCGTCATCCGGTGGATCGGGCGATTGAGCACCTCGCCGAGGCCTTTCCACTCGAAACGGCCAGCTGGGCCGCGTGGTCGGCCAACATGCGCGATCCCCAGCTCGAGGGGACGTGGACTCTCTCCGGCTACGATCCAGCCATGGGCCCGGTCCACGGGACGGTTGTAATCCGCCCCGTCGACGGGCGCAACGACGAGTTCACCAGCGAGACCAGGATGATCGCTCCCGAAAGCGGCAAGCAGATCCGCCGTACCGGCCGCTCCATCGTCTACACAGGTTATCAGTGGCGCGGCCGCTCGACCGCTCCGGGTGATTCGTCGCAGTATCGGGAGGTGATGGTACTCGAGCGCGGGAGCGGCGAGATGACCGGCCGCTGGTTCACCGGTGAGTACGGAGAGCTGGGTCTTGATGTGACGCTCAAACGCGTTACAGCCCTTCCGGTAGTGAGCACCGTCTACCCTACGGCTCTGGGTCCCGGGGCCAACCAGGAAGTGCGGGTCTACGGCTCCAATCTCAGCACCGTTCCGCCAGGACGGGTGAGCTTCGGTACCGGCGTCACCGTCCGCTCCGTCAGCCAGGCTGAGCCGGGTGTTCTCCTGCTGCGCGTGGACGTCGCCGAAGGGGCCGCAATCGGACGGCGCGATCTCACGCTCGCCGACGTCAGCTTTTCCGAGGCCCTAGCTGTCTACGACGAAATCGACGCAATACGGGTTGAGCCATTTACTGGGATGGCCCGCACGGGCGGCCAGATACGGCCTCGTCAGTTCATGCAGTACGAGGCGGTGGCCTACCACGATGGCCCGGACGGCAAGGCCGAAACCGACGACGATCTCAAGCTCATGCGCGTTCCAGCCACATGGAGCATGGATGAGTATCCGGAGACGTTCGAGGATGACGACATCCGTTTCGTCGGCACCCTCGATCAGAACGGCTTCTTCACCCCCGCGGGTGATGGTCCCAATGCGGAGAGAAGCGGCAACCGCAACAACATCGGGACCGTCTACGTCGTCGCCAGCTATACGCCGCCAGGCAGCACGAAGAGTCTGACGGCTCGCTCGCACCTGCTCGTGACGGTGCCGAACTACATCACGTTCGACCCGTGGACCGTGACTTCGCGATAAAAGGCTGAGCCGACCCCGCTCTTGTGGAGTGGCGGCGACTAGATGTTTGATCTCTTGGAGGTACGAAGATGAAGAAGCTTGCACTGAAGGAATTTCACTCGTTTGAGGCGGCTGGTACTCGCTTCCTCTACCTCGTTCCGAGTGCCGCTATCGTGCGGCTGGACGAGTCATCGGACGCCGTGATCAGGGTGCTGGAGAACGGCCCGAAGAAGATCGATGAGATCGAGTCGGAGCTGGCCTGGCAGTTCGGGCAGGAGGAGATCAGCTCCTCGATCAGTGAACTGATGGAGGTGCGGGCTATCGGACCTGCAGCGATCCCCCCGGAGCGCATGCTCAAGGTCCTTCCGGCCAAGGATTTCCCGCTCACCACGATGGTTCTCAACGTCACCAGCAAGTGCAATCTCGCCTGTACCTACTGCTACGAGTATGGAGAGGACAAAGTTGTCGATGTGGTGAAGAAGGAGCTGCCTCGCTTCATGGACTATGAGACGGCCAAGCAGAGTGTCGATTTCATGTTCCAGAGCTCCGGGTCGAATGAGGCAGTCAACCTCACCTTCTTTGGTGGGGAGACACTGCTGAACTTCGAGGTTCTGCAGCGCACGGTGGTTTACGCGCTGGGACGTGGCGCTCAGCTGGGGAAGGAAGTGCGCTTCAGCCTCACCACCAATGGAACTCTGCTCAAGCCGGAAATCATCGAATGGCTGATCGAGAACCGCGTGGGCGTCACCATTTCAGTAGATGGCCCGAAGGAGATGCAGGACCGTCACCGTGTGTTCCATAACGGTAAAGGGAGCTACGAGGTGATGATGCCGAAGGTTAAGGAGCTTCTTTCGCGGCATACAGGGCGATCGATCGGCGCGCGCGTGACGCTTACGAAGCAGAACATGGATGCGATTGAGATCTTCCGGCACCTCACAGAAGAGGTGGGCTTTCAGGAGGTTGGATTCGCTCCCGTGACAACTGCCGAAGAGCGTGACTTCGCCCTGGGCGAGGAGGGCTATGCCACGATGCTCGAGCAGTTCGGTATCCTGGCCGAGGAGTTCCTCGAGCATGCTGTGCAGGGTCGTCACCACGCTTTTGCGAACATCAAGGAGACGCTGGAGGAGATTCACAAGGGGGTCAGCAAGGCATATCCCTGCGGTGCCGGGCTCGGCCTCGTTGGTGTTGCAACCGATGGGGATGTGGGGCTCTGTCACCGGTTTGCCGGTTCAGATGACCACAATTTCGGCACTGTCTTCAGCGGTTTGAACCGAACCAGGCAGGGGGACTTCCTCGAAAAAAACCACCTCGCCAACAAGACCGATTGCGCTACCTGCTGGGCTCGGCCGATCTGCTCGGGGGGATGCTATCACGAGGCTCACACGCGCTTCGGCAGCACGGAGCACGCGAATCTTCACTACTGCGACTGGATCCGGTCCTGGACCGACACGTGTCTGCAGATCTACGGGGCTCTCTCGGAGAGGAACCCGGCGTATTTCGACCGCTTCGACAACTAGGCAAGAGGACCCAGGCGCTGTCGCAGAAAAGGTCAGCTCTGGGAACAGGAACCCTTTAATACCCAGCCGGATCGGACGCCGCGGAGAGAGGTCCCGACGAGTGTGAAGGTGCGACGGACGCCGACGCATCGACGAACCCAATGGATCGAATCCGCTGGCCGATCCTGCCATCACCAGGAGAGAACAGCGTGAAACATCTGAAAGCAGTAAACGGAAAGGCGCGCAGGATCGAAGCATATGCTCAGGAGGCTGCGGCCAATGCGGCCGACTTGCCTGAGGGTCACGATGTGGTGGCGCTGCAGAGCGGAGCCCCCGAGCCGCACATTCCGCTCGGCTGCACCTTCCTCTTCTCGCCGGGATGGGAGACGGACGTTCGCGGCGGCACCGCGGGGCTTTGCGCTCCTGTCGAGCGCGACCTCTTCGACTGTCACATCGGCTGCTTCTGGCCCGCGCAGGTGCCCGATCAGCTCAACCATGCCCCCGACTGGACCGGCAAGTGTGCCGCGGCCCAGAAGGATTGGCGGAAGATCGATCTGGTGTTCCCATGAGTCGAAACTTCATTCGAACAGTCGCAGCCGCGGCTGCTCTCCTGGCGGCCGTTGCGGCCTCACCGGGGCATGCCGCCGCTCAGGCGCCCGTACTCGGTGACGACAATATCTACGTTGGCACCTATCGAGAGGAAATCGCCATTATCGACGAGCGGACCGGAGCCGTCACCGGCTCAATCCCGCTTACAAGCGGCATTCCACGCTCCATGGTTCTGACTCAGGACAGGAAGCGCTTCTACGTGCTGAACAACTCGCAGGAGACGCTTGAGGTGGTCGACATCGCCTCCAGGCAGCCGCTGCGAAAGTTCACCCTGTCGACACCATATAACAAAGTCAGGATCTTCGGCTACAACATCGAGCCGGCGGAGCAGTACGCTGTGCTGCTCACCAAAAGCTACCATCGTCTCCCGGATCGCTACAGCGTCAGCCCACCGGTTCTGCTGCGCTATGACTTGCGCACGAACGCGGTTACCGACACGATCGCATGGCCGGAAGGCGAAGAGCGGGACCGCGCGCAGATCCTCTTCTCCCCAAACGGAGAGCTGATGTACTTCTTTGCAGAAGATATTCTCGTCTATGACACAGATACTTTCGCTGAAGTCGATCGTTGGGCATACAGCCAGGCCCTCGATGACGGCCTCGGCCGTTTTGACTTCGGCTTCAACCCTCAGTCCGCCGACGAGCCGGGCTTCTATACCGGTCTCTTCCGCTTCGCCGATCCCGTCCACGGCCGCAGGATGATGGGAATCGCCAGGGTAAATCTGGAGGAGCGGGATCTGGAATTCTTCACGCTAGGCCCGGATGAGAGCGTCTCTTTCACCATGACGGCTGACGGTGACCGGGCGTACGGGATCCACAACGAGGTCGGCAACTACATGTTCTGGACGTTCGACCTGGAAGGTCGCAGGGTCGCGCAGCGGGCCCGCTTCGCGGGTCGCCCCCGAATGTCACTCGGGGTTAGCTCGAGCGGCGAAGTTCTTTACGTCTACAATGCCGGAAACACGATCGACCTCTACGACGCTGACACGTACGCATACATCAGCACGATTGACATCGGTTCCGACAACACGACGCCCCTGTACATCTTACCCAGACCGGATGCACAGGCCTTCGGAGGCCAGTAGTGACTGCGAAACTCCTTCGCAAGTGGTGGGGGCGCAGGCCGCAGCTCGATCCTGAGCTGCGGCGTGCGCTCGATTACGTGGTGCCATATCGCTGGAGGCTAGCGCCCGTTTTCCTGATGAGCCTGATCGGGACGGCGCTGGCGCTCTTCATCCCCTACCTCTCGAAGATGCTGGTCGATGATGCGCTGATCGGGCGTGATGCGGAGGCACTGCTCAAGATCGTGGGGCTGTTTATCGCCCTCACCCTGGTGACGTTCGCGATGAATATCGGGAGCGGATTGCGCTACACACGAGTCTCGGCCGATGTGCTATTCGATATGCGGCTCGCGCTGTACCGCCACCTGCAGCGTCTTTCGCCGAGGTTCTACGCCCGAACGCCGCTGGGCGAGATCGTGTCGAGGATCAACAACGACATCGGAGAGATCCAGCGAATTGCAGGTGAGGCAGCTCTCTCCTGGATCGGGCACGTCCTCTTTCTGATCGGCGCCGTCGCCGTGATGGTCTGGCTCGACCCGATACTCTTCCTGATCAGCATCATGCTTCTTCCGATCAGCGTCTGGGCCCTGGCGAGCTATCGGAGACGGCTCGAAGGCAGCATCTCGGATGTTCGGAGTCGCAGCGCGGAGATCGGCAGTTTCCTGATCGAGACACTTCAGGGGATGCGGCTGATCGTCCTTTCCAATGCCCAGGAGCGGGAGCTTGGGAACTTCCGGGGACGAAACGACAGCTTCGTTACGGCGCTGATGCGGATGCAGCGGATTCGGTATTTGGCAGGTGGTCTGCCGGGCTTGCTCCTGACCGCGAGCACGGCCCTCGTCTTTCTTATCGGCGGGAGCAAGGTGATCGCTGGAGATGCATCCCTCGGGACCTTCGTTGCGTTCATGGCTTACCAGGCGCGGCTGCTCTCTCCGATCCAGGGGCTGATGGGGCTATACGCGAGCGTTGCGGCAATCCGCGTTTCCCTCCGCCGCGTGAACGAGATCCTCGAGGCCCCGGTAGACGTCGCCGAAGCGGACGACCCGCTCCATTTCAGCGAGCCGACAGGTGAGATTCGGCTCGAGGGAGTCAGCCTTTCATTCGGGCGCGGAGCTCCAGTTCTCGATCAGCTCTGGCTCACCATTAAGCCTGGTGAGACGGTCGCCCTGGTCGGGGCGAGCGGAAGCGGGAAGTCGACTATTGCAGAACTTCTGAGCCGACAGGTCGATCCCGACCTCGGGCGAGTTATGTTCGACGGACATGACCTGAAGGGACTCAAGCTCACAGACCTTCGAAAGCACATCGTTGCAGTCGAACAGGAGGCCTTCCTGTTTCACGTTCCTTTGGGCGAGAACATCCGCTACTCGCGGCCTGACGCGGCCGAAGAAGAGGTGACTGCCGCTGTGGAGGCGGCGGGACTCAGTGAGATGGTCCGGGAGCTTCCAAACGGTCTGAGCACTGTCGTCGGCGAGCGCGGCCGAACGCTCTCGGTAGGGGAGCGGCAGCGGATCGCCCTCGCTCGCGCATTCCTGGCCAAGCCGTCAGTCCTGGTCCTCGATGAACCGAGCGCTTCACTGGACCCACTCTCGGAAGAGCGCGTGATCAGGGGTTACGAGTCAATGATGAAGGGCCGTACAACCATCCTGATCACGCATCGCTTGGAGATCGCACGTCGTGCTGACCGCATTCTGGTTCTGGAGAATGGTCGCATAGTAGAGGAGGGAACGCCCCGGCTGCTCCTGGATCAGACTGCGCACATTCACCGCTTTTTCGACGACTCATTAGCGAAGCTGGAAGAGGTAGCTTGAAGGAGACAGCACGAGACGGAGCGGGGGCCCATCATTCTGGTGGATGGGCTCGTGCGGATCGTAGCCGCCTCGTGTCCGCCGCGCCTGTGCCGATCCACACCCTTAGCCCCGGGCACCCGCTGTTGACGGGTAAGTCCGGAGCCGGCATTTCAGTGGCGGTGGTGGACAGCGGTATTCATCTTAAGCACCCTCACGTCGGAGGTGTCGTCTCGGCCTCAGGAATCGATCCCGATGGTGGGGTTGCTGCCGACGCAACGGACCACCTTGGACACGGAACTGCGGTCCTGTCCGCAATCCACGAGAAGGCGCCCGGGGCCCTCCTTCACGTCGTAAAGGTCTTCGACCGGAGACTGTCGACGACCACCGCCGGGCTCGTCAGCGCATTGTATCAATGCGCGGATAGAGGCATCAGGCTGGTGAATCTGAGCCTAGGCACGGAGAACCGGGCGGCGATACCCTTGTTGAACGACGCTCTTTGTCGTTGTAGCGAGCGCGGGACCTTAGTTGTGTCGGCTCGAGGTGACGAAAAGCAGCGCTGGTTTCCCGGTTCGAGTTCCAGGGCTATAGGCGTCGAGGTGGACTGGGGCTGCCCCCGCGACTCAATGCTGATCGAGCCCTCGCCAACGGGGGCTCGGTTCTTCGCCTCAGGCTTCGCCCGCCCAATACCCGGCGTAGCCCCCGAGTACAACATAAAGGGAGTGAGTTTTTCGGTCGCCAACGTGACAGGATTGCTGGCGTGCCTACTCGAGGGGCGGGATGAGATCAGATCTAGTCAAGAGCTCAATGAGCTTCTACTAAGCAGCTGGGCAGGGACGCCGGCGTAAGCTTCGCTGCAGAGGGTGTTTATGAGCGGCCGTTCTCCGCGGCTCACGCAATCGCTCCTCCGGCGGCTGGAAAAGTGCATAAAATGAAGATGGCCTTCCAGCTGGTCAGATAGCTCGAGGCAGCCACCTGGCCTAAGAGTTTTTGGGCGAGTTGGAGCCTTCTGAAGTAGACTCTCCAGGCTCGCCCGGTACAATCCGCCGCTCCGCTGCATTCACAAAGTCACTACGAGCATCCGCGACAGCTCGTAGAAGACGTTATTTTACCACGAGGAGTCGTTTCGGATGGAAGAGAAAACGAACAGAGTCGCGCCTGAGAAGGTGCTTGGGAGGTCGTGATTCGGCCTCAGAAAATACTGAGGGAGTCTATCGGACCAGTAATCTGGTATAGACTGCACATCCAATCTCGCCAGCCGCAGCGGCGGATCGACCCTACGAGCAGCAATGAAGTCTTCCTGAGCTTCGTCATATTGCCGCCGCCAGAAGCTAGCCCTCCCTCGAACCCACAGATCATTGCCGTGAGGGGATCAAATTCGCAGTTGTTTACAAGCGTGGGGTAATGACCCTTCTGGAAGTTACCTGATCTGCCGATAAACAGCTTCTGGCAGCGCCGATTCTAAGCTTGTATTGTTGAAAGCGCTTAGGAGGGTTGGCAGAACGGCTAATGCACCGGTCTTGAAAACCGGCATCCGCAAGGATATCAGGGTTCGAATCCCTGGCCCTCCGTTTAGATTGCAGACTGCGGGACAAACTCAGAGGGGCCCAGTCAACACGACTGGAGCCCCTCTTTGCAGTTATCGCCGCAAACCCACGAGCTAGTCTGCGGCAGCGTCTCTTCGTTGGAACACCGCCTAAGGTCGGAATTCCAGAGCGAGCAATCTACCGCAGCGGTGCACAGGCGACGGCTCCGCCGGGGCTGGCACCCGGATTCGCGTGGATGTTCACGATATGCGGGTTGGCCGCCATCTGCTCCTGGGTGAGCATACTCGAGGGGATCGGTCCATCCTCGGTCGCGCGGCCGTTGGCGTCAGCGGTGATCGGCTCGTCCAGCCCTTCGCGCTGACCTACAGGAGTGAACGGAACGACGATCGCGCCGGGCTGTTGGCACGTACCGGTGTGGATGTGCCATGCATGCCCTCCTGCCGGAAGGCCGTTCGCCTCCACCTGGATCTGCATGTCGGATGTCCCGGGGAGGTCGATCACGCGAACCGTTCCCGAAACGCCGGTCGTTTGGCCCGCGGACTGAAGATTCGATGTGACGATGACATCGCCCAGCTCACGAACCACTCCGGACGGAGCTTGCGATGCAATCGAAGAACACCCTCCCCCGGCGGCTAAAGCAATCAGTGCGGCTGATCGTCCGATGCGAAGCATTGGTAACTCCCTGGATGAGGTTCCGGCCGTCTCTGAAAACGAGCTGAAATTGGCGGCAAGGAGCAAGCCAATGTGAGGAGCTATCAGCTATCGGTCATCGGCTACCAGGGGGAATCCTGCTCGGCTCCTGATTTTGGGTCTGGCATACGGTCTCCGGTATGCTGGAAACGCACCCAGCTCCCTCTCGTTCAAAGCCCTTCAGCTTGCTGCGGCTGGTCTTTTCACATCGACTCTGAGGCGCGGGGCGGCTTCTGTCTCTCGAGCGTGGGAGGAGGTGGCGCTCGGCTTCGGTGGACGAGCTGCCGAGCCGGACGCCGACGGCGCGCTCGTCCAGCTGGGCTTCGCGTGTACGCAGACCGGGAGATGCGATGGTCGAGCCAGTTTTTGCCGTCCACGATCACGGGCGCGCCAGGATCGGCAGACGCCTTCTCGCCGAGTCGGCATCTGCCAGATCTTTACGAAATGTACGCGGAAAGGATATGCCCAGCTATTTGCTTGTTGAAGGCCCCAATGGTCGGCCCCACTCCTCCTGAGCGGAGCTTACAAGGAGGGCCGGGGGTCCGCGGAGGCCATTTGGTTCGGCGGGAGGAGCATCCCCCGATCGTTAACCTCTGCTCGGAGGTTTTCCCGATGCCGGTCCTCAACCTGGAGATGCGAAGTCTATGGCTTCCTGGATAAGTTTCGGGCCTTATGTCACCCTGATCCTGCTTCTGACGACGGTTGCGGCTCCCGCGGAGGCAGCGGGTAGCGGCGGCGATCAGGTGGCGGCCGCATTCATCTCCGATACAACTCGAGCCGCAGAATACGAGAATGGCAGGAGCTGGTTCTCGCGTGACAAGGCGTATCACTTCTCAGTGTCCGCGGTGGGCGCTGGTGGCGTGTACGCGATCGGGCGCGGCCTGGGTCTGAGCCGGGTTCAGTCTGCGCTGGCTTCGGCGGTGATTCTCGGGACCGCCGGGATCTGGAGAGAAATCGGGACGACGGATAGAACCGATCTGATCACCCGGCGCCACATCTCGGAGAAGGATCTCGTCTGGGACGGCATCGGGATCGCCGTCGGGATCTCCGTCTCTGATCTTCTATACGAGCTCTTGTTTCGCTCCGAGTAGCATCTACGGGCGGAGAACACACCGAGCCGAGCTGATCGGGCACGCCACATCCTCTCGCCGCGCTGCCGCCCTCTCGCACTCCTTCCCGACCCCTGCCGCGGAAGCCCTGCTGACGATATCCTCGCATTGGAGTGACTCCCGGTTTTCGACAAGCATCCTCTTCGGCGTTAAGCTTGAGAGGATTTTCGCTTTCTCCCAGGACGAAACGGAAAAGCAGCTTCGGAGTACCGCGCGGCGGGTGCAGCATCGGAGTCAGAGGGCAAACCATGTCGAAACCATTCAGAGAGCGCCTCGCGGAGTTGAAGGTTCTGCTCCGGGAGTTCACGATCGCACCCTACCGGGGCTCGATCGCACGTAAGAAGCGTGACGAGGACGACCTCTTCATGCTGCTCGTTTATTCGGAGATGATGGGAGTGCCGAACCCGGCGAGCTTCTATACGCTGGAGCTTCAGCCGGTTCTGTACGAGCGCTTCCACGACTGGCACACACGTATGGGAATGGAGAAGTCGCCGCTCGATGGAATGCGCTGTTGTTAGTGACGGCTTGGAGCTCGGGAAGCAGAGGATCCTCTTCGTCGGCGGCAAGGGCGGGGTCGGGAAGACCACGCTCTCGTCCTCCCTCGCTCTAAGGCTCGCCGACCAGGGCGAACGCTGCCTGCTCGTCTCGACCGACCCGGCCCACTCGCTTGGCGACCTCTTCGACCGCCCGATCGGCGATCAGCCGGAGCTGCTCGAGCCCAACCTCTGGGGGATGGAGATCGATCCGGACGGGCAGGTCGAGAAGCACCTGAACTCGGTGAAGGAGACGATGCGGGAGCTCGTCAAACCCGAGCTCTACCCTGAGATCGATCGGCAGATGTCGCTCGCGCGCTTCTCCCCGGGCGCAGTGGAGGCGGCGATGCTCGAGCGAATGGCTGATCTGATGATCGGCGGGTCGGAAAAGTACGATCGCGTGATCTTCGACACGGCTCCCACCGGCCACACACTCCGCCTCCTCTCGCTTCCTGAGATCATGGGGACGTGGATCGATGGTCTGCTGGGGCACCGCGATCGGTCGGACGCGCTGAACCGCGAGCTGAAGGAGCTCGGCCCGCGCGCTCCGGCCGACGGTGTCGTGCAGCCGAAGGAGATCGGCGCGGAGGTGGAGGAGGTGCGGGCGAGCAAGATCCGCACGATCCTGATGGAGAGACGGGAGAAGTTCGCGAGAGCGAAGCAACTTCTGCTGGAGCCCGGCGTCACCGGATTCATCATCGTGCTCATCCCGGAGAAGCTGCCGATCCTGGAGAGCCACAAGGCAGTGGAGGCGCTGAACGAGTTCCGCGTGCCGATTCTGGGAATGGTGGTGAACCGCGTGCTGCCGACCTCCAACCTAGGTTCGTTCTTCGAGCGTCGCCGGGATCAGGAGGCGACGTACCTCAAGCAGATCGATACACTGTTCGCCGGGCTCCCACGGTTGCAGCTGCCATTGATGACGCGCGACGTGGAGGGGCTGGAGGGGCTTCGGTCTGTCGGCGAGTACCTGGTTCCGCAGCAGGTTCAGGGATAGAGGATTTTCGCCGCGAAGGCACGAAGGTACGGCGAGGCAATGATCGCGATCGCGTAGCTTCTGGTTCCTTGGCGGCTTTCGGGAGTGGTTGGCTGAGTCGCTTTCGGGACTGCAAGGGTCCAGGCTTTGCACCCGGAGCGCTCATGCTAAAACGCCTTCGTTACTCATCTCTTCTGCTACTCATCGGCCTTGCGGCGTGCGGGGGTGAGGAGGTGGACGAGTCGCTCCACGGCGGTCCCCAGATCCAGGACACCCTGAACCTCGACGGCGACTCCGTACCCACACCGGAAGTTCCTGCCGTGATCGAGGAGTCGCTCGACTCCTGAGCTAGAGCAACCCCTTCAGCAGCCTCACCATCTCGGCATCCCATGGATCAGCCGAGGGATCGTCGTCGGCGATGTCGTAGTTCTCTTCCGGGGTCTCCAGGATCAGCGGGATGTTCCGACTGCGTGGGTCCTCGAGGAGCCAGCGAAAGGGGTCGACGCCGATCTTCCCCTTCCCGATCAGCGTATGCCTGTCCTTGTTGCTTCCCAGCGCGCCTTCACTGTCGTTGAGGTGGAAGAAGCGCGGCGGCTCCCCGATCGCGCTCTGAAACTCGTCCAGGATGGCGGTGAAGTTCGCCTGCGAAGAGGCGATGTCGTAGCCGGAGGCGTAGAGGTGGCAAGTATCCAGACCATAACCGGTCCTGGAGCGGAGGTCCGCCGGAACGTGGGAGAGGATCTGCGCGATCTCCTCGCAGGTACGGCCGACTGTGCTGCCAGCGCCCGCAGTGTTTTCCACCAGGATCGCTGTCCTACCGGGTGTTGTCTCCAGCGCGATCGTGATCGCCCGTCCGACGCGCTCGGCTGCAGAAGCGATCTCCGACTTCATCGCCGCCCCCGGGTGAAAGCAGATCGCGCCGACGCCGAGAGCTGTCGACCGCTCCAATTCCTTCGTCAGCCCTCCACTCGCTCGAATCCACTTGTCCTCTTCAGGAGTGGCGACTCCCAGAACGTAAGCGCCATGCACCACCACGTTATCAGGCGATATCCCGACTTCGTCGAGCGTGGTGCGGAAGCGCTTTACCCGGTCGGGGTTGATGTTCGACTTGTCTCCGTAGAATCGCGGTGGAGCGGTGAAGACCTGGAGCGCGGTCATCCCGGCGTTGGCGGCCCGCCGCGCAGCCATGTGGATCCCGCCGTTGTCTACAGGGTGCCCTCCGATGAAGTGCGTCATCCGATCGATTGAGTTTTGCTCTAGTGGGCAGAAGCGGCGTCACGCTGCAATGTGGAGCTGCTCTCCTTCCGATTGTTAGTGCTGGCGGAAGTGCCGCTCGAACGCGTGCCTGACTGGGCGCGCTGGAAGAGCGGACTCAGCAGGAGGAGCGCAATTCCGCTTCCAATGAACAGCGGGATGCGGACGAGGGGCGTCACCTGCGCCATGTCGATCACCAGGAGCTTGAGAACGGCCAGGGCCACCGCAGAGCCGCCAAGCGCCTGCATACCCAGAGCGGGTAGTCCCGTTCGCCTACCGACCTCGAACGCAAGCAGAAGCAGAGCGAAGCCATAACCGCCCCAGCCGACCGTCACCATCTCGGTGGCCTGTGAAAGGGGCGTCAGCTCAGACCACAACCAGAGGAGCCCCGCTCCGTGCGTTATCCACCGATATCCCACCTGTAGCTGCCGTGATCTCACCAGGTGGATTGTGGCGGAAGCCAGCACGATACCCAGGAGGTGCGACATTGACCGGGCGTCGAATGGCGCTAGCGGCGCAGTCGCGGTCGTGCCGAGGAGGTTGATTGCCAGCAGGGCGAACAAGCCGTGCGCGACCCACTGCAATCCCTCGAAACGCTGTCCTGCTCCTATAAAAAGCGAAGCGGCGGCGAGTGCGGCAACTGCGCCCCAGCGGGCGGCTCCATCCGGCAAAATGAGGAAGATCGACGTCGCCAGGAGTGCCCCAGCTACCGGTGCTGCGCTGCTCGCGACGAAGCTCCGTTTGGCAGTTCCGATCCACGCGAAGAGCGCGTAGGGAACCGCCAATGCAATAAAGAGGGTGCCCTGGGCTGCATCGGTGAGCGCCCACACCTCCCCCGTTACCGCGACCGCAGCGGCGCTTCCGCCGGCTCCGAGCAGCCTCAGCTCGAGCGCATAAGGAACGAGCGCCAGTGGATAAGGGTTTCGTCCGCCAGCAGCACGCTGCTCGACGAAGAAGGGCAGGTAAGCGCCGGCTGCCCAGCTGAGGAGGAGTGCGCTCTGAACGAGGAGTCTATCCCCGCCTTCCGCGAGACCGGCGGCGATCGAGAGGACGCCCAAGCCGCCGGCCAGGTACGTCCAAAGAACCGATCGCCACCGCTTCGTCACGTAAAGCGCGCCTGCCCACAGCACGACCAGCGTGCTGTACGCGACCACCTCAACCGCGGTCTCCGAACCCGGGCGGAGCAGGAACGGCGTCGCGAAGCCCGCGAGCGCCCCGAGGCTGCCCAGCGCCGGCTGCTCGAGCTTCTGCGATAGCCCGAATGCCAGAAGCGTCACCGCCGTCATCCAGATGTAGGCGATCGGCCGATCGATCAGCTGATAGAGGTATGACGCGGCCCAGCCGGTGGCGTAGAAGCTGGAGAGTGAGGCCGCCAGAAGGATCGCAGCATAGCTCGCGCGGCTCCGGCTGAGGTTGAGCCCCGCCGCCAGCAGCGCCAGCCCCAGGCTCACCCCGAAGAGGACTCTGACCCCGGGCGTGATCCACCCCTGCTCGATCGAATGGCGGAAAAGGAAAACGAGCCCCAGGAAGAGCAAGCCAACGCCGACGCGGCCGGTCCACTGCTCTCCGCGGAATGCCCATACCCGTCCGCGCCGCAGCGCGAACTCCCGCATCACGTGCTCCCGTCGCGCCCTCGCCCGCTTGGGCTCGAGCTGCTCGACTCGCGTTCGAAGCGCATCGATCTCGAGCTCCAGCGCCCGCAGCTTCGCGTCTTCCGTCTGGTGCAGATCACCCATAATGCTCATCAGGTCGTGGGGTCGACGTTTCGTGCGTTGAAGCTAGCTATACGGAGACCATTTTTGGAGGATGCGCCAAAAAACCGGGATCACCACGACGGCGCCATGAGGCGCGAAGGACCAAGGGGGAAGGAGTAGCCCTGGACTGAACCTGCCCCCTCTCAAATCCCTGTTCCGTCAGTTTCCTTCTCCGTCCTTCGCGAACCTTCGCAACCCGATCGAGACGTCGCAGTGGTTCCGCGGGTTTCAGTAGTTACTCCTGGAGCGTGTAGCGGCGAATGAATCCCCGGTCGATCCGATCTTTGAGGATCCAGGAGGTGCGGCCATGGAGTACCAGCCCGCGCCACCGGAGGAGAGCCCTGCCGTCGGAGGTGTTGAGGAGGGAGAGAAAGGTGGATCGGGGCCGGTATCGGATCGGGGCTTTTCCTTCGAGCGTGGCCCGGAGATTGTGCGCGAGGATCGGCCCCTGACGCACCGGGTAGACACCTGCCCTGGCAAGGTTCTGCCCTCCGAATGCTATGCAATCGCCGGCGCCCCAGAGCGGGGAACCGTCAGACGACTGCAGATGCTCGTCAACCGCGAAAAAGCCGTCACCGGCAAGGGGCAGATCCGAGTCGTGAAGCAGCGGCGGAGGTGCAGCTCCGCTGATCCACACCAGAAGATCGATGTCCAGCCGCCGCTCATTCGCGAGCTCCAGCGACCCGGGTCCGACGCCTCGCACCTCCGTCCTCTTCAGAATTCGCCCACCGCGCTGCCTCAGCAGCTCCTCGATGATTCTCCGTGCTCTGCTGGGGTAGCCGGACAGGATCTCGGCGCCCCTCTCGATCAGAACGACCTCGGCAATAGCCCCCCGCCTCTTCAGCCGAGCTGCCATCGCAAGCGCTACTTCGACTCCTCCCGCACCGCCCCCGACGACTGCTATGCGAAGACTTCCCTGCGCCCCGGCCGCGACCTCGTCCAGCGCATCACGAAGCTTTGTAGCGGCACTCATCGGACGGAGGGTCAGGGCGTGCTCGGCTACACCTGGGAGGGCGTATCCCTCAGGCGAGGAGCCGATGTCCAGGGAGGCGATGGTGAAGGAGAGAGACCCCGTGGCAGTTTGGATGGTTCGGGACTTCACGTCGACCTTCTGCGCGGAGGCCAGAAGGAGCTCGGCGCCGGCCGCTTCGCACAGCGTCCGCAGGTCGATCGTCAGCTCGCCAGACGCGTATCGGCCTTGTAAATAGCCCGGGACCATCCCGGAGTAGGTATGCTCAACCTCCGGCGTCAGCAGGATCGCTCGAACGGGGGGCCACTTCTCCGTTCGAAGTGATTCCAGCACGCGGAGGTGCGCGTGCCCTCCACCGACGAGCACCATTGTCGGCCTCGTGTCAGCTCCCCCACCGGCCCGCCCGTTCAAGTGCGACTCGATGAAGCGGGGCGTGGGGTACGTGGTGAGGTGTCAAAGGCGCTGAAGAAGCCTCGCTGGAGACAAGGGTTCCGTGGAGGAGGTGGATAGGTTAATCAGAGTGTCGTACTCAGCCGGAGGCGACGCTTATCAGGTCCGGGTCTGGGGCCTTGGCCTTCGCTCCAAAAGGGCGTTGATCAAGCAGCTCGGCGTCGCACGTCGTCACCGCTCCTTGCGTACCTAGAAACGCCTCAGGCGAGGCCACTAGTGCCGATCGCTCTGCGATTTCTCGGGGCCCTCCGCTAAATCCGTTCTTCAACAGACGAAACATTCACGCGTCCCCTACCTCGCTCACCTACAGCCCGGGAGCGTGATTCTCGCGGCGTTTTAACGCTGGCGGCAGGGATTGCAGCCTCCACGGTTCGGGAGAACCGAGGGTGTGATAGCTATTCGGCCCCGGTCTGCTCGTGCGGAGCGTGCACGGGCTTGCTCTCGGGCGAGCCCTGCTGCCTGAACCAGATCGAGAAGATCGTAAGGCAGAAGACCGAGAGGAACTCGCTCTGCCAATTCTGGAAGCTCTCGAACCAGAAGTGCGGAGTTCCGATATACGCTGTCGCGGTCACCGGCTCTCCGCCGTGTGCGATCTGCTCTTCGCTGAACTCCGCCGCGCCTGTGACCGCATGAGCAGCGAATGAGAGCAGGAAGAGGATGAACAGGAGAAGACTCAGCGAATTGCGATAGAGGGCTAAGGCGACACCGCCATGCCGCACCGGCCAGGGTGCGTTCGGATCGTTTCTATGATCCTTCGGGTCCTCATCGAACGGCTCCTTGCCGGCCTCGGGGTCGCTCCTGGGCTTTCTGCTATCGGCGGCACCCACCTGCACCAGAAAGGCGGTGAAGAAGATGAAGACCGCCATCTGCAGAAATTCCGACTCCCAGTTCTCGAATGTCGCCTCCCCGAAGTGCCCCGTCGTGAGGTACTCGCCCATGCTGACTTCCGGCTCTCCGTGATCGGCCTGGTCCTGGTTGTAGTCAGCTCGGCCAGCGATGATCTGCCCGGTGAAGGCAAAGAGAAATAGCCCGATGGCAACAAGGCTCAGAGCGTGATTGCGAACCCATCCAGACACAGGCTGCTCCTAGCAAGCGTGATCGGCTGAAACACCTGTAGAATTTTCTGCGATAACTCCATCCCGCCCCGATTGTAAAGATACCGGAACATGCCCGGCCCTTCAGCAATCCTGGAGCCAGCGCTCGCACAAGAAAATTTGGAATAAGTGACCTGCTGAAAAACAGAAGGCGCCGGAGGACACGAGTCTTCCAGACGCCTTCGTCCCAGTGTCAGAGCCGACAGTCCCGCCGCGGGTGCGCCTGGTCTGCCGGAGAACCTAGAAGTTCGCTTCTTCCTCGCTCTTGTGGCGGGCGCGGCCGGCTTCGCTACGCTCCAGGGCATCACGCATCAGCGAGTCGTGCAGGTTGCGCTCAGGCGCGCCGGAGGCGGGCATACGCTGCACGTAGAACCCCTCGGAGTCGAGCTCGAACGCGAGACGATTGTCCTCCAAGGCACGATCGAGGATCGCGATCAGTCTGGCGCGGACCGCCGGATCCAGGATCGGAACCACGACTTCCACCCGCTCCCCCAGATTGCGCTGCCTCCAATCGGGGCTGCCGATGAAGATCTCCGGATCCCCCCCGTTCCCGAAGCAATAGATGCGGTCGTGTTCCAGGAAGCGGCCGATGATGCTGATCACGCGAATGTTGTCGCTATAGCCCGGCAGCCCCGGCCGCAGCCGACTGTGGCCGCGGACGATGAGATCGATCTGCACCCCCGCCTGCGACGCGCGATAGAGCTCCTGGATGATCCCGGGATCATCGAGCGCGTTCATCTTCGCTACGATCCTCCCCTGCCTCCCCGCCTCCTGGTGCGCGACCTCCCGCCGTATGAGCTCGTAAAACATTCGCCGCATGTTCCGCGGTGCGACGAGCAGACGCTCATACGTCTGATCAGGGGCGTGTCCGGTCAGCGAATGGAAGAGCTGGATCACCTCCCGGCCGATTTCGCGATTGGCGGTCAGAAGGCCGAGGTCGCTGTAGACCTGCGCTGTGCCCGAGTGATAGTTGCCGGTGCCGATGTGACAATACGCCTGCGGTCTGCCGTTCTCGTGGCGGACTACGAGGAGCACCTTGGAATGGGTTTTCAGCCCAACCAACCCATAGGTGACGTGGACCCCGGCGTTCTCCAGAAGCTGCGCCCATTCGATGTTGTTCGCCTCGTCGAACCGCGCTTTTACCTCGACCAGCACCGCGACCTGCTTCCCCTTCTCGGCAGCTCTCAGCAGTGCGCGAACAACGGGTGAGTTCGGAGCTGTGCGATAGAGGGTCTGCTTGATTGCCAGCACGTGCGGGTCGTCCGCAGCGTCGTCCAGCAGCTTCTGCACGCTGGCGTTGAACGATTCGTACGGATGGTGCACGAGGATGTCGCCGCGCTTGATAACGGCGAAAATGTCCTGCTCATCATCGGACTCGCCCGGATGTGCGAGCCGCGGCGGAACCACAGGTGTCCACGGCTCGTAGGTGAAACCGGGTATCGCCAGCTTCGCGAAGTGCCCGCAGTCGATCAGCCCGAGCGGTCCTCTGACCTCCACGATGTCTTCCGGCTCCAGCTCCAGCTCGCGGAGCAGGAGCTGACGGACGTGCTTGGGCATCTTCCGGTCGATCTCCAGCCTTACCACCGGCGCGGACCTGCGCTCGCGAAGCTCGTCCGAGATCATCGACACCAGGTCGTCCGCCTCCTCCTCGAAGCGCGCTAGATCCGCATTACGCGTAACCCTGAACGGATGCACGCTGACGATCGTCATCCCCCTGAAGAGCGCGCTGACGTTGCGCGAGATCACCTGCTCGACCGGCACGTAGTGGTGCTCGACCTCCGAGGGGGCGACTGTGAGCCACCGGCCCTGCAGCGTCGGAACCTTGATGCGGGCGAAGTGGAGCGCCTCGCGGTCGGGGTGCTTCATACCCACGGCCAGCGAGAGACTCAGGTTGGAGATGAAGGGGAAGGGATGCCCCGGGTCTACCGCGAGGGGGGTGAGGACGGGGTAGATGTGCTCGGAGAAATGGCGGTCGAGCGAGGCGCGCTGCTCCGAATTCAGATCGTCATAGTCGGAGATGAGGACGCGCGCCTGTTTCCATAGCTGCGGCTTCAGCTCCTCCTGCCACGTCTGCTCGATCACCGCCTGCATCTGCAGAGCCGATCGGGTGACCAGCCGGAGCTGATCGCCAGGCGTGCGGCCATCGTACGAGAGCATGGTGACCCCGGCGGCCTTCTGCCGCTTCAGGCCGCCAACACGCTTCTGGTAGAACTCGTCGAGGTTGTGACTGGTGATCGAAAGGAACCTCGCGCGCTCCAGCAGAGGCACGCGGGGATCCCTCGCCTGGTGGAGGACGCGCCAGTTGAAGTCGAGCCACCCGAGCTCATTGTTGAAGTAGAGCGAGTGGTGGTCGAGCGGCGCGCGCTTCGGAACGACGCGGGGAACCACAGCCCTGGGCGCGGCTTCCCCCTTCGTTTCGAGGTCCTGTTTGTCGTTCTTCCGACTGGAGAGACGCTTCAAGCTGGTAAGCCCCCGTTGGGCTTGATCGTGGAAGTAGTGGAATCTCGGCGGCCAGGTCAGTTCTTGATTCCCTGCCTGTACTGCCTTCTGCGGATGCCCGGGACGTCCCTCACCCGGATCGCTTCTAGGGTTTCTTCGACCGGATACTCGAAGCGCACGATTTCTCCGAGGGGCGTATCCGGATTGGCGAAATCGACGATCGCGAATGCGCCCCGCGGGTCGCCATCCGCCGGTCGCCCGACGCTGCCGCAGTTCACTACCAGCACGCCGGCGATCTCCCGCACAAAGGGTATATGCGAATGGCCGCTGACGTGGACGGCCGGGCGAGGCCCGGAGTGCGCCTCCAGCTTCCGCTCGAGCGCTTCTGGCGTGATGCTTGGGTAGACATAGTCGGTATCTCCGAGTGCGCTTCCGTGCACCACCAGCACCTCCGTCGACCCCACACTCAGGGAGATCTCGGTAGCGAGCTCACCCAGCCAATCGCAATCCGCTTCGGGCAGCTGCAGCGCCGTCCACGCCCGGTTCCTCGTCTTCGAATCACCTGTCCAACGCCGCTTCTCAACCTGCTTACGCTTCTTTCGGAGCAGACTGAGAACATTTCTGTCGACATTGCCCCGGATGACTTCCGTAATGCCGCTGTCCCGAATGAGCTGAAGCGTCTCAGCCGGGAAGGGTCCGTCACCGACCAGATCACCGGCGATTACTATGCGGGCTGCACCATGCGAGGCTGCGCTCTCCAGCGCGGCACGCAGCGCGGGCATGTTGGCGTGGATGTCGGAAAGGAAAGCGATGCGCACCTCAGGCAACCACGAGCTTGACCTCGTAAACCTTTTCGAAGAGCGGGGCTTTTTTCTGAAGCGCCCACTGCTCAAGAACCGGCGCAGACTCCGTATCCAGGTGAAGGATGACCTTCCCGCGCTTTCGGCTGACTGTGACACTTCGCACGCTCCCCCGGTGTTCTCGATCGAGCGCGTCTGCGACCCTCAGAATCGCGGCGAGCTTCCGCACCTCGAGCTTCTGCGAGGCCGTAAGCTCAGCGTACCCTTCGTGATAGTCTCTTGGTTCCGACCTCCGGTGATATCGCGTCACGAGGGCGACCAGCCGGATATCCTCGCTGCTGAGGCCGGGGAGCTCGGAGTGAGCGACCAGATACCACGAATGCTTCTGATGCCGGCGGTACGAGACGAACTGACCGATGTCGTGTAGCAGCGCGGCGCTACCGAGGCGCCTCTTGCTGGTGTCGTCCATCCCATGCAGCGGCTGAAGCTGCTCGAAGAGGGAAAGGGCCAGATCGGCGACGTGCCGCGCATGGTTCTCATCGAACCTGTAGCGTCGCCCGAGCGCGATCGCGCCTGCGAGCGTGGCTTTGTCGAGCTCCAGCTCGTGTTGTCGATGCTCGGCGTAATCAGCGGCGAGGTCGAACAGCACGCCTTCCCGGACGCCGACTCGGGGGACCACGATTCTCTCGCTGTGCGCCAGCTCCGCCACGCGATCGAAGATGATCGCGGCAGGTACGATCACATCGGCCCGATCCACCCGCAGCCCCAGCTGCTGCACGCGCTCCTCGAAGCTCATTCCGGCGAGCCTGGAAAGCATCCGCCGGAGCTCTCCCCGCGTTATCTCGCTGACGGAACCTGGTTCGCTCGTCGACCCTTCGATCAGGTCGGCGAGCGCCTCCGCATTTCCACCTGTGATGATGATGCCTTCGACCTCGCGCTCAGCACCGGCGGGAAGGGAAAGCCTGGAGGTATAGCGTTCCACCAGCTGGCGGAAGTTCGTCTCGTCCGCGCCCTGCAGATCTTCGAGGAGGCGGACGGTCCCCATGGGGTGCGACTCGCTCCACTCGATGCCGTCGGCACTGATGATCGAAAGCTCGATGCTCCCACCGCCGAGATCGGCCAGCAGCCACGACCTCTCGTCCATCTGCAGACACCGCTGTACTGCCAGCCAGACAAGACGCGCTTCCTCGCTGCCGGTGATCGTCTCGAGGTGGATTCCGCTTTCCCTCCTGATCCGGTCGACCAGCTCTCCGCCGTTCCTGCTTTCGCGCACGGCGCTCGTAGCCACAGCGCGGTAGTGGCTGATTCCCAGGTCATCCAGCCGCTGCCGAAAGCGCACCGCCGCGTCGACGGCCGCGTCGAGGGTAGCGGTCGCGAAGTAGCCGCTCGTGAACGCATCATGCCCGAGACGAATGGGGAAACGCTGAGTGTCCAGCTCGACTACATGACTCACGTCGCTGAACTCCGCCGCTGAGAAGCGGATCGCGTTGGAGCCGACATCCAGTGCGGCGGCCCGCAGTGGGAACTCGGATTTCAAGCGTTTCGCTACAAGCCCTTCCAGCGTTGTAATCAGAACCTCCCCGGGCTCGAGGCGATGCCCAACATAGCAAGCGCGGAAGGTATCTGTCGCGTAACTTTTGTCACGATATAATCCTGGTTCTGTAACCGTCTCCGGAGCCGGGCCTCGGGATGATCGGCGTCACGCGATCACTGTGCGGCCTGCGAGAAAGTCCCGCAGTTGCCGGTCGTGGTCGTGCGCCAGCTCGCCGAACGGAAGCTGGTCACGCTCGAAAAGCCCGACTTCCCGGGTCTCCAGCGTGTCGACTTTGCCGGAGCCGGGCTCGACGTCCGCGATGAAAGTTATCGTAACGGCGTGGGTGCGGGGATCACGATCAGGTGAGGAGTACACCCCCTGGAGCCGTTGCACCGAAACCATGCGGAAGCCAGTCTCCTCCGCCAGCTCACGCGCCGCGGTCTGACTTACGTCCTCCCCCCATTCCACCATGCCGCCAGGCAGGCACCACCGTCCGGTATCGACCCGCCGGATCAGCAGCACCCGTCCCCGGGCATCGAGCGGGATAACAGAGACGCTGATCAAGGGGCGACGATACACCAGTCGGCTCGCCGTGCGGAAATACCGCCAGGCCTGCGCTGAGCGCCTCTTCTTGGGCTTCTTTCCGGCTATTCTCCGCATCGTTTTCTGTTCAGGTATGCCGATTCCGGGAGACGCCCCGGCGGTCGGGGAAACGAGGAGGCGATCCCGGCACTCATGGATCTTAACCCCCTTCAGTCTCCGCGCGAAGGAGCGCGGAATGCGCCAGACAGCAAGGTGCTACGGCGTGACTTACTCGTTACGGCGGCGTGGCAATAAGCGCTCCTCCCCCGGTCTACCTTCGGGCGCGCACACGGCGACCTGAAGCTCGAGGCGGGTTGGTCTGGAGCCCGTGAGTCGACCGAAAAGCGGAGCTCAAAGGCGGGTCGCATTGCTCCCTCCCCTTCAACAGGTGCCACGATGAGGGATGATCGCTACATTTCGGGCAACAACGCTCTCGCTTTCCCGGCTCCCCCTTTCCCGGTGGCTCCGGAGCATGCGTCACTACCAGCAAAGCCAAGATTGATGGCCAATCCTCATATCCTGGTTGTTGATGACGAGCCGGATATCTCTGCCCTGGTGGCTTATCACCTGGCGCGCGAGTCGTATCGGGTCAGAACCGCTGCGACAGGCAATGAAGCGTTGCGCGCGATGGAGACTGAGGTTCCCGACCTGATTCTCCTCGACCTGATGCTCCCGGGGGTATCAGGTCTCGACGTGCTGCGCGAGATCCGACGTCAGGACGTGTGGAAAGACGTCCCGGTGATCCTTCTCACGGCGAAGCGTGAAGAGACCGACAGACTGGAGGGATTGCGGCTTGGCGCTGACGACTACGTGTCGAAGCCCTTCTCTCCTCAGGAAGTCGTTCTTCGTGTGGGTGCGGTTCTCCGCCGGGTCCAGCAGCAGCCGCCTACCCGCAGCGGAGGCAAGGTCCTGCGGATCGGGCCATTCGTGCTCGATGTGGAGGGGAAGCGCGCAGAGGTCGGTGATCGCGAGCTCGACCTGACGCCGACCGAGTTCCGCCTTCTGCAGGTCCTCATGGAGCGCCGCGGGCGGGTGCAGACTCGCCGGCAGCTTCTCGAGGCCGTCTGGGAAGTGACTGCCAGGATCGCCACGCGCACCGTGGACATGCACGTGCAGCGGCTCCGGACGAAGTCGGGGGTTGAGGCGGACTGGATCGAAACCGTCCGAGGCTTCGGCTATCGCTTCCGCACCGACCCGCCTCCGGCGACGGAAGGCTGACAGTTGCGCATACGCGCGGATCAACAGCTCTTCCTCTCCTATCTGGTCCTCATCTCGCTCCTGACGCTCGCGCTGAGCGTCGGAGCGGACTCCCTCCTTCGCCGCCACCTCCTGGGATCAATCGAGCTGGAGCTCCGCCGCGAGCTCGAGCTTGGCCGCGTCGTCTACGATATCTCACCTGATCTCACACCTGACTCGGTGGCGGTGCTTGTCGGCACCCTAAGCGGCCGGCGCGTCACCATTGTGGATCCGGAGGGGCGGGCGGTCGGCGAGAGCAGCGAATCACCCGCTGACGCGCCGATCGGCAACGACTATCGCAACCGGCCGGAAATCTCCGCGGCTCTCGAGAATGGTGAGGGTCGCGCCGTAAGACGCAGCGAGCAGCTCGACGACGAGCATCTCTATCTCGCGACGCGCACAGGGCGAGGGGATATCATGCGCCTTGGAATGCCGCTCTCGGACATCAGTGCGGCGCTCGCCAGTGTGCAGCGCGGGATTCTCTGGGTGGCGATCGGCGCCGTTTTTCTCGCGGCGCTCTTTTCATTCGGCTTCAGCCTGGCGGTCACGCGCCCGCTGCGCCGCATCGGCGACGCCGCGAGGGCTCTTGCTGCGGGCGATCTCTCGCGTCGGGTAAAGCTGGAGCGCGAGGACGAGCTCGGGGATCTGGGGCTGGCGCTCAACACTCTCGCGGACGAGCTCCAGCGGCGCCTCGCGCAGCTCGAGGGGGAGCGCGCGGAGATGCAAGCGCTGATCGACTCTATGTCTGAGGGTGTGCTGGCGGTCGGGCCGAACGGAACCCTGCGCCGGAGCAATCCCGCCGCGAGCCGCATGTTCGCACTCGGCTCCAGAACCGGAAGCGTGACTCCGGAGATGATCTCGCGACGCCCGGATTTCCTGCGGCTGGTGAGCATGGCGCTGGAGGGTCAGGGCGTGCCTGCCCGGGAGCTGTCCACCGGTGGTATGTCGCTGCTGGCGACCGCGCACCCGCTTCCCGACGGCGGAGCGGTGCTGGTCTTCCTCGATATTTCCGAGCTGCGGCGCCTGGAAGGGGTGCGGCGGGATTTCGTCGCCAACGCCTCTCACGAGCTGAAGACGCCCCTGACGGTTATCCGCGGATACAGTGAGACGTTGCTCGACCCGGAACTCCCGCCAGAGCTCGTCGGCCGTTTTGCTGAGATCGTGAAAGCGAACGCTGACCGCCTTCAGCGGATCGTAGACGACTTGCTCGACCTTTCGCGGCTGGAAGGGGGCGGCTGGCAGGTCGAGCCTGCTCTCGTTCCCCTCGACCCGGCGGCACGTGAGATCTGGAGAACTCAGACGCTTGCAGAAAAAGAGATCGAGCTCCGCCTCGACCTGTCGCAGGGACACGAAGAGGTCTGGGCCGATCCCGAGGCAGTTCGACAGATCCTCTCCAATCTCTTCAGCAACGCTGTTCGTTACTCGCCCAAGGGCGGGGTGGTGACGCTACGAACTCGCGACGGTGCGGTTGGTCAGCACGTGCAGCGCGCGGGTGATGGGGCGTACGCACCCGTGAACCGGTGGACTGTGGTCGAAGTGGAGGATCAGGGCTCCGGAATTCCCGCCGTCCACCTCTCCCGCATCTTCGAGCGCTTCTACAGGGCCGATCCCGCCCGCGCCCGCGAGGATGGCGGGACCGGCCTCGGCCTTTCCATCGTGAAGCACCTCGTCGAATCTCACGGCGGCTGGACCGAGGCGGAGAGCCGCGTCGGCGTTGGTACCACGATCCGCTTCGTTCTTCCCGCTCCTCCGCCTTTGCCCTCCCCCTCATTGTAACGACGCCCCGTTACGCATACGTTACACGCCTTCGGGGCCCTGTGGAGTCGGGGCCTCCGTGTTTACCCGAGCTCGCTTCTTCGGATGGAGGAGAATCGCTGGATGACAGGCAAGCTGAGGTGTGCGGTTCTTTCTTCCCTGATACTGACTGCTCTATCGGGGATGAAGGAAGGTGTGGCGCAGGGAACGACAGAACCTCTGCGGGTCCGCGCGAATGCCGCAGAAATCACCCTCTCGGGACGGGTACAGGCGCAGCTGAACACGACCTCGGTCGATGGCCTTCCTCCAACCGAGGCAATTCTGCGCAGGCTTCGGCTCGGTATCGACTTCCGCATAAATGACTTCATCAGCGGCCGTATTCATCCTGAGCTCTCCTCCAGTCAGCTGAGCCTGGGCGATGCCTACGGGCAGCTCAACTTCTCCCCCGCAGCTCAGCTCCAGGTAGGCCGGTTCCAACGCCCCTTCGGCACGATCGAGGAGCAGTCGAGCCTGCGGATTCTTCCGATCGAACGGGGGACGCGCATCCGCGGAGTCACGGATGCAGAGCTTTCGGGAATCCTGAGCCCTTCGCTACGGCGATCGCGACACGGGCATTCAGCTACGCGGCGCTCCTCCGGGAGCGCCCCTCGGCCTGAGCTACAACCTTGCGCTGTTCGCCGGACCGCTGCAGGGGACTTCAGGAGATCAGCTCACTCATCAGGCTATCGCACGTCTAACTGTAGCGCCCTTTGACGGGTTTTCTATCGGAGCCGGCGTCAACCACCGCCAGTTCATCGACCCGACCGAGGGGGGCGATCTCGACGGGGGAAACGCCTACGTAATCAATGCCGAGCTCGGAGGTCCCGCTCCCGAGCCCGGCCTCCACATCGTCGCCGAGGCAGCGACCGGGGACTACAACCCGGTGGTGGGTGAGGCCTTCAAGGGGGTGCAGGCGTACACAGGCTACCGCATCCCTGGCGGGCAACGCGTGATGGTGATCGAGCCAATCTTCCGTGTCAGCTACGGCTCCGTCGACCGGGTAACCGACACTGCCATCCGGGGTGGAACGCTGCTCACTCCGGGTCTGAATCTGTATCTCGGCGGCCTCAACCGCCTTGATGCTCAACTACGACATCTGGAACCCAGAAGTGGGCAAGACGGAGAGTAGTTTCAAGACTCAGTTGCAGATTACCTTTTGAAGGTTGCCGGTTACCGGTTCCCAGCTACCGGTAACGAGCTTTAGCTCCAGCCGCTATTGCGGGGGATCATCCTCCCCCGGCGGAGGGCGGAGAGCGTAGGTGACGAGCTCCTCCGGAGGTTGGAGAGAGCTAAACTAAAGAGGGCGTGTCTTTTGGCGACACGCCCTCTTTTCACGGTTTACAGAGATTAGTCGGTTGGCCCGCGGCAACCATTCGCCGCCTTTCTTACCGCTACTGCAGCTGGCAACCGGCAACCCCTACTGCTGCAGCCACCAATCCTTCACCGATACCAGATGCCCCCGTGCATCGCCAACGACGCCGCGGAGCTGGCGTGAGACGCCGAGGCGCTCGTCCTGATAGTAGAGGAAGGTGTACGGCTGCTCCTCGTGGATGATCTGCTGGTATTGCCTCCAGATCGGCCTCGCCTGCTCGTTGTCGAGCGTGGTGAGGCCCTGGCGGACCAGCGAATCAGCCTGCTCGTTGCAGTATGAGGGATAGTTGTAGGGGCCGTCCTCGCAGCCGAACGTTTCGGTGGGGTCGAACTTGAAGTCGACACTCCATCCGCTTACCACCGCCTCGAAATCCTCCTCCAGCAGCCGGTCGATCAGGGAGTTGAACTCGGACAGGCGCGGCTCGACGTCGATGCCGACCTTTCTGAGGTCGCTCTGCACGATGAGGACGATGTCCTCGCGAAGATCGTTCCCCTGGTTCGTCTCCAGGGTGAAGCTGAACGGCTGGCCGTCCTTGTCGATGATCCCATCAGCATTGGTATCGCTCCAGCCAGCCTGACGCAGGAGCTCGGTCGCCTGAGCACGATCGTACGGCCACGGCTGCAGGTCGCGCGCGAACAGCCACTGGAAGGGCATCACGTCGCTCACTGCGATGGTGCCGAAGCCGTAGAGCAGAGCCTCGACGATCTGCTGACGGTCGATCGCCAGGGTCAGCGCGCGCCGAACGCTGGGATCGGAGAAGAGAGGGTTCTCCGTATTCCAGGCGAGGAAGGAGTAGGAGCGCGCCGGATAGCTGATCAGGCGGGAAACGTCGCTTTCCGCCCCAGCGGCCTCCGCGGGAGGGATTCCGCGGATCAGGTGCAGGTTGCCTGTCAGCAGCTCCGTGAGCTCGGTCGTCTGCTCCGGGATGACGCGGAAGACAACCCGGTCCAGATGGGGCCGTCCCAGCAAGAAATCCGGGTTGGCCTCAAAGACGACCTCCTGGTTCGCAGTCCAGGAAACGAAGCGGAAAGGACCGTTCCCAACCGGGTTCCGGTTGAAGGGGGCGTTCGCCATCTCAGTCAGCGGAACGTCCTCGAGCAGGTGCTTAGGCATCGGCTCCCACTCGAGAAAGTCCGCGAGGGGGTCCGAATGCCTGGCGCTGAAGTGGAAGACGACGGTGCGGTCGTCAGTCTTCTCAACCCGATCCACGAACTGGAAATACTGCGCGTTGGCGTAGGCGAGCTCGGGGTTCATGTATGTCTCGGCGGACCACACAACATCATCAGCCGTAACCGGGGTGCCATCGTGCCAGGTAAGCCCCTGCCGGATCTGGAAGGTGAGAGTGAGCCCGTCCTCCGACACCGTCGCCGTCTCCGCCAGGTAGGGCACGTAGCTCATCGCCGAATCGAGCTGGACGAGCGGCATGTGGAGCATATACCTGAGCGTCTGGCCCGTATCGTAGTCGGTCGAGACGAACTGATTCAGCGCGTCGAAGTCGCTTGTCTTCGACACCACCGCGGTTCCGCCCTGAACCGGCTCATCGCCCCCCTCTTCAGCGCCCCCGGCAGGGCCGTCGCCGCAGGCGGCCAGGACGAGCGCGAGAACGGAAAGCAGGAGTGTAAGGGATTTCATTCTCGGCAAGGTGACCTCGTTCGCAAAAGGAACGGCGGAACTGTCGATGCAACTCAGCGGCGGCCGTCCAGTGCCGGTGCAGCGGGAAGCCGGGCATCGAGCTGTACCCGACTGACCCGCGTCCGATTCGGCCCGAGCCAGAGCAGAACAGCGTGTTTCCCGGAAGGCATCCGAGTCCCGCCGACTTCCCGCTGCCGTCAGAAGCTCGAAACCTTAGCCCAGGTAGGCAGCTGTCTCCGGCTTCCCGTGTTTCTCGCGGCCAACAACCCCCATTTCGTGCTCTGCGCACCCGGCGTACAGTGGATCAGCCACCCGGGCGGGCAGCCGGTCTGGTGATCTCCCCCGGAAGGTTGAATCCCGCAGCCGCCGCCGTAGCCTCCAGAATCGCCTCGCGGTCAGCTGCGCTGAGAACCGGCTCCCCGGATAGCACGCGATCGGGGTCGGCTTCGATCCTGTCCAGAAGCTCCGCGTACATCGCGATGATGAGGCGGAAGATGAACTCGCAATCTTCGGGGATGGACACCCAGGTGGTGCGAGCCATGCCCGCGCCGCTCGAGCACATCACCCTCGCACGCGCGCACAGATCGCGCACCAGTGAGCGCCAGCGCTCCAGCATCGCCTGCGGGGCGCTTCCTGAAGTGAGGGTGAAAAGGTCGCTTTCCGAGAGATCATGGCGGGCGAGGTCATCCAGCGACAGGTAGACCAGGCCACCATCCCCAACCTCCAAATCCGTGCGGACATCCCGGAGCACGTGTGCCACGTAGGCGAACAGCCCGAGGTCCCGGCCACACGCCGCGTAGTCGAAATCCTTCACGACATACCGCCCATCCGGCTGCCTCTCCGAGGTCAGCAGGTAGACGTACATCGCGGTCGGGGCCACGGTCGCGCCCTCGCCGTACTCGACAAACTCCCGGAAGTCAGCGAAGCGAGGATTGCTGACATCGAAGCGCATCGCGTCCAGAAACCGGCGCCAGAAGTCGATCGGAACAGGGAAGGTGCGGACTGCAGCGGACAGAGCTACGTCGAGCGGCTCGGCGAAGGGAGCCCCCGAATACGCATTGCGGATCCTGTTTTCCCAGGCATCGATCGAGCGCAGAAGAACCGTCCTGCCGGCTTCGGAGAGTCGCGCCTTGTCCGGAACGTCATCGACGAGATCATCTATGACCCGCATCACCGCATACATGGCGATGAACGCGTCGTAGCGGGCTGGATCCGTGAAGAACTGGCTGGTGAGGAAGAGATTGCTTCTGTCCTTGCTGGCGATGCTCTCGGCTACTGACAGGGCAGAGGTGAGGGCGCTTTCGGGCACTGCGGGAGGTGGAAGGAGGGTCGTCAAGCGGCAACTCTCCCGCGGCGCCCGAAGGAAGCGGCGATGAGGGCGCGGACGGAAAGGAGCGACCTCCGCGGGGCGGCATGTCCCACAAGCGCGATAAAAGTGTCTCGCAAGCCCCGGTGCCCCGCGCAGCTGCAGGTAACCACACGCATCAGAGCGCTGTTGGAGTGGAGGCGCTGAAGAAACGACCCCGTGCGGATCTCGTCCGCCAAAGCGGTGCGACAGCGTTGCTCGTAAGCAACGAGATGGGCCGCGTTGCAGGAGTGATCCGCCAGATAGGTGGAGATTGCTTCACCGGCCATGACTCCGCTCATGAGCGCGTTCTGAATCCCATGTCCAGTGAAAGGGTCGACGAGTGCAGCCGCATCGCCGACCAGTAGCCAGCCGGGTCCGGCCATCGCTCTACCTTCTGTAGCCGCCGGAAGCGTCCAGCCGCGAAGCCTCAGCTCCCCCGCATTCTTCAGCCGGTCAGCGAGCAGCGGCGAGTCGCGCCTAACTTTCTGGAAGAGCGCCTGTGGCGTGACACCGGAACGGTTTGCAGTGGACAGCACGATGCCGATCCCGACATTTGCACTAGTCGGTCCAACAGGGGCGATCCACGCGCAGCCGGGAAGGGTCGAGCGGGTGGTGTAAACTTCGAGATATGGGTCCGGCAGCGAGAGCCCTTCGACGTAAGCGCGCGCCGCGATGCAGGTGTGTGCAGGAAGGCGGGAGAATGCCCCGACCTCCCGGGCAACCGTGCTCGAAGCGCCGTCAGCACCGACTACGACTTTAGCCCGTATCCCGAATGTCCTTCCGTCGGCCGCCCGGCAGGCTACTCCTTCCACCGCTCCGGTCGGGGTTCTGAGCAGGGTCTCCGCGCTTATTCCAACCATGATCGCTGTACCTGCCTGCTCCGCTTCCCGAAGCAGCCAGGCATCGAGCTCCCGCCTGCGGACCATCCACCATGGCCGCCGTTCACCGCCGGCATCCGCGAACACGCCCGCGAGGGTGGCTCCGTTAGAGGGCACGTAACTAACGCCGGTGCACGCATACGAACCAGCCTGGAGAGCCGCGGAATCCAATCCCAGCTTTGCAAGGGTCTGCTGTGCGTCGGGCAGGAGCACGTCCCCGCAAACCTTGTCGCGCGGGAAGACCGCGCGGTCCAGAAGAGTCACTTCGACTCCGAGGCGACGTAGCGCGATTGCGGTGGCAGTCCCGGCGGGACCAGCTCCGACGATGACGGCGTCAGTGACGGCTGGAGGGAAGCTCAACCTTCTACTGGGACCCTGCTGAGTCGGATCGGAGTTGGAGACGCTGAACCCGCGCCACGCGGCTCACCGACGGTGAGGCCGAGGCACTGACTCTAACACCGCGGATACCGGCCGTCACTACGGCAGGAGACGCTTCATCCGGCATTCTGGGCGGAGCGGCGGCACGCCGCGACGGATCCGGGGCGGGTGAAACGCGCGCGGTTAAGGAGCGGCGGGTGCGCCGGTTGAGGCGCGGGGCGCCGGCTTGAGGAGAGAGTGCAAGGAGCCCGCGAGCTATGCGCTAGCTAGTCCTTCCGCCCTCGCCTCAGCAATGCGCGCCCCGCCAGGCCGATCGCGAGAACCGCGACCCCCGCGGCGATAGTCCCTCGCGGCAGCGACAGCGCGAGAATCACGCATGCCGCGAGGCCGAACCACGCGATCCCATCGTGGAACCGCTTTGCCGCGCGAGGCATGCGCAGCGAAGCGACGTTGGCGATCCCGTAGTAGACGAGAATCGAGAATGAAGCAGCTGCCGCGACCGGCCCGAGGTCGATCGTCAGCGTGACCATAGCGACGATGGCGCCGATCACGAGGACTGCGCGATCGGGTGCGCCATGCACCGGATGCACATGGTCGAGGTAGGACGGCAGATCACGCCGGCCTGCCATCGCATAGACCATCCGCGAAAGCCCCAGGAGCTGGGACAGGATCACCCCCAGCATCGCTGTCAGCGCCCCAACGGATATGATGACTTGCAGCGCCTCGCCGCCGATACTACCGGCCGCCAGGTGCAGGGGAGCGGGGCTCGACGCGAGGGCGCCGGATCCGACCGCTCTCAGAGCAACCCACGCCACCGCCAGATACAGAAGAACTGCACCGGCAATGGTGAGGATGATCGCACGGGGGATCGTCCGCTGGGGCTCTCGAACCTCGCCCGCCAGCGTCGCGACCCGCGCGTAGCCTGTGTAGGCGAAGAAGATGATCGCAGCGCCCTGGAGGATACTTCCCGCTCCCGGAGTCCCTACTTCGAAGATGGCGCGGGCCCGAAGAGCGGAGTATCCCCAGACAGTGAACGTGAGGAGGGCCGCGAGGGAGATCGCTACGATGAGGAGATTGGCTGCGCTGCTGCGCCTGATCCCGAAGTAATTCAGCGCCGTGAACAGAAGGACCACGACGACCGCGGCCAGCCTCGGGCGCATTCCCGGAAGGAGCGTCTCGATGTAGCCTGCCAGTCCCAGCGCGACCGCCCCCGCCGCTGAGATCTTGCTGACAATGAAGAGCCAACCCGCCGTGAAACCGACCGTCGGAGTGAGAACTCTGTAGCCGTACTCGTAGGTCCCGCCGGTCTGCGGATACGCGGCGGCGAGCTGTGCGGAGGAAAGAGCGTTGGCAGTCGCGACCAGGGCGCCGATGACGAGGCTCAGCAACAGCCCACGGCCGGCTACTCCCGCGGCAACTCCGATGACCACAAAAATTCCGGCGCCGATGATCGCGCCCAGCCCGATGCCGACGGCATCGACCAACCCGAGGGATCTCTTCAGCGACGGCGGTTCGGGCTCTGCCACGCGGTTAGCCGTTGAGGTGAGAAGCGGGTGCGGAGTCGCAACCCGCCCGCCTCACCAGAATAGCCGCCGCGCGGCTGTTACGCTGCCTGCGCCTCGCGTCGGAATGCCTGCGCCAGCGTACGTCCTTCGTAGGCTCTGGGGATCTCACCCCCGAGGCACCAGAGCACCGTCGGCGGAAGGTCGAGCAGTGAGACACCTGCGCCGAGGTGAACCTTGCTCACACCAGCGCCCGCGAATACGACGGGGATGGTGATGTCATCCGGGTGACTGCTGTCGTGGTCGGTGTCGCAGACTCCGCCGCCGCCATGATCCGCGCACACCATCAGGACAGTGCGGCCATCCTCCAGCTCGAGCATCTCGGCCAGCGAGCCGAGCGTTTGGTCCATCTGCCGCACCTTCTCCTCGTACTGCGGGGAGAGCCAGCCGAACTCGTGGCCTGCCTGATCCGCCTCGGGCCAGTGCATGAAGATCAGTCCGCCGGTCGTACCGCGGATCTGCTCCTCGGCGAGAGCAACGATCTCGGTCGAGTTCGTGCCCCTGAACTTGACGGACTCTACACCTGCGATGGAGCCGAGGCGCTGAGCGAGCCAGCGGTACTGAAAGGGGATCTCGGAGAAGAATGCAGAGGAAGGGACGCCGGACTTCTTGAGGACCTGGGTGATCGGCTGCAGTTTGGGGAGGTTCCGCGGGATGCCGAAGCCGCGGGCTCCGATTCCGTGCTCATCAGGCGCTACGCCGGTGATGAGAGAGGTCATCGCTGCCGCCGTGACACTCGGCTGTATCGTCGTCGCCGAGAAGGTCCATGCACCATTGCGAGCCAACCCGCTGAGAACCGGTAGATCCAGCCTGCGAACTGCCTCCGCCCTGAGACCGTCCATCACGACCAGCACGACACGTTGGATCCCTGCAGTCCGGCGCATAGATGCTCCTGTGGGAGGGTGTGTCACCGCTAACCACCTACAGCATAGGCAGGGCGCGTCGCCCTTTCGGCGTGAGTCTGCTTCGCTTCTGTAACGAGGTGAGGAGCTTTCTAGCAGACTTGAAAAAGGCAGGACCGCCGGGCGCGCACCCGGCGGTCCTGCCTGCCTTCACGACGTTGAATGGCGTCTAGCCCGCGAGAGGCAGGTTCTCGAAGCTCCGAGGAGCGGCGACGCTCTGCGCCTCGTACACGCGCCGATCCGATGCGTCGAGGTCCAGAAGCGACGTGATCTCAGCCGCGGAGCGCGCGCGACCCAGCCGACTGGCGGCTGCAGCCAGACCGGAGAGGAGCCCGTCGCCGGCAAAGAGCCGTCGCATTGCGTGGGTGATGTCCGTGTCCGTCAGCGCCGCGATCGCTGCACCGGCAGCAACGAGTGCCCGTGTGTTACCGGTCTCCTGGCCCGGGATGGGCCGCGTAACGAGCAGCGGCCGTCCGCACGCCAGCGCCTCACTGGCTGTCAGCCCGCCCGGCTTGGTCACGACGATGTCAGCAGCCGAGATGTAGCGCTCGATGTCAGTGACGTAGCTCTCCACACGCAAGCGGCCTGAATCGACGCCAAGGCCCCTGAGTCGTTCGGCCGCTGCCGCATTCTTCCCGCAGACGGCGATTACCTGCACGTCCTGGTGCGCACCTGCCAGCGCAGCCTCCACCATCTCCGATACTCCCAACCCCAGGCCGCCGCCCATCACCAGCGCAACCGGCCGCCGCACGTCGATGCCGAGACCTGCACGCGCATCTACCCGTGACGGAGCCGCGGCAAAGGTCGGCGCTATCGGGATGCCCGTTGCGTGGACCTGCGCCCTCGGAACGCGCGCCTTCAGCTGGCGGGCGAGCTCGTCCGTGGCGACGAAGTACTGACGTACCCCGGGCTGTACCCAGTAGCGGTGGAGGGTGAAATCGGTGATCGCCAGTGCGAACGGAGGCAGGTCCGGCTTGCCGGCCGCGAGCTGACAGGGCAGGAAGTGAGTCGAGAGGCAGAGCTGCCAGCGCGAGTCCAGAAGGAGATTGCGGAACTCCTTGAACAGGAGCCGCTGAGCGAGGGAGCTCCACCGGGCACGGTCCCAGCCGTCACCATCGGTGCCGTTGTAGACGCGATGCCACAGCCAGGGGGCGCGCGTCGCCATGAGCTCGTAGCCGCCTCCATACATCGCCCTTACCCACGAAGGAGCGAGCGACAGCAGGTCGACGTGCTGGACGGGGATCTCCGGATCCTTCAGCCGTATCGCCTCGCGCATCGCCTCCCCGGCTCGCGCGTGTCCCGTGCCCGTCGAAGCCGACACGATCAGAACGCCACGTCGTTCCATCCGCTGCCCCTTATCTCAGGTGAGGTTGCCTGCGGTGTGCTCCAGATGCTGAAGGGTTAGCCGTCGGTTATATCGATCGTGTAAACAGGCGGTAAAAATCGCGCTCCAGCGGGATAAAGAGCTCGGCTATGTCCGGCACTTCCTTGACTGAGACGTGCTGCTGCCGTCACTTCGTGGCTCGCCGATGGGCTGGCTATCCCAATAGAGACCAAGCTCCGTGATCCACATCGTTTTCACGATCTACCTCGTCGCTGCGGCCGCAGCGTTCGCCCTGCTCGAGATTCAGATCGAGGGGAAAGCGGGATGGGCGAGCAATCTGCCGACGTGGAGGCTGGAGAACCGCTGGACTCGACTCCTGTTCGGCGCGCGCGCGCTCACGGGTTACCACCTCTGGGTGCACGTCTTCGTCGTGATCCTGTTGCATCTCCCGTATGGCGTCGGATTCGTCGACCCGTCCTGGCGGCTGGAGGCACGGCTGGTCTCCTTTCTGATCCTTTTCTGGATTCTGGAAGACTATCTCTGGTTTGTGTTCAATCCCGATTATGGAGCCGCGAAGTTCAGGCGGGAGCACGTCTGGTGGCATGCGCCGGCCTGGTGGTGGATCATGCCGAAGGAGTACTGGGTCTTCACGCCGATAGGCATCGCGATGTATCTCTGGAGCTGGGGATATCTCTGAAAGGTTGATTCAAGAAGCCCGATCGGCTTTCTGGCGACACCACCTATGCTGCTCCGGCGCATGGAACCCCGCGATCTCATCTCGCTGCTGACGCTGTATCACGAGCTGCACCCTCGGGATGAGTTACCCTCCCGGGAGAGGCTGGCGACAGTCTGAAAGCCGCGGAGGAAAACGCCCCTGGGAAGCGGGATTTTCCCACCATCTGAAGGCGGCGGAGGATCCTGCCTGCACGCCCCCACTCCCTGCTTCTACACCGAGCTTCAACCGCTATCCCAGCCGGGTCGCGCTCCGACCTCAAGCTCCCGTGCCAGTTCCGTTACCCGTTCGGCACAGGCCGCGAACCTCCCCGTAGCCAGCCTCACCTACCGTTAAGCCAGCCGGGAGCCGCAGCCCTTTCAGCGCTCCATCTGGTGAGTCAGCGCGACCTCTTCGCGGGACTGAGCAGCGTTGCCCCTCCCAGGATTTCGTGAACGGAAGAGCGTAGAGCGGTGACCAGTTCTCCGGTGGAGATCGCCTCGCCGGTGTTCATGGCCGCGGCATGACGGAGTGGTAACCAACCCCCTATCTCAAAGTTGAAATGCCGATTTTCCTACGCCCAAGAGGGCTCAGGCTGGCCGACAAGTTCGCGCTCGGGCTCGTGGCGCTGTCGCTGTTCGTGCTGACCGGCGGAAGCCTGCTGCTTTCATCGGGCGTCCTCGAACCGGCCTGGAACCGCCTGTCTCCCCAGCCTGATCGAATCGTGCTCACCTGGTCGGGGGATCCGGCGACCACGCAAAGCGTAACGTGGCGGACCGACATCACGGTGAGCGAAGCGGTTGCTCAGTACGCAATCGCTGAAGCGGGTCCTGACTTCCGAAATCGCGCACGCACTGTCCGGGCGACTTCCGAGCTCTTCGACGGAAGCCGCGTCCCGCAGAGTGAATACCTCGCCAAGTTCCATTCGGTGACGTTTACGGACCTAGTCCCCGACACGACCTACGCCTACCGGGTAGGCGACGGGGCGCGGTGGAGCGAGTGGTTCCACTTCCGCACCGCCAGCCTGGAAGCGAAGCCCTTCTCGTTCATCTACTTCGGCGACGCACAGAACGACATCCTCTCCCTCTGGTCCCGCACCATCCGCAGCAGTTACGCGGCCGCGCCGGATGCACGCTTCATGATTCACGCGGGGGACCTGATCAACACCGCTCACGACGACAAGCAGTGGGGAGAATGGTTCGAGGCAGGTGGATGGATCCACCCGATGCTTCCGAGCGTCCCCGCCACCGGTAACCATGAGTACCGAGCCATCACGACGGCCGAGGAAGAAGCCGGCATTCGTCACCTTTCGGTCTTCTGGAAGCCGCAGTTCACTCTGCCGATGAACGGGCCGAAGGGGCTGGAGGAGTCGGCCTACTACATCGACTACCAGAGCGCGCGTATCGTCGTGCTGAACTCCAACGTCGAACGGCAGGCACAGGCGGAGTGGCTGGACGAGGTTCTGACCGCCAACACGCAGCCCTGGACGGTCGTCGTCTTCCATCACCCGGGATTCTCAACAGCGGGCAGCCGCGACAACCCCGAGATCCGGGCACTCTGGAAGCCGGTCCTCGACAAGCATGGCGTCGATCTCGTGCTCCAGGGACATGACCACACGTATGCCCGCGGCCGCACTTTCCTTCAGGAGGCCAATGCGGGCGTCGGGGCAAATGCTCGCGATCCTCGCACCGGCACGGTCTACGTGGTGTCGGTCAGCGGTCCGAAGATGTACGAGTTCAAGCCCGAGCAGTGGGGGCAGTACGACGCAGCACTCGATCGTCGCGCCGAGAACACCCAGCTCTTCCAGGTGATCCGCATCGACGGTGACAAGCTCGAGTACCGGGCCCACACTGCGCTCGGCCAGCTTTACGACTCCTTCGACCTCGTCCGCGACAACGTTGGCAATCGCTTCATCGAGCATATGCCGTCCGACGCAGAGATCAGGGCGTTCGCGGACACGCTGCAGAGCCGATAAGCGCCGCCCGATGACCCGGCTACCCTTCAAGTACTTCAAGTAAAGGCTTTTGATGCACACCCGAATACTCGCTCATCCGATTAGGACCCTTCTGCTGGCGGCGCTGTCACTCTCCGCGTGTGGAGCGACGGCAATCCCCCTGACGTCCCAGCAGACGCCTTCCAGTCGCTCCTGGCTCGCTGGCGATCACCACATCCACAGCCGGTACAGTGCGGGCTGGGACACGACCACCACTCCCCCGAGCCCGGTCATCGCAGGCGACGCCAGGTATCCGATCCCTCAGAATGCGGAGATGGCGCTGAGGCACGGCCTCTCCTGGATGGTCTCCACCGATCATGGTGGACCCAACCACTCGAAGGTGAACCTGGAGATGGCCTATCCGGAGCTGCTCGGCTCGCGGAAGAGTGTTCCCGGCCTGATCCAGTTCTATGGGATGGAGTTCGACACGCCGGGCGCCGATCACAGCAGCCTCATCATCCCTCACGGAGATCATGAGCACGAGACGCTGTACGAAATCGAGAGCCGCTTCGCCAAGCGAGATGTCTTCCCGACCGACCGCAGCCGGGATACCGAGCCGAAGATGCTCGAGGCTTTGGAATACATGAAGACGTTCGAGACCGATCCGGTGCTGATCGCGAATCACCCCTCGCGGTCCGCACCGGGTCTGGGAAACTACGGCAACGATGATCCCGCCGAGCTGCGGGATTGGAACGATACGGCACCTCGTATTGCGGTTGGCTCAGAGGGCTCACCCGGGCATCAGGCGAACGCCATCAACCGGGACGGGAGCCTCGATCCCAGGGGCCGGCGTGGCGGTTACGGCAATCATCCGACTTATGGCGGCTTTGATCAGATGGCGGGGCGCCTGGGTGGGTTCTGGGACTCCATGCTTGGGGAGGGCCGCCGCTGGTGGATCACCGCAAGCTCCGATTCTCACGCGAACTGGCGTGACGGCGGCAGCGACTTCTGGCCGGGTGAATACTCGAAGACGTACGTCCACGCCGCGAACGATTACGACGACGTGCTGGAGGGCATCCGCAGCGGCCGGGTCTTCGTCACGCTGGGCGACCTGATTTCGGAGCTGGATTTCACGGCGAAGGTGCAGGGGAGTTCGGCTGCCGCGGCGATGATTGGCGGAGCGCTCCAGGTCCCCGCGAACGCGGAAGTCGACGTCGTGATGCGCATTCGCGACCCGCAGGGCGTAAACCACCATGGCGATCGCCGGGAAGTGGCACGGGTGGATCTCATCCTCGGGGAGATTGCGGGCCCTGTCGCGGACCGGATGCAGGACACCAACACCACGACGCGCGTAATCCGCCGCTTCACCTCTGCCGATTGGACCCGCGACGGCGAGTACCTAACGATGAGGATGACGCTGCAGGACGTGCATCACAGCAGCTACATCCGCCTCCGCGGCACCTCCGGCCAGGAGATCGAGCCGCAGGTGGATCCGCTCGGTGAGGATCCCTGGAGCGACCTCTGGTTCTACTCGAACCCAATCTTCCTCGAGGTGCAGTAGAAGCCAAGCGCTCATCGCGAAGGGATATTTTAGCCGCAGAGGCCGTGGAGGACGCCGAGACTCGCAGAGGATACATCAGGACGGGGGATATTCGAGCCTGCCCCGTTTCCGGCTGTCCCTCTGCGTCTTCGCGCCTCCCCCTGCGGTGGAATCACCTCTTTCCACGCGCAGAATCCCACCGATCGGCTGCACAACCGTTACAACCTGCCCGGGATAATCTTCATCAACCGCAACGAGACTACATAGCGACCACCTTTTCTGGAGGAAGAGATGACCGCATGGCTCCTGCGCTTGCACTCCCACGATGAGCGAATCCTGCACGCTCTCATCGTGCGTCGCCGACGGCTTCCGGATCTTCTGATGAGCGGCATCACTCACCTGGGTGATGCCGCTACGACTATCGCAGCCACCCTTCTCCTCATGCTGGGGATAGTTCCGGAGCTGAGATCCGGCGGGGCGTACGCCGCAGTGGCCCTCGTGAGCTCGCACCTGGGTGTCCAGCTCTTGAAGCGCACGATCAATCGGGCGCGCCCGAAGCTGCCGGTGGGTTACGAATCGCTCATCCACGCACCGGATCGGTTCAGCTTCCCCTCGGGCCACGCTGCAGCCTCGATGTCGGTTGCGGTTGGCCTGGCGCTCTTCCTACCGGCTGCGTTGGGGGCTGCGGTGATCCTGCTCGCAGTGATGGTCGGGGTATCGCGCTGCTATCTCGGGGTGCACTACCCGGGCGATGTTCTCGTGGGGTGGGTTCTTTCCCTGGCAGGAGTGCTGCTCGCGACGATGATCTTCTAGTTCGGCTGCGGTTCTACGGTAGTACGAAGCATCCAGCGAACCCCGTGAGCACCTGGCTTACGGGGTTCTTCCTTTGGGGTAGCAACCTGAGAGAGTCGGCCGGGTCGAGCATATTTGTTACCGGGCCGTTGCTCCAACTTGGCGGGCGGCTTCCATGTTGAGGAACGTCGTTCTTCCACTCAACGCAGGTCGAGCAATGTGCCCACTACCGATTGAAGGCGCCGACGCTTCGTTCTACGTCCGCCTGTTCATCACGAGCTGGTATAGCGGGGAAGAGATCGCCGAGGATCTCGAGCGTTTTGGCACGACATACCGAATCCCCCCTGCCGTCCTGGATCAGATACTCGAGAAGGTCGGTGAGTCGCATCGGCCCTTGATCATCGAGCCGAGCGGGGAGCTGGGGCTCGCGTCTGCGAGCGCAGTCGCCCGGGCCGAGTACGCGAAGTGGTGCACGCCGCCCGACGCGCTCACGCTCTCGTGAGATCCCCCGGCGTCACCTGTTCGCCAGCAGACTGTTACGTGCGCGCACTGCACTAGCCGCAGCCTGAGACTGTACGCCTGCGCCTCCGCCTCCGCGATGCGGTAGGGCCATAGCCGGCAGACCCCTGGGCAGAATTGTATTCGACCGCGCGTCATGCCCCGGGCAGCTCAGATCCGCCTCGTAAGCCCTCGGAGAACCGCTGCTCTACCTCGCCCCGCCGCTGCCGGCGAGTACCTCGGCGCGCGAGCGTTTCGCGAACTGCTTCGCCTTCGCGAGCTCGTCGAGCACCTGCGCGTAGTGCCGCGACCTGTCAGATCCCACGACCGTCCCTGCGACAGTGATGTCCATCAGCGGATACTGGCGAAGCTCGCCGTCCCGCGATTTGGCGAGGACGAAGCCGCGCTTCCGGTCCGTCTGCGAGTACAGCTCACCAACGCAGGCGCGGAACTGGGCGCGCATCGCCTGCCCGACCTCACGTACGCGGTCAGCAGGCACTATGGCGAAGAAGTCATCGCCTCCGACGTGGCCCAGGAACGCCCCCGGACCGCCACACTCACCCAACACGCAGTCGAGAACGCCCGCCGTCGTACGAATCGCCTCGTCGCCTCGATGAAACCCATAGACGTCGTTGTACGCCTTGAAGTCATCCAGATCGATGTGCAGTACTCCGATCGGCTCGCGAAGGCGAAGCCGCTCCCGGAGCACTGTCTCTATAGCCGGATTTCCGGGGAGACCGGTAAGAGGGTTCGAGTGCCTCGCGCGTTCGATTCTGCTATCGGTAATCGCATCGATCAGCTGGCGAACGGATACGACTCCCGCGAGCAGCCCGTCACGAGTCGCGATCACATGCTGATAGACGGTGTCGCTCGAGCGAGCCATGGCCGCCCGCGCAGCGTCATCCAGAGGAGTGCTGACGTCGATCTTGAGGATACGCGTCTCCGCGACCGCACCTACGTGCTTGTGAAGAAGAAGATCACGCCCGTACGGCCTCGCGAGTATCTCGATAAGGGGACCTCGCTCGACTACTCCCCACGGCTTTCCTTCATCGACGACGACGATCGCTTCGTTTCGCCCCGGGGAGAGGAGATCCACCGCCACCTGCACGCTGACATCTCGTGCGATGCGCGGGCACTGGCGCACGAGAGCGCTGATCGTCCCCTCTTCGGTCTGCGGGAGCGCGGAAGGGCTGGGACGACTAAGGCCGATCTCATGGCGCGGCGTGCCCAGCACGTTCGTGTCGGGCGGGGAAGCGAGCGGGGCAGGGCGCCCGAGCAGGTAGCCCTGTCCCCAGGGGATCTGCAGTGTGCGCACTGTTCGCAGCTCGGCCTCGGTTTCGATTCCTTCTGCGATCAGGGTCGTAGAGAGCCTCTGCCCGAAGAGCACCAGCGCTTCCAGCGCCGCCTGCCGCCCCGGATGCTGATCACATCCGCTTACCAGCGAACGGTCGATCTTCACGAAGTCTGGCTCGATCGCAACCATCGTCTGCAGGCCGGCATGCCCGGCCCCGGCATCATCGAGGGCGATCCGGAAGCCCGCGTTGCGGAAGGCGCGGAGCCTGCCTGAAAACGCGCCCAGGTCCTCGATGAGTGACCCTTCCGTCACTTCGATCACGACCTTTTCGGCAGGGATCCCGGTGCGGTTCAGGATGCCGCGGATGTTGTCGATGAAGCGCGGGACAAAAAGCGTGTCCGGCAGGACGTTCAGAAAGAGGCACGCGTTGGGAAAGCGCCCTTCGTTCTGAGCCGCCGCAGATGTCAGCGCAGAGGTCCAGCAGAGGATCTCCAGGTCCACCGCCAACCCTTCCAGCTCCGCCCTCACGAACAAGTCGCGAGGATTGCTGAAGGCCGGATCGTCGGTTCTTGTAAGCGCCTCGAATGCCTCGGCCTCGCACGAGCTCAGGTTTACGATCGGCTGAAACTCGGTGCGAAGCTTCCCCTCCGACACTATCTGCCTGACTGTCATAAAATTCGCCGCAAGCCTGTAAAGCTGCCGAATCCTGCGCCTACCACAGCTGAGTATCGGAAAGCCATACGATCGGGAGTGTCCCGAAACGGTAACGATCCGCAGTAACGGCTGAGATCGTTACACAGGACACACCGGCGTCGGGATTGGCAGCGGGAAAGTGGCCTATCCCCTCTCCCCACCTCGGTTGCCCGGGCGTTCTGCTTGGGTACCGCTGCTACCAAGCCTTGCGAGGCATTCATGTAACCGTGTAAGTGGTTGTGTCGCAAAGAGATATAACACTCATGACCCTGCTGAATCTCGCCTCCACCGGAGGTCGAGTCCGAAGCGTTACGTGATCGTTCCTGCGCCGATGCCCGCCTCCACAGAGTCCGAAACACGCTCCCCCCAAGATTCTCCCGTACCATCGTTCAACCCCTACAGGAGATCATATGCGGGACAGGAATTGGTCAGGGCGGACCGCTCTGAGGAGCTTGTCGCTACTTCTCTCCATGCTGATGCTGGCTACCGCCGCGGCGGCTCAGCAGCTCGGCGTGATCGCCGGGAGAGTCACAGGTCCGGACGGCAATGCAGTTGTAGCCGCGAGCGTGCGTGTCAGTGGCACCACGGTCCGCACGATGACGGACCAGTCAGGAAACTTCCGGGTTCAGGGAGTTCCAGCTGGTCAGCGTGAAGTCACGGTGGAGTACGCCGGTATGGAGCAGGCGAACCGCACTGTCAGTATCCAGGCGGGTGCTTTGACGCAGCTTTCGATTACGATGGAAATGGGCGCTCTCGCCCTGGCGGGTATCACCGTGGAAGGCGAGCGCGGTGGTCAGCTGCGCGCTTCGATGCAGGAGCTGCGCTCCGCCACCGTAATGGATGTCGTTTCGGCGGACGAGATCGGAACGCTCCCCGACCAGAACGTCGCAGAGGCAGTGCAGCGCATTTCCGGCGTCTTCATGGAGACGAGCCGTGGCGAGGGCCGCACCGTTTCGATCCGTGGCGTCGCCCCAAACCTGAACAACGTCACGATGAACGGGCAGCCAATGGCCTCCACTGCCGGAGACCGTGCTACGGCGCTCGACCTTCTGCCGGCTTCCATGGTGGCCAGCATTGAGGTCATCAAGGCGGTCACGCCCGACATGGACGCCAACACGATCGGCGGGACGGTCAACCTCCGCACACTGACGGCCTTTGATCGCGAAACTCCCTTCTTCACCGGCTCGGCAGAGGGACTGATCCACAACCGTCAGATCAATTACGGCGTTGTGAAGTCCCCTTTCGAGGTCGACCTCACCGCTGGACGGCGGTTCGGTCCGGATGAGCAGTTCGGAATCGTCGTTTCAGGAAGTGCATCGCGCCGGGACAACTCGGTCTCCGTGCTGGATCCCGATGGCTGGATCCGCGTGCAAAACCGTATGAATAACGTGCCGGGCGACTCCCTCACTGTGGCCAACGAAGTCGAGTACCAGATTGCAGACAACGATCGTGACCGTTACGGCATCTCGGGTGGCCTGGATTGGCGGCCGAGCCCTGAGACGAGCCTCTTCGCCCGCGGCCTCTACACCCGCACGAACGAGGTGGAGCTGAACTCCGAGTTCGAGATCACCTTCACAGGCAACTTCCACTTCCCGAACTCCAGGGCAGGCCGGGTCGATCGTGGCTCGATGGAGCTCGATCTCAGCCGTGGCGACGAAGAGGAGAAGCTGTACTCGTTCTCGCTTGGCGGAACGCAGCGCTGGGGCGCCCTCAGCCTCGATCTGGCTGGCGTCGCGACGACGGGTCAGGCGGTCAGCAGCAGCACCGACGCAACGTTCGAGAACCCGCGCGCCACTGAGCCGCAGGCGTCGCTCCTGCTCGATTTCAACCCCTATTTCTTCACGGTGACGCCGGAGAATCCCGGCTTCGTCGCCAATCCGGCCAACTACAACCTCAATGGCCTCAGCCGCAACGGCCGTACGACCGACGAGAACATGTACGTTGGGTCCGCGGACATGCGCTGGGACCTCAACCTCGGCAGCTTCCCCGCCTACCTGAAGATCGGCGGCAAGTACCACACGCGGGACAAGGAGATCGACGACCGCTCCGATCGCTACGCCAACGCGCGTCTCACTCTCGCGCAGTGGGCGCAGACGCCCATCGGCGGGCTCCAGGGCACTGCTTCGCCCTTCGTTCACGGCGACGTGTCGTCTTTCGCAACCTTTGTAAACCGTAACCTGACGAATGGCGATTCGCTGACCTTCGACCCGATCAACTCGCGGATTCAGGAGATTGACGGCGACACCTACGTTTCCGAGGCGGTTACTGCCGGGTATCTGATGGGTAGCGCCGAGTTCGGCCGCCTCTCGCTCGTGACCGGTGTTCGCATGGAGCGCACGGCCACGGAAGGGCAGTACTTCGAGCTTCGCGAGAACTCGCGTCTTGCGGCTGGGCAGCGCTACAACTTTCCGACCGAGCGTGCGTCGATCACCAACGATTACACGCACTGGCTGCCGGCCGCGATCGGACGCTTCGACGCCACGGACAACCTCGTGCTCCGCGCGGCTTTCACCAGCACCATCGGTCGTCCGCAGTACTCGCAGCTGGCTCGCTTCACTCGCGTGAACTATCTGCCGGATCTGCTGGATCCGACCATTTTCGAAGGCACCGTCTCCGCCTCGAACCCGGATCTGAAGCCGTACGAATCGAGCAACTTCGATCTTTCGGCCGAATACTATATTCCCACGGGCGGCCAGCTTTCGGTCGGCGGCTTCTACAAGAATGTAGACAACCCCATCTACACCTTCTCTTCGACTGATCGCAACATCACCTACGACAACCGCTTCTTCACCCGGTTGGATTACAGCCAGCTTCGGAATGGTGATTCGGGTAACTTCAGGGGCCTCGAGCTCTCGTACGCTCAGCCGCTCTACTTCCTCCCCGGCCTGCTGAACGGCCTTGGTGTGACGGCGAACGTAGCCTTTATCGACTCGGAGCTGGAGATCGTCGGCCGTCAGGAAAAGCTCCCGTTCCTCAACCAGCCGGACCGTATCCTCAACCTGATCCCGTACTACCAGCGTGGACCGTTCGAGGCTCGTTTTGCCTACTCCCGCCGCAGTGACTATCTAGTCGCGGTGGAAGTGCCCGGCCTCGACCGCTACGTCGATGACCGTGGAACCATCGATCTTTCGGTCCGCTACGAGCTGGCGGGGCCGGGTGTTGAGCTGATTGCCACCGGTAGAAACCTCGGCAATGCCCCGGAGGTTCGTTACCAGGGGAACAACAGCCAGTACGACCTGCACGTACTGACCGGCCGTACCTTCTCTCTGGGAGTGCGCACCACGCACTAGAAAGTGGCAGCTACCAGCTATCACTGGTATGGGACGAGCAAGTCTGCTGATAGCTGATAGCTGATAGCTGATAGCTGATAGCTGATAGCTGATAGCTGATAGCTGAAGAGGGGCCCGTCGCCTGACGGGCCCCTCTTCTACGATACACAGTTGTTACCGTTTCGTGGTATCGACCCTGGCGCGAGGGTCTGAAATTGGGTGGGAAGCTCGGTTTACCTCCAATCCAGAACCGGATGTCTATCGTCTACAAGTGCCCATCCTGCGGAGCTGCGCACCCCTGCAGGATGCTCGCGCTCCGAAGAAGATACTTCGATGACGTGATCCCTCAGCTGGGCGAAGTCATCGAGCTGTGTCCTCACACGCGCGCCTGGGTTACCATCACCTACTCCCATATGACCTGGAAGGAAGCGACGCCGGTGTCCGAGACGTGGATTTGAGAGGTTAGTAACTTAACGATTCTGTCACGACCCCCGCCTCAGTGCCTTTCCGAGAGTTGTTCCGTACCGCTGGACTCGCCGCCCCCTCTCCGGCTCGATTCTCCCTCCGCTCCTCCTCCGGTTCCATCGCTTTTTCTCGCCCCCTGAAGGCTGATAGCTGACCGCCAATACCTGCACTTCCGTGTCACGACCGTGACACAACCGAGACGAACTGCCGCAGAGTCGGTGACAAAGCGCAACGAGCTTTCCTCGCAGTAGAAGACGGATCGAATTCGGAACTCCGGAGGAGGGAAGACCCTTGCAAAAGATCGCCACGCGTTATTCGCGGACACCTGTCACCAGCGCTGCGGCGGCTGCGTTGAAGGCGTTAGGGCGTACGATGTTCTTGCTGACGACATTCGTCGGCGTGCTGTCGGGCCAGGCATTGGAAGGTCCGAGCAACAGCGGTCGCATTGTCGGGCGGGTTGTCGATGGTGAGAGCGGCCGCGGCCTGGTAGGGGCCCGGATCGGCATCCAGGGCACCAACGTTACCGCCCAGAGCGGGATTGACGGTCGCTACACCCTGAGCTCGGTTCCAGCTGGACCCCTGACGCTCCTGGTGAGCTACATCGGTTACAGCGAAAAGACGGTCACCGGGCTCGAGACTCCAGCCTCCGGCGCTTTGAGCTTTGACGTTTCGATGTCACCGGCCGCGGTCGCGCTTGCGGGCATCACCGTTACAGCTGTCCAGCAAGGCTCGATCAGCCGCGCTCTCGACGAGCAGCGGACGGCGGTGGGCGTAATCAGCGCAGTGACTTCGGAGCAGATCGCACGGAGCCCCGACAGCGACGCCGCAGCCGCCGTTCAGCGTGTGAGTGGCGTCTCCGTCCAGGACGGGCGTTTCGTCTTCGTCCGCGGTCTCGGTGAGCGCTACACGACGACTTCGCTCAACGGCAGCCGCATCCCGAGCCCGGAGCCGGAAAAGAAGATGGTCCCGCTCGACCTCTTCCCGGCAGGGCTGCTCCAGAGCATCACAACCTCCAAAACATTCACCCCGAATCTTCCGGGCGACTTCAGTGGCGCCCAGGTCGACATCAAGACGCGCGAGTTCCCGGCGCAACGCCAGGTGACGTACTCCTATACGGCCGGCTTCAACCCGGGCGTTACGGGGCAGAGCCAGACGGCTGCGCCGCGCACTGGCGGCGAATGGGTTGCCCTCGCGACGGACTCGCGTGAGATCCCGTCAGTTCTCGCGAACCTCCCCTCATTCGACAACGTCGGGCAGAGCGACTACAACGCCATCGTCCGCTCCTTCCGCAACGCCTGGTCGGTTGAGAGCCAGAAGGCGATGCCGTCGACCTCGATGTCGGCTTCGGTCGGTGGAAACGACCCGATCTTCGGCCGGCGCATCGGCTACCTTGCCAGCGCCACCTACTCACTCAATCAGGACGCCCGCCTGGACCAGGTCCGGGCGATCGCGCTGCCGGGCAACACGAGCACCGAAACGCGTGAGGTTAGCCGCTATGAAGGTTCGATGGGCCGTACCAGCGTACTCTGGGGCGGTCTCGTCAACTTGAGCACACTTTTTGGCGACCACAGCCGCATTGCTTTGAACGGCTCCTACAACCGTTCCGCCGACAATGATGGGCGTCGCGAGCGTGGTGTGGATGAGAATACGGGTGCTGATCTTCGCATCGACAGGCTTCAGTACGTGGAGCGAGGG
>ERZ1066118.223-NODE-223-length-58804-cov-19.362440_pt1 | contig 58804 bp, 55 predicted proteins | sample MGYA00382765_ERZ1066118 | MGnify/ENA primary metagenome ERZ1066118 (study PRJEB33369, sample SAMEA5778348) | biofilm metagenome | biome: Industrial cooling water; feature: Water cooling tower basin; material: Biofilm | place: United Arab Emirates | collected...
GAGCCGGCCAACTTCCTCGACATCGGCGGCTCGTCGAACCCGGAGAAGGTGGTCAGCGCGCTGCGCATCATCACGGCCGACGAGAACGTCAAGGCCATCCTGTTCAACATCTTCGGCGGCATCACGCGCACCGACGACGTGGCCAACGGCATCGTGACCGCCACCAAGCAGAACCCGCTCAAGGTGCCGATCGTCATCCGCCTCACCGGCACCAACGAGGAGATCGCGGTGAAGATCCTGGAGGAGCACGGCTTCGTCGCGCTCACTGACATGGACGAGGCGGTGAAGAAGGCGGTGGAACTGGCGACGCAGTCGCAGGGCGCGGAGGGCGGCAAGTGAGCGTCTTCGTCGACAAGGACACGCGCCTGCTGGTGCAGGGGATCACGGGCCGCGACGGCTCGTTCCACGCCAAGCAGATGATCGAGTACGGGACGAACGTCGTCGCCGGCGTGACGCCCGGGAAGGGCGGGCAGACGTTCGAGGGGTCGGTGCCGGTGTTCAACACCGTCGAGGAGGCGGTGAAGGCCACCGGCGCCAACACGAGCGTCATCTACGTGCCGCCGCCGTTCGCCGCCGACGCGATGATGGAGGCGGCGGCCTCCGGGGTGAAGCTCGTCGTCTGCATCACCGAGGGCGTGCCGGTCATCGACATGCTCCGGGTGCGGCCGTACGTGATTGCACAGGGCGCGCGGCTCGTCGGACCCAACTGCCCGGGGCTCATCACGCCCGGCCAGGCCAAGGTCGGCATCATCCCCGGGCGCATCTGCACGCCCGGCCACGTCGGGGTGGTCAGCCGCTCCGGCACGCTCACCTACGAGGTGGTCTACCACCTCACCCGCGCGGGCCTCGGCCAGAGCACGTGCGTCGGGATCGGCGGCGACCCGATCAACGGCACCGGCTTCATCGACGCGCTGGAGGCCTTCGAGAACGACCCGGAGACGAAGGTCGTGGCGATGATGGGCGAGATCGGCGGCACCGACGAGCAGGACGCCGCGGCGTTCATCAAGGAGAGGATGACCAAGCCGGTGGTCGGCTTCATCGCCGGCCAGACGGCGCCGCCGGGGCGCCGCATGGGGCACGCCGGCGCGATCATCTCGGGCTCCTCGGGCACGGCGGCCGAGAAGATCGAGGCGTTCGAGAAGGCCGGAATGGGCGTCGCTCGGCGCCCGATCGACTTCGTCGACCTCGTGCGCGAACGGCTCGCCTGAGCCGGACGTTCGCCGCGGGGGCCGCGCCGTCGCGCGGCCCCCGCGTGCCGTTCCTGCCCCGCGCGGCGGGATATCCTGCCCATGACCCTCGCTGACCTCATCCGCCCCGATCGCGTGGTGGTGCCACTCCACGGCGCCACCCTCGCGGACGCCGGGCACGTGCTCCTCGGCCGGCTCGCGGCCACCGGCGCGATCGCCAGCCCCGAACGTCTCCTCCGGCGCGCCGACGAGGAGCGACCGGAGGACCTGGTGGCCATGGGCGACCGCGCCTTTCTCCTGCACTACCGGAGTGACGCGGTGGCCGAACTCGCGGTTGCGGTTGGCACGTCGGCAGCCCCGGTCTCGCGCGAGCTGGGCGAGAGCGACGAGACGCAGGAAGCGCGCATCGTCCTGTTCGTCGTTGCGCCCCCGCGCATGGCCGCGCAGTACCTCCAGGCCGTCGGCGCGCTCGCCCGGCTGCTGTCGCGCGAGGCCGTGGTCGACGCCATCCTCGCCGCGCCGGACGCCGCGGCGGTGGCCGCGCTGCCGGCCTGGGGCGACGTGGTGCTCCGAGACCAGCTCGCGGTGCGCGACCTGATGACGGAGCGCCCGCGGTCGGTCGCGCCCGACACGCCGCTCCGCGACGCGGCCCTCGACATGACCCGGGGCGGCGTCGCCGGGCTGCCGGTGGTAGAGGCCGACGGGCGCGTGGTCGGGATGTTGTCGCAGCGCGAACTGCTGCAACACCTCCTGTCCAAGTATCTTGGCCGCGGTGGCCCGGCTGCCCAGCCCGGCCCGGGCGACCGGCCGCGCCAGGTGCGCGACGTGATGACGCGGCAGGTGCTCTGCGTCTCGCCCGAGCAGCCGGTCGCCGAGGTCGCGGCGATGATGACCAACAAGGACGTCGATCGCGTGCCGGTGGTGCGCGACGGGCGCCTCGTCGGCTTCCTCACCCGCGGCGACATCGTCCGCAAACTGATCGGCTCGTAAGGGCGGGTCTGGGACCCGCCCCTACCGCACACCTATCCGACCCATGGCCACGAACCGCACGCTCGCCATCATCAAGCCCGACGCCTTCAACGCGGCGAAGGCCGGCAAGATCCTCGCGCTGCTGGAGGAGAAGGGCTTCACCCTGCGCGCCGCCCGCGTCGTCCACCTCTCGGCCGCGCAGGCCGGCGAGTTCTACGCCGTCCACGCCGGCCGTCCGTTCTACGGCGAGCTGGTCGAGTTCATGACCTCGGCGCCGTGCATGCCCATCCTGCTGGAGAAGGAGGGCGCCGTCGCCGCCCTGCGCGAGGCGATCGGCGCCACCGACCCGGCCGAGGCCGCCGAGGGCACCGTGCGGAAGCTCTACGCCGAGAGCAAGGGGCGGAACGCCATCCACGCGTCCGACTCGGACGAGAACGCCGCGCGCGAGGCCGGGTTCTTCTTCGCCCAGGCGGACACGCTGTAGGGCCGGCGCGAGCGGCGCGCTAAGTCGTGCCGCCGCTTCGACTTGACCGGGTTCCGACTTGAAAACGCCGCCCGGGCGCCGTAGCTTGGGCGGTTATGCTGTCCTTTGACATCCGCGCGTTGGAGGCCCACGCCGAGGCGGTCGACGGGGAACTGTCGCCCGCCGACGCCGTGTGGGCGGCCGGCGATCCGGTGCCGCAGACTCCGCTCCGGGTGACCGGGCGGCTCTCGAGCGCCGGCCCCGACCGGTTCTACTTCAGCGGGCGGATCGCGGGGACCGCGCAGGGGGAGTGTCGGCGTTGCCTGACGGACGTCACGACCCCGGTGGTGCTCGACAGCCATCTGGTGTTCTCCGCCGCGGCGGGCGAGGACGAGGACGACGAGTCGGACGCGTACGCGTTCGACCCGAGCGCCCGCGAGCTCGACCTGCGCGAGGCGGTGCGCGAGGAGTGGCTGCTCAACGTGCCGGCGTTTCCGGTGTGCCGCGAGGACTGCGCCGGGCTCTGCCCGCGCTGCGGCGCCGACCGCAACCTGTCCGCCGACGCGGGCGGGTGCGGCTGCGCCCCCGAACGGGACGCGCGGTGGGACGCCCTCACGCAGTCCGCTCCGTAGTCGCTCTGTAACACCCTCCCTCTCTACCGTCCGACCGACCCATGGCCGTCCCGAAGCGCCGTACCAGCAAGCGGAAGAAGCGCGCCCGCAACACGCACAAGGCCGCCCCGGCTATCGCCATCCAGGCCTGCCCGCAGTGCCGCAGCATGAAGCGCCCGCACCGCGTGTGCGGCGAGTGCGGCTACTACGCCGGCGAGCTCCGCGTCGAGACGGCGGCGGGCGCCTGAATGTCGGGCGCTGCCTCGGCGGTCTCCCTCCCGGCGGCCGCCTAGCGTGGCGCGCATCGCGGTGGACGCGATGGGGGGCGACCACGCCCCCCGCGCGGCGGTAGCCGGCGCCCTGCTCGCCCTCGCCGACCTCCCCCGCGACCACACCATCCAGCTCGTCGGGCCGACCGCCACGGTCGAGGCCACGCTCGCCGAACTGCTGGCGGGCGACCACGCCGCGCTGGCCACGCACCGCGACCGCGTGACCGTGGTCGAGGCGCCGGACGTCGTGGGCATGACGGACAAGCCGTCGGCGGTCCTGCGCGCGAAGGTCAACAGCTCGATGGCCGTCGGCCTGCGCCTGCAGGCCAGCGGCGACTCCGACGCGTTCGTCTCCGCCGGCAACACCGGCGCGCAGATGGCCGCGTCCGCGTACTTCCTGGGGCGGCACGCCGGGCTCGCGCGGCCGGCGATCGGCACGCTGTTCCCGACCGCCCGCAAGCCGGTGGTGGTGCTCGACTCCGGCGCCAACGTCGACTGCTCGGCCGAGGAGTTGGTGCAGTTCGCCCGCATCGGCGCGGTGTACGCCGAGGACATGCTCGGCCGCCCGAACCCGGCGGTGGGGCTGCTGTCCATCGGCGAGGAGCCCGAGAAGGGGAACGCGGCGGTCAAGGAGGCGCACCAGCTCCTGGCGCGCGAGGCCGGCCTCCACTTCCTCGGCAACGTCGAGGGGCGTGACATCCCCGTGGGCGCGTGCGACCGCGGCCCGATCGACGTCGTGGTGTGCGACGGGTTCGTCGGGAACGTCCTGCTCAAGTTCTACGAATCGCTCGCGCCTACCCTCATGGGCGTGTTCGCCCGCGCGTTCAAGGCCGAACGCGACGAAATGGCCGCCGCGTTCAAGGAGCTCGACTACTCCGAGCACGGCGGCGCCCCGCTGCTCGGCGTGAAGGGCGTCAGCATCATCTCGCACGGCAAGAGCGACGCGCGCGCCATCAAGAACGCGGTCCGGGTCGCGGTGCGGGCCGTCGAGTCGCAGATGAGCGAGCACGTGGGCCGGCGCCTCGCGGCGACCGACGGGGCCCCGGCGGCGGCCGACTGAACCGCCCGGGGCCCGACGGCCCGCGCGCCGCTCCCCCGCCCGCTTCCAGCGTTCGTTCCCGTCCGAGACTTTCTTCGTGAAGCGACCCGTCGCCTACTTCGCCGGCACCGGCCGCGGCGCGCCGAGCGCCGTGATGACCAACCACGACTTTGCGGCGCGCGGCATAGAGACCACGCACGAGTGGATCGTCGAGCGCACCGGGATCCACGAGCGCCGCATCGCGGGCGAGGGAGAGACGACCGCGACCATCGCGGCGGAGGCGTCGCGCGCGGCCATGCAGAAGGCCGGCGTGACCGCGGGCGAGTTGGACGCGATCGTGCTCAGCACGGCGACCGCCGACCGGCTGCTCCCGTCTACCGCCGTCGACCTGCAGGCGCTGTTAGGCGCAAGCCGGGCCGCGGCGTTCGACCTCAGCGCCGCGTGCACCGGCTGGATCTACGGCCTCACCGTGGCCGAGGGCCTCATCGCCACCGGGACGGCGGAGACGGTGCTGGTGGTGGGCGCCGAGAAGATGAGCGGCATCGTCGACTGGACGGACCGCGCGACGTGCGTGCTCTTCGGCGACGGCGCGGGGGCTGCAGTGCTGAAGCGCAGCCGGTCGCAGCTCCCAATCCCTGGGCGCCTCCCCAAAGGGATTCTCAGCACGTACATGCGCTCCGACGGCGCGCTGGCGGAGCTCCTCTGGCGCCCGGCGGGCGGGACCACGATCCCGGTCACCGAGGCGGTGCTGGCCGACCGGACGCACTTCGTGCAGATGGCCGGGCGCGAGGTGTTCAAGCACGCCGTGCGTTCGATGAGTGACGCCGCGGACCGCGCGCTCGACGGGGCCAAGCTCACCGGCGCGGACATCGACCTCATGATCCCGCACCAGGCCAACGTGCGCATCATCGAGGCGACTGCCAAGCACGCCCACGTCCCGATGGACAAGGTGTACGTGAACGTCGACCGCTACGGCAACACGTCGAGCGCGAGCATCGGCATCGCGCTCGACGAGGCCATCGAGAGCGGGCGGGTGAAGGAGGGGTCGACGGTGCTGCTCGTGGCGTTCGGCGCCGGCTTCACGTGGGGCTCGATGGTGGTGCGGTTCTGATGCCGGCCGACGTCGTCCTCCTCTTCCCCGGCCAGGGCTCGCAGGCGCCGGGCATGGCGCGCGACCTGGCCGACGCCTTCCCCGAGGCCCGCGCCGCCCTCGCCGCGGCCGACGAGGCGTTGGGCACGCCGCTCACCCCGGTGATGTACAACGGCCCGGCCGAGCTGCTCACGCGCACCGACAACGCGCAGCCGGCGCTGCTCGCCCACGGGGCGGCGGCGTGGGCGGTGCTGCGCGGCGCGCTTGGCGGCCGCGTGCGCGCCGCCGCCGGCCACTCGTTAGGCGAGTTCTCCGCGTACCACGCGGCGGGCGCCCTGACGCTGCCGGCGGCCGTGCGGCTCGTGCGTCGCCGCGGCGAGCTGATGTACGCGAGCGGCGAGCAGCGCCCCGGCGCCATGGCCGCCCTCCTCGGTGACCCCGCCCGCCCGATCGAGGAGATCTGCGAGGAGGCCTCGCTCCAGGGCGGGACGGTGGTGCCGGCGAACTACAACTGCCCCGGCCAGCTCGTCATCTCGGGCGAGGTGGCCGGCGTGGAGCGCGCGATGGAGCTGGCCAAGGCGGCGGGCGTGAAGCGCGCCGTGCGGTTGCAGGTGAGCGGAGCCTTTCACTCGCCGCTCATGGGGGTCGCGCTCCCGGGACTCAAGGAGGCGCTGGACGGCCTGGGGCTCACGGACCCCGCCTTCCCGGTCTACGCGAACGTGACCGCCGCGCCGGTCACGTCGGCCGCCGACGCGCGCGCCCTGCTGGCCCAACAGCTCACCGCGCCGGTCCGGTGGAGCGCGCTCGTGCACGCCCTCGCCGCGGAGTACCCGGAGGCCGTGTACCTCGAGGTGGGGCCGGGCGCCGTGCTCGCCGGCCTCGTCAAGAAGATCGCGCCGGCGCTCCGCGTGCTCCCCTGCGGCACCGCGGCGCAGGTCGAGGCCGCGCTCACCGCCACCGCCTAACGATTCCATGCAGATCGACCTCTCGGGGCGCGTCGCGCTCGTCACCGGCAGCACCCGCGGCATCGGCCGCGCGATCGCGGAGCAGCTCGCGGCCTCGGGCGCGACGGTCGCCGTGGTGGGGCGCGACCTCGGGCGCGCGGAGGCGGCGGCCGCGGAGATCGGCCGCGGCGCGCGCGGCTTTGCGGCCGACGTGGCCGACGTGGCGCAGGCCGCACGGTTGGTGGCGGACGTGGAGTCGGCGTTCGGCGCTTGCGACGTGCTCGTGAACAACGCCGGGCTGACGCGCGATAACCTGTTGCTGCGCCTCAAGGACGACGACTGGAACGCTGTGCTCGACGCCAACCTGCGCGGCGCCTTCGCGACCATCCGCGCGGCCACGCGGGGCATGATGAAGCGCCGCTGGGGCCGCATCGTCAACGTCGCGAGCGTGGTGGGCCTAACAGGCAACAAGGGCCAGGCCAACTACGCGGCGAGCAAGGCCGGGCTCATCGGGCTCACCAAGAGCGTGGCCAAGGAGCTGGCGAGCCGCAACGTGCTCGCCAACGTCGTCGCGCCGGGCTTCATCGAGACCGACATGACGGCCGCGATGCCGGCCGAGGCGCGCACGAGCATGGCCGCGGCCATCCCGCTCGAGCGCTTCGGGCGGCCGCAGGACATCGCGGGCGCGGTCGCGTTCCTCGCCTCCGACCACGCGTCGTACATCACCGGGCAGGTGCTTGTGGTGGACGGCGGCATGGTGATGTAGCACGGCGCGACCCGCGCCGTATGCGCGTGCGCCCAACGCGCGCCGAACGGCGCTCGGCTGGCCGCGCGGCCAGCGGCGCGGTTCCGACCGCCGTCGGCGCGGGCTAAGTTACCGCCCCGCGCCGGGCCTCCCGCGCGTCCGCACTGCGCGGTTCCACCCACCCCCGCCACCCCGCCCATGGCTGCGAACACCGAGAAGGTCAAGGACATCATCGAGCGCGAGCTCGGCGTCGAGCGCGAGAAGCTCGTCGACGGCGCGAGCTTCATCGACGACCTCGGCGCCGACTCGCTCGACATCGTCGAGCTGGTGATGGAGTTCGAGAAGGAGTTCAACATCGACATCCCCGACGAGGAGGCCGAGAAGCTCCGCACCGTCGGCGACGCGATCGGCTACCTGAACGAGAAGGTCGGGGCGTGAGCCGCGCGGGCGGGCGCCGGGTGGTGGTCACCGGACTCGGGGCGGTGACGCCCGTCGGGAACGACGTGGCGACGACCTGGCGCGCGCTCCTCGACGGCCGCTCCGGCGGGGCCGCCATCACCAAGTTCGACGCCGAGCGGTTCGCGGTGCGGTTCGCGTGCGAGGTGAAGGGGTTCGACGCGCTCGCGTACATGGACCGCAAGGAGGCCAAGCGCGCGGACCTGTACACGCAGTACGCCATGGCCGCGAGCGTGCAGGCCATGCGCGACGCCGGCTTCGGCGACGGCACCGGTCCGGGCACCGGCTACGTGCCGGAGGAGACCGGCGTCGTGATCGGCAGCGGAATCGGCGGGCTCAAGACGATGGAGGAGCAGAACGCCGCCTACCTGTCGCACGGGCCCAAGCGCATCTCGCCGTTCTTCGTGCCGATGTTCATCGCCGACATCGCGGCCGGCGTGGTGAGCATGCGGTTTGGCGCCAAGGGGCCGAACTTCGCCACCGTGAGCGCCTGCTCGACGAGCGCGCACGCCATCGGCGTCGGGATGCGCGCCATCCAGTACGGCGAGGCCGACGTCATGCTGTGCGGCGGCAGCGAGGCCGCGGTCACGCCGATGAGCATCGGCGGCTTCGCGAGCATGGGCGCGCTCTCGACGCGCAACGACAGCCCCGAGACCGCCTCGCGCCCGTTCGACGCGACGCGCGACGGATTCGTGATGGGCGAGGGCGCGGGGGTCGTGGTGCTCGAGGCGCTCGACCACGCGCTGGCGCGTGGCGCGCGCATCTACGGCGAGCTGGCCGGCTACGCCGCGACCGGGGACGCCTACCATCTCACCGGCCAGCCCGAGGCGCACGAGGGGCTGCAGCGCAGCATGCGGCGCGCCCTCCGCGACGCCGGGCTCGCGCCCGAGGACGTGGACTATGTCAACGCCCACGGCACCTCGACGCCCCTGAACGACCCCAACGAAGCGCGAGCGATCCAGGCGGTGTTCGGCGACCACGCCGACCGGCTGCTCGTCAGCTCGACCAAGAGCTGCACCGGGCACATGTTGGGCGCGGCGGGGGTAGTAGAGCTGATCGCCTGCGCCAAGGCCATCGGCGACGGCGTCGTGCCGCCCACGATCAACCACGCGACGCCCGACCCCGAGATCACGATTGACGTCGTGCCCAACGCGCCCCGCGAGCGGCGGGTGCGCGTGGCCCTGAGCAACAGCTCGGGCTTCGGCGGGCACAATGCGACCCTGGCGCTGCGTTCGTACGAGTAGCCGCGCCTCGTCCACCCGGCGGCGGGCGCCACCGTCCCGCCGCGCCAGCCCAGGAGCCCGCAAGCGATGCCGCACCCCGTCTCGTTCGACCCCGCCCGCGTGCGCGACCCGGCGCTGCGGCCGGTCGCCGAGAAGGTGCTGGCCGGCGAGCGGCTGGACGGGCGGGACGCCGCGGCACTGTACCGCTCGCACGACCTGCTCGGGATTGGGGTGATGGCCGACGCGGCCAACCGCGCGCGCCACGGCGACGTGGTCACGTTCGCCGCGAACCAGCACATCAACCCGACCAACGTCTGCGTGCTGCGCGCCACGTGCGCGTTCTGCGGCTACGCGCGGCTCCCAAAGGAGGAGGGCGCCTACCGCTACACGCTCGACCAGGTGCTCGCCGAGGCCGCGCACGCGGCCGACGGGCTCACGAAGGAGTTCCACATCGTCGGCGGGTTGGACATGCGCGCCGGGCTGGCCTACTACGCCGAGATGTTCCGGGCGCTCAAGGCCAACTTCCCGCACGTCCACATCAAGGCGCTCACCGCCGTCGAGGTCGCGCACATCGCGCGCATCGAGAAGCTGAGCTGGGCGGAGGTGCTAACCGAGCTCAAAGCCGCCGGCCTCGACACGCTGCCGGGCGGCGGCGCGGAGACGTTCTCGGCCGCGGTGCGCGACCAGATCGCCGGCAAGAAGCTCGGCGGGGCCGACTACATAGGCGTCCACCGCACCGCGCACGGGCTGGGCATCCGCAGCAACTGCACGATGCTCTACGGCCACGTGGAGACCGTCGAGGACCGCGTCGAACACCTGCAGATGCTGCGCGACCTGCAGGACGAGACGGGCGGCTTCCTCGCCTACATCCCGCTCGCCTACCACCCGGACGACAACCGGCTGGGCGCCCAGCTCGGCCGCCAGGGGACGAGCACGACGATGGCTGACGACCTCAAGATGCTCGCGGTCGGCCGGCTGTTCCTCGACACGCACGCTCACGTCAAGAGCCACTGGATCATGGTCGGCCAGCCGGTGAGCCAGGTGGCGCTGCACTTCGGCGTGAACGACCTGGAGGGCACCGTCGTGCGGGAGAAGATCTACCACGCCGTCGGCGCCAAGACCTCGCAGGCCATGTCGCTCGACGAGCTGCTGCAACTCATCCGCGGGGCGGGGAAGGTGCCCGCGGAGCGCGACTCGTTCTACCGCGTCCTGCGCACGTTCGACGGCCCGGGCGCCGCGGCGGAGCCGGCGCTCGCCGGGGCCGCCTAACGTGCCCGCCGTGCCCCCGGGGCGGGCGCCGGACGGGCGGCGGCTGCGCGTCGGCCGCATCCCGTACATCAACTGCTACCCGGTGTACGGGGCGGTCGATCGCGGCCTTGTCCCGCTCGACGCCGAGCTGGTGGACGGCGTGCCCACCGCGCTCAACCGCCTCATGAGCCGCGGCGCGCTCGACGTGAGCGTCGTCTCGGCCGTGGAGTACGCGCACGACGCCGAGCGCTTCCTGCTGCTCCCGGACCTGGCGATCACGAGCGACGGGCCGGTGCGGAGCGTCCTGCTCTTCAGCGACGTGCCCGCCGAGCAGTTAGGCGGCCGCGACGTCGTCGTCAGCACCAGCTCGATGACCAGCGTCGCGCTGCTGGAGCTGCTGTTCGACGGCGTGTGGAAGGCGGCGCCGCGCTTCGTGCCTGGGGACGCCGAGGTCGCTGACCTCGCGCGCTTCGAGCCCGGGGGCCCGGGGAGCGGGCGGCCGGCCCGGCTCGTGATCGGCGACGCGGCGCTGCTGCTGCAGGCAGGCCCGCGCGGGGGCGCGCACGTCGGCCCCGTGCCGTACGCCCACGTCTACGACTTGGGCGCCGAGTGGAAGCGGTGGACCGGGCTGCCGTTCGTGTTCGCGGTCTGGGTCGCGCAGCGGGCGACGCCCGTGGCCGCATCGCTCGGCGTGCACGCCGCGCTCATCGAGTCGCGCGACTGGGGCGTGGCGCACCTCCCGGACCTCGCCGCGCAGGCGCACACGGCGACCGGCGTCCCGCGGTCGGTGTGCGCCGAGTACTTCCGCGGCCTGGACTACCGCCTCGGTCCGTCGCACCTCGCCGGCCTGACCGAGTTCTTCGGCCGCCTCGCCCGCGCCGGCCGCGTGCCGCGGCGGCGGCTGGCGTTCCTGCCGGCCGCCTGACGGCCGCCCATCGGCACCCGCCTCACGACGCCCCACCGGCCCTGCCATGTCGGAAGCCCGCGACCTCCTCGACCTGTACACCCGCGCCCCGCTCCTCGAGCTGGGCGACCTCGCCGACCGTGCGCGCGAGCGCCGGCACCCGCACGGCGTGGTTACGTACATCGTCGACCGCAACATCAACTACACGAACGTCTGCGTGGCGGACTGCGGCTTCTGCGCCTTCGCGCGGCGGCCCAAGCACGCCGAGGGCTACACGCTGTCGTTCGAGCAGATCGGCGAGAAGATCGAGGAGACCAAGGCGTTAGGCGGGGTCCAGATCCTCATCCAGGGCGGGCACAACCCGTACATCCCGTTCGGCTGGTACCTGGACCTGCTGCGCTACATCAAGGCGTACCACCCGATCCACGTGCACGGTTTCAGTCCCAGCGAGGTGGACTTTTTCGCCACGCGTTTCAGGATGGACGCGCGCGAGGTGGTGCGCGAGCTCAGGGCCGCGGGCCTCGACTCGATCCCGGGCGGCGGCGGCGAGATCCTGGTGCAGCGCGTCCGCGACATCGCCGCGCCTAAGAAGGCCGGCGCGGACCGGTGGCTGGAGATCATGGAGATCGCCCACGAGGAGGGGATGAAGACCTCGGTCACCATGATGTACGGGCTCGGCGAGACGCCGGCGGAGCGGATCGAGCACCTGACCCGCGTCCGCGACGTGCAGGCCCGGACGGGCGGGTTCACGGCGTTCATCACCTGGCCGCTGCAGCCCGAGAACACGCCCGAGTTCTCGCACATGGCCAAGACGGACGCGACCGAGTACCTGCGCACCGTCGCCATCAGCCGCATCGCGCTCGACAACGTGCCCAACCTGCAGGCGAGCTGGGTGACGATGGGCATGAAGGTCGGGCAAACGGCGCTCCGCTTCGGCTGCAACGACTTCGGCTCGCTGATGATCGAGGAAAATGTGGTGAGCGCGGCCAACACCACGCACCGCACCACGATCGACGAGATGGAGCGGCTGATCCGCGACGCCGGGTTCACCCCCGCGCGGCGGACGCAGGACTACCGCGTGCTGCTGCCGTCCGGCGAGGCCGTCGCGGCGTCCGCGCTGCCGCCCGCGGACGCGGCCGTGCCCGCACTGGCCGCCGCGTGAGCGGCGCGGCGTGAGCGGCCCCGCGCCCGACGCGGCGGTGCGCGTCGGCGTCGGCTACGACTCGCACCGCTTCGCGCCGTCGGGGACGCCGCTCGTGGTCGCCGGCGTCCGGATGCCGGGCGGCGCTTACGTCGTGGCGCACAGCGATGGCGACGTGGCGGCGCACGCGGTGACCGACGCCGTCCTCGGCGCGGCTGGGCTCGGCGACATCGGCGAGCTGTTTCCCAACACCGATGCCGCCAACGCCGGCCGCGACTCGATGGAGATGCTGCGGCTCGCGGTGGAGCGCGTGCGGGCCGCCGGTTGGGCGGTTGGCAACGCCGACGTGGCGGTGATCGCCGAGCGCCACAAGGTCGGCCCGCACCGGGCCGCCATGCGCGAGCGGCTCGCCGCCGCCCTGGGGGTGCCGGCCGGCGCCGTGTTCGTCAAGGGCAAGACCAACGAGGGGCTCGGCGCGATCGGGGCCGGCGAGGGGCTCGCCGCGCACGCCGTGGTCACGCTGGTGCGCGACGTGCGTTAGGCGCGCGCCATGGACGGGCTGCTCGACTGGCTGCGGGGATTGCCGCCGCTCACGCTGTACGCGGTGGCCTGCGCGGCGGCGGCCGCGGAGAACGTCTTCCCGCCGCTGCCGTCGGACGTCGTGGTCGCGTTTGCGGCGTTCCTCGCGGCCCAGGGGCGCGGGTCGGCCGTGGGGGCGTTCACGGCGGTCCTGCTCGGCAACGTGGCGGGCGCGATGTTCATGTATCGCGTCGGCGCGACCATCGGCGCGGAACGGGTCCTCCGCCGGTTCGGCGCCTCGGGCGAGCAGGAAGCCAAGCTGCGCGGCTGGTACGCCCGCTACGGGGTCTTCGCGATCGCGCTCAGCCGGTTCCTGCCGGGCGTCCGGGCGATCGTGCCGCCGGTCGCCGGCGCACTCCGCGTCGGCGCCGTGCGAGCGGCGGTGGCGATGGCCATCCCGTCGGGGCTCTGGTACGCCGCCATCACGTACCTCGCCTTCACGGCCGGCGGGAACTTCGACGCGCTCAAGGCGCGCATCGCGACCGGCCAGCGCTGGATCGGCATCGCCGCGGCGGCCGTGGTCGGCGTGCTGCTCGCGGTCTGGCTGGTCCGCCGGCGCCGCCGGCCGGCGTCCGCCTAACGGCGAGCCGCGGTGGCGGCGCCGCTGCCCGACGCCGTCGCGCGCGCGTTCCGGCTGGAGCAGTTCCACGACTACCTCGCGCTGGAGCGCGGGTCGGCGGCGAACACCCAGACCGCCTACGCGCGCGACGTCGCGCGGCTCGCCCAGTTCGCCGTCACCCAGGCGATCGACGACCCCGCGCGGGCGACGCCGCGCCAGCTCCGGGCCTTCGTCTTTCACCTCAAGGACCTTGGACTCGCGCCAGCGTCGGTACGGCGCACGGTAAGCGCGGTCCGCACCTACTACCGCTTCCTCCTCGAAGACGGGCACCTCACGGTGGACCCGAGCGAGCGGCTCGACACGCCCGCCCGCTGGCGGACGCTGCCGGGCGTGTTGACCGTGGCCGACGTCGAGCGGCTGCTCGCGGCGCCGAGCGTGGAGGACGCGTTCGCCTTCCGCGACCGCGCGATGTTGGAGCTCGCCTACGGTGCCGGGCTCCGCGTGAGCGAGTGGATCACCCTCGGCGTCCGCGACGTCCTGTTCGGGGACCAGCTCGTCCGGGTGTTCGGCAAGGGGAGCAAGGAGCGCCTCGTGCCGATCGGCCGCGCCGCGGTGGGCGCCACCGCCGTCTACCTCCGCGAGCTCCGCCCGCGGCTCGACCGCGGGGCCGGGAAGGGGGTGCTGTTCCTCAACGCCCGCGGCGAGCCGCTGTCGCGCATGGGGGCGTGGAAGATCCTGCGCAAGCACGTCGACGCCGCGGGCATCGCGGCCCACGTCAGCCCGCACACGCTCCGGCACTCGTTCGCCACGCACCTGCTGGAGGGCGGCGCCGACCTGCGCGCGGTGCAGGAGATGCTCGGCCACGCCAGCATCGCCACCACGCAGGTCTACACGCACGTCGACCGCGAGTACCTGCGCAGCGTGCACCGCCAGTATCATCCCCGGTCATGATCCTCGTCATCGACAACTACGACTCGTTCACCTACAACCTCGTCCAGTACCTGGGCGACCTCGGCGCCCAGCCGGTGGTGCGCCGGAACGACGCGGTGACGGTGGACGAGGTGGGCGCGCTGGCGCCGCGCGCCATCGTGCTCTCGCCGGGGCCGTGCACGCCGCGCGAGGCCGGGGTGACGATCCCCGTGATCCAGCGGTGGGGGGCGACGATCCCGACCCTGGGCGTCTGCCTGGGGCACCAGGCCATCGGCGAGGCGTACGGGGGGCGCGTGGTGCGCGCCGGCCGCGTGATGCACGGCAAGACGTCGCAGCTCACGCACGACGGCACCGACCTGTTCGCCGGCCTCCCGGCGCCGCTCACCGTGATGCGGTACCACTCGTTAGTCGTTGCCCCGGACAGCGTGCCGGACGCGCTGGAGGTCACCGCGCGGGCGACGGACGACGCGACGGAGGTGCACGCGCTGCGGCACCGCACGCACCCGGTGTGGGGCGTCCAGTTCCACCCCGAGTCGGTGTTGACGGAGGGCGGCCGAGCGTTGCTCGGCAACTTCCTCACGCTCGCCGCGGCGTTCCAGGCGCGACGTGACGTCGCCCAACGCCGGGACGCGGCGTGACGCCCGCGGGGGCACGGGCCGCCGCCCGCAGGCGGGTGGCCACATCCGGCGTGGCGACACTGCTCGCGGTGGCCGCCCCCGCCGCGGCGCAGCTGCCCGGCATCTCCATGCGCCCGGATACCACGGGGCAGGGGATTGTGTCCAGAGCGGCCGCACAGCCGCGGACGTGGAGTGTGCGGTCGCAGGCCACCGGTCCGGGCGCCGCCATCCTGCGCGCGGCGGTCGCCGCGCCGCACGTACTGATCGTCGCGCCCGACACCGGGCTCACGCTCGGCCGCGGGGTAACCGTCCCTCGTGCGCTCGTCGTCATCGGCGGGCCGCTGCGCCTCGCGGCCACCGTGCGCGGCGACGTGATCGCGACCGGCGACTTCTACCTCCGCCCGGGCGCGGACGTGCAGGGGCGGGCGGTCGCGTTAGGCGGCGGGGTGTACACGTCGACGCTCGCGCGCGTGGGGAACCGGCTGAGCTACCGCGACCTTGCCGTCACGTCGACGGGCGACGCGACTGGCGCGCTCGCCCTCGACGTCCGAGGCGCTGCCGGGCCGCCGCCGTCGCGGTTCAGCATCCCCGGGCTGTACGGTCTGCAGCTCCCCACGTATGACCGCGTCAACGGCCTCACGGTCGCTGTCGGCGCGGAGCTCGCGCTCGACACGGGGCGCGTGCGGGTCGAGCCCTCAGTCGCCTATCGCTCCCAACTGGGCCTAATCGACCCCGGCGTGCGCGCCACCGGAGGGCTCGGCCGCGGGCTGGTCGCCGAGCTCGACGCCCGCCGCGGCACCTTCAGCAACGACGCGTGGAGCCGCCCCGACCTCCTCAATTCCATCGTGTTCGGGATTTCGGGACGGGATGCCCGGAACTACTTCCGCGCGGACCGCGCCGACCTGACGCTGTCCCGCCCGGCCGCCACCGCGCGCGGCGTCCTGGAGCCGTTGGTCGGCGTCCGCTACGAGCGCGCGTGGAGCGCCGACCGCGACAGTGCAGCCTCGCGTTCGTTCACCGCGTTCGGCCGGAACGACGCCCGCGAGGGCGCCCGGCGCCCCAACCCGGCGGTCACCGGCGGGGCAATCACCTCGGCGTTAGTCGGCCTCCGCGTGCGGCGCGACACGGACGCCGGCACCCGCGGGCGCGCCGAGGCCCGGGTCGAGCAGGCGCTCGACGTGGAGCGCGGGGGACGGTTCACCCGCGGCGTCATCGACCTCGCGCTCGAGCGTCCGCTGGCCGGCGACCGGCGGCTGCTGCTGCTCGGTCACGCCGCCCTCGTCGCCGGCCGCAACGTCCCGACGCAGCGCTACGCGTACTTGGGCGGCGGCCCGACCCTCCCCACGCTGTTCCTGCTGGAGCAGGGCGGAACGCAGTTGGTGTGGGCCGAAGGGCGGTACGCGGTCCCGCTTCGCTTCGTGCGGGTGCCCGTGGTCGGGACGGCCCCGGTGTTCACCGTGCGCGGCATGGCGGGCGCGGCCGGCGTGGGCACGCTGCCCGCGCTGACGCCGAACATCGGCCTGCGCCTCAACGTCGGTCCCCTCCGCGTGGACTATGTGTTCGACCCGACGGGCGCGGGCCGGCGGCAGTTCAACGCGGGGGTGGGTCTCCGCTGACCGCGGCGGCGTACGGCTCGTCGGGGACGGCGCCGGGCTGTTGGTCACCGATGCCCGCTCCGTCGGCGGGCTCCACGAGCGGCGGCGCGCCCGGCTTGGGGGCGATCATCAGCGACGCCACGACCGCGGCGCCGAGCATGAGCGCGATCACGCCTAACGACCACGCGGTCGGGACGTGCCACCGCTCGCCGACGAGCATCTTGCCGCCCACGAAGGCCAGCACGCCGGCGAGCCCGTACCGCAGCAGGTGGAAGCGCTCCATGACGCCGGACAGGACGAAGAACAGCGAGCGCAGCCCGAGGATGGCGAACACGTTGCTCGTGTAGACGAGGAACGGGTCGCGGGTGACGCCGAACACCGCCGGGATCGAGTCGACGGCGAACACGAGGTCGGTGGTTTCGACCAGGGCGAGCACGACGAACAGCGGCGTCGCCCACAGCCGCACCGGGCCGCCCCCGGGCCCGGGCTCACGCACGAAGAACTGGTGCCCGCGGTACCCGTCGGTCACCGGGAACGCGCGGCGCACGAGTCGCAGCACGGGGTTGTGCGATGGGTCGACGTGCTCGCCACCACCGAACGCCATCCGCGCCGCCGTGAAGAGCAGGAACGCGCCGAACACGTATAGGAGCCACTCGAACCGGTGGAGCAGCGCCGCGCCGGCCGCGATCATGGCGCCGCGCATTACGAGCGCGCCGAGGATGCCCCAGAACAGGACGCGGTGCTTGTACGCGTCGGGCACCCGGAAGTACGAGAACAGCACGAGGAAGACAAACAGGTTGTCGACGCTCAGCGCCTCCTCGACCAGGTAGCCGGTCGCGAACGCGAGCGCCGCGTCCCTTCCCAGGAAGTGCGCGACGCCCACCCCGAAGAGTGCCGCAACGGAGACCCAGCCGGCGCTCCACAACAGCGCCTCGCGGGTACTCGGCACGTGGTCCCTCCGGTTGAACACGCCGAGGTCGAGCGCGAGCAGGCCGAGCACGACGGCAGAGAAGACGGCCCACATCCAGGGCGCGGCGGTGATCACGTCGGCAACGATTGGCAGAGAGTTGGGGGCGGCTGGGCGCGGGCGCGTGTCGGCGCGCCGCGGCCGCGCATGACGGTGTCACGCTAGCGCGCGCGCAATATCGGGGCTACCTTGCTGGCGTGAAAATTGCACGCGCGCCCGCCCCGCGTCTGCCTGCTCGGCGCTCCCGGAACGAGGCCCGACGCGGGTGAGCGTGATCGCGGTCATCCCGGCTCGGCTCGGCGCGACACGCCTGCCGCGCAAGCCCCTCCGGCCGCTCGGTGGGGCCCCGCTCATCGTGCGGGTGTGGGAGCGGGTGCGTGCCCTCGGCGTCGCCGACGCCTGCGTCGTGGCCACCGACAGCGGCGAAGTCGCAGATGCCGTGCGGGCCGCCGGCGGCGACGTGGCAATGACCCGCGGCGATCACCCTTCAGGTACCGACCGAGTGGCCGAGGTCGCCGCGATGCCGCGGTTCGCGCACCACGCGGCGGTCGTGAACGTGCAGGGCGACGAGCCGTTCGTGAGCGAGGCCGTGGTTCGCGGGGCGGTAGAGCTCGTGACCTCGGGCCAGTTCCCGTTGGGCACCGTCTCATGCGCCGCCGACGCCGCGTCGCTCGCGTCGCCCGACGTCGTCAAGGTCGTAGCCGACGACCGCGGGCGCGCCCTGTACTTCACCCGCGCGCCCGTCCCCTGGCTGCGCGAACCTGCGGACGCGGGGGACGCCGCGGCCCACGCCGCGCTCGCGCGCCGTCACGTCGGCGTCTACGCCTACACGCGCGAGGCGCTCGCCGCCTGGGTCGCGCTCCCGGTGCACCCGCTGGAGCGCGTCGAACGGTTGGAGCAGCTCCGACCGCTCGCGCACGGCCTGGCGATGGGCGTGGCGATGGTCGGTGACGCGCCCGCGCCCGGCGTCGACACCGAGGCCGACCTCGCGGCGGCGGAGCGGGTATACGCCGCGATGCGCGCGTCCGACGACACGCCCCGCGCCGTTGCGGCCCCCGCCGGCGGCTGGCGAGCTTACGCGGTGCCCGCCACCCCCAGCCGCCCCGACGCATGACGCCGCCCACCGCCTCCACGCACACCGCCGGCGGCTCGCCGGCCGGCGCCGGTACCGCGCCCACGAAGTTCATCTTCGTCACCGGCGGCGTGGTCTCGTCGCTGGGGAAGGGGATCGCGGCAGCGTCCCTAGGCCGGCTGCTCATCGAGCGCGGGCTGCGGGTGACGATGCTCAAGTTCGACCCGTACCTGAACGTCGACCCGGGCACCATGTCGCCGTTCCAGCACGGCGAGGTCTTCGTCACCGACGACAAGGCCGAGACCGACCTCGACCTCGGGCACTACGAGCGGTTCCTCGACCGATCGCTGTCGCAGGCGAACAACGTGACGACGGGGCGCATCTACCTCAACGTCATCAGCAAGGAGCGCCGCGGCGAGTACCTCGGCTCGACGGTGCAGGTCATCCCGCACATCACCGACGAGATCAAGACCGCCATCAAGCGCGTCGCGCCCGACAACGACGTCGTCATCGTCGAGATCGGCGGCACGGTCGGCGACATCGAGTCGCAGCCGTTCCTCGAGGCCATCCGCCAGTTCCGGCAGGAAGTCGGCAAGGCGAACGCGGTGTTCGTCCACCTCACGCTCGTGCCGTACATCAGCGCCGCGCACGAGGTGAAGACGAAGCCGACGCAGCACTCGGTGCGCGAATTGATGGAAATCGGCATCCAGCCCGACTTCCTCATCTGCCGCGCCGAGCGCCCGCTGTCGGAGGACGTGAAGCGCAAGATCGCGCTCTTCTGCAACGTCGACTTCGGCGCCGTCGTGGAGAGCGTGGACGTGCCGAGCATCTACCAGATCCCGCTCGAGTTCCACCGCCAGGGTTTCGACGCGCACGTCTGCCGCCGACTCGGTCTCGACACGCGCGAGCCGGAGCTCGGCGCCTGGCGCGAGATCGTGCGGCGCGTCGTCGAGCCGCGGTCGCGCGCGCGCGTCGCGGTCGTCGGGAAGTACACGGACTACGTGGACTCGTACAAGAGCGTGCAGGAGTCGCTCGTGCACGGCGGCGTCGCCAACGACGTGGGCGTCGAGGTCGACTGGGTGTCGAGCGACCTGTTCACCGGCGCCGAGCGCGCGCGCGCGATCCTCGCGGAGTACGATGGGCTGCTGGTGCCGGGCGGGTTCGGCGTCCGCGGCGTCGAGGGGATGGTCGAGGCGATCCGCGCGGCCCGCGAGACGGGCACGCCGTTCTTCGGCATCTGCCTGGGCATGCAGACGGCCATCATCGAGTTCGCGCGGCACGTGTGCGGCATCCGCGACTCGCACTCGAGCGAATTCGCGCCGGAGTGCGACAATGCGGTGGTGTCGCTGATGGAGTCGCAGCAGCACGTTACCGACATGGGCGGCACGATGCGCCTCGGCGCCTACGCCTGCCGCCTCGCGCCGGGCACCCGCGCCCGCGCCGCCTACGGCGCCGACGAGGTGAGCGAGCGGCACCGCCACCGCTACGAGGTGAGCAACCGCTTCCGCGACACCTTCCAGCGCCACGGCCTCGTGCTGAGCGGGCTCTCGCCGGACGGCTCGCTCGTCGAGATGGTGGAGCTGTCGGACCACCCGTGGTTCATCGGGTGCCAGTTCCACCCCGAGCTCAAGAGCCGGCCGACGCGCGCGCACCCGCTCTTCGCGGGGTTCGTCGCCGCCGCGGCCGCGCGGGCCGCGGGGCGCCAGCCGTCCGCCGCGGCGGCCCGAGGGGGCGCCGGGCACCACGGCAACGGGTCGGCGCCCGCGGTCGCGTTCGCCGGGGCGAGCTGAGGTGACCGCCGTCGCTCGTGGCCCCGCGTTAAGCACCACCGCGCCGGTGTTCCCGCGCGGCGCGCTCTTCCTCATCGCCGGCCCCTGCCAACTCGAGGACGACGCGCTCAACCTGCGGGTCGCCGAGCACGTCGCCCGCCTCGGCGAGCGGGTGCCGGGCGGCGTCGTCTTCAAGGCCAGCTTCGACAAGGCCAACCGCAGCAACGCGGGCGGCGTGCGCGGTCTCGGCCTGGAGCGCGGGCTGGAAGCGCTGGCGCTGGTCAAGCGCGAGACCGGGCTGCGCGTGCTCACCGACGTGCACCTGCCGGACCAGTGTGCGCCCGTGGCCGAGGTGGTCGACGTGTTGCAGATCCCGGCGTTCCTGTGCCGGCAGACTGACCTGCTGCTGGCCGCGGGCGCCACGGGTCGGCCGGTGAACGTGAAGAAGGGGCAGTGGATGCACCCGGAGGGGATGCGCGGCGCCGTGGACAAGGTGCGGCTCGGGTGCCGCGGGTGCGAGCGGTCGGAGCCGGCGGCGGGCGATCAGGTCGCGGTCACCGAGCGCGGCTCGTTCTTCGGCTACGGCGACCTCGTCGTGGACATGCGCGCCATCGCGCGCCTGCGCCAGGCGTGCGACACGCCCGTCGTGTTCGACGCCACGCACTCGGTGCAGCAACCGGGCCGGGGCGAGGGCGGGGCGAGCGGCGGCGCCCGCGAGTTCATCCCGCCGCTCGCCGCCGCGGCGGTCGCCGCGGGCGCGGATGGGTTGTTCATGGAGACGCACCCCGACCCCGCGTGCGCGCCGAGCGACGGGCCCAACATGGTCCCGCTCGAAGAGCTGGACGCGCTGGTCGCTCGGCTCGTCCGCGTGTGGGAGGCCGCCCGCGCGTGAGCGGAGCCACGCCGCCGATCCTGCGCCCGCTCGGCGCGCTCGCGCCGGACTACGTGCCCCGGATCGAGCCCGCGCTCGCGCGCTCCATCCGCTGGGTCGGGTTCGACGTCGACGGCGTGCTCACGGACGGCGGCATCTACCTCGGCGACGTCGACGGGCACCGGTTCGAGTCCAAGCGCTACGATATCCAGGACGGGCTGGGCGTGCACATGCTTCGCCTGGCCGGCATCGCGGTCGGTATCGTGACCGGGCGCGTGTCGGAAAGCGTGCGCCTCCGGGCGGCCGAGCTGCGCGCGGACGACGTCGTGCAGGACCGGCACGCGCGCAAGGTGCCCGCACTCAAGCGCATCGCCGCCGAGCGGGGGATCGGGCTGCACGAGATGGCGTTCGTCGGTGACGACCTGCCCGACGTCGGACCGTTCCGCCTCGTCGGGCTCAGCGTCGCCGTCGCCAACGCGCAGCCGGACGCCGAGCGCGAGGCGTCCATCCGACTCAGCCGCGCGGGCGGCCGTGGGGCGGTGCGCGAGTTTGCGGAGCTGCTGCTGCGCGCCCGCGGCGAGTGGGACGCGCTCGTCGAACGCTACGTCGCCAGCCGCGCCCTCGACGAGCCGGTCGACCTCACGCCGCTCGGGGCGGGGGCGTGATCGCAGCCCCCGCCACGTTGGCCGAGGAGCGCGCCACGCTCGGCCCCGACGCGGTCGTCGCGCGCGGGCGCGCCGTGCTGGAGCTGGAGGCCGCGGCCGTTGCCGAGGCCGCGCACCGGCTGGGCGACGAGTTCTTGCGGGCCGTCTCCCTGGTGGCGGCCTCGCGCGGGCGCGTCATCGTGTCCGGCGTCGGGAAGTCGGGGATCATCGCGCGCAAGATCGCGGCAACGCTTACCAGCACCGGCACGCCGGCGACCTTTCTGCACCCCATCGAGGGGCTGCACGGCGACCTGGGCATCGTGGGCCCCGACGACGTCGCGGTGCTGCTCAGCAAGAGCGGCGAGACGGCCGAGCTGCTCCCGCTCGTCGACGAGTTGGAGCGGTTCGGGGTGCGCTACGTCGCGATCACCGGCAACCCGGACTCCACCCTCGCCCGCAACGCCGACGCCGCGCTCGACGCCCGCGTGCGGGAAGAGGCGTGCACGCACGACCTCGCGCCCACCACCAGCACCACGGTCGCCCTTGCGTTAGGCGACGCGCTTGCGGTCGCGCTGCTGGACGTCAAGGGCTTCCGTGCGGAGGACTTCGCCCGACTGCACCCGGGCGGCGCGCTCGGCCGGCGGCTCACCCTCCGCGTGCGCGACGTGATGCTCGTGGACGCGCTCCCCGCGCTCCCCGCCACCGCGACGATGCGGGAGGCGGTCGTCGCGTTGGCCGAACGGCGCGGCATCGTGGTGGTGGTGGACGACGCGCGGCGCGTCCGCGGCGTTTGCACCGCGGGCGACTTCACGCGCCTGGTCGAGCACCGTGCCGACTTCCTCGGCGTCTCGGTTGGCGAGGTCGCGCGCCCGGATCCTAAGCTGGCCGCGCCGGACGAACTCGCGAGCGCGGCCGCCTACCGCATGCAGGCGCACGGCATCATGGCCCTCCCCGTAGTCGAGGGCGACGGCGTGCTGGCCGGCGTGGTGCACCTGCACGACCTGCTCCGTGCGGGGGCCGCGTGATGCGCCGCGCCGGTGGGACACTCGGGGCCGCGTGTGCTGCAATCGCGGTGGCGGCGTGCGAGTCCGCCCCCGTGCCGGCCGTCGCGGCGGCGGCGACGCTGCCTGACAGCGCTGAGCAGGTGATGTACAAGCTGCGCCACCTGCTGACCAACGCGGGCGTCCGACGCGCGCAGCTCGTCAGCGATACGGCGTTCTTCTACGACGACGGCAACCGCATCGACCTGCGCGTCGTGCGCGTCGTCTTCTTCGGCCAGGCGGGCGATTCGAGCAGCGTGCTCACCGGCCGAACCGGACGTTACGACGTCCGGCAGCGCCGCGTGGAAGGGCGGGGCAACGTGGTGGTGACGTCGGTCGACGGCAAGCGCCTCACGTCGCCGCACCTCGTGTACGACCAGTTCACCAACCAGATCACCAGCGACACAAGCTTCACCTTCACCGAGCCGGGCCGGACGCTGTCCGGCGTCGGCCTCCGCACCGACCCGCAGCTCCGCAACGTGCAGGTCCTCGGCCGGCTCGGCGGGCGCACGCAGGTTGACCCCGGCGCGCTCTCTCGGCCGACGAATCCGGGGTCGCCGGCTGCTATGGCCCCCGCGTCGGCCGCGACGCCGGCTGTGCCACCCGCAACCCCCACGTCGCCGCCCGACACGACCGGTGCGCGAGCCAGGCCCGGGGTGCAGCCATGAAGGGCCGGCGAGCGCTGCTGGGCGCGGCCGCCGTGGCGGCTGGAGCCTTTGGTGGGTGCACGCGGACCGGGCGTGGCCCGCAGCCAGTCCCTGCATCCGCCTCGACCACGCCGGCGCGCTCCGACTCTTCGCGTACCGCGCCGAGCGCGAGCGGCCCAATCCCCGCGCCGGCGCCGAGTCCGGCGACGTCGGCGCCGAGTACCCCGACGGCAGCAGGAGCACCCCCTCAGCAACCGCCCGCCGGCCCGACGTTCGCGGTCCAGGTCGGCGCATTCGGCGTGCGGGCGCAGGCGGACTCCGCGGCGGCCCGGTTGCGCGTCCGCGGGGTGGACGCGCGCGTGGAAGGGCAGGGCGCGCGGGGTGACGCGCCCCCGTTCCGCCTCCGGGTCGGACGCTTCGCGACGCGCGCGCTCGCCGAGGCGGAACGCCGGGCGCTGGCCGCACGCGGGACGCAGGGGTTCGTGGCCGAGCTGCCCCGCCTCACGCCGGCCGACGCGCCGGGCGTCGCGTTAGGCCCGTCGCTCGTCGGGCCGTCGCCGCTCGACCTGCTGCCGGACGACACGGTGGCGGCGGTTCCCCGCGCGGCGCGGCGGTCGCGCAACGAGGCCAACCCGGCCTCGCGCTGTCGGATCGTCAACCTGAACGACAGTCCGCCCACCGCGCGCCTCAACAGCCTGAGCGACGGACAGGGGCGCTACATCAGCTACATCGGCGGCGGCGCCGTGGCGCGGTGCGAGGGCGTGAACAACGTCCTGCGCGCCGACAGCGCGGAGTATTACCAGGCCGCCGGGCTACTGGTGCTCGTCAACAACGTGTCGTACGACGAGCCGCAGCGCGCGCGCCTGCGCGCCAACCGCATCACGTACTACACCGCCGAGGAGCGGCTGGTGGCGGAGGGCGACGTGGTCGTCACGCTGCCCACGGGTACGACGATGACCGGGCCGAACGCGGAGTACCTGCGCGCGGCGCCCCCTCTCCGCACCACGTCGCGCCTCACGGCCCCGGGGCGCCCCACGGTGCGCGTGGTGGGCGGCGCGCCGCAGCCCGCCACGGCGCGGCGCCCGGCGGCCCGCGACACGAGCATCACCACCATCATCGCCAACACGGTGGTCGACGAGGCCGACAGCGTGGTGTACGCCTCGGGGCAGGTCGAGATCACCCGCACGGACGTGGTCGCGACCTCGGACTCCGCCGTGTTCGAGCAAGACAGCGAGCGCGCGCGCCTGATCCGCAACGCGCGGATCCGCAGCACCGGCGAGCGCAACTTCACGCTCACCGGGGCGCAGGTGGACCTGTACACGCGCGACCGTCAGCTCGCGCGAGTCCTGGCGCGCCGCGAGGCGCGCGTGGTCAGCGACAGCCTCACGCTCACCTCCGACACGGTCGACCTCCGGCTCGCGGCGGGCCTGCTGGAGCGCGCCTACGCGTGGGGACCGTCGCGCGCCAACGCGGTCTCACCGGGACGCGACGTGGTGGCCGACTCGATCGCCGCGTACCTCCCGCGGCAGCGCGTGCGCGAGATCCGCGCGTTGCGCAAGGCCGTCGCGCGCACCGAGGCCGACACCGCGCGCGTCCGCACCGCCGAGCGCGACGTGCTCCGCGGGGACACCGTGGTGGCGCGCTTCGACTCGCTGGCCGCCGGACGCGACACGACGCGCACCCCGCCCGTGCGGCAACTGGTCGCGGCCGGCAATGCCAGCTCGCTCTTCCAGCTCGCGTCGCGTCAGGGCAAGAGCGCGCCGCCGTCCATCAATTACGTGCGAGGGCGGACGATCACGGTCGAGTTCGACAGCGGGCAGGTGCGCGAGGTGCGGGTGTTCGGGCAGAGCAACGGCGTCTACCTGGAGCCCTCCGACTCGGGCGCCACCGCGACCGACGAGAACGCGCCCCGTGGCCGCCCCGCGCCGGCCCGCGGGCCCGGGCGGCCGGGGGCCAGCCCACCACCCACGACGCCGCGTGGGATCCCGGCCCGCCGCCCGCCCGCAGCGGGCGAGGAGTCCGGGTGACCGCCCCCGTCTTGCCTAACGGCACGGCGCCCGCCGGAGACGCCCTCCGCCCGCTCATCGAGGCGGCCGTGGCCGGCGACCGGTCCGGCGCGCTCGCGCTGCACGCCGTGGTCTGCGCTGCAGACGGCCAGGGCGCGGCCTCCTTCGACGCGGTCGCCCGCTGCTACTGGGACGACTACCTCGCCGCGGTGCGCAGCGACGGCCGCGACGCCGCGAGCGAGGCGGGCCGCCTGGGCCTCGACGAGGTCCGCGACCACCTCGGCGCATCGGTGCTCCCGCGCCTCGCCGCGCGGGGCATTCTCGCGCTGGAGTTCGGCGACGGGGGCGGCGCGGGGATCACCCGCGTGCGCGTCGCCGAGGCGCTGTGGGCGGAGGTGGCGCCGCGGCGCGCGGGCGTCGAGGCCGCGCTCAAGGTCACCGGCGAGCACCCGCCCGAGCTGGCGCCCACCGCCGCGCCGATGGTCGGCGGCAGCGAGCTCGCGGCGGAGGGGCTGGTGAAGACCTACAGGCGCCGCAACGTCGTCAACAACGTCGCCCTCAACCTGCGACAGGGGGAGATCGTCGGGTTGCTCGGGCCTAACGGGGCGGGGAAGACGACGACGTTCTACATGATCGTCGGCCTCATCGCCCCCGACGCGGGCCGCATCACGCTCGACGGCGCCGACGTGACGTCGATGCCGATGTTCAAGCGCGCCCGCCGGGGCGTGGGCTACCTGTCGCAGGAGCCGAGCATCTTCCGCAAGCTGAGCGTCGAGGAGAACATCCTCGCCATCCTCGAGACGCTGGACCTGTCGCGCGCCGAGCGCGCCGCGCGGCTGGAGGAACTGCTCGACGAGCTCAGCATTCGTCACCTCAGGAAGAGCAAGGCGTACCAGCTCTCGGGCGGCGAGCGGCGGCGGCTCGAGATCACGCGCGCGCTCGTGACGCGCCCCAAATTCATGATGTTGGACGAGCCGTTCGCCGGCGTCGACCCGATCGCCGTCCACGACATCCAGACCATCGTCGCCGGGCTCCGCCACCGCGGGATCGGCGTGCTCATCAGCGACCACAACGTCGAGCAGACGCTCGACATCGTGGACCGCGCGTACATCATGTTCGACGGGAAGGTGCAGGTGGGCGGGCCGGTGCGCGACCTGGTCTTCGACGACCGGGTGGCGGACCTCTACCTCGGCCCCACCCTCGCCGCCCGACTGCGCGCCCGCTTCGACGCGGACGCCGCCCCCGCAGGCCCCGCTGCACCACCCGCGACACCGGACACGGCACCATGAAGGCCGGCCTGAACCAGAGCACGCAGCTCAAGCAGGAGCTCAAGGTCAACCCGCGCCTGTACCAGGCGATGGACCTGCTCTACATGCCCTTGCTCGACCTGCAACAGCACCTCAAGCAGGAGCTTCTCAACAACCCCTTCCTCGACATGGTCGAGCCCGAGGAGGAGGACGAGGAGGACGGCAGCGACAGCGAGCCCGAGCCCACGGCCGAGGAGGAGGACCGCAAGGAGAAGGACGACGAGATCGACTGGGAGGAGATCCTGCTCGACGGCTTCGACACGGGCGGGCGCCGCGAGGAGCACGAGGAGAAGGAGTACTTCGAGCCGGTCACCGTCGCCGAGCGCGACCTGTCGGACCACCTGCGCGACCAGATCACGCTGCTCGACCTCGACCCGCGGCAGCTCATGCTCGCCGAGGAGTTCCTCGGCAACGTGAACGAGGACGGCTACCTCGACGCCCCGCTCGACGAGATCCTCGGGACCATCAACGACGTGCTGCGCGACTCCGCCGAGGAGCGCGGCATGGAGCCCGACGACGCCCCGGTCTTCACCAGGGCGGAGGCCGAGGCGATGCTCAAGACCATCCAGGCGCTCGACCCGCCGGGCGTGGGCGCGCGCGACCTGCGCGAGTGCCTCATGCTGCAGCTCCGCGACGCGGGGCTGGAGCACTCGGTGCCCTTCCGCCTCGTGCGCGATTGCTTCGACGAGCTCATCGCGCACCGCTGGAGCGAGATCAGCAAGCGCTTCGGCATCAGCCCGGCCGACGTGCAGCGCGCCGCCGACGAGATCGCCAAGCTCGACCCCAAGCCGGGGCTCCGCTACTCGTCGGCCAAGGACAACTACATCATCCCCGACCTGGTCGTCGAGAAGATCGACGGCCGGTACCACGTCTTCCTCAACGACGTCAACCTCCCGCGCCTCAAGCTGAGCAAGGCGTACCAGGAGATTGCGCGCGACAAGAAGAAGTTCGACGGCGAGAGCAAGGAGTTCATCAGCTCCAAGCTCAACTCGGCCAACTGGATGATCCAGGCGATCGAGCAGCGCCGGCAGACGATGCTCAAGGTGATGAACTACATCGTCGACCGGCAGCGCGACTTCTTCGAGAAGGGCGTGCAGTACCTCAAGCCGCTCACGCTGCGCGAGGTGGCCGAGGTGGTCGGGATGCACGAGAGCACGGTCAGCCGCGTGACGAACGAGAAGTTCGTGCAGACGCCGCGCGGCGTGCTCCCGCTCAAGTTCTTCTTCTCGTCGGGCCTCAGCACCACCGACGGTGAGGACGTGTCGGCGCGCGGCATCAAGGACCAGATCCAGAAGCTCGTGCAGAACGAGGACGCGAAGAACCCGCTCACCGACCAGGCCATCGTCAACATCCTCAAGAAGGGCGGGGTGAACATCGCCCGGCGCACCGTGGCCAAGTACCGCGACCAGCTCGGCGTGCTCTCGGCCCGGATGCGCAAGCGCGTCTGACGGCGGTGGGCGCCGTGACCGCGTCGTCCGCGTACGACGCTGCACTCGTCGAGGGTGCGCCAGCCGTTGACGTCTCCGTCCTCGTCCCCGCCAAGGACGAGGCGGAGAACCTGCCGCTGTTCATGGAGCTGGCCGAGCGCGCGTTCGCGGCCGACCCGCTGGTGCGCTACGAAGTCGTCGTCGTGGACGACGGCTCGACTGACGCCACGTGGCGCGTGCTCGGCGACCTCCAGCAGCGCTACGGGTGGCTCCGGGCGGCTCGTCATCGCACGCGGCGCGGGATCGCCGACGCGCTGCGGACCGGATACCTGCACGCCCGCGGCGACGTGCTGGTGTTCTATCCCGCGGACCTGCAGTTCAAGCCGGAGGACATTCCGCGCCTCGCCGCGCCCATCTTGGCCGGCCAGAGCGACATGGTGACCGGCTTCAAGCAGGGCGCGTACGAGAAGGCGTTCGTGTCGCGGATCTACAACGGGCTGTCGCGCTCGCTCTTCGACATCCCAGTGCGCGACCTCAACAACGTGAAGGCGTACCGGCGCGAGGTGATGGCCGGGCTGCCCGTGCGCCCGGATTGGCACCGCTACATGATCGTGCTCGCCGCGGCGCAGGGCTACACGGTCACCGAGATCCCGGTGCCGCTGTACCCGCGCCACGCGGGCCGGAGCAAGTTCGGGATCGGGCGCATTCCCGTCGGCGTGCTCGACATGCTCGCCGTGTGGTTCGAGCTGCGCTTCGGGCGCAAACCCCTGCTGCTGTTTGGGATGGCCGGCGCCGCGCTGTTCCTGTTGGGCGTGCTCGTCGGCGTGGGCGGCCTGGTTGCGCGCTACGGGTTCGGCGTCGGCTTCCGGCCGCTCCTCAATCTCGTCGAGGTGTGCGTGATCGTCGGCGCCGTGTTCCTCGTCGGCGGGCTGGTGGGCGAGCTGATCGCCGGCCAACGCGCGGAGCTGGCCGAGCTGCGGCGCGAGCTCGACGAGGCCCGCGCCCGCCGTTAGGCGGCGCGCCCGCCACGGCCCAGCGGTGCGCGTCCTGTTCGTCGCCCACTCGTTCCCGCGTTTCGTCGGGGACGTCGCCGGGTCGTTCCTCCACCGTCTCGCCGGCGCGCTCCAGACTGCCGGCGCGACCGTGCGCGTGGTGGCGCCCGGCGGACCCGGCCTAGCCAGCGAGGACGAGGTCGCGGGGGTGGCGGTCCGGCGCGTCCGGTACGCGCCCCGAAGGCACGAGACTCTGGCCTACACCGGGACGATGGCCGACGCCGTGCGCGGCGGGTGGGCGCCGCGGTTCGCGTTAGGCGGGCTTGTCGCCGCCACCGCCGCGCGCGTCCGGAGCGAAGCCCGCCGCTGGCGGGCGGACCTCATCCACGCGCACTGGTGGTTCCCCGGCGGGCTCTCCGCGACGCTCCCGCTCGTCGCGGGCAAGTGCCCCGTGGTGCTCACGCTCCACGGCTCGGACGTTCGCCTGGCCCGGACCCTCGCTCCGGCGCGCGCGCTCTACGCCACGGTGGCGCGACGCGCCGCGACCGTGACCGCGGTGTCTGCGTGGCTGTCACGCGAAGCGCAGCACATGGCGCCCGACGTCCCGTGCGAGGTCGCCCGCATGCCCGTCGACGCGGCTCGGTTCACGCCCCCGCCGGACGATGCGCCGCGCGAAGGCGTCCTGTTCGTCGGCCGGCTCACCGCGCAGAAGGGCGTCGACCGCCTCCTGGCGGCGATGGCCCGTGCGAGCCACGGCGCGCGGCTGACGGTCTGCGGCTCGGGACCGGAAGAGGCGCGGCTGCGGCACCTCGCCCACACGCTTGGTATCGCCGAGCGCGTCGAGTGGGCCCCTGTCATGGGGCCCGCAGCGCTCGCCGCGTACTACCGCCGCGCCGCGGTGCTCGCCGTTCCATCGACGGAGGAAGGGTTGGGTCTCGTCGCCGTCGAGGCGGGACTATGCGAGACGCCGGCGGTGGGCTTCGCGTCGGGTGGCCTCCCGGACGTCATTCAGGATGCACGGACGGGCCGTCTGGTCCCGCCCGGGGACGTCGATGGCTTCGCCTCGGCCATCGACGACCTCCTCGCTCGTCCCGACGAGGCACGTCGGCTCGGCCGCAACGCGGCGGCTGCGGCTGGCGATTTCCGGCCAGAAGTCACTGCCGCCCGTTTCCTCGCCGTTTACCACCGAGTCCAGGCGCAACGGCGAGGGCCGGCGTGACCCGGCACGCCGGGCGGCCGCCGTCCGTCCGTCGGGCCGTGCTCCGCGCGGCGCAGGTTGCGATCGCGGGGGCCATCCTCTGGTTCGCCGCCGACCGGCTAGCTGAGGAATGGGACCGCGTTCGACCGCTCGCGGCTGATCTGACGCCCGACTGGGCGGGCGTCGTTGGGTCGGCCGGGGTAGTCTTCGCGACGTACGCGCTGCTCGTGCAGAGTTGGCGCGTGCTCCTGAGCGCCTGGGGCGACCGGCTGCCGTTCGGCGTCGCGGTGTGCATCTGGTCGGTGAGCAACCTCGGGCGCTACGTCCCGGGCAAACTGTGGTCGATCGGTGCGATGGGCGTACTCGCCCAGCGCGCGGGGGTCTCGCCGGTGGCCGCGACTGGGTCGGCGGTCATCGGCACGCTCGTCAACCTGGCGGCGTCGCTGATCGTGGTATGCGTCGCGGGGCAGGGAGTGGTCGAGGCGCTGTTCCCGCACTTGGCCGGGTGGTCGGGCGCGCTCCCGGTGGCCGGGGTGCTCGGCGCGATTCTCGTCCCGCTGGTGGTGCCGCTCGCAACGGGCCTCTTCGCGCGCCTGACCGGTCGCTCGGCTCCCACACGGCGCCTGCCCTTCCGCACGCTCGGGGTGGTGGTCGTCGCCAACGTGGCGAGCTGGCTCGGGTACGGACTCGCGTTCCGATGGCTGTGCGAGGCGCTCACCCCGTCCGCCGGTGGCGATCCCCTCGCGTACGTCGCAGTTTTCGCCGGTTCCTACCTGGCGGGGTACCTCGCGCTCGTCGTCCCGGGGGGACTCGGCGTGCGTGAAGTGTTTCTCGTCGCGGGGCTCACCGGCCTGCACCTGGCCGACGCACCCACGGCGACCCTTCTCGCCGTCGCATCGCGGCTCTGGCTGACCGTGCTGGAACTCGCACCGGGGCTCGCCTTCCTTGCCGTCGGCGCCGCTCGCCCTCTCTCTCGACCTGCTCCTGATGCCAACGCCTGAGGCCGCGCCCGCCCCCGCGCCCGCCGGCCCCCGGTTCGAAACGCTCTGGGCCGCCGCGGTCTACGCGGCCATGACGCTCGCCCTCGGCTTTCCCGCACTCGCCGGACGCTTTCTCGTCACCCCGCCGAGCGATCAGTACCTCGCCGGCTACGCCTTCCGCGAGTTCGCGGCCGACGTGATGAAGGCGGGCGGGGGGTTTCCGCTCTGGAATCCGTACCTCATGGGCGGGATGCCCTACGTCGCCGCGATGCACGGCGACACGTTCTATCCCACCTTCCTCCTCCGCGCCGTCCTCCCGACCGACGCGGCCATGACCTGGGGCTACATGCTCCACGTCGTCCTGGCCGCGCTGTTCACCTTCGTCTTTCTGCGGCGCGCCGTGGGGCTCGGCTTCTGGGGTTCGCTCGTGGCCGGGCTGGCGTACGGGGCAGGGGGGAACGTGGCGGGGCTCGTGTCCCCGGGCCACGACGGCAAGCTCTACGTGGCCGCGCTCTTGCCGCTTGTGCTGTTCTTCGTGCACCGCGGCGTCCGCGACGGCCGGCGCTGGGCGTGGGGTGCGCTGGCCATCGCCGTGACGCTCGCGATCCTCACGCCGCACCCGCAGCTCCTGCAGTACCTCCTGCTCGTCGCGGGGAGTTACGCCCTGTTCGCGGCATTCGCCAGGGACGCGGCGGGCGACCGGCTTCCGCGCCCGGTTGCGCTCGGCCGACTGGGGCTCGCGGCCGCGGCGGTGGCGCTCGGATTCCTCGGCAGCGCGATCCAGTACTGGCCGGTGCTCGAGTACACGCCCTGGTCGCCGCGCGCCGGCGGCAAGGGATGGGATCACGCGATCAGCTTCTCGATGCCACCGGAGGAGCTGATCAACACGTACCTGCCGCAATTTTCCGGCATCCTCTTCGGCTATTCCGGTCGGAACGCGTTCCACTTTCACAGCGAGTACATCGGCGCGTCCGTCTTGCCCCTTGTCGGGCTCGCCTTCGGACGGCAGGCCGTGACGACCCGGCGAACCCAGGTTTGGTTTTGGGCCGGTGTCCTCGCCGTGGCCACCCTCTGGGCGCTCGGGGGGTTCACGCCCTTCTTCGGTCTGGTGTACGCGCTCGTACCGGGCACCAAGTATTTCCGGGCGCCCAGCACCATGCTCTACGTCGTGTCGTTCGCGGCGGCGGTCCTGGCGGGATACGGGGTCGACCGCGCGCAGCGCCGTGGCGTGTCGGCCCGTTACGTCGGCGGCTGGGTCGCGGCCGCCGCGCTGGTCGGCGTGATGGGCGCCACGGGGATGCTCACGAACCTCGCCGGCAGCTTCGCCCTCCCCCAGCTCGCGAGCCGGGTCGACGAGAACGCCGGCGCCCTCGCGCTCGGCGCCTGGCGATCGTTCGCCGCGGCCGCCGCGGCCCTCGGCGTCCTCCTCGCCGCGTCGCGGCGCCGGCTTGCGCCGCACGCCGCCGGAGCTGCGCTCACGGCCGTTGTCGCGCTGGACCTGTGGTCCGTGCTGCGCCTCTACTGGGGCTTCTCGCCCCCGGCCGCCGTGACCTATGCCGCGGATCCCGCCGTCCGCTACCTCCAGGCGCAGAGTGACTCGGGTCGCGTGCTAACGCTTCCGCTCGACGGGGACGGGAACGGAGCCCCGGTCGCCTACCACGACCCGTTCCTCAAGGGCGACGCCCTGATGGGCTACCGGGTGCGCCAGACGATCGGCTACCACGGCAACGAATTGGGCCGGTACGAGCGTCTGTATCAGGGTGACGGGCAGAACAACCCCGTCGTCAACCCAAACTTCTGGCGCCTGACCAACACGCGGTTCGTGCTCACCAACCTCCCCGAGTTCCCGATCCCGGGGGCAACCCGCGTGGCGGGTCCGGTGCGGAACGCCGCCGGCACGATGTCGTACCTCTACCGGCTACCGGGCGACAACCCGCCGGCCTGGGTGACGCCCCTCGCCGTCAAGGCGCCGGACGACAACGTGCTCGCCACGGTGCTCGACCCGCGGTTCGACGTCGGCCGCGTCGCACTCTTCGACACCGCCGCAACGGTCGCCACGCAACCCGTTCCCGCACAACTACCTGCGCCGCTCGACCTCCCGGTCCGCGTGAGCCGGCGCGAACCGGACCGCATCGCGCTCGCGCTCGCCGCGCCGGCGCCTGCCGGTTCGACCCTGATCGTGTCCGAAAACTTCTACCCGGGGTGGACGGCAGTGGTGGACGGCCGCGCGACCCCGGTCGGGCGGGCCAACCTGACCCTGATCGGCGTCCCGCTCCCGGCCGGCGCCCGGACGGTCGAGTTACGGTTCACGAGCCCGCGGTACGAGCGCGGTCGCGCCGTCACCTTAGCGGCGCTCGGCGCGGCACTCGTACTCGTCGTCGGGGGCCTGCTCGCCGACCGCCGGCGACGCCCCAGCGGCGCGAGCCCCGCCACGGCGTGATCGCCCGCGTGGCCACGGCCGCCCATGCGGGACGGCGAGCGCGTCGGCTCACCCCGTTGGCCCAGCCGTCCGTCGCCCCGCCGATGGACCGGCGCGCCGACGCCGCCCAGTCGACGCTCCCGCCGGCGCTGCCCCCCGGTGCCCACGCGCTCGTCATCATCCCGACCTACAACGAACGCGACAACGTCCGCCGGATCGTCGACGAGGTGCTGGCCCAGGACGACCGGCTGCACGTCCTCGTCGTGGACGATGGCTCGCCCGACGGCACCGGCGCCATCGCGGACGAGATCGCCGCCGAGTCGGCCGGTCGGGTCCACGTGCTGCACCGCGCCGGGAAGCTGGGCCTGGGGACGGCGTACGTCGCCGGATTTCGGTGGGCGCTGGAGCGCGCGTACGCGCTCGTGTTCGAGATGGACGCTGATTTCTCGCACGACCCCCAGCACCTCCCCGACTTCCTCCACGCCGCCGACGGCGCGCACGTCGTGCTGGGCTCGCGCTACCAGCACGGGCGGGTGACGGTGGTCAACTGGCCCATCGCGCGCCTCATCCTGAGCTACAGCGCAAACCTGTATGCACGTGCGGTGACGGGACTTCCGGTGTTCGACGCGACGGGTGGCTTCAAGTGCTTCCGCCGCGAGGTGCTGGCCGCGCTGGACCTCGGCGACGTGCGATCGAACGGCTACGCCTTCCAGATCGAGCTGAGCTACCGGGCGTGGCGGCGCGGCTACCGCCTGGCGGAGATCCCGATCGTCTTCGTCGACCGGACGGAAGGGGAGAGCAAGATGTCGCGCCGGATCATCCGCGAGGCGGTCTGGATGGTCTGGCGGCTCCGGTGGTGGGCGATTCGCGGACGCCTGTGACGGCTGACTCCGGGCACCGAGTCCTCGCCGAGCTGCTTCAGCGACCGTTCTACAAGATGAGCGGGAGCGGCAACGACTTCGTGTTCCTCGACGCCAGCGGGTTGGGCGCGGCCCCGTCCGTCCCGGCGGACGTCACGGCCGCGTTGTGTGCGCGCGGCCCGGGGATCGGGGCGGACGGGCTCGTCGTCCTCGACGCGCTCCCTGACAGCGGCGTGCGGATCGCCTACTACAACAGCGACGGGTCGCGGGCGACGCTGTGCGGCAACGCCACGCTATGCGCTGCCGCGCTCGCCGATCGCCTCGGCCTAGCGCCCTCGGACGCCGCGTTTCGTATTGCCACGGATGCCGGCGTGCTGAAGGCTGAGGTGCGTGCGGGGCAGGGGCCGCGGTTTCAGCTCGAACCGGTCGCGGACCTGGATCCGACCGTCGTCCTGCCCGACGGCGTCGGCGGGGCGATCGGAGCGCTCCGTGCAGGGTTTGGGGTCGCCGGGGTGCCTCACCTCGTCGTGCAGGTGCCGGACGTCGAACGCGTCGACCTAAACGGCGTAAGCCCTGCGCTGCGCCGAGCGACGACTGGCCGGCCGGACGGTGCCAACGTGAACTACGTCAGCCGGTCGCCGTCCGGGGGGTGGCGGATGCGCACGTTCGAGCGAGGCGTCGAAGGCGAGACGTTGGCGTGCGGTACGGGCGCGGTCGCCAGTGCAACACTCCTCGCCATGTGGGGCGAGGCGGGGACTGATCCCGGCGCGACGATCTCGCTGGAGACCCGCTCGGGTCGGCATCTCGTGGTGACGCCACCCACGGAGGCAGACCGGCGGCCATGGCTGGGCGGGGAGGGGCGGCTCGTGTTCACGGGGACGCTACCACCAAACTCGTTGCGGGCGCTCCGCCGGGAATGAGGGGCAGTTGGACCGACTTCTCCACAGCCTTCCACCGCTCAAGTTTACATAACATGTATTACACGACGTCCGGGCCATTCAAATGCCACGCCCGACGATTTGTCGAGCGTGGCACTAGCGGCGAGCTCAGGCCCCGGAAATCTGCGACAGCTCCCCAATCCGAATGCGAGCCTCATCGAGCAGGCCGCTCTTTTCGCTCTTGGCAATCTCCTTCCACAGCCGCAGCGCGGCCGCCCGGTCGTTGCCCAGGGCAAACGCGCGGGCCGCTGCGGCGCGCAGCTCGTCGCGACGGCGGTCCGGCAGACCGGACTTCCGCGCCAGCGCCTCGTACACCCGGCCGGCCTCCGCCCCGCGTCCCGCGCCCTCCAACCCGGCCGCTCGCAACAGCTCGGCGGCCTCCTGGAATTCGGCCGGCGCCTTCGCCCGCCCGAGTTGGGTCAGCCCCTCTTGATACCGCCCGCTCTCGTACATGCCCTGCACGAGGAGGAGTTGCGCCTGGAATCCGCCGGCCGTGCCGGCGTACCGGGTGGCAACCTCTCGAAGCGCCCGTTCGGCCTGGCGCACGTCGCCGCCACCGGCCGCGCCGGCCTGCGCCCGGTACAACGCGGTCTCCGCGCGCTGAGCCTTCGCCCGCTCGGACGACCGCCAGGCCACAGCGCCGACCGCGGCCAGCGCGATGGCGACGCCGGCAATGCCGACCGCGCGCGCGTTGGCCTGGAACCAGTCCGCCGCGCGGCCGCCGCGCTCCATGCTAAGGGGGTGCTGCGCCTGATACTCGGGACCGACCGGGCTGGCCATGGTTCGCGAACGGGTACGGGGAACGACACCGTGCGCACGCCCACGCCCTCGGCAGGACTCGAACCTGCGACCAACAGTTTAGGAAACTGCTGCTCTATCCACCTGAGCTACGAGGGCCCACCCGGGCGACGCGCACGCGGAACTTCGGGTCCCGTGGCAAGTTAGCCCGCCCCGCGCACCCGGGCCACCGGCTTCACCCGCCCGCCCACCCCTGCGTACCCAGGAGCGGCACGAACCGCACCGGCGCGAGATCCGCCCGCTCCATGGTCGACCCGCGCTTCGTGTAGATGGCGAGCGTCTGCTCGTCGCGCGTCCCGATCGGGATCACCACCCGACCTCCGTCGACCAGTTGGCCCGCGTAGGCGGCCGGGAGGTCCGGCGCGCCCGCCCCGACCACGATCCCGTCGTACGGCGCGTACTCCCGCCACCCCAAGGTTCCGTCGCCGAGCAGAAGCGACACGTTGCGGATGCCGTACTGCGCCAGCAGCTCCCTCGCCCGCTCGAACAGTGCTGGGACGCGCTCGACGGAGAACACCTGATCGGCGAGTCGGGCCAGCAGCGCCGTCTGGAAGCCCGAGCCGGTGCCAACCTCCAGGACGCGCCCCCGTCCGTTCAGCCGGAGCGCCTGGAGCGACCGGGCGTGTACGCTCGGCTGCGAGATGGTCTGTCCGCCCCCGATCGGAAGCGCCGCATCTTCGTAGGCCCGATGCGCCACGCCGCTCGGCACGAAGAGGTGGCGCGGCACCTCGTCGAAGGCGCGGAGCACGGCGAGGTCCGTGACGCCCTGGTCGCCGAGCGCTTCGATCAGCCGGCGGCGCGCACCGCGGAGCTCCGTCGTCGCCAGGCTCGCGGGCGAGCCAGTCACGGCGCCCGCCACCAATCCCCCGCCGAAGCCACGAGCGAGTGGTTGGTCAGGTCGAGCGAGAGCGGCGTGACCGAGATGTATCCGTCGCGGACGGCCTGGAAGTCGGAGTCGGGTTCGCCGCGCCACGTCGCCGAGCCGCCGCCGATCCAGTAGATCTGCCGCCCCCACGGGTCCTGCATGGGCGTCAGCGAGTTCGAGTACACGCGCCGCCCGAGCCGCGTGAGCTTCACGCCCCGGATGTCGCCCGCCGCCACCGGGGGGATGTTGACGTTGAGGAGCGTGTCGGCTGGGAGGTTCGGCAGCGCGATCACGTGTCGGAGCAGGTCGGCGAGCATCGGCGCGAGGCCGTCGAGCACCGACGGGTCCGCGCGCAAGTCGCCGCCGGCGTACGACAGCGCGACGGCGGGAATACCCAGCATCACGCCCTCCATCGCGGCCGCCACGGTGCCCGAGTAGAGCACGTCCTCGCCCATGTTCTGCCCGTGGTTGACCCCGCTCAGCACGACGTCCGGCCGTTCGGGCATCAGGGCCTCGACGGCCAACATCACGCAGTCGGTCGGCGTCCCGTCCACCTGCCACCGCCGGTCGCCGCGGCGCACCGGCCGGACCGGGTGGTGGAGCGTCAGCGAGTGGCTGGTCGCGCTCTGCTCGCGGTCCGGTGCGACAACCGTGACCTCGCCGAGCTGTTCGGCCGCCTGGACCAACACCTGGAGGCCGGGCGCGAGGATACCGTCGTCGTTGGAGCAGAGCAGCCGCATGTGGAGGTCGGGTCGGAGTCGCCGGCCCGCGTCCGCCGGACGTCTGGCCGCGAGCGAATCTAACCCGACGGCGGACTACCCCGCCCCAAGGTCTCCGTCGCGAGGTCGCGGCGCGCGCCGCCCCTCCAGCAGGTCGAGCACGTCGCGCAACTCGCGCTCGAGAGACTCGACGAGCTCGACGCCTAACGCTCGCCGCGCCGAGCTGCGCAGGGCCCGGCCGCGGCGATGTTCGTCGAGCTTTTGCCGGGCGCCGTCGACGGTGTACTTCTCGATGTAGAGCAGGTGCTTGACCAGCAAGACCAGCTCGACCTCGCGCCGGGCGTACACCCGGTTGCCCGATCGGTTCTTCGCGGGGCTCAGCACGCGGAACTGCGTCTCCCAGTACCGTAGGACGTGCGGCTTGAGGTCGGTGAGGGCGCACACCTCACCGATCGAGAAGAACTCCTGCACGGGGTCCTCGCGGCGGGCGCCGCGGGTCGCGCGGGCCGCCGGTGCGTCACTCGCGCCCACCGCGCCCCTCCGTCAGTCCTGCTCGGCGCGGGGCGCGCGCGTCATCAGCTCGCCGACGGCGGCCGCGACGGGCGCGCCCTCGAACAGGATGCCGTGGACGGCGTTGACGATCGGCATCTCCACGCCGGCGCGCTGCGCGAGCGCGCGAGCGCTCTGCGCGTTCAGGACACCTTCCGCGACCGTGTCGCGCCCGGTGAGCACCTCGGCCAGCGAGCGGCCACGCCCGATCTCCTCGCCCACTGCGCGGTTCCGGCTGAGGGCCCCCGTGCAGGTGAGCACCAGGTCGCCCATGCCGGCCAGGCCCGCGAACGTCGCCGCGCGGGCGCCTAACGCAACGCCCAGCCGGGTCATCTCCGCCAGCCCGCGGGTGATGAGGGCTGCGCGCGAGTTAAAGCCCAGCCCCAGCCCCTCGACCATCCCGGTGGCGACCGCCATCACGTTCTTCAGCGCGCCGCCCAGCTCGACGCCGAGCACGTCGTCGTGCGTGTAGACGCGGAACTCGGGCGTGCTCAGGGCGCGCTGCACGATCGCGGCGGCCCCCGGGCGCGACGCGGCGGCGACGATCGCCGTCGGCTGACGCCGCGCGACCTCCGCCGCGAAGCTCGGCCCCGAGGCCGCCACGACGGCCCGGCCCGGGAGAACGTCGGCGACGACGTCCGTCATCACCGCGAGCGTGTCCCGCTCGACGCCCTTGCTCGCGACGGCCAGCACGGCGTCCGAACCGATCGCGCGCGCCGCCGAGGCCGCGACGACGCGGAGCACGTGGGACGGTGGCGCGAAGAGCACGAGGTCGCGCCCCGCGACCGCGGCCTCGACATCGTCCGTCGCGCGCAGGCCCGGGGCCAGCGCCACGCTAGGCAGAAAGCGCGCGTTCTCGTGGCGACCGTTGACGCTCTCGACGACGTCGGGCTCGCGGGCCCAGAGGGTGGTGTCGTGGCCGTTCCGCGCGAGCAAATCCGCCAGCGCGGTGCCCCAGGCGCCGGCGCCCACCACGGCGGCGCGGAGTGGGCGGTCGTCGGTGCGCGTCACCGGGCGACAGCGCCGCCGTTGGTCGGCGGCGTCCGCTTGCGCCGCCGGATGCTCGACTCCTCGCCGCGGCGCAGTCGTCCGATGTTGGCGCGGTGCGACCAGAACACGAACGCGGCGACCAGCACCGCGACGGGGAAGACTGGGCCGCGCGGGCCGGTCGTCACCGCTAGCGTGACGACCAAAGCCACGGCCGCGCCCAACGAGCCTAACGACACGTACCCGCTCGCCGCGACCACCGCCGCGAACACCGCGAGCGCGACGCCGGTGGCGAGCGGCGCGAGGCCGAGGAAGACGCCGGCGGCCGTGGCCACCCCCTTCCCTCCCCCGCCGCCCTGCCCGAGCAGGAAGACCGGCTTGACATGCCCCACGATGGCGGTGAGGCCGTACGCCAACGCCCAGTGCGGGTGCGCGCCGAACCAGCGCCAAAAGTAGTAGGCCGGTACAAACCCCTTGAGTGCGTCGAAGAGGAACACCGGCAGCCCGACCTTCCAGCCGAGGACACGCAGCGCGTTGGTGGCGCCCAGGTTGCCCGAGCCGTGCGTCCGCAGGTCCACGCCGCGCGCCCGTCCCGCGAGGTACGCCGCCGGCACGCTGCCCAGCAGGTACGCGACGAGCAGCCCCGCGAGCGCGAGCGGCGGCACGGCGGCGCCCACCCGTTAGTCGGCCTTGACCCAGCGGCGCTGGCCGCGCACGCGCCGCCCGTCCGTCGCCGGCGCATTCTTCTGGCGCAGCACGATCCGGAGCGGGTTCCCCGTGAAGCCGTACTCGGCGCGGAACCCGTTGTGAAGGTAGCGGATGTAGTGCTCCGGCACCGCGTCCGGATGGTTGCTGAAGACCGCGATCACGGGCGGCGCCGTCTCCACCTGCGTGGCGTAGTTGAGCCGGATCTCGTTGTGGCCCGGCGTCTGCGGCGGCTGCGTGCGGTTCACGAGCGCTTCGAGCGTCTCGTTCACCTGCGCGGTGCTCACGCGCTTCTGACGCTCCGCGTCGACCTCCAGCAGGAGGTCGAGCACGCGCGTGACGCGCTGGCCGGTCAGGGCGGAGGTGAACACGGTCGGCACCCATGCGAAGTACGGCACCCGCTCCACCAGCTCCTTCTGGAACTTGGCGGCCGTCTTGTCGTCCTTCTCCTTCAGGTCCCACTTGTTGACGATCAGGATCAACGCCCGCCCGCTCTCCCAGGCCAGCGTCGCGATCTTGAGGTCCTGCCCCTCCACGCCCTGCGTCGCGTCCACCACGAGCACGCAGATGTCGGCGCCGTCGATCGCCCGGCGCGTGCGGAGCGACGAGTAGAACTCCACCCCGTCGTCCACCTTGCTCTGCCGCCGGAGCCCCGCGGTGTCCACGAAGATCACGTCGCGGCCGTGGTACTTGAACGGCGTGTCGATCGCGTCGCGGGTGGTGCCGGCCACGTCGCTCACGACGAGCCGGTCCTCGCCGAGCAGCTTGTTGACGAACGACGACTTGCCCACGTTGGGGCGTCCGATCACGGCCACGCGCAGCGCTTCCGGGGCGGCCTCGTCGGTGGCCGGGAGCCGCTCGTTGATGACGTCGAGCAGATCCCCGCTCTGCTTCCCGTTCGTGGCGGACACGGGCACCGGGTCGCCGGCGCCAAGGCGGTAGAACTCGAAGTAGTCCGTCGCCTCGGGGTTGTCGACCTTGTTGGCGACGAGCAGAAAGGGCTTGCCGCTCTCGCGGAGCAGGTCCACGATGCGGGCGTCGCTCGGGTGCACGCCGACGCGCGCGTCGACTACGAGGGCGAGCAGGTCCGCTTCTTCGATCGCCTGGCGCACCTGCTTGCGGATCTCGACGTTCATCGGGGCGTGCTGCTCGTCCGCCAGCCCGCCGGTGTCGACGAGCCAGAACGCGCGGCCGTCCCACTCCACGCGCCCGGAGTGCCGGTCGCGCGTGGTCCCCGCCTCGTCGCTCACAATGGCCGAGTGCTGGCCGACGAGCCGGTTGAAGAGGGCGGACTTCCCCACGTTGGGGCGGCCCACGAGGGCAACGACGGGCAGGCTCATGCGGCGATCCGGACAGCGGGCTCGTCGGCGAACGACGGACGTTCGAGCGAGAGCACGTCGATGAAGTCGTACGACGGGTAGACGGGCATCGGCAGCGCCTCGCGCACGTCCACGAACCGCGCGTCGTCGAGGAACAGCCCGTCCTGGTTGATGCACTCGGCCGGCACGAGGGCCAGGTCGAGGTCGGCGCGGGCGGCGAGTGCGCGGGTGATGTCGGCGCCGACCAACAACCCGGCGGTCGTAGTCGTCGGGCCGAACAGCGAGTTTTCGGTCGGGATGAGCTCGAAGTGCGCGCCGGTCTGCGAGGCGAGCCGCGCGAGGAGTTCCGGCATGAGGGGGGCCATCGAGGTGCCCGTGACGACCCCAATCCGGCGTCCGTCGAGCCGCGGCAGCTCCCGCAGCCCGTCGGCGACGCGCATGCGGAGCGCCGTGACCGCGCCGATCCCGTTCTCAATCTGCGGAAAGTCGCCGTAGTGCTCGGGCCCCGGCAGCGCGCGGCCGGCGAGCAGGTACAGCTCGTCGGAGCCGTACACCCACCGCTCGCCGCGCTCGTGGAGCGCGCGCTCCTCCCACCGCTCCACGGCGTCCAGCACGCGCGTGGCGTTGTCGACGTCCATCGGGCGCCCGGTGTAGAGGTGGGAGAACTGCGTCACTCCCACCGGGACGAGCGCGACCGACAGCACCGCGTCCCCGAGGTCCCACAGGTCCCGGAGGCTCTGCTCTAGCACCTCGCCGTCGTTGAGCCCCGGCACCACGACCATCTGCCCGTGGAACTGGATGCCGCCCGCCTTCAGCCGCGTGAGCTGCTCGACGATGTTAGGCACGCGCGGGTTGTTGAGCAGCGTCTTGCGCGCCTCGTGCGGCGTCGCGTGCACGCTCACGTAGAGCGGCGACAGCCGGTACTCGATGATGCGGGCGAAGTCGCGCTCCTTCAGGTTGCTGAGCGTCGCGAAGTTGCCGTACGCGAACGAGAGCCGATAGTCGTCGTCGCGCATGTACAGCGGCTTGCGCAGGCCCTTCGGCAGCCCCTCGATGAAGCAGAACTCGCACCGGTTGGCGCACCGGCGCACCGTGGGCGGCTCCAGCTCCAGCCCGAACGGCTCGCCTTCCGGCCGCTCCACCTCGTAGACGACCGCCTCGCCGTCGGGCTGCACGCCCTCGATCACCAGCTCCTCGTCCGCCGTCAGGAACTCCCAGTCGAGGAAGTCGGCCAGCTCGCGCCCGTTGACGCGCAGCAGCTCCGTGCCGGGCGTGATACCCAGCGCGGCGGCGACGGTGTCGGGGTGAACGCGGGCGACGCGGACCACGGGGCGTTGTCTGAGGAAAGCCGGGATGCGACGCGGCGGGACCGGCGGAGACGCGAACGACCCGGGCGCAGGGGCGCGACGGGTCGCGGGACTTCGCGCAAGTTAGGAGCCGCCGAGTCGGAACACAAGGCGCCACATTGACTTAGCGCACGCCGCGTGTGCTCGCGGGGGCTGGCTACGCGCCCCGCTCGTCGCGGTACGACGCGCCGCTGCCGGTGTTGAACACCACGACCTCGTCGCTGGTGCCGAGTCGTCCCCTGCGTACCAGCGCGTCGACCGCGGCCAGCGCGCACCCTCCCTCCGGTGCCGCGTCGATGCCCGTCACGGCGGCGAGGGCGGCCGTCGCGCCGCGCATCACCCCGTCGTCGATCGCGACGGCGTCGCCGGCGCTCGCTCGCAGGACGCGCAGCAGCAGGCGGTCACCGAGCGGGCCCGGGACCCGAAGCCCGCTCGCGTAGGTGACCGGATCGGCCCAGGGCTCGGCGCGGTCGTGGCCGGCGGCCCAGGCGCGCGCGATGGGGGCACACCCCGCGGCCTGCGCCACGATCATGCGGGGGAATTGCGCGTCGGGCGGCAGCCACCCCCAGGCGCGTAGCTCTCCGAACGCCTTCCAGATGCCGATCGTCCCCTCCCCGCCCCCGGTCGGGTACACCAGCGCGGTCGGGAGGCGGCCGCCGAGCTGCTCGACGAGTTCGTAGCCCATCGTCTTCATGCCCTCCACGCGGTACGGCTCGCGGAGGGTGCTCAGGTCGGTCCACCCCGACTCCGCCGCGAAGGCGCGCGCCTCGCGCCCGGCGTCGCCGATGTGTCCGTCCACGAGGTGAAGGTCGGCATTGAGCGCCCGCACGATCCCGAGGATGACGGGCGGGGTCGTACGCGGAGCGTAGACGCGCGCCGGGAGGCCGGCGGCGGCGGCGTAGGCGGCCACGGCAGCGCCCGCGTTGCCGGCGGTCGGCACCACGACGCCGCGCGCGCCGAGCGCCCGCGCGCGGGTGACTGCGGCGCTCATGCCCCGGGCCTTGAAGCTCCCGATCGGGTTCCGCCCTTCGTCCTTGATCCAGAGCCGCCCGACGCCCACCTGCCGCGCCAGTGCGGGCGACTCGGTGAGCGGCGTCAGCCCCTCGCCTAACGACACTGGCGACTCGCCCTGCGCCAGGGGGAGCGCGGCGGCGTACCGCCAGAGGTCCCACCGCGCGCCCAAGGTGTGTGACGCCACTGGCGGGTAGTCGACGAGGAGCGGCTGCCCGCACGACGGGCACACGCCGGCCGGCGCGTCGCCGGCCGCCAGGTAGTCACAGGCCGAGCAGCGGAGAGTCCAGGTCGCCACGTGGGTGGGGCGGAACGGGTCTAGGGAAGATCGAGCGTAGGGAGCCGTCGGCGCGCGGGCGACGCGGGCGGGGTGGGAGCTGGCGACGGACCCGCACCGGGCGTCGCGCCGTCGCGTGTCGGGTCTGCGGCGGCCAGCGCCTCGAGCACCTTGCGGGCGCCGGCGGTCGTCCAGCCGGGGAGCGCGGCGACGGCGTCCGGGCCGGCGTCGCGGAGGGCCTGCACGGATCCGAAGTGCTGAAGCAACTGACGCCGCTTGACCGGCCCGATTCCCGGCACGCTCATCAGCGCCGAGGTGACGGTACGGACGGCGCGGCGCTTCCGCTGGAAGGTCACCGCGAAGCGGTGGGCCTCATCGCGGGCCCGCTGAAGCATGCGGAGCCCGGGCGACCGGCGTGAGATGCGGACGCTCTCCGCGCGTCCGTGGACGAACACCTCCTCCTCGCGCTTGGCCAGCGAGATCAGCGGATGCGCCCCGAGCCCGAGCGCGTCGAGCGCCTCGTGCGCGGCGTTGAGCTGCCCCTTGCCGCCGTCGATGACGATCAGGTCGGGCAGCGGGCGCTCCTCGTCCAGGCGCCGGCGGAAGTAGCGGCCCACCACCTCGCGCATGCTCGCGAAGTCGTCGATGCCCGTGACGGTCTCGACCTTGAACTTGCGGTACTCAGCCCGCTTGGCCCGCCCGTTCTCGAACCAGACGCACGACGCGACGGTGTCGGTGCCCTGGGCGTGCGAGATGTCGAAGCAGACGAGCGAGCGCGGGACCTTCTGCAGCCCGAGCTCGCGCTGCAGCTCGTACACCGGGTCCGCCGCGCGCTCCTCGGCCTCCATGGAGGTCAGCCGTGACTCCTCCAGCAGGTGCCGGGCGTTCTGCTCCGCGAGGTCCACGAGCTGGCGCCGCGGGCCGCGCTGCGGGACGAGCACACGCGTCCGGCCTAACGATTCCTCCAGTGCGGGCCGGTCGTCGAAATCGAAGGGGACGAGCAGCTCGGCGGCGCGCGCCTCCGTGCCGCCGAGGTAGCTGCGGGCGAGGAACGCGGCCAGCACCTCCGCGTCCCCGTCGCCGTCGATGTTCTCGAGGAAGCGGTGGTCGCGGGCGAGGAGCTTGCCCGACCGCACGCGCAGCACCGCCACGCACGCGTCGTCGCCGTCGCGGGCGTAGCCGACCACGTCGCGGTCGCCGCCCTCCAGCTCCAGGACGACCGTCGGCTCCTGCATGCGCTGCAGGTGCTTGAGGGCGTCCCGCAGTTCGCCGGCGCGTTCGAAGTCGAGGCGTTCCGCGGCCTCGTCCATGCGCGCGGTGACGCGCCGCACGACCTCGTCCGTCTTGCCGTCGAGGAAGACCGCGACCTCGTCCACCATCGCGCGGTAGTCCTCCTGCGACTGGGCGCCGATGCACGGCGCCTTGCAGCGCTGGATGGCGTAGTCGAGGCAGGCGCGCTCGGGCATCTCGCGCGGCATGTCGTAGTTGCACGAGCGCACCGTGAAGACGCGCTTGACCACGCCCAGCGCGCGCCGCATCTGGCCGACGTCGGTGTAGGGCCCGAAGTAGCGCGCCCCGTCGTTTTGGAGGCGTCGCGTGACGAACACGCGCGGGTAGGGCTCCTGGACGGTGACCTTGATGTACGGGTAGTTCTTGTCGTCCTTGAGCGCGATGTTGAACCGCGGCCGGTACTCCTTGATGAGGTTGGCCTCGAGGATCAGCGCGTGCGCCTCGGTGGGCACGACGATCGTCTCGAGGTCCGCCACGTTGCGCACCAGGCCGCGCGTCTTCGGGCTCTCGCGGTGGTCCGTCGCGAAGTAGGACCGCACGCGGGACCGCAGCCGCTTCGCCTTGCCCACGTACAGTACCTTCCCGTCGCCGTCCTTCCACAGGTACACGCCGGGGCTCTCGGGGAGGTGCGGCAGCTTGGCCGCGACGGGCTCGGGCGGGGTCATCATCGGCAGTCGGACTGGGGCGGGCGGCCGCGGCGGCCCGCGACGAGTGCAACGGTAGTACCCCGGCGCCTACCGCCCGAGCCGCCGCCGGACGCGCCCCACCAGGGCGGCGCTTTCACCCTCGCGCAGGACCGCGGTGAGCGCCAGATAAAACGCGCCGAAGGCGGCGACCACCAACCCCGCGCGCGCGAGCGGCGGGAGCGCGTCGTCAACGGCCAGCTTGACGCCCCACCCGGCTGTCGCAGCCAGCCCTGCCGCTCCCCACAGCTTGCCGAGCGCCGCGCCGGGCACGCCGAACCCGCCCAGCCGTCGATGGAGCGCGCGGCGTAGCAACGCATACTCCACCCACCCCGCGGCCCCCGACGTCGCCGTCAGGCCGACGGTGCCCCAGCGCGGCGAGACGCCCAGCCACCCCGGCGCGTGGCGCGCGCCGACGTAGCCCAGGCCGAGCGTGAGCGTCACGCGCAGCAGGGCGAAGCGGAGCGGCGTGCGGGTGTCCTTGAGCGCGTAGAACGTGGAGGCGTACAGACGGCCCATCGTCGACGCGAGCAGCCCGATGCTACTGCCGGCCAGCGTGCCCCACACCCAGCGCACGTCGTCGGCCGTGAAGCGGCCGTACTGGAACACGGCGGCCGCGAGCACGTCGCCGAGCGCGAGGAACGCGGCGGCCGACGGCACGACGAAGAACGCGATGCGCCGCAGGCCCGCGCTCAGCCGTGCGCGCAGGTGGGCCGCCACCTCGTCGTTTCCGCCCTGCAACCGCGCCATCGCCGGCAGCTCGGCGGCCGCCACGCTCATCCCGAACAGGCTGCCGGGGAGGATGTAGAGCGTTTGCGCGTTGGTAAACACCGTCACCGCGCCCGGCGCGACGAGGCTGGCCAGGGCGTTGTCGATGTAGCCGCTGATCTGGACGACCCCGCGCCCGAGCAAGGTCGGCAGGAAGTTGCGCACGACCAGGCGCACCTCGGCCCGGACCGCAGCATCCCCTGCCCCCCGCCCGGCGCGCCGCCAGAGCCCGGGCGCCACCCGCGCCACCGTCGGGAGCTGCACGAGCAGTTGGGCGGCCGCGCCGAGCACCGCGCCCCACGCCACGATGGTCGCGAGCCGGCCACCCGTCGCCTCCCCGCCGAACCAGAGCAGCGTGCCGATCACGACCACGTTCGACGCGACCGGCGCCAGGTACGACAGGAGGAAGCGCCGGTGGCTGTTGAGCACGCCGAGGCACCACGCGCTCATCACCAGTAGCCCGATGCCGGGGAAGGTGATTCGGACGAGCGCGGTCGTCAGCTCGCGCTTCTGGCCCGTGAAACCGGCGGCCACCGTGGCGACCAGCCACGGCGTCGCTGCCATCCCGACCGCGACGAGCGCCGCGGTGACCAGGGCGAGGAGCGCGCCCACCGCGCGCGCCACGCGGTCGGCGGCCTCGCGTTCGCCGCGGCCGAGCAGGGCGGCGTACACCGGGATGAACGACGCGGACAGCACGCCCTCGCCGAACAGGTTCTGCAGGACGTTCGGGATCCGCATCGCCGCGTTGTACGCGTCGGCCGCGTCGCCCGTGCCGAAGTAGCGGCTGAACACGCCCTGCCTAACGAAGCCGAGTACGCGGGACGCAAGGATGCCGACCGCGACGGCGGCGGCGGCGCGGCCGGTGCGTTCCGGCGCGCGGGCGGCCCCGGGGCCGGACGGCGGCGCGGGATCGATCGCGCCGGGCGCCTCGGCTGCCGCGCCGGCGGGTACGGTCGCATCGGCGGCCGTGCGGTCCGCCGCGACCGGCGGGACGGCCGCGGCCACCCGCGTGGGTTCCCCCGCCGAGCGGTCCGGCGTCACCGCGTGATCGGGTGCCGACCGACGCCGCGCGCCACGAGGCCCTCCGCGTGGCGTCGCGCCTCGCCGAGCATGGCGTCGACGAGGGCCGGGCCGTAGCGCGCGAGGAGCGGCACGGGGTTCAGCACGCGCTCCTGACGGCTACCGAGCGGGTGCAGCGCGGCGGTCACGGCCGCGAGATCGCGCGCCGTAGCCGCGTCCCGCCGCTTCTCCGCAGCTACGAGCCGCCGCTCCAGGCGGTCGATCCGGTGGACGAGCTGACCGCGCGCACCATCCACGACGCGCCGGCCCGCGGACGGCGCTGCCGCAGCGAGCCCCGCCACGCCGTCGTCGACGGCCCGGCGGAGCGCGGCGAGCGCCTGGTCGAATGGCGTGCCGAGCCGCCCGCGGGCGAGGCGCGCGGCAAGCGCGTCCGGGTCGGCGACTTGGTCCACCTCGGCGCCCAGCCGCCGCATCGCCCGCCGCACCCACGGCTCGACGACCGTGCCGGACCAGCGCGGCACCGCGAGCGGCTGCGCGACGCCTAACGCCGTGGCGACCGCGCTGACCTGCGCGAAGTAGGCGTACTCACCCGGCCCGGCGACGTAAGCCAGCGTCGGCAGCAGGAACCGCTCGACCACGGGGCGCAGGAGGACGTTGGGCCCCAACTCGCCGCGCCGCACTTTGGTCACCAGACCGCGCGCCTCGGCGACGGGGACGCGCGCCTTCGCTCCCGACGCGTCGTAGCGGAAGACCACCGAGCGGCCCGGGACGTTGGCCACCTGCGGGTGGAAGCCGGCGGCCGAGAGCGCCGCGGCGCGCTCCGCAAGTGCGCCCTCGATGGTCGCCGAGGAGAGCAGTGCGCGGCGCAGGAGCTGGAACGCCCCGTCGCCCACCGCGGGGTGGGACGCGTCGAGTACGGCGATGCCGAGCGGCTCGAGGGTGCGGCGCAGCCACGCGACGTAGGCCCCGCCGACCGTGGCGCCCGGCGCGAACGTTTCCAGCGCGTCCCGCAGCGCGGCGGGGTGGGGCTGCGATCCGGACGCCGCGGCGAGGCGCTCGCCTAACGCGACCACGTCGCCGCCGAGTGGGACGGCCGACATGGGAGTGCCGTCCTGGGCGTCGGTGCTGATGCGCAGCGTCGTGAGCCCGTCGCCCGACGCCACGTGCGCCGTGCTGGCCTCGGCGAAGTCGGCGTCGTCGGTCGCCGCCCAGAATACCGGCGCCACTGGGACCCCCGTCGCGGCCTGCAGCGCGTCGGCCAGGGCGAGCGCGCTGATGGCCTTGCTGAGCGTGTAAAGCGGGCCGCCGAACAGGCCGGGCTGCTGGCCGGTCGTGACCACCGCGCCGGCGCCGCCGGCCACCTCCGCGAGCCGCGCGGAGGCCGCGCCACGCGCGTCGAGCGCCGGGGCGAGCAGCTCCAGCCACGCGCCGGCGCTGAACTGTTGCCGGACGGCGTCGGCGTGGAGCCGCCACTCGTCGGCGCCGGCCGGGGCGGGCGGGTACCAGCCGGGCGGCGCGCCCCCGGCCAGCGCGGCCCGCGTGAGCGCGGAGCCGCCGAGCGGCTCGGTGCGCACCAACAACTCGGCGGCGGGTGGCGCGTCGGGCGTCGGGGCGGCGGTCGGCTCGGTCACTTGTGGTAGGGTTCACCGCGCAGCAGGGTGCCCGCGCGGTAGAGTTGTTCGGCGAGCACGAGGCGCGCCATCTCGTGGGGCAGCGTCCATGGCGCGACCGCCAGCCGGACGCGCGCGGCGTCCCGCACCGCCGGCGTCAACCCGAAGGCGCCGCCGATCACGAACGCGACGTCCTCCGCCGCGTCCCGCCGGGCCCCAAGCCACGCCGCGAATCGCGCCGACGTCCAGGGGTCGCCGCGCTCGTCGCAAGCCACCAGCACCGCGCCGGGCGGAACCCGGGCGAGGAGTCGCTCCGCCTCGCGCGCCCGGACGGCCTCGTCGGTGGTGCCGCCCCGCGCCGGCTCCTCGCGCACCTCCCGCGCCTCGAACGGCCAGTAGCGCCCGGCGCGCGCCTCGTACTCGGCCACCGCCGGCGCGAGGAGCCCCCGCGGGCGCCCGACCGCGGCGAGCACCACGCGCACCGGCGGCCCCCGGAGCGTGCGACCCCGCCCTCGTTAGGCGTAGATCCCGCGCAGCTTGTGCACCGTGGCCACGCGCGTGATCGAGAGCATGTAGGCGGCCGTGCGCATGTTCACCCGGTGCTGCTTGCTGAGCGCGAGCACGTCGTGGAAGCTGCGCGTCATGATGTCGCGGAGTCGGTCGTTGACCGTCTCCTCGCTCCAGAAGTACCCGCCGCGGTCCTGCACCCACTCGAAGTACGACACCGTGACGCCGCCCGCGTTGGCGAGGATGTCCGGGATGACGAACACCCCGTGCTCCTCGAGGATGGCGTCGGCGGCGGCGCTAGTCGGGCCGTTGGCGCCCTCGCAGATCACGCGCGCCTTCACGCGGTGCGCGTTGCGGCTGGTGATCACGTTCTCCAGCGCGGCGGGGAGCAGCACGTCGACCGGCAGCTCGAGGAGGTCTTCGTTGCTGACCGCGTCGCCGCCGGTGAAGCCCTCGAGCGTCTTGTTGCGGCGCACGTACTCGACCGCGGCGGGGACGTCGATGCCCGCGGCGTTGTGCACGCCGCCGGTGCGGTCGCTGATGGCGACGACCTTGCACCCCTCGCGGGCGAGCAGCGTCGCGGCCACGGACCCGACGTTGCCGAACCCCTGCACGGCCACGGTCGCGTCCTGGGCGCGCATCCCGAGGTGCTCCAGCGCCTGCTTGGTGACGTGCATGCACCCGCGCCCGGTGGCCTCGCGGCGGCCGAGCGAGCCGCCCATCTCGACCGGCTTGCCGGTGACGACCGCGGTCACGGTGTGGCGCGCGTGCATGGAGTAGGTGTCCATGATCCACGCCATCACGCGCTCGTTCGTGTTCACGTCGGGCGCGGGCACGTCGCTGTCGGGGCCCAGGACCGAGATGATGCCGGCGGTGTAGCGGCGCGTCAGCCGCTCCAACTCGCCCACGCTCATGCCGAGCGGGTCGCACACCACGCCGCCCTTCGCGCCGCCGAACGGCAGGTTGACGACCGCGCACTTCCAGGTCATCCACGCGGCGAGGGCGGTGACCTCGTCCAGCGTGACGTTCAGGTCGAAGCGGATGCCGCCCTTGGCCGGCCCGCGCGACGTGTTGTAGAGCACGCGGTGGCCGGTGAACACCCGCACCTCGCCGCTGTCCATCATCACGGGGACGCTCACCGTGATCTGCTTCTCCGGGTGCCGCAGGACCTGGTAGATGCCCGGGTCGAGGTCGAGCAGGACGGCCGCGCGGTCGAAGCGCGACATCATCGCCTCGAACGGGTTGTCCTCGTTGTGAAACGCGGGATCCTTGTCCGGGAGCACGATCGGCGGAAGGATCGCGCCCTTGGGCGGCGTGCGGAGGTCGATGGCCATGCGGGGCGGCTCGGGCCGGCGGGCGACAGGTCGCGCGCGGCCGGCGGTGGTCAGAGCGGTGGGTCGGACGAGGTCGGCGGGGCCGCGTGGCGGCGGGCGGCCGCGGCCACGGCGTCGAGCCGTGCCGCCAGGAGGTCCGCGCCGCGCTCGACGGTCACGCGCTGCGAAACATACCAGAGGGGCGGCGCCCCGCGAGGCCAGCGCGGTCCGAGCTTGACGGCGTCCTTGAGCGTCGTCACGACCCACGGGCTAGGTCCAAAACGCGCCGAAGTCGCGCGCGACGCCAGCTCCGCAGCGTCGTCGTCCGTGTACGCGTGGTGATCTGGACGTCGCACCAGCGCGACGTCGGCGCCTGCCGCGCGCAGTTGGGCGGCGAAGGCCCCCGGATCCCCGACCCCGGCCGCGGCGAGGACCGCCGCACCGCGCAGCGCGGTCAGCGGCCGCGTCTCATCGCCGTCCCACCGCCGCAGCCCGTCGGCGGCGAGGTGGACCACCGCGACGGCGCCGCCTGGCACCCAGGGGCGCAACGCATTCGCGGCCTCGCGGGCGCCGGCGGGCGACGCGCTCTTTCGCGTGACGACCGCGACGGACGCGCGGGCGAGCGCGCCGAGTCCCTCGCGGTACGGCCCGGCCGGGAGCGCGCGCACGGCCCGCGCGTCGAACCGCTCCGCGCTCACAAGCACCAGGTCGGCGTCGCGCCGCGCGCGCCGGTGCTGGAAGGCGTCGTCCAGCACGAGCGCGTCTGCGCCTAACGCCAGGGCCCGCGCGGCGCCGCGGACGCGGTCGGGGTCCGCGACCACCGGCACCGACGGGTTGAGCAGCGCGTGCACCCGCGCCTCGTCGTCCCCAACGCCCCGCATCAGCAGCGCGGGCCGCGCGCCGCGCGCCGCCAGCTCCGCGCACGCCCACGCGGCCACGGGCGTCTTCCCCGTCCCGCCCACGGTCAGGTTCCCCACGCCGAGCGCGGGTGCCCCGAGAGCGTGCGCGCCGAACAGGCCGCGGTCGTAGAGCGCCGACCGGCCGGCGGCCGCCGCACGAAACAGCACCGCCGCGGGCGCCAGCGCGGCCCGCGCGGCCGCGGCCGCCGTCCCGTGCCCGTACCACACCCGCTCGGCGAGCTCGGCCAGCGTCACGACGGGGGCGGCGTTAGGCGGCGGCCGCCGCCGCGACGTCGAGCAGCGCGCGCAGCTCCGCGCCGAAGGCCTGGGCGGACTCCGCGGCCTCGCGGGCCGACGCGCCGGTGACCTCGCGCGCCGGCGTGTACGCGACCGTGATGCGCGCGAAGGGTTTCGGCACCTCGAAGGCGTCCCACGATCGCAGGCGCCAGGCGCGGTCCACATGCGCGGCGACGCCCACGACCGCGGCGCCCGCGCGGTTAGCCGCGACCAACGCGCCGGGGGCGAACTCGTGCCGAGGCCCGCGCGGCCCGTCGGGCGTCACCGCCACGTCGCGCCCGCCGCGCAGAGTCGCGACGAGCTCGAGGAGCGCCCGCGCGCCGCCGCGCGAGCTCGACCCACGGACCGTCTCGAGGCCGAACGCCCGCACGATGCGGGCGATGATCTCGCCATCGCGGTGCTCGCTGATCAGCACGGCCGCGCCCGCGCCCCGGTGATACGCCGTCAGCGGCAGCATCTGGCCGTGCCAGAGCGCGAGCACGGTCGGCAGGCCCGCCGCCCGCCGCGCGCGCCAACCTTCACGACCCACCTCGCGAAATCGCCACGTCCGGGCCAGGACCCGCAGGAGGCCGGTACCCAGCGCCACGGCCAGCCGCACGCGCGCCGGCGGCGCGACCGACGTCGGGCCCGATCTGGCCGCCGCCCCGGTCACGGGGTCCGTTAGGCCGCCAGGGCTTCGCGGGCCACCATCTCGCTCGCGAGCGCGGCGACCCGTCCGGCCGCGCCCACCCGGCCGAGCGACGCGCGTACCTCGGCCAGCCCCTCGACCATGCGAGCACGCGCCGGTGAGTCCGAGAGCAGCGGCCGCAACGCGTCGGCCATCCGCTCTGGCTCGACCGCGTCCTGCACGAACTCCGGGGCGACCTCGCGCCCCGCGACCACGTTGACGAGCCCGATGCGTGGGATCTCGACCACACGCCGGGCGACCGCGTACGTCCACCGGCTCGTGCGGTACGCGACGACTAACGGACAGCCCGCGACGGCCGCCTCCAGCGTGGTCGTCCCGCTCTTGCACAGCGCCGCCGTGGCGGCGCGGAGGAGCGTCAGCGAGCCCGCGTCGACCATCGGGTAGGGGCACCGCGCGGGGTCGATTCGCACGGTCGAGGCGACGCTGACCGCGACGCGGAGTCCCGGCACGGCAGACTCCAGGCGCCGGGCGGTCTCGATGAATGGCTCCAGGTGCCGCTCCACCTCCTGCGCGCGACTCCCCGGAAACAGGGCGAGCAGTGGCCCGTCAGCGGCGAGCCCGAGCCGATCACGCGCGTCCGACGGGTCGGCTGGCACCGACTCGGCGCGGTCGAGCAACGGGTGCCCAACGAACACCGTGTCGATGCCGGCCTCGCGCAACAGCGACTCTTCGAACGGGAGAATCACCGCGGCGCGTGTGATCACCCGCGACATCTCGCGGAGCCGGTGCTTGCGCCACGCCCACACCTGCGGCGTGATGAAGTACAGCACTGGCACCCCCGCCCGCCGCGCCTCCTCGGCGACGCGCAGGTTGAACCCGGGGTAGTCGACGAGGACGAGCAACCGCACACGGCCCGACCGGAGGCGGGCACGGAGCCGGCGCAGGAGCGCGTAGTGCGCGGGCACGTGGCGGAGCACCTCGACGAACCCCATCACGGCCATGCGCGACATGTCCTGCACGAGCTCCACCCCGGCTGCGGCCATGCGCGTCCCGCCGACCCCTGCCAGCGCGAGGTCGGGCCGCAGGCGGGCAAGCTCCCCCGCGACGCCCGCCGCGTGGAGGTCGCCCGAGGCCTCACCGGCCACGAACAGGACCTCCGGACCGGCGCGCCCCGTGGAACTGGTCACGGAGTCGCCGAGGCCGCCGCCAGTTCCGCGGGCGGCACGCCGCGCAGCGCCGGCATGGTCCGCTCGATCTCGGCGACGATCCGCAGCGCCACCTCGAGCGCCTCGCGGCCGTCCGCGCCCGTCACGGCGACCGGCTGCTCCCCACGCACGGCGGCCACGAAGCTGTCGAACTCGAGGCGCAGGGGCTCGCCCTCGGGGGCGTCGATCGGTACGCGTTCGACGAACGCGGCCGGGTCGAGGGGGCCGCCGGCGGGCGCGCCGCCGCGCCCCGCGGCTCGGCCTAACGCCGCGAGGTCTACGTCCCCGCGCAGCCGGAAGTACTCGCCGGTGCCCGCGCCGAGGTCGAGCGAGAGGTAGCCGCTCTGCTGGAAGATCCGGACCTTGCGCACCCGCTCGCGTGAGACGCGGCTGGACGTGATGTTGGCCACGGCGCCGGACGCGAACGCCAGGCGGGCGCTGGCGATGTCGGGCGTCGGCGTCAGCACCGGGACCCCCGTCGCCCGCACCTCGCTCACCGCCGACCCGACGAGCGTGCGGACGAGGTCGATGTCGTGAATCATGAGGTCGAGCACGACCGCCACGTCGCTGCCCCGCAGCGAGAAGGGCGCCAGCCGGTCGCTCTCGATGAAGCGCGGCGCGTCCACGTGCGGCAGGGCGGCGCGCACCGCGCGGTTGAACCGCTCGACGTGCCCCGTCTGCACGACGACGCCGGCGCGCGCCGCCAGGTCGAGCAGTTCGTCGGCCTCGGCGAGCGTAGTGGTGATCGGCTTCTCGATCAGTAGGTGGCGCCCGCGCCGTAGCGCCTCACGCGCCACGGCGAAGTGCGCGGGCGTGGGCACGACCACCGTCACGGCGTCCGACGCGTCGAGGAGCGCGCCGAGCGCCTCATGTGCGACCACGCCAAGCTCGGCCGCCACGGCGGCGCGCCGTGCTGGGTCGGCCTCGTAGAAACCGGCGAACCGGGCGCCCGGCAGGTCGCGCAGGATCCGCGCGTGGTGAAAGCCTAACGCACCGGCACCCACGACCCCGACGCGCGGCCCGGCGGCGCTCGCCGTCGCCACCCTTAGAACCCCACGCCGCGCGGGCTCGACTCCACGAAGTCGAGCAGCGCCATCACTTCTGGACGGCCGACGTCGAGCTCCTGACGCGCCCGCTCGACGGCGGCGCGGAGCGGCAGCTCGCTCCGGAACAACAACCGGTAGGCGCGCTTCAGCTCAGCGATCGTCTCGTCCGAGAACCCGCTCCGCTGCAGCCCCACGCTGTTGAGCCCGAAGAGCTTGACCGGGTTGCCCACCGCCTTCACGAACGGCGGCACGTCCTTGACGACGCGGGAGCACCCGCCGACGAACGCGTGCCGCCCGATGCGCACGAACTGGTGGACGGCCGTGAGGCCGGCGACGATGGCCCGCTCCTCCACGGTCACGTGACCGGCGAGCTGGCTGTTGTTCACCAGGATCACGCCGTCGCCCACGTGACAGTCGTGGGCGAGGTGCACGTAAGACATCACGAAGCACCGGTTGCCAATCGTCGTGCGGTAAGACTGCGTGGTGCCGCGGTTGACGTGGGTGAACTCGCGGATCACGGTGTCGTCGCCCACCTCCACGAATGTCTCCTCGCCGCGGAACTTGAGGTCCTGCGGGTCGCCGCCGAGGATCGTGGACGAGCCGACGCGCACGTTGCGCCCCAGCCGCACGTTTCGCTCGAGCGTGGCGCGCGGCGCCACCACGCAGCCGTCGCCGAGCACGCACCCCGGGCCGACGATCGCCCACGCGCCCACCTCGACGTCGGCGCCCAATTCAGCCCCGGGGTCGACGAGGGCTGTCGGGTGGACGCGCACACCCCCCGCGGCGGGGGGCGGCGCGTCGGCCAGCGCGGCGCCCAGCTCCGCCGGGGTCACCGGTCGCGCACCATCGCGGACATGTCCGCCTCGCACACCACCTTGCCGTCCACCCGGGCCACGCCGCGCATCTTGCACACCGGGCCCCGCACCTGCACCAGGTCCAGCTCGAACCGGAGTTGGTCGCCCGGCTTCACCGGCTGGCGGAACTTCACGTTGTCGAGCGACATGAAGTAGACGACCTTCTGCTGCGGGTCGGTGAGCGTGCCTAACAACAGCATCCCGCCCGTCTGCGCCATGGCCTCGACGATGAGCACGCCCGGCATCACCGGGTGCCCGGGGAAGTGGCCCTGGAAGAACGGCTCGTTGATGGTGACGTTCTTGATCCCGACCACCCGCTTGCGCTCCTCGATCTCGACGATGCGGTCGACGAGGAGGAACGGGTACCGGTGCGGCAGCACCTGCATGATCTGTTCGATGCCGATCACGGGCGGGCGGGGGGCGGAGGGTGGGGTCGCGCGGCGGTCGGGCGACGGGGGCGGCGCGGCGGGGGCGCCGGAACCGGGGGCGGCCGCGGCGAGCATGGCGCGCACCAGGGTGACCGTGCCGCGGTGGCTCGGGCGCTGGGCCACGATCCGTGCGCGCACGCGCCGACCCGCGAGCACGAGGTCGCCCACCAGGTCGAGCGCCTTGTGGCGGACGAACTCGTCAGGCCACCGGAGCGTGTTGTCGACCACGCCCGACTCGTCCAGCACGACGGCGTTCTGCGTCGACGCCCCGCGGATGAGCCCCTTGGCCCGGAGCCCGTCGACCTCGCGCAGAAAGCCGAAGGTGCGCGCCGGCGCGAGCTCCCGCGCGAACGACTCGGCGTCGACCGCGTAGCGCCCGGTCTGCCGGCCGACCAGCGGGTGCGCGAAGTCGATGGTCACCTCGAGCGACAGCGTGTCCGCGGGGAACGCCTCGTAGACGCTCTCGCCGTCGATCACGCGTACCGCCTCGCCCAACTCCAGCCACTCCGCGGCACCGCCGTGCGCGCACACGCCGGCGGCGCGCAGCGCGTCGACGAACGGCGCCGCGCTTCCGTCCACGATCGGCGGCTCGGGGCCGTCCAGCTCGATCAGCAGGTCGTCCACGCCTAAGGCACCGACGGCGGCGAGCACGTGTTCGACGGTGTGGAGCGCGTCGTCTCCGCGGCCGATTACCGTCCGCCGCTCGCTCGCCACGGCGTGCTCCGCGAGCGCCGCGACCTCCGGCATGCCGGGCCGGTCCGTGCGGCGGAAGACGACGCCCGAGCCGGGGGTGGCGGGACGGAACGTCAGGGTGCAGGGCTCGCCGAGGTGCAAGCCGACGCCGGTGACGGACGCCGTCCCGGCGACGGTACGGCGCGGATCGGCGCCCGTCACCGTGCGACCCCCGTCGCCGCGGACCCCGCCGCCTCGCGCGCGAGCAGGCGCTCCAGCAGCCGCATGCGCGACGCGAGCCGGAACACCGCGGCGTGGGCGCGCATGCTCTCCCGTTGTGGGCGCGCCGGGTAGCCGCCCCAGGTCTCGCCCGCCGGCACATCGCCGATCACGCCGCCCTGCGCGGCGATCCGCGCGCCGGGCCCCACGGTCACGTGCCCGCCGACGCCGACCTGCCCGGCGAGGATGACGCCGTCGCCGATGTGCGCCGAGCCGGCCACCCCCACCTGCGCCATCAGCAGGCAGAGCCGCCCGATGTGCACGTTGTGGGCGACGTGCACCATATTGTCGATCTTGGTGCCTGCGCCGATGGTCGTGTCGTCGACGCTCCCGCGGTCGATCGTCGTGTTGGCGCCGATCTCGACGTCGTCGCCCACGAGGCACCGGCCGACGTGCGGGATCTTCCGGTGCGCGCCGTCGCCGAACACGTAGCCGAAGCCGTCCGAGCCCACCCGCGCCCCGGCGTGCACGATCACGCGCCGGCCCAACTCCGTGCCCGGGTACAGCGTGACGTGGGGGCGTAGCTCGCTGTCCTCGCCCACCCGCACGCCGTCGCCCACCACCGCGTGCGCGCCGACCCACGCCCGGTCGCCTAACGTGGCCCCCGCGCCGACCACGGCGTACGCGTCGACGGTGACGCCGTCGCCCAGCCGAGCCCCGCGACCCAACACCGCCGTCGGGTGCACGCCGGGGGCCCGCGGGACGGGCCGGTGCAGCAGCGGAAGGGCGGCCAACATGGCCTCGTGCGGGCGGGCGACGACGATACGCGCCGCGGCCCGACCGGGCGCGTCGGCGAGCTCGGGGGTGACGAAGGCCACGCCCACGTCCGACGCCGCGAACGCCGCGGCGTACCGGCCCGAGGCGAGGAACGACAACTCGTCGCGTCCCGCTCGCGCGAGCGGCGCGACCCGCCGCACTACGGCTTCGCCGTCTCCCCGCAGCTCCCCGCCCACCGCCTGCGCGAGCGCGGCGGCGGTCAGCCCGGACGCCGCCGGGCCCCCGCCACCGCGCTCGGCGTGAGGC
>ERZ1066118.225-NODE-225-length-58624-cov-36.118339_pt1 | contig 58624 bp, 68 predicted proteins | sample MGYA00382765_ERZ1066118 | MGnify/ENA primary metagenome ERZ1066118 (study PRJEB33369, sample SAMEA5778348) | biofilm metagenome | biome: Industrial cooling water; feature: Water cooling tower basin; material: Biofilm | place: United Arab Emirates | collected...
CTGGAGCTGGGCGTGGTTGCGACGTGCCATCACGCGGCCCCCTCGGCGGCGGCAGTGGCGGTGGCGGCGGCCTCGGCGGTGGCGTCGGCCGCGCCCTCCGTGGCCTCGGTCGCGGCGGCCTCCTCGGCGGCGCCCTCGGCGGCGGCGGCGGGCTCGACGATCTCGCCGGTCGCGGCGGCCGCCTCCTCCTCGGTGACCGTCGGCGCGGACGCGCCGGCCCCGCCCGTGGCCTCCGTCGCCGTCCCCTCGGTCGCGGCGGCCCCGCCCTGGGTGGCGGCCTCCTCGGTCGCGGCGGCGGCGTCCTGGTTGGCGACGGGGGACGCGGCAGCGGCCTCGGCGGCGGCCTCCTCGCCGGCCACGGCGGCAGTGCTGTCGGTGGCCGTCACGGTCACGTCGTCGCGCGTGCTGTAGAGGTAGGCCACCACGGCGGCGATGATGACGACGATGATGGCGATGATGCGGGTCATTCTCAACGTTCCTCTGGCGGCGCGCGGGCGCGGCGGGGCCTCTCGGCCTCCGTATGTCAGAAGGCTCGGGCGAAGGAAAGCGGCAGGGGCGCCGCGCGAGGGTTGAAGGCCGGCCCCCCCGCCCCTATCCTCGCGCGCGGGCGCACGCGCCCCCACGCCACGGCAAAGGAGACCCGGCCATAGGACGCCGCCCCCACAACGCGCCCCCGCAGCGCGACACCGGCCCCCGCATCAACGAGCGCCTCCTGCGAGGCGGCGACATCCGCCTCATCGGGGCGCAGGGCGAGAACCTCGGCATCACGAGCCCCGAGCGGGCGCTGACGCTCGCCGAGGACGCGGGGCTCGACCTCGTGGAGATCTCGCCCACCGCCACGCCGCCCGTCTGCAAGATCATGGACTTCGGCAAGTTCAAGTACGAGACGCAGAAGAAGGAGGCGGAGGCGCGCAAGAACCAGAAGGTCATCGAGATCAAGGAGGTGAAGTTCCGCCCCGGGACCGACGACCATGACTACGACGTCAAGATGCGATCGGTGCTGCGCTTCCTGGAGGAGGGCGACAAGGTCAAGGTGACGCTGCGCTTCCGCGGCCGCGAGATGGCGCACCAGGACCTGGGCAAGGCGCTGCTGGATCGGGTGGCCGACGACGTCAAGGCCACCGGCAAGATCGAGAGCTTCCCGCGCCTCGAAGGGCGCCAGATGGTGATGATGATCGGGCCGACGCGCTAAGGCCCGCTGGCCGTGGAGGCCGGGGAAGACCGCGCCCGCCCGTGGTCCGTGCGGCCCGAGGCGGCGAGGCGCGCGTTCCTCGGGCGGGGCGCCGAGGGTGAGGCGGTCGGGGACGGCCTCGTCGGGCGGGGGCGCCGGGCCGCCCGAGGGGCAGGGGCGCGGGCCGGCGGCCCCTTGCCGGGTCAGCCGTAGGCCGCCAGCAGCGCCTCGCAACGCTCGACCTCGCCGCCGAGGATCCTCTCGAGAAGGAGCGGCGGGGGCGCCGCCTCGCCCGGCGGGGGGCCCTCGGCGCGGAAGGCCGCGAAGGCCTCCAGGCAGGCCGGGTCGTCCAGGCCCGACCCGTGGCCCGTGCCGTCGAGCCGGGCGCGGCAGAGGGCCTCGTCGCCGCCCCTGACCAGGGCGGAAAGCTCGGTGGTGTCGCCACCCTCGCCGCCGTCCATCAGGCCCCACTCGACCAGGGCGGCGAGCGCGTCGCAGGCGGGCGGGGGCGCCCCCTGGGCCAGGGCGGCGCCGGGCAGGAGCAGAGCGAGGAGGAGCGCCCTCATCGGGCCTGCCACCGGGCGCTGATCTCCTCGGCGGTGAACATGCGGCGCTCGTCGGTGTCCTCGCCGTAGACGACCATCATGGCGTTGACGATCTCGCCTGCGTCGGTGCCGAAGATGGGGCACATGACGACCACGTCCTGGTCGCCCGGCTCGAAGTCCCAGCCGTAGACGATCCAGTCGGTGGTCTGCACCTCCCAGCCGCCGTTTTGGTTCATGTAGGCATTGAGGATCTTGCCCGCCTTCTGCATGCACAGGTCGCGCGAGGGCATGGGGCCGAGGTCGTAGACGGTGAAGCCCTCGGCCAGCGCCGCCGTGGCGCCCAGGGCCAGGGCGAGGGTGGCGGCTCCCAGGATGTCTCGTGTCATGTGGTCCTCCCCAGGGGCCGGTCGCGGCGGCCCCGGAGGGAGTAAAGCATGGCCCCGCGGGGCCGGGGAATACCCGAAAGCCGGACCCCGGCGGGGGTCACATGAAGCCCAGCTCCAGGCGGGCCTCGTCGGACATCATCTCCATGCCCCACTGGGGCTCCCAGACCATGTCCACGTCCACCTGCCTGACGCCCGGCACGGCGCCCACGGCGTCGGCCACCCAGCCCGGCATCTCGCCGGCCACGGGGCAGCCCGGCGCGGTCAAGGTCATGGCGATGCGCACGGCGCCCTCGTCGTCTATGCGCACCGAGTAGACCAGGCCCAGCTCGAAGATGTTGACCGGGATCTCGGGGTCGAAGACCGTGCGGCAGGCGTCCACCACCTGGGGGTAGAGGGGGTGGTCGGCGGTCGAGGGCTGGATCAGGGGCGCGCCTTCGAGCTGGCCCTCGCTGACGGTCATGGCGCCCTCCGATACCCGAGCGAAACACATAGGGAAGCGGGCCGGGCGGGTAAAGCCCGCTTGGCCCCGCCGCCGCCGAGGGCTAGGGCGAGGCATGGGCTCCTCCTTCACGCTCCACGCCACGGACGGCCTCGCGCGGCTCGGCACCATCGGGACGCCGCGCGGCGCCATCCGCACGCCCGCCTTCATGCCCGTGGGCACGGCCGGGACGGTCAAGGCCATGCTGCCCGACAGCGTGCGCGAGACGGGCGCGGACGTCGTGCTCGGCAACACGTATCACCTCATGCTGCGGCCCGGGGCGGAGCGGGTGGCGCGGCTCGGGGGCCTGCACCGCTTCATGGGGTGGGAGGGGCCGATCCTGACGGACTCGGGGGGCTTCCAGGTCATGTCGCTCTCCTCCCTGCGCAAGCTCACGGAGGAGGGCGTGACCTTCGCCTCCCACGTGGACGGCTCCCGGCACCGCCTGAGCCCCGAGCGCAGCATGGAGGTCCAGCGGCTGCTCGGGTCCGACATCGTCATGGCCTTCGACGAGTGCCCGAGCCTGCCCGCCGAGGAGGCGCGGGTGGCCGAGTCCATGCGGCTGTCCATGCGCTGGGCGCGACGGTCGCGCGACGCCTTCGGCGACCGCCCCGGGCACGCGCTGTTCGGGATCATGCAGGGGGGCGTGACGCGCGAGCTGCGGGAGGAGTCCGCGGAGGCCCTGAAGGCCATCGGCTTCAACGGCTACGCCGTGGGGGGCCTGGCGGTGGGGGAGGGGCAGGAGGCCATGTTCGGGGTGCTGGACTACGCCCCTGGCCTGCTGCCCGAGGACCGGCCGCGCTACCTCATGGGGGTGGGCAAGCCCGACGACGTGGTGGGGGCGGTGGCGCGGGGCGTGGACATGATGGACTGCGTGCTGCCCACGCGGTCGGGGCGCACGGGGCAGGCCTGGACGGCGCGGGGGCAGGTCAACCTCAGGAACGCGCGCCACGCCGAGGACCCGCGCCCCTTGGAGGAGGACTGCGGCTGCCCCGCCTGCCGGCGCTTCTCGCGCGCCTACCTCCACCACGTCGTGCGCGCGGGCGAGATGATCGCCGGCATGCTGCTCACCTGGCACAACCTGGCCTACTACGGGCGGCTCATGGCGGGGATGCGGGAGGCCATCGGCCTGCGGCGCTTCGCCGCCTGGGAGTCCGCCTTCCGCGCGCGGCGCGCGGAGGGGGACGTGGAGCCGCCCTAGGCCCGCGCCGCGCGGCGCGGGGCCTCGCGTCCGGGACGCGCACGGGGGGGGCGGCCCCGGCGGCGGCTCCGGTTGACACCCCCCCGCCGCGACCCCAACTATGGGTCTCCGACCGGGGAGGGCCGAGCGCCGCCGATGTCCGGGGCCAGAGCCTTTCCGCCCAAGAGGAAATCCCTCATGTCCGACACGTCCTATCCCGTCCTGCCCCTGCGCGACATCGTCGTCTTCCCGCACATGATCGTCCCCCTCTTCGTGGGCCGCGAGAAGTCGGTGCGCGCGCTCGAGGAGGTGATGGGCGACGACAAGCAGATCCTGCTGGCGTCCCAGGTGGACCCCGGCGTGGACGAGCCCGACGCCGACGGCATCTACCGCGCGGGCGTGCTGGCCAACGTGCTCCAGCTCCTCAAGCTGCCCGACGGCACCGTCAAGGTGCTGGTGGAGGGGCGCGCGCGCGTCAAGATCACCGAGTTCCTCGCCAACGACCGCTTCTTCGAGGCCCGCGCCCGCGTGCTGTCCGAGGCGACGGGCGACCAGGAGGTCGTGCAGGCCCTGGTGCGCTCCGTGGGCTCGGAGTTCGAGAAGTACGCCAAGATCAAGAAGAACATCCCCGAGGAGGCCCTGTCGGCCGTCACGGAGGCCACCGAGCCCGCCAAGCTCGCCGACCTCGTGGCGGGCCACCTGGGCGTGGACGTCAAGCAGAAGCAGGACCTGCTGGAGACGCTCACGGTCGCCGAGCGGCTGGAGAAGGTCTACGGCCTCATGCAGGGCGAGATGTCGGTCCTGCAGGTCGAGAAGAAGATCAAGACCCGCGTCAAGTCCCAGATGGAGAAGACGCAGCGCGAGTACTACCTCAACGAGCAGATGAAGGCGATCCAGCGCGAGCTGGGCGACGGCGAGGAGGGCCAGGGCGAGGTCGCCGAGCTGGAGAAGCGCGTCGCCGCCACCAAGTTCTCCAAGGAGGCGCGCGAGAAGGCCGAGGCCGAGCTGAAGAAGCTCAAGGCCATGAGCCCGATGAGCGCCGAGGCGACGGTGGTGCGCAACTACCTCGACTGGCTCCTGAGCGTGCCGTGGGGCGTGCGCTCCAAGGTCTCCAAGGACGTGGTCAAGGCCGAGTCCGTGCTCGACGCCGACCACTACGGGCTGGAGAAGGTCAAGGAGCGCATCGTCGAGTACCTCGCGGTGCAGGCGCGCTCGCAGAAGCTCAAGGGGCCGATCCTGTGCCTCGTCGGGCCTCCCGGCGTGGGCAAGACCAGCTTGGGCAAGTCGGTCGCCAAGGCCACGGGGCGCGAGTTCATCCGCATCTCCCTGGGCGGCGTGAGGGACGAGTCCGAGATCAGGGGCCACCGGCGGACCTACATCGGCTCCATGCCCGGCAAGATCATCCAGAGCCTCAAGAAGGCCAAGACGGTCAACCCGTTGATCCTGCTCGACGAGATCGACAAGATGGGCCAGGACTTCCGGGGCGACCCGGCCTCGGCGCTCCTGGAGGTGCTCGACCCCGAGCAGAACAACACCTTCGTGGACCACTACCTGGAGGTGGAGTACGACCTCAGCAACGTGATGTTCATCACCACGGCCAACAGCTACAACATGCCCGGGCCGCTGATGGACCGCATGGAGATCATCAGCCTCGCAGGCTACACCGAGGACGAGAAGCGGGAGATCGCCAAGCAGCACCTCCTGCCCAAGGTCCTCAAGAACCACGGGCTCAAGGCGTCGGAGTTCACGCTGTCGGACGACGCGCTCAACGAGATGGTGCGCGTCTACACCCGTGAGGCGGGCGTGCGGAACCTCGAGCGCGAGATCGCCAAGGTCGCGCGCAAGGCGGTCACCAAGCTCGTCAAGAAGGAGGCGGTGGCCGTCGAGGTCACGGCCGGGAACCTGGGCGACTATCTGGGCGTCAAGAAGTTCCGCTACGGGCTGGCCGAGAAGGAGGACGCCGTGGGCGTGGTCACGGGGCTGGCGTGGACCTCGGTCGGGGGCGACCTCCTGAGCATCGAGGCGCTGCGCCTGCCGGGCAAGGGCCGCATGAAGACCACCGGCAAGCTCGGCGACGTGATGAAGGAGAGCATCGAGGCGGCGGCCTCCTACGTGCGGTCCATCGGTCCGCAGATCGGGGTCAAGCCGCCCAAGTTCGACAAGCTCGACATCCACGTCCACGTGCCGGACGGGGCCACGCCCAAGGACGGGCCCTCGGCGGGCCTGGCCATGGTCACGGCCATCGTGTCGGTGCTGACCGGCATCCCCGTGAGGCGCGACATCGCCATGACGGGCGAGGTCACCCTGCGGGGCAACGCGTCCGCCATCGGCGGGCTCAAGGAGAAGCTGCTGGCCGCGCTCAGGGGCGGCATCAGGACGGTGCTGATCCCCGAGGAGAACCTGCGCGACCTGCCGGAGATCCCCGACAACGTGAAGGCGGGGCTGGAGATCGTCCCGGTGAGCCACGTGTCCGAGGTCCTGAGGCTGGCGCTGGTGCGCGAGCCGCAGGGGGTCGAGTGGGACGAGGAGGCCGAGGAGGCGGCGGCGCTGGCGCGCAAGCCGGCCGAGGAGGCTCCGGGGGCGGTCGCCCACTGAAGCGGACGGAAAGGGCGCCCCCCGGGGCGCCTTTCCTGCTTTGGGGCTCGGGCTCGGCCCACCTGGGTACCGGAGGCGAGCACGTCGTCGCCCTCGGCCTCCCTGTCGCCCTCGCCGATCACCGCCAGGGCGACGAGGCCGGTCAGGAGCGCGATGGGCAGCACGATCCCGAAGGTCGAGCGCGGCGCGTCGGGCTCGACCACGACGACGAAGCCGCCGGCGAGGGCGGGCGCGGCCGTGGCCGCCGGCGCGGCGGCGAGGGCGAGGGATCGGATCGTGGCGGGCTGCTGACGTAGGGTGAAGCCATGCGACGGCCTGGGCCGCGCCCGTCAAGCGCCTCGCGGCGCCGACCCTTGCCAAGCGCCGCGCGGCCCGCTCTGCTGGCCGCGAGCGGCGGAGGGGCGCCATGGACGGGCCTGGGGACGGGGACGAGGCGGCCGAGGCGCCGCCGCCGCTGACGCGCAAGGGGCTCCTGGCGCAGGTCCAGGCCCGCGTCGGGCCGTCGGGCAGGGCCGACGCGCGGGCGGGGGCGGAGGCGGCGCTGGCCATCGTCGCCGAGGCCCTGGCCGGGGGGCGCGATCTGCAGCTGCCCCCGCTCGGCCGGGTCCGGGTGGTGCGGCGCAAGGACACGCCCCGCGCCCTGGTCCTGACGCTGCGGCTGGTGCGGCCGCGCCGGGCCGGGGCGGGCGGGGAGGCCGAGGCGGACGCGGGCGGCGCCCTTGCGGACCCCGGCGAGCCGGTCTAAGGGGCGGGACGGGGCGACTAACTCAGTGGTAGAGTGCTTCCTTCACACGGAAGAAGTCGGGGGTTCGAATCCCTCGTCGCCCACCATCCACCCCCATGAGCTGCTCCTGCTGCGCCACGGCGAGAGCCTCTGGAACCGCGAGCGCCGCATGCAAGGAGGCCTCGACTCCCCCCTGACGGAGCGGGGCGAGGCCGAGGCGCGCGCCGTGGGCGGGCTCTTGGGCGGCCTCGGCGTGGCCCCCTGGAGCCACCGGGCGCTGGCGAGCCCGCAGGGGCGGGCCAGGGCCACCGCGCGCCTGGCGCTGGGGCCCCTGGGGCTGGAGGCCCGGCCCGACGCGCGGCTCGCGGAGATCGGCATGGGGCTCTGGGCGGGGCTGACGGTCGCGGCCATCGCGGCGCGCTGGCCCGGCCCGCCGGGGGAGCCCCTGCTGGCCTTCTACGCGCGCTGCCCCGGCGGCGAGGGGCTGGAGGCCCTGGCGTCGCGGGCGGGGGCTCTCCTGCGCGAGCTGCGGGGGCCGGCGGTGCTGGTGTCGCACGGGATCACGCTGCGCGTGATCTCGGCGCTGGCGCTGGGACTGCCGCCGGCGGCGGCCGAGGGGCTGGAGGTGCCGCAGGGCGCGCTGGCGCGGCTGCGCGGCGGGCGGCGGGAGGTGCTGGCGGCGCCATCGGTCGAGGGGGCGTGATCGGCGGCGGCCCGGAACACGGCGCCGCTTGCCAGCGAGGGGTGGGCTGGCCTAGGGTCAAGGGGACGGGGCTGGCGGCCCAACGGGGCCGCACGTGCTGGGAAGAGGGGGGCAGCCCCTGTCCCCGTCCTGGGGCAGGAGGGCGGGTTGGGCATCCTTGGGGCCATGGCCGGGCGCTGGGACGACGCGCCCTTGGACCGCATCGCGGAGTGGGCCGTGAGGCCCCATGCCCGCGCCTTCCGGCTAGGCTTCGCGCTCACCTGCCTGCTCTTGGCCACGGTGCTGCGCCGGCTCCTGGAGCCGGTGCTGCCCGACCACGGCTTTCCCTTCATGACCTTCTACCCCGCCCTGGCCCTGATCGCCTTCGTGTCGGGCCTGCGCGTCGCTCTGGCCGGCATCGGGGTGGCCATGGGGCTGGGCTGGCTTCTGTTCATGGAGGCGGCGCCGGACGTGCCGCCCCTGGAGGTGGGAGGGGCGCTGCTTCTCTTCGCGATGGCCACGGGCACGCCGTCCCTCCTGGTGGCGACGCTGCGCCGCGCCTTCGCACGGCTGGCGGCGGCGGTGCAGGCCGAAGCCGCGGCGCAGGAGCAGGCGCGGATGCGCTCGCTCATGTTCTCGGAGCTGCAGCACCGGGTGTCGAACCACTTGGGCGTGGCGGGCTCGCTCCTGTCGTTGCAGCGGCGCGAGATGGGCGACGCGCGGGCGGCACGCGCCCTAGAGGAGGCGGCGCGGCGGCTGCGCGTGATCGCGCGGCTGTCGCGGCTCCTGCACGACCCGGGCGCGCAGGAGGTGGACATGGGCGCCTTCCTGCGCGCTCTCGCGCCCGAGGCGGTGGCGGCGGGGGGCGCGGAGGGGCGGGCGCGGCTGGAGGTCTTGGCCGAGGGGCTCTGGCTGCCCGCCGAGCGGGCGGTGCCGCTGGGGCTGGTGGCGGCGGAGCTGATCGCCAACGCGCTGGAGCACGGGGTGGGCCAGGGCGAGGGCCGGGTGCGCGTGTCCCTGCGCGAGACCCAGGAGGGCTGGGCGCGGCTGCAGGTGGAGGACGACGGGCCTGGCCTGCCGCGCGGCTTCGACATCGAGCGGGCCGAGAGCCTGGGGCTGAGCGTGGCGCGGCAGTTCGCGGGGCAGCTCGGCGGGCGGCTGCGCTTGGCCTCGGCGGGGGGCGTTATCGCCACGCTGGACCTGCCGCTGGCGCCGCCCGTGGCGGCGGCCTCGGGCGCGCGGGCGGCGTGATGGACGGGCAGGCCGGGGGGCGCTAGGAGGCGGCCCGGGGGCGGTTAGCTCAGCCGGGAGAGCGCCTCGCTTACACCGAGGATGTCGGGGGTTCGATCCCCTCACCGCCCACCACCGCACCGGCGATGTGCGGCCCCGTGCCTTGCGCGGGGCCGGCGGGCGCGTCCACCTGTGGGGCGCGAAGCCCCGGAGGCCGCCATGAGCTGGAACCCCTGCCTGGACCCGACCGTCCCCATGGGCGACGCGGTGGACGCGGTCGAGACCGTGATCGTGCCGCGCGCCCGCGACCTGGGCGGCTTCGAGGTGCGCCGCGCCCTGCCCGCGCAAGGCAGGCAGATGGTGGGGCCGTTCATCTTCTTCGACAGCTTCGGGCCGGCCGAGATCCTCACGGGCCGGGGCCTGGACGTGCGCCCCCATCCGCATATCGGGCTCGCCACCGTGACGTATCTGCTGTCGGGGCGCATCCACCACCGCGACAGCCTGGGGACCGACCGCTGGATCGAGCGGGGGGCCGTCAACCTGATGACGGCCGGCGCGGGGATCACGCATTCGGAGCGCATGGACGAGGGCGCGGTGCCGCAGCGGCTCTGGGGCTTGCAGACCTGGCTGGCGCTGCCGCTCGACCGGGAGGACGACCCGGCCGCCTTCGCCCATCACGCGGAGGCCGAGCTTCCGGCGATCGAGGGGGAGGGGGTGGAGGTGCGCCTGATCCTGGGGCGGGCCTGGGGGGCGGCGTCGCCCGTGAGGACCGCGTCGGAGACCCTCTACGCGGACGTGCGGCTGAGCCCGGGGTCGGCGATCCCCTTGCCCGAGGGGGTGGAGGAGCGCGGCGCCTACCTGCTCGACGGGTCGGTGGAGCAGGGGGGCGCGGTCCACGAGGCGGGGCGGATGCTGGTGGTCCGGCCCGGCGACGCGGCGTCCCTGCGGGCGGGGGAGCGGGGGGCGCGGCTGATGGTCCTGGGGGGCAGCGCCCTGGAGGGGCCGCGCCACATCTGGTGGAACTTCGTGGCCTCCTCGCGCGAGCGCATCGAGGCGGCCAAGGAGGCGTGGCGGCGGGGCGACTGGGAGCACGGGCGCTTCCGGCTGCCGCCCGCGGATCATGACGAGTTCATCCCCCTGCCGGACCCCGCGCCGGCGATCGACTCGGGGCCGGCGGGAAAGCCGCAGGCCGAGCCGATGTCATGAGGGTCGGGCCTTGACCTCCCCCGGGGGGGTCCATAGAAGCCCCCCAGCGCGCGGTTGTAGCTCAGTCGGTTAGAGTACCGGCCTGTCACGCCGGGGGTCGCGGGTTCGAGCCCCGTCAACCGCGCCAACCTCCCTCCTTCTCAGGACGACGAGGCCCATGGCGGCGCGTGCTCGACGCGCGGCGGCCGGGTCTTTGCGGGCCCGCGGGTGCGTGCGGGTCCTCCCGGTGGGGCGGCCCAGGCCCCCTCAAAGAGCGAGACACCCGGCCAGGCAGGGCCGGGGCGGAAGGGCTTACCATACGGGACCCAGCTCCTGGACCGAAGGACGCCCCCCCATAGGTGGCCGAGGGCGTCCGGGTCGATGGGGCTGGCCTTCCGCGAACCCCAAGGGTCTTCACTCCGCAGTGGGAGGGAGAATCGCAGGGAGAGGTAAAGGAAGCGTGGCGGCACCGCGCGTTGCGTGCGGCGCGGCGGGCCTGCTAGGCTCGGGGCCGATGCATCCGCCTGAGGGAGCCGCCCGATGAGCCTGGCCGAGGACTTCGGCGTCGCCGCCCCGCGCTTCGAGGGCGCGGATGCGTTCCTCCTCTGGGCCGAGCGCCAGCCGGAGCGGTGGGAGCTGGTGGACGGCGTCGCCCGCATGATGACGGGCGGGTCGCTCAACCACAGCCGGATCGCCGGCAACACCTTCTTCGCGCTGCGGTCCCGCCTCGGCCGGGGCGGCTGCGAGGCCTTCGGGAGCGACGCCGCCGTGGTGCTGGGGCCGGGCTGGGTGGCCTTCCCGGACGTCTCCGTGAGCCGCGAGGCGGAGGAGGGGAGGAGCGTCCTGCGCCCCGTGGTCATCGTCGAGGTGCTGTCGCCGTCCACGGCGTCCTACGACCTGGGAGAGAAGGCCGCCGCCTACCGGCGGCTGCCGTCGCTGCGGCACCTCGTCTTCGTCCGGCAGGACCGCGTCGCGGTCCAGCACCTCCACCGCGCCGGGGCCGGGGAGGAGTTCACGCTGACGGACCTGGACCGGGTGGACGGCCGGATCGCGCTGGCGGCCGTGGGGGTCGAGGTGAGCGTCGCGGACCTCTACGCGGGGGTGTCGCTGGCGGGCTGAGGCCCGCGCCTCACAGGGCGGCGCGCAGCGCGAAGGCGACGGCGCCGAGGGCGGCCACGCTCGCGGCCCAGAGCAGGACGAACCACAGGAGCTGGCGCCCGGTCGGCACCTCAGTGGTAGCCCGCCCCGGGGTCCACCTTGCCCCGGAACACCCAGTAGGCGTAGGCCGTGTAGGCCAGGATGATGGGGATCAGCACCGAGGCGCCGACCAGCATGAAGGTCTGCGAGGAGGTGGGCGCGGCGGCCTCCCAGATGGTGATCTCGCGCGGGATGACGTAGGGCCACATGGCGACGCCGAGCCCGCCGAAGCAGGTGAGGAACAGGAGCAGCGCCAGGAGGAACGGGCGATACTCGTGCCTGTGCACGGTGAGCGAGCGGAACATGGCGACGGCGATGGCGAGCACCAGCGCGGCCACGGCGGCGCCTGCGGCGAGGCCGAAGCCCGACAGCCAGCGGTTGTAGTAGCCTTCCTGGAGGAAGGGGGTCCAGAGGCTGACGAGGCCGATGAAGCCGAGCGTGGCGAGGCCCAGCGGCCAGGCCCGCGCCCTCATGCGGTCCTGGAGGGGGCCTTCGGTCTTCATCACCAGCCAGGTGGCGCCGAGCAGCGCGTAGCCCGTGACCACGCCCAGGCCCACGAGGAGCGAGAAGGGCGTGAGCCAGTCCCACCAGCCGCCGCCGTAGGCGCGGGCGGGCTCGTCCACGCTGATGCCCTGGAGCAGCGCCCCCAGCGCGATGCCCTGGGCGAGGCCGGCCACGGCCGAGCCGCCGGCGAAGGCCACGTCCCAGACGGGGCGCCAACGCTCGGTGCGCCAGCGGAACTCGAAGGCGACGCCCCGGAAGACGAGGGCGAGGAGCATGAGGAGGATGGGGACGTAAAGGGCGGGCAGGATGATGGCGTAGGCCAGGGGGAAGGCCGCGAGGAGGCCGCCGCCGCCCAGGATGAGCCAGGTCTCGTTGCCGTCCCAGACGGGGGCCACGGAGGTCATCATGACGTCGCGGTCGTGCCGGTCGGCCTCGAGCGGGAAGAGGATGCCGAGGCCCAGGTCGAAGCCGTCGAGCACCACGTAGACGAAGACGGCGAAGGCGATGAGGAAGGCCCAGACGGTGGTCAGGGGGACGGAGACGCCCTCGGCGACGACGATGGGGTCCATGCGATCAGCCCTCCGCCGGCCGGGGGGCGCCCTTGCGGGCGGCCTCCTCGGGGGCGGGGGTGATGCCCGCCGTGCGGATGGGTCCGGCGACCACGTCCTGGAGGCGCGGCTCGCCGATCAGGGGGGGCCGCGAGAGGAGCCGCAGGATGTACCAGGTGCCGGCGCCGAAGGTGGCGAAGTAGACGACGACGAAGGCCAGGAGCGAGGCCGCCACGGCGGGGGCGGCCAGCGGCGAGGCGCTGTCGGCGGTCCTGAGGAGGCCGTAGACGGTGAAGGGCTGGCGGCCGACCTCGGTGGTGATCCAGCCGGCGAGCACGGCGACGAGGCCGGAGGGGGTCATGGCGACGGCCGCGCGGTGCAGCCAGGGGGAGTCGAAGAGCGTGCCGCGCCAGCGCGCCCAGAGGCTCCAGAGGCCCACGGCGACCATGAGGAGGCCGAGGCCGACCATGACGCGGAAGGACCAGAAGACGACCGCCACGGGCGGCTGGTCGGCGTCGGGGATCGTGTCGAGGCCGGGCAGGGGCGCCGACAGGCTGCGCTCGAGGATGAGCGAGGACAGGCCGGGGATGCCCACCGCGTAGTCGAGCCGCTGCGTCCTGTCGTTGGGGATGCCGAAGACGTAGAAGGGCGCCCAGCCGTCGGGGTAGCTGTCGTAGTGGCCCTCCATGGCCATGACCTTCTGGGGCTGGTATTCCATGGTGTTGAGGCCCTGGAGGTCGCCCAGGTAGACCTGCGCGGGCGCCACGACCGCGGCCATCCACATGGCCATGGAGAACATGGTGCGGGTGGCGGGGGTGGGCAGCTCGCCGCGCCTGCGCGCGCGCAGCAGGTGCCAGGCGCCGACGCCGCCGACGATGAAGGCGGTGGTGAGGTAGGCGGCCGTCACGGTGTGGGCGAGGCGGTAGGGGAAGGAGGGGTTGAAGACGATGGCCCACCAGTCGGCGGGCAGGAACTGGCCCGTCGCGGGGTCCACCGTGAAGCCGGCCGGGGTCTGCATCCACGAGTTGACCGACAGGATCCAGAAGGCCGAGAAGAAGGTGCCGAAGGCCACGGCGGCGCAGGCGACCATGTGCAGCAGCGGCCCCACGCGGTCGCGCCCGAAGAGCATGATGCCCAAGAAACCGGCTTCCAGGAAGAAGGCCGAGAGCACCTCGTAGGCCATGGGGGCGCCGATGACGGGGCCGGCGCGGTCGGAGAACACGGACCAGTTGGTGCCGAACTGGTAGGACATCACGAGGCCGGACACGACGCCCATGGCGAAGGCCAGCGCGAAGACCTTCACCCAGTAGCGGAACAGCTCCAGGTACTTCTGGTCCCGCGTCCAGAGCCAGAGGGCGTTGAGCACGGCGAGGTAGGACGCCAGCCCGATGGTGAAGGCGGGGAAGAGGAAGTGGAAGGACACGGTGAAGCCGAACTGGATGCGGGCGAGCAGCACGGCGTCGAGGGTGGCGGGCATGGGGCGCTCTCCGGGTCCGGCAGGTCGGCCCCCGCCATTGAACGCCCCGGTCCGATGGGAGGCAAGCGCGGGCTTGTCGCAGGCTCAGGCCAGCGCGCGCAGGATGCGGACCCAGGAGCGGATGCCCTTGTGGAAGGAGCGCACGTCGTACTTCTCGTTGGGCGAGTGGATGAGGTCGTCGTCGAGCGCGAAGCCGACGAGCATGGCGTCCATGCCGAGGATGGACTTGAAGAGCCCGGCGATGGGGATGGAGCCGCCCGAGCCCGTGAAGGCGGCCGGGCGGGGCCATTCGGCCGACAGCGCCAGGCGGGCCGCCTCGAAGGCGGGGGAGGACGTGTCCATGACCGAGGCGGGGGCGCCGCCGTGGGGGTGGAACTCCACCGCGCAGTCGGGGGGGAGCAGGTCGCGGACCCTCTGGCGGAAGGCGGCGGCGACCCTCTCGGGGTCCTGGGCGCCCACGAGGCGGAAGGAGACCTTGGCATGGGCCTTGGACGGCAGCACGGTCTTGAAGCCGTCCCCCGCGTAGCCGCCCGCGATGCCGTTGAACTCGCAGGTGGGGCGCGCCCAGGTGGCTTCGAGCACCGAGCGGCCGCGCTCCCCGGCGGGGACCGACAGGCCCACGTCGCCGAGGAAGCGGGATTCGTCGAAGCCCAGCGCGCCCCATTGCGCCTTCTGGGCGTGCGAGGGCTCGGGGACGCCGTCGTAGAAGCCAGGCAGCGTGACGCGGCCGTCCTCGTCGTGGAGCGAGGCGAGGATGCGGGCGAGGACGCGGATGGGGTTCCGCGCGGCGCCCCCGTAGGTGCCCGAGTGGAGGTCCATCCGGGGGCCGGTGACGGTGAGCGCCTCGCCCACCAGCCCGCGCAGCTGCGTGGTGATGGCGGGCGTGTCGCGGTCGAAGAGGCCGGTGTCGCAGATCAGGGCGAGGTCGGCCCGGAGGAGGTCGCGGTGGGCCTCCATGAAGGGCACGAGGGAGGGCGAGCCCGACTCCTCCTCGCCCTCGAAGAACATCGTGACGCGGGCGGGCAGCGCGCCGTGCACGGCCCGCCAGGCGCGGGCCGCCTCCACGAAGGTCATGAGCTGGCCCTTGTCGTCCGAGGCGCCCCGGCCGCGGATCACCTGGCCCTGGGGGGCATCCTCGATGCGGGGGTCGAAGGGGGGGCGGCGCCAGAGCGCGAGCGGGTCCACGGGCTGCACGTCGTAGTGGCCGTAGAAGAGGAGGGGGCGGCCCTCCCCTGCGGTGCCCACCACAATGGGGCGGCCCGGCGTGGCGTGCTTGGCGGCCTCGAAGCCCATGTCGCGCAGGTCCTGGACCAGCCAGTCGGCCGCCGCCTCGCAGTCGGCCGCGTGCGCGGGGTCGGTGGAGATGGACGGGATGCGCAGCAGCGCCATGAGCCGCTGCAGGGCCTGGGGGAGCGTGTCGTCCACGCGGGCGAGCACGGGGTCGAGCACGGGGTCGGGGACGGGGTCGGGCCGGCTGTCGGGCATGGGGGCCTCCGCTGCGCCGGGGGAGGGTAGGGCAGGGATCGGGGGCCCGCAACCCTACGAAAACAGTCAGGTTTCGGCGGCGAGAGGTCGCGGCCCCGTGGGTTTCGTCCGACCTGGAATTGATCTAGGACGAGGGGCGCGGCGACGCGGGGGGCGATCCCTGGGGCGCCCCGCTGCTGGAAGGACGGCCCTTGGACTTCGACGCCCATTTCGACGCGGCCCTCCGCCGGCTCCACGAGGAGGGGCGCTACCGCACCTTCATCGACGTGGCGCGCCGGCAGGGGCAGTTCCCCCACGCCACCTGGCACGCCCCCGACGGGACGGAGCGGCCCATCACCGTGTGGTGCGGCAACGACTACCTGGGCATGGGGCAGCACCCGGCCGTGCTGGGGGCGATGCACGAGGCGCTGGACGCGGTGGGCGCGGGGTCGGGGGGCACGCGCAACATCTCGGGCACCACGATCTACCACAAGCGGCTGGAGCGCGAGCTGGCCGACCTCCACGGCAAGGAGGCGGCGCTGGTCTTCACGTCCGCCTACATCGCCAACGACGCCACGCTGAGCACGCTGCAGCGGCTGATCCCGGGGCTCGTCACCTACTCGGACGCGCTCAACCACGCCAGCATGATCGAGGGCATCCGGCGCGGCGGCGGGGCCAAGAGGGTCTGGCGGCACAACGACGTGGGCCACCTGCGCGAGCTCCTGGCGGCCGACGACCCGGGCGCGCCCAAGCTGATCGCCTTCGAGTCGGTCTACTCCATGGACGGCGACTTCGGCCCGGTCGCCGAGGTGGTCGCGCTGGCCGAGGAGTTCGGCGCGATGACCTACCTCGACGAGGTGCACGCGGTGGGGATGTACGGGCCGAGGGGCGGGGGGGTCGCGGAGAAGCTGGGGCTCGCCCACCGGATCGACCTGATCAACGGGACGCTGGGCAAGGCCTTCGGGGTCATGGGCGGCTACGTGGCGGGCCGGGCGCGGGTGGTGGACGCGATCCGCTCCTACGCGCCGGGCTTCATCTTCACCACGTCATTGCCGCCCGCCGTGGCGGCGGGGGCGGCGGCCTCCGTGGCGCACCTCAAGGGGGACGGGGCGCGGCGGGACGCGCACCAGGCCCAGGCGCGCGTGCTCAAGACGCGGCTCAAGGGGCTGGGGCTGCCGATCCTCGACCACGGCTCGCACATCGTGCCGCTGATCGTGGGCGACCCGGTGCACACGCAGCGCATCTCGGACGCGCTGCTGAGCGACTGGGGCATCTACGCGCAGCCCATCAACTTCCCCACGGTGCCGCGCGGCACGGAGCGGCTGCGCTTCACGCCCTCGCCCGTGCACGGCCCGCGCGAGATGGACGCCTTGGTGCGGGCGCTGGACGCGCTGTGGTCGCATTGTGCGCTGAATCGCGCCGAGTCGGCCGCCTGAGGGCGCAAAAGGGCGATGCAGGGGCGACACGGGCGTGTTACCACCGCCACAACGGGACGCCGTGACGCGAATCACGGGACGAACCCGAGGGGCGGGACGGGACGTGGGGCGAGGCTATGATCGGGCGGGGATTCCTTCGCAGCAAGCCGGCTGAGGAGCCCAGCGGCTTCGAGAGCTTCGAGCTGAGGCTCGGCGACCTCATGCGCGGGGAGCGCGCGACGCTGGGCAAGACCCTGGCCGACGTGCAGCGCGAGCTCAAGATCAAGGGCGCCTACATCGCCGCCATCGAGAACGCGGACCCCAGCGCCTTCGACACGCCGGGCTTCATCGCCGGCTACGTGCGGTCCTACGCGCGCTACCTCAACATGGACCCCGACTGGGCCTTCGAGACCTTCTGCCAGGAATCGGGCTTCGCCACCCCGCAGGGCATGTCGGCGGAGGCCTCCTCGCCCCGGGCCGCCAGGGCCGCGCCCGCCCAGGGCATCGGCAAGGACATCTTCGCGGGGGCCAACGCGCGCTTCCTGCCGGCGGCAGGGGGCGTGGTTGGCTCGCTCGACCTGCGCGCGCTGGGCTCGGTGCTGGTGCTCGCGGCCGTCCTGGGCGGGATCGGCTGGGGCGGCTGGACGGTGCTGCGCGAGGTCCAGAAGGTGACCTTCGCCCCCGTCGAGCAGGCGCCCAGCGTGGTCGCGGACCTGGACCCGCTGGCGGGCAACGCCAACCTGGGCCAGCCCGACGAGGTGGCGGGGCTCCAGACGCCCTCGGCCGAGGCGCTCGACCGGCTCTACCGCCCCGAGGCGCTGGACGTGCCGGTGCTGGTGCCGCGCGACGGCCCCATCGCCGCGCTCGACCCGCGCAGGGCGGGGGGGGCGGACGTGGTGGCCACCATGGCGGCGGCGCGGCCGGGGCTCGCGGACATCGGGCCCGCCGGGGCGCCCGCCGGGGCGTCTGCGGGGGCGCCGGCCGCCGGGGCCGCGCCCGTTGACGGGGTGGAGCAGGCGCTGGCGGAGGCGCTCGGCGTGACCGGGGCCGCAGGGGGCCTCCCGGGGGCCCCCCCCGGCGCGGGGCTGCCGCAGGTGACGGCCGGGGCGGCGCCGGCCGTGCAGCTGGTGGCGGCGCGGCCCGCCTGGGTGCGCGTCCAGGCGGCGGACGGCTCCACGCTCTTCGAGGGCATCCTGGAGCCCGGCGACACCTTCGACGTGCCCCAGACGGTGGAGCCCGCGACCCTGCGGGTGGGGGAGTCGGGCGCGCTCTACATGGCGCTGGGCGGGGTGCCCTACGGGCCGGTGGGGCCGAGCGGGCAGGTGACGAGCAACGTGGCGCTCTCGGCCGAGTCCATCGCCCAGGCCTACCAGGTGGCGGACCTGGCGGCGGACACGGACCTCGCGGCCATCGTGCGGGTGGCGCAGGCGGACCTGGCGCCGCCGGCCTCGCCGCTCGACGGGGCGCCGGCCCCGGCGGAGGCGCCCCTCGAGTGAGGTTGCGGGCGGGCGCCCGGGCCTCTACCTGACGGGGCGAGCAAGAGAGGGCCGTCCCATGAGCCTCAACCCCATCCGGCCCTGGCGCAACGTGGAGCGGCGCAGGTCCCGCCAGATCATGGTGGGGCGCGTGCCGGTGGGGGGCGACGCGCCGATCACCGTCCAGACCATGACCAACACCCTGACCACGGACGTGCGGGCGACCGTCGCGCAGGTGCTGGCGGCGGCCGAGGCGGGCGCGGACATCGTGCGCGTGAGCGTGCCCGACGAGGGCTCCTCGCGCGCCCTGCGCGAGATCGTGCGCGAGAGCCCGGTGCCCATCGTGGCCGACATCCACTTCCACTACCGCCGCGCCGTGGAGAGCGCCGAGGCGGGCGCCGCCTGCCTGCGCATCAACCCCGGCAACATCGGCTCGCGCGAGCGCGTGCAGGAGGTGGTGCGGGCGGCGCGGGCCAACGGCTGCTCCGTCCGCATCGGGGTCAACGCCGGCAGCCTGGAGCGGCACCTGCTGGAGCGCTACGGCGAGCCCTGCCCCGACGCCATGGTGCAGTCGGCGCTGGACCACATCAAGGTGCTCCAGGACGAGGACTTCCACGAGTTCAAGGTGTCGGCCAAGGCGTCGGACGTGTTCCTGGCGGCGGCCGCCTACCAGGGGATCGCCGAGGTCACGGACGCGCCCATCCACCTCGGCATCACCGAGGCGGGCGGGCTCATGACGGGGACGGTCAAGAGCGCGGTGGGCCTGGGCTTCCTGCTCTGGCAGGGGATCGGGGACACGATCCGGGTGTCGCTGTCGGCCGACCCGGTGGAGGAGGTGCGCGTCGGCTACGAGATCCTCAAGAGCCTCGGCCTGCGCACGCGGGGGGTCCAGATCATCTCCTGCCCGAGCTGCGCGCGGCAGGGCTTCGACGTGATCCGCACGGTGGAGGCGCTGGAGAAGCGGCTGAGCCACATCCGCACGCCCATGTCCCTCAGCATCATCGGCTGCGTGGTCAACGGGCCGGGCGAGGCCCTCATGACGGACGTGGGCTTCACGGGGGGCGGCGCAGGGCACGGGATGGTCTACCTCGCGGGCCAGCAGGCGCACCGCTTGGACAACGAGCGCATGATCGAGCACATCGTCGAGCAGGTGGAGCGCAAGGCCGCCGAGATCGAGGCGGCGGGGGCCGCCGGGGAGCGGGCGGGGGCGTCGCCCGTGGCGGCGGAGTGAGGCGGGCCCTCCTCCTGGGCGCGGCGACCGTGGCGCTGAGCCTGGGCGTGGCCTGGGCGGCCTCGGGCGGGGGCCTGACGGAAGGCCTGGGGGCGGAGCCCACGAGCGACGCGGACCAGGAGAGCTTCGCGGCCATCTCGCGGGCCTTCACGCAGAGGCTCAACGAGCGCTTCCCGCCGGGCAGCGACGCGGCGGCGCTGTGGGCGGCGCTGGAGGCGGAGGGGTTCAAGGACGAGAGCGGCCCCGACCGGCGCGAGCGGGTCGCGCGGCTGGAAGGGCAGGGCTTCCTGTGCGACCTTGTGTGGATCGTGACCTGGGACGAGCGGATGGGCGTGATCGAGCGCATCGAGGGCCTGCACGACGGCATCTGCCTGTAGGGAGGAGTCCATGGGGCCGAGCATCCGGGCCTTCTTCGACGAGCCGACCAACACGATCAGCTACCTCGTCTGGGACCCCGCGACCCGGCGGGGGGCGGTCGTGGACCCCGTGCTCGACTACGACATGGCCTCGGGGGAGGCCGACACGGCCTCGGTCGAGGCGATCCTGGCGGCGGCGGCGGCGGAGGGCGTGGCGGTCGAGTGGGTGCTGGAGACGCACGCCCACGCGGACCACCTGTCGGGGGCGCCGCTGATCCGCGAGCGGACGGGCGCGCGCGTGGGCATCGGCGAGCGCATCCGCGACGTCCAGCGCATCTTCCGCCCCATCTTCGGGGCGGAGGACGTGAAGGCGGAGGGCGGCGACTTCGACCGCCTGTTCCGCGACGGCGAGCGCTTTCCCATCGGGGGGATCGAGGCGGAGGTCCTGCACGTGCCCGGCCACACGCCGGCCTGCGTGGCCTACAGAGTGGGCGACGCGGTCTTCGTGGGGGATTCGCTCTTCATGCCGGACTACGGGACGGCGCGCGCCGACTTCCCCGGCGGGGACGCGCGGACGCTGTGGCGCTCCATCCAGCGGCTGCTGGCGCTGCCGGGCGAGACGCGGCTCTTCATGTGCCACGACTACAAGGCGCCGGGGCGCGACCACTTCGCCTGGGAGACCACGGTGGCCGAGCAGCGGGCCGCCAACAGGCACGTCCACGAGGGCGTCACGGAGGACGAGTTCGTGGCCCTGCGCGAGGCGCGCGACGCCACCCTGTCCACGCCGCGGCTCCTCTTGCCCTCCATCCAGGTCAACATCCGCGCCGGGCGCTTCCCGCCGGCGGAGGCCAACGGGGTGCGCTACCTGCGCATCCCCGTGACGGTCAAGGGCCGCTAGCCGCCCCCGGAGGCCCCGTCGCGCTCCTGGGCGACCATGGCCTCCATCGCGTCGAGAGGCACGTAGCCCCGCACCATGCGGTCGCCGAGCACGAAGGTCGGCGTGCCGGTGATCCCGAGCGCCTGGGCCAGCGCGCGGTTGGCGTCTATCTCCTCGGTGATCTCCGGGGCGTCCATGCGGGCGAGGATCGGCGCGGGGTCGAGCGCGAGCCCTTCGGCCAGCCTCGAGAGCGTGTCGGGCGTGACGTCCGCCCGCATCATCATGAGCGCGTCGTGGACGTCCTTGTAGGCGTCGGGCCCGTGCAGGAGGCGCACGGCGATGGCGAAGCGGGCGGCCAGGTCGCTCTGCGGCCCGAGGATCGGGAACTCCTTGAGGATGAAGCGGACGTTGCCGTCCCCGCTCACCAGCGCCTCGACCTCGGGGGCGGCCTGGCGGCAGTAGCCGCAGCGGTAGTCCATGAACTCCACGAGGGTGACGTCGCCCTCGGGGTTGCCGCCGACCCAGCTGCGCCCGTCGTCCAGGATGGCGTCGCGGTTGGCCGCCACGAGCGCCATGTCGCGGCCGGCCTCGGCCTGGGCCTGGCGCTCCTCGAGCACGGCGATCGCCTCCATGAGCACCTCGGGGTTCTCCAGGAGGTAGGCCCGCACCTCGGCGCGGAAGGCGGCGCGCTCCTCGTCGGTCATGGCGGCGTGGTCGAGCGCGGCGGCCGGGCCGGCGAGGAGCGTGGCGGCGAGGAGCAGGGCGCGCATGGGGGCCTTCCGTGAGGGGTCGCGGAATAGGCGCACAAGGAGGCCCCCTTGGGAAGTGCCCTCACGGGAGGTTGAGGGGCGGGGCGCGAGGCGGCAGGGTAGGGGGCCGCGAGGGGGGGACGCGATGGTGTGGCGGGTCGTGGCGCTGCTGGTCGTCCTGGCCGGGGGCGCGCTCGGGCAGGGGTTCTCGGCGCTCGCGCGGCTCGACGCGGGGGCGAGCCGGGTGGAGGACGAGGGCTCCGCGCTGGTGGTGGAGCTGGCGCTGGACCGGGCGGTGCCGTGGCGCCTGCGGACCTGGGACGGCCCGCCGCGCCTGGTGGTGGAGCTGGACCGGGCGGAGTGGGGCGACCTCGGGGGGGTGCTGCGGCCGGGGCTCGCCACCGGGCTCCTGGCGGAGGAGGGGGCGTCGCGGCTGGTCGTGGCCCTGGCCGCGCCGCTGGCGGTGGAGGAGGCGGGGCTCCGGGTGGACGAGGCCTCGGGGGGCGCGGTGCTCTCGGTGCGGCTGGCGCCCACGGACGCGGCCACCTTCGCGGCCCTGGCCGAGAGCCCCGGGCGGGCGGGGGCGCCGGGGGCGGTGGCGGCGCCGCCCGAGCCGGCGGGGCGGCTGGTGGTGGCGGTGGACCCCGGGCACGGGGGGGCGGACCCGGGCGCGGAGCGCGAGGGGCTGCGCGAGGCGCCCCTCATGCTGTCCCTGGGGCTGGAGCTGTCGGAGTCGCTGGCGCGCGCGGGGCTCGTGCCGGTGATGACGCGGACCGAGGACGTCTTCGTGCCTCTCGGCGAGCGCATGACGGTGGCGCGGGCGGCGGGGGCGGACGTGCTGGTGTCGCTGCACGCGGACGCGCTGGAGGAGGACCAGGCGCGGGGGGCGTCGGTCTACGTCCTGGCCGACGCGCTGTCGGGCGGGGCCAGCGAGCGCGTGGTGGCGCGGCACGACCCCTCGGACCTGGTGGCGGGGCTGGACCTGACGGGGGCGGACGACGCGGTGGCGACAGCGCTCATGGACCTCGCGCGGGCCGACACGGCGCCGGCCTCGCGCCGGCTCGCCGAGGGGATCGCGGAGGGGCTGCGGGCGGCCGGGGCGGGCGTCAACCGCCTGGCGGTGCGCGAGGCGCCGCTGGCGGTGCTGGGGGCGGCGGACTTCCCCTCCGTGCTGCTGGAGACGGGGTTCCTGTCCGACGAGGGCGACCGCGCGCGGCTGTCGAGCCCCGAGGGGCGCGGGGCGATCGTGGCGGGGGTGGTGGCGGCGCTCCTGGCCTGGGAGGCGGACGAGGCGGCCCGCGCCGGTCTCAGGCGCCGCTAGCGGCGCCGGGCGGGCCTCGGGCGCCGCTAGGGCCTGTTGTCCAGCTTGCCGCGGTCCGCGTTGGGGCTGTGTGGGCTTTGGCGCGGGAGGCGTGAGCCACACATCCGCTGGTCGCGGAAGGGTCAGTGGGCGCGGCTCTTCGAGGCCTTGCGCGAGCAGGGCCGGCCCGACCTAGGTGAGGTGTTCCTGGACGGCACGAGCATCCGCGCCCACCAGAAGGCCGCCGGCGCCAAGGGGGGGCTCGGCTGAACGCCTTGGGGCGCTCGCGAGGCGGCTCTGGCACCAAGGCCGGCGCCATCCGCGACGCGGCCGGGCGCGCCCTCGCCTTGGCGCGTCCGCCCGGGCAAGGGCATGGACCGAGGACCGCGCAGGCGCTTCTCGACGCCGCCCTCGGGCTGGCGCCAGTCGGCCGGGTCGTCTGCGATCGAGGTTGCTCCTCGAAGGCATGGCGCCAGCGCATCCGATCCGCCGGAGCCTACCCCGTGGTGCCCGCCAACCCCACCCACCCCGCCGCGCCCTACGACCGCTCGGCCTACGCCCGCCGCCACCGGACCGAGAGCCTCTGGGCCAGGCCCAGGGAGCGCCGCTCCGTCGCCGCCCGCTACGACAAAACCGCCGCCAGCCTGCTCGGAACCCTCCACCTCGCCGCCGGCTTGGATGGCCCGGCCAGCGAGGCCTAGCCGCGCTCCCAGGCGGCCAGGTAGGCCAGCGACATCAGGGGCCGCAGGGGCCCGTCCTCGGCCGCCACGTAGGCGGGGTCCTGCGGCAGGCAGCCCCGCCCGCACAGGAGCCGCACCGTGAGCGTGTCGCTGTCCGCATGCCACAGCCGCCCGCCCGGCGTGGCGATGTAGCCGTCTATGCCGTCGGCCGCGTCAGTCAGCAGGTCCTGCGTGGTGGGCCACTCGCTCGCGTAGTAGGGCGAGTAGGTGCCGTGCGTGTGGAAGGAGGCCAGGAGCGTCATGCCGCGCGGCACCGGCGGCAGCGGGCAGGAGGCCTCCGAGCCCGCCGACACGGGCGTGGCCACCAGCTCGCCCCTGCGGTCGAGCCCGATGTAGCCGCACAGCTCGCGGTTCGCGCGGATGGAGCGGGGGTTGAGGTCGCGCAGGATCGCCGTGACGAAGGCCAGCTCGGCCCCCCTGGGGTCGGACTCCGCGACGGGCAGCCCGCGCGAGGACGCGAGGCGCGGGCGGGCGGCGAGCGTGGGGGCCGCCTCGGCGGCGGGGGGGACGCCCAGGGCGACGGTCCCCCGGGGGGACGGCGCCTCGGGCGCGGCGCAAGCTGCGATCGCCGCCGGCAGCAGCAGGAAGAGGCGCCAGGTCACGGCGTGGCCCGGCGCCCCCGGGCCGTCAGGCCAGGTGCAGGTTGACCGCCGACTCGCGGCCGTCGCGGCCCGATTCGATGTCGAAGGTGACCTTCTGGTTGTCCTTGAGCCCGGTCAGGCCCGAACGCTCCACGGCGGAGATGTGGACGAAGACGTCCTTCTTGCCGCCGTCGGGGGCGATGAAGCCGTAGCCCTTGGTCGTGTTGAACCACTTCACGGTGCCGGTGGCCATCGTGGGGTATCCTCTATCGCGTCTCCGCTCGCGGGATGCAGCGGACCGGCTCGTCAGCGCTCAACGAAGGACTGGGCCGAAGGCTGGCAGCGGTCGATAGAGGTAACGTCGCGCCCGAACATATGGCGCAAGCGGCGCCGCTTCGCAAGGGGCCGGAGGGGCGGGACGGTCAGGCGGCGGGGGCGAGCGGGCGGCCCTCCGCCGTCCCCCCACGGCGCGGGCGCAGGAGGGACCAGCCCAGGGCGAGGAGCGCGGAGGCGGGGCCGGAGCCGCCCCACAGCAGGAGCGTCATGCCCGGGGACAGGCCGAGCAGGAGCCACCCCACCAGAGCGGCCCAGAAGCCCAGGAAGCCCCCCGCGAGAACGAAGACCATGCGCCCTCTCCTCCGTCTGCGGCTTCCATGGAGACAGGCCGATTGTGGCGCCGCGAAGGCCGGGGGACGGCGCCCGCGCGTCATCGGCGCGCCGCCCCCCACAGCCGGGGGATCGCCGCCCAGCGCTCGGGGAAGGCCGCGCGCACGTTGGGGGATGGGCCGAGCGGACCAGGCGCAGGTGGCCGAGGAGGGAGGCCGCCGCCCCCGCGTGGCGCCCCGCCAGGATGGCCGCGCCGAGGCCCGGCAGGATCGGCAGGAGCCCCGCGAGGTGCCCCAGGCCCTCGCGCACCTCGCGCGCCGTCACGCGGGGCGTGCCGTTCCAGGCCGGCACGAGGTTCCACAGCACCGTCTCCCCGCGCGGCAGGCCCGCCTCGGCCAGGAAGGCCGCGAGGGCGCGGGCGGTGGGCGTGGGGTTGTCGCGCGACACGACGGCGGAGGTGCGCCCCGGCTTCTCCAGGAGCACCAGGACGCGGGACGCCGCGCCCCCGTCGCGCGGGTCGAAGCCGGGGACGCGGCCGGGCGCGAGCCTCCCCCGCAGGTCGAGGAGCCAGGCGTCGAGGGGGCTCAGGCCCGGGCCCGGCCGCCCCCGCCGCCCTCGGCGGCGGCGTTGATCGCGGCCTCGGCCAGCCCCGACAGCAGCTCGTCCGCGCGCTCCTCCTCGGCCAGCGTCTCGCGCAGCAGCGCGGCGAGGTCGGCCTGGCCCAGCTGCTCGGCCCAGGCGGCGCAGGTGCCGTAGCGGGCGATCTCGTAGTGCTCGATGGCCTGCGCGGCGGCCAGCAGCCCCGCGTCGGCGGCCGGGCTCCCCGCGTAGCTCTCCAGCACCTCGTCGCCCTCCTCGGCGAGCCCGTCCATGGCGGCGCAGGTCTTGCCGCGCGCCCGCTTGCCCAGCATATCGAAGGCCTGGTTGAGCCGCTCGACCTGCCCTTGGGTCTCCTCGCGGTGGGTCTCGAAGGCCTGGCGCAGCTCGGGCGAGGCGGCGGCGCGGGCCTGCTTGCGCAGCACCTGGAGCGCCTTGCGCTCGGCGTAGAGCAGGTCGCGCAGGCCGTCGTGCAGGAGGTCGTCCAGGGTCTGTCCGGGCATCGGGTGGGGCTCCGCTAGAGGGGTCAGGGAGGCAACGGGGGGGAACGGGGGCGGTTCCCGCCGACGCGGCGCCGCGCGCCTTGCGCGGCCTCGCGGCCACGCTAGGTCCGAAGGACTGCCCCCGCGCCCCGGCGCCGGGCGGCCCCCTGGCCCGAGGACCCCCCATGACCCCCCGCGACGCCCTCCACGGCCTGATCCCCCCGGCGCCCGAGCGCAAGGCCGCCGAGTCCCGGGCCTTCGTGCGCGACGCGCCCACCACCGCCCACCAGGCCCGCGCCGACGAGACCACGCGCGTGGCGCGGGCCTCCCTGGAGGCGGAGGCGGCGAGCCGGCAGGCCAAGGCGGCGCGGCTGCGCGCGGCGCGGCTCGAGCGCGAGGCGACGACGCCGGCGCCCCCCAAGGGGGCGCGCAAGGCGCCCCCGCGCAAGGGGACGCCGTGAGGGCGCGGGGCGCGGCGGCGGGCCTGCTGCTCCTGGCCCTGGCGGGGCCGGCCGGGGCCGAGGAGGCGACGGAGGGCCTCGGCCTGTCCATCGTCCAGGGTGGCGCGGCGGTGCCGCTCTCGCGGGACGTGGGCCCGGGCGACGGGAGCGTGTCCTACGGCGCGGCGCTCCGCCCGGAGCCCTTCGAGCTGCGCCTGCCGCCCGACCCCTGCCCGCCCGAGGAGGCGGGGACGGCGATCCGCGTGGTGGCGGGGGACGTGGCGGAGGCCTTGCGCGGGGCGCTGGCGGCCTCGGGCCTCTCCGGCGAGGCGCTGCGCGAACTGGCCTTTCCGCCGGGGGGCGGCATGGCGGCGGAGGCGGGGCCGCTGACGGCGCTCCTGTCCGGCGACGAGGGGGCGGCGGTGTTCGCGCGGCCCTTCAACTACGTGTTCGGGGACCGCTACGCCGCCCAGGGGCCGGCGGGGGACGCCGTCGAGGTGCGGGAGGTGATGGTGAAGGGGAGGGACCTCCTGTCGGAGGGGCGGGACTTCACGCTGATCGTGGGGCGGGGCGGCTGTGCGGTCGGGCCTGGGGCGACGCCGGTGGAGGTGGTGCGGGTGGGGTTCGGGGGGTAGGGCGGTTAAGCGGGAGTGCGAGGATGATGTGGCGTAGAAAGGTGAGCCTGTGGGCCGCTTGTGCGATCAAGACCGGACCATCGGCGCTTCGAGCCAGGAAGCCAATCGGACACCCGTAGCCCCGTAGGGTGCGCATCCTGCGCACCATCCTCCGCCCTCACGCGCACCGCCCGTGGTGATCGGGTCGGTGCGCAGGATGCGCACCCTACGGGCAACCGTTCCTTAACCCATCTCCTGTGAGGTGGGGCCATACCCCGCTACCTCCGCCCCCGCGTGCCCGGCGCCACCGTGTTCTTCACGGTGGCGCTGGCCGAGCGGGGGTCGCGCCTCCTGGTGACGGAGGTGGACCGGTTGCGGGAGGCCGTGCGGGCGACGGTGGCGGAGCGGCCATTCCGCATCGAGGCCTGGGTGGTCCTGCCGGATCACTTGCATGCGGTCTGGACCATGCCGGCGGGGGATGCCGCCTATGGGGAGCGGTGGGGCACGATCAAGGCGCGGTTCTCGCGCGGGCTCCCCGCCGGGATCCGGCGGGCGAGCCACGCGAGGCGCCGCGAGAAGGGGCTCTGGCAGCGGCGGTTCTGGGAGCGGCACCTCCGGGACGAGGAGGGGCTGGCGGCGGCCGTGCGGTATTGCTGGGAGAACCCGGTGCGGCACGGCCTCGTGGAGCGGCCCGAGGACTGGCCGTGGTCGTCGTGGCACAGGGACGGGCGATAGGGTGCGCATCTTGCGCACCGTCGCGAGCGGCATGGGGGGTGCGCGTGGGGTCGGGGGATGGTGCGCAGGATGCGCACCCTACGGGGTGCTCTCCAGAAAGTAGGTTAGGTTAACGTCCCTTGGAATGGAATAGCGGCCAGACGATCTCCAGCACACCCTCAAATAGAGTCCAGAGAACCAAGCCCATCGCCACTCCGAGCGTCCATGGCGACCAGAAGAACGTTGCCAACCAAGCGAAGACGAGAGGCAAGAAAGGGAAGCGCATCGCTCCCGATGCGAGGTTCATGAATAGGTTGACAGCGCAGACCACCACTCCAACCCAGAACATCACATCGACACCGACGTAGAAGCCCAGGAGTGCGATGATTGGGCCGAACAACGTGAATGCCGTAAAGGGGTTCACCTCACGAACCTCTTGAACCTGACCCGCTTCGGCTCCAGCGCCGCCTCCCCGAGCCTCCTCCTCTTGTCCTCCTCGTAGTCCTCGAAGTTCCCCTGGAACCACTCCACCCTGGCCTCCCCCTCGAAGGCCAGGATGTGAGTGCAGATGCGGTCGAGGAAGAAGCGGTCGTGCGAGATCACCACCGCGCAGCCCGCGAAGTCCACCAAGGCGTCCTCCAGCGCCCGCAGCGTCTCCACGTCGAGGTCGTTGGTCGGCTCGTCGAGCAGGAGCACGTTGCCCCCCGACTTCAAGAGCTTCGCCATGTGCACGCGGTTGCGCTCGCCCCCCGAGAGCAGCCCCACCTTCTTCTGCTGGTCCGAGCCCTTGAAGTTGAACGCCCCGCAATAGGCGCGGCTGTTCATGGTCGCGTCGCCCAGCTCGATGATCTCGGCGCCCCCCGAGATCTCCTCCCACACCGTCGCGTCCGCGTCGAGCGCGTCGCGGCTCTGGTCCACGTAGGCCAGCTTGACCGTGTCGCCGAGCGTGATCGCCCCCGCGTCCGGCCTCTCCTGGCCCGTCAGCATGCGGAAGAGCGTGCTCTTGCCGGCCCCGTTGGGGCCGATGACGCCGACGATGGCGCCGGGGGGGACCGAGAAGGTCAGCCCCTCGACGAGCTGCTTGTCGCCCAGGTGCTTGGACAGCCCCTCCACGTCTATCACGCGCGAGCCCAGGCGCGGGCCGTTGGGGATGACGATCTGCGCCTTGCCGATCCTCTCGCGCTCGCTCTGGCCCGCCAGCTCGTTGTAGGCGGTGATGCGCGCCTTCTGCTTGGCCTGGCGGGCGCGCGCGCCCTGCCTGATCCACTCCAGCTCGCGCGCGAGCGTGCCTTGCCGCGCCTTGTCCTCGCGCGCCTCCTGCTCCAGCCGCTTGGCCTTCTGCTCCAGCCACGACGAGTAGTTGCCCTCGTAGGGGATGCCCCGGCCCCGGTCCAGCTCCAGGATCCAGCCGGTGATGTCGTCCAGGAAGTAGCGGTCGTGCGTGACCACCAGGATCGTGCCCGGATAGGCGATCAGGTGGTTCTGGAGCCAGGCCACCGACTCCGCGTCCAGGTGGTTGGTGGGCTCGTCCAGGAGCAGCATGTCGGGCTTCTCCAGGAGCAGCCGGCACAGCGCCACGCGCCGCCTCTCGCCCCCCGACAGCGTGTCGGGCATGGCGTCGTCGGGCGGGCAGCGCAGGGCCTCCATGGCCACGTCCACCTGGGCGTCGAGGTCCCACAGGCCCTCCGCGTCGATCCGGTCCTGGAGGGCCGCCATCTCGTCGGCGGTCTCGTCGGAGTAGTTGGCCGCCAGCTCGTTGTAGCGGTCGAGCACGTCCTGCTTGGCGCGCACCCCCTCCATGACGTTGGCGCGCACGTTGACCTGCTCGTCGAGCACCGGCTCCTGGGGCAGGTAGCCCACGCGGGCGCCCTCGGCCGCCCAGGCCTCGCCGCCGAAGTCCTTGTCCCAGCCGGCCATGATGCGCAGGAGGGACGACTTGCCCGAGCCGTTGACGCCCACCACGCCGATCTTCACGCCGGGCAGGAAGTTGAGGCGGATGTTCTCGAAGACCTTCTTGCCGCCCGGATAGGTCTTGGACACTCGGTCCATGTGGTAGACGTACTGGTAGCTGGGCATGGGCGGTCCTCGGGCCAGGGACGGGGGGCTGGCGCCCCCTCTAGCCCCGCCGGGGGGCGGAAACAATCGGCGGGCGAGGGGCCGGAACCGCCGCACCGGGGGGGCGTTGGCCCCCGTCCCCCGAGCCGGAGCCCCCCATGGTCTCGTCCCCCGACGTCGCCCTGCCCGGCGCGCAGGCCAACGCCGCCGAAGGCACCCGGGCCGAGACGCCGGCCCAGGCCATCGCCGTGGCCACCGACCTCAGCGCGCTGGAGCTGCGCCGCATCCGCCGCATCCTGCTCCTCATCTTCCTCCTGGCCACGCTCACGGCGACCTACTTCGCGCGCGACGTGCTCTTGCCCATCGTGCTGGCCATCCTGGTCTGGCTCACGCTCTTGCCGCTGGTGCGGGCGGGGCAGCGCCTGGGCGTGCCCCGGGGGGTGACGGCGGTGGGCTCGATCCTGGCCATCGCGGGAGGGCTGTTCCTGGCGGGCTACTTCATGTCCGGCCCCGTGCGCGAGCTGGTGGAGTCCGCCCCCGAGGTGGCCCAGGAGGTGCAGGACAGGCTCGGCGGCCTCATCGAGCGCGTGCGCGACATCTCGCGGCGGGCCGAGGAGGTCACGGGCGGGGCCGTGGCCGACGCGGTGGCCGAGGCCGCGCCGGCCGCCCCCGATGGCGCGGCGACCGCCGTGACGGCCGGCGACGCCGAGGGCGCGCTGGTGGACCTGGACGGCGACGGCGAGCCCACCACGCGCGTCATCGCCGTGGAGGTGGGCGGCGAGGGGGCCACGGGGGGCGTGGTCGGCTACGTGCTGTCCTCGGCCGCCTCGGCCGGGGGGGCGGTGGCGGCGGCGCTGCTGCTCGCGCTGTTCCTGCTCGCGTCGGGCGACTTCTACCACCGCCGCATCGTCGAGGCCGCCCCCCGCCTGCGCGACAAGAAGAAGGCGCTCACCATCATCCGCGACGTGGAGCGCCAGATCTCGCGCTACCTGGCCTCCATCACGCTCATCAACGCGGGGCTGGGCGCGGCCGTGACCGTGGCCCTGTGGCTCCTGGGGATGCCCACGCCGGTCGTCTGGGGGGCGCTGGCGTTCCTGCTCAACTTCATCCCCTTCGTGGGCAACGTCGCCAACGTCATCCTGGTGGCGGCCGTGTCGCTCGTGACCTTCGACACGCTCTGGGGCGCGGCGCTGCCCGCCCTCGCGCTCGTCGTGCTCATGCTGCTCGAATCCAACGTGGTCACGCCCATCGTGGTGGGGCGCCGGCTCGAGCTGAACCTGGTCAGCCAGCTCATCGTGGTGGCCTTCTGGACCTGGCTCTGGGGCCTGGCGGGGGCGATCCTGGCGGTGCCCTTCCTGGTGGTCGTCAAGGCGGTCGCCGACAACGTCGAGAGCCTCCAGACCCTGTCCTCCTTCCTGTCGGCCGAGCCCGAGACCAAGGAGGACGAGGCCCCGCAGAAGGCGACCACCGGCCCCGCGCTCGACACCGCGCCGCTGCGCACGCAGGCCGAGGCGCGGGCCGCGAGCCCCCCCGGCGAGGCCCCGGGCGCGGGCGAGACGCTGGCCGAGGCCGCGCGCGAGAGGCCCGCCCCGGCCGCCTGAGGGGGCGGCGCGCCCCCCGGGCTGGACGGCGCGGACGGGCCGTGGTTGCTGGACCCGAAGGAGGACCGCCATGACCCACGCCCCGCGCGAGGACCGCTACGAGCGCATGACCTACCGCCGCTGCGGCCGCTCCGGCCTGCGGCTGCCGGCCGTGTCGCTGGGCCTCTGGCACAACTTCGGCCACGACGCCCCCCACGACACCAAGCGCGCCATCTGCCGCGCGGCCTTCGACCACGGCATCACGCACTTCGACCTCGCCAACAACTACGGCCCGCCCCCGGGCTCGGCCGAGGAGGCCTTCGGGGACATCCTGCGGACCGACTTCGCGGGCCTGCGCGACGAGCTGGTGGTCTCGTCCAAGGCCGGCTACCTCATGTGGCCCGGCCCCTACGGGGAATGGGGCAGCCGCAAGTCCCTGATCGCGTCGTGCGACCAGAGCCTCCGGCGCATGGGCCTCGACTACGTGGACATCTTCTACAGCCACCGCGTGGACCCCGACACGCCCCTGGAGGAGACCATGGGCGCGCTCGACGCCCTCGTGCGGGCGGGCAAGGCGCTCCACGTGGGCATCAGCAGCTACAACGCCGAGGTCACGCGCAAGGCCCACGCCATCCTGGAGGACCTCGGCACGCCGCTCCTGATCCACCAGCCCTCCTACAACCTGCTGAGCCGCTGGGTGGAGCGCGACGGGCTGCGCGAGACCCTGCGGGAGCTTGGCGTGGGCTCCATCGCCTTCACGCCGCTGGCCCAGGGGCTGCTGACCGGGCGCTACCTCAACGGCGTGCCCGCCGACAGCCGCGCGGCCCAGGGCAAGAGCCTCGACCCCCGGCTCGTCACGCCCGGGCTCGTGGAGCGGCTGCGCGGGCTCGACGCTATCGCGCGGCGGCGCGGGCAGACGCTGGCGCAGATGGCCATCGCCTGGGTCCTGCGCGACGACGGGCGCGGCGGGGGCATCACCAGCGCCCTGATCGGCGCCTCGCGCCCCTCGCAGGTCGAGGAGTGCGCGGGGGCCGTGGCCAACCTCGCCTTCGCGCCCGAGGAGCTGGCCGACATCGACGCGCTGGCCGGCGAGGAGGACGTCAACCTCTGGCAGCGATCGTCCGACACGGTGCTCTGAGTGATCTCCGAGCTGTGCGTCCACGACCCGGACCGGGGGACCACGGAGGTCGTCCTGCGCTTGGAGGGCGCGCGCGTCGAGGCCCCCAACTGGCACCCCGAGGGCGCGCTGGTGGTCAACCAGGGGGGCCGGCTCTTCCGCGTGCCGCTGGACGCGCCGCGCCTCCTGCCCGTGGCGACGGGCTTCGCGGCCCTCAACAACGACCACGGCCCCTCGCCGGACGGCCGCCTCCTCGCCGTGTCGGACAAGGCCGAGGCGGGGGCGTCCTGCATCTTCGTGCTTCCCTGGCCCGACGGCGCGGCGCGGCGCGCGACGCCGCTGGCGCCCTCCTGGTTCCACGCCTGGACCCCGGACGGGGCGGGGCTCCTCTACGCCGCCGCCCGCGACGGCGGCCCCGTGACGGTGGCCTCCTGCGCGCTCGACGGGGGTGGCGAGAGGTTGCTCGCGGAGGGCTTCGACCACGCGGACGGGCCGGACGCGACGCCGGACGGCGCCTGGGTGTGGTTCAACGGCGAGAGGGACGGCGCCGTGGACCTCTGGCGCGTCAGGCCGGACGGGACGGGCCTCGAGCGCATGACCGAGGGCGACACCGTGGACTGGTTCCCCCACCCCTCGCCGGACGGCCGCGACGTCCTGTTCCTCTCCTACCCCCCCGGCACGCGGGGCCACCCCGCCGACCTCCCCGTCCGCCTCCGCCTCGTGCCGGCCGAGGGGGGCCGCGCGCGGGACCTCCTGGCCTTCCGGGGCGGGCAGGGCTCGATCAACGTGCCGTGCTGGGAGCCGGGCGGGCGGCGCCTCGCCTTCGCCCGCCACCCATGATCCCGCCGGCCAGGCGCGGGCAGGCGGTGGGGCTCCTGGGGGGCTCCTTCGACCCGCCCCACGCGGGCCACGTGCTCATCACGGAGGCAGCCTTGGCGCGGCTCGGGCTCGACTGGTGCTGGTGGCTGGTGAGCCCCGGCAACCCGCTCAAGGCGCGCGCCCCAGCGCCGCTCGCGCGGCGGGTCGCGGCCTCGCGCGCGATCCTTCGCCACCCCCGCGTGGTGGTCACGGGCCTGGAGGCCGCCTTGGGCACGCGCCACACGGCGGCGACCCTGCGCCGTCTCCAGGCGCGGGCGCCCCACCTGCGCTTCGTGTGGATCATGGGCGCCGACAACATGGCCTCCTTGCACCGCTGGCGCGACTGGCGGCGCGTCATGGAGACGGTGCCCGTCTGCGTCCTGGCGCGCCCCGGCGCCCGCCTCGCCGCGCGCTTCGCGCCCGCCGCGCGCGCCTACCGCTCCGCGCAGCTCAACGAATCCGAGGCGCGGGCGCTGGCCCGCCGCCGCCCCCCCGCCTGGGTCGTCCTCAACCTGCCGCTCTCCCCCCTCTCCTCCACGGCCCTCCGGGCGGCGATCAGGCAGGCGTGACCGGGGCGCCCCCGGGGGTTCCGGGGGCGGGGCCGGGCCGCTAGGGTCCGCGCCGGCCAGGAGGGGGAACCGCCCATGATGCGACTGACGCGCCGCGCGGCGCTGGGCGCCGGCCTCGCGGCGCTGGCGGGCGGGGCCTGGGGCCAGGCGCGCCCCCTCCCGCGCCCCCTGCCCGCGGCGCCCATCCCCCTGGGCCGCCCCCCCCTCCGCCCCGTGCCCCCGAGCCTCGCGGAGGCCGTGCGGGCGGCGGGGCTCGCGGGCCGCGTGGGCGTGGCGGTCGTGGACCTCGACGGGGGCGACCTCCTGGACTCGCTCGACGCCTCCGTCCCCCACCCCCCCGCCTCCGTGGCCAAGTCCGTCACCGCGCTCTGGGCGCTCGACGCCCTGGGCGAGGACCGCCGCTTCGCCACGCGCGTGCTCCTCGACGGGGCGGTCAGGGACGGCGTGCTCGACGGCGACCTCTACCTGGCGGGGGGCGGCGACCCGACGCTGGTCACGGACGCCCTGGCCACGCTCGCCGACGCGCTGGTCGCCACGGGCCTGCGCGAGGTGCGCGGGCGCCTCCTCGCCTGGGGGGGCGCGGTCCCCGAGTTCCCCCAGATCGCCCCCGACCAGCTTCCCCACCTGGGCTACAACCCCGCCGTGGGCGGGCTCTGCCTCAACTTCAACCGCGTCTTCGTGGAATGGGCGCGGGCGGGCGCCGACTACCGCCTCACGCTCGACGCGCGCGGCGACGACAACCGCCCGGAGGTGGGCGTCGCGCGCGTCCTCGTGGCGGACCGCGAGGCGCCGGTCTGGACCTACGCCGAGGAGGGGGGCGTGGACGTCTGGACGGTGGCCAGGGGCGCCCTGGGCGAGGCGGGCTCGCGCTGGCTGCCCGTGCGCCGCCCGGCGCTCCACGCGGGCCAGGCCTTCGCGGCGCTCTGCGCCGCGCGCGGCCTCTCGCTGCCCCCCGCCGAGGAGGGGCCCGCCCCCCCGCCCTCCGCCCGGGAGGCCGCGCGCCTGGAGAGCGAGCCGCTCGCCGACATCGTGCGCGACATGCTGCGCTACTCGACCAACCTGACGGCCGAGGTGCTGGGGCTGCACGCGAGCCTCGCGCGCGGGCCCGCGCCCGCGTCCCTCGCCCAGTCCGCGCGGCGCATGGACGAGTGGGTGGAGGAGACGACGGGCGCGCGCGCCGACCTCGTGGACCACTCGGGGCTGGGGGGCGCCTCGCGCGTCACCGCGCTCGACCTCGCCGTGATGCTCGCGGCCAGGGGCACGCCCGGCCGCCTGCGCCTGCTGCTCAAGGACATCGAGCTGACCGACGAGAAGGGGGACGAGCTGGCCGCGCCCCCCGCGCTGGTGCGCGCCAAGACGGGCACGCTCAACTTCGTGTCGTGCCTGGCGGGCTACATGCGCACCATCGGCGGGCGCGACCTGGCCTTCGCGATCCTGGCCTCCGACCTCGACCAGCGCGCCGAGGCCGCCGGCAGCGACGAGGACATCCCCGAGGGCGCCCAGGAGTGGACGGAGCGGGCGCGGCGGCTCCAGCAGGTGCTGGTGCAGCGCTGGGGGGCGACCTATGGCTGAGGCGCCGGCGGCCGGGCAGGCCTGGTCGGCGGCGGACTACGCGCGCCACGCCGCCTTCGTGCCGGCGCTGGGGGCCGACGTGCTGGCGCTCCTCGACGCGCGCCCGGGCGAGCGCGTGCTCGACCTCGGCTGCGGCGACGGGGTGCTCACGCGCCGCGTCGCCGAAGCCGGCGCCGAGGTCGCGGGGCTGGAGCCCGACCCCTCCATGGCGGCGGCCGCCCGCCGGCTGGGCCTGCGCGTGACCGAGGCGGACGCCCACGACCCCTTCGGCGAGGGCTTCGACGCCGTCTTCTCCAACGCCGCGCTCCACTGGATGCGCGACCCCGCGCGGGTCATCGCCAACGCCCACGCCGCCCTGCGCCCGGGCGGGCGCCTCGTGGCCGAGCAGGGGGGCTGGGGCAACGTGGCGGCCGTGGTCACGGGCCTGGCGGCGGCGCTGGAGGCGCGCGGGCACCCCGTGGCCTCCCCCTGGGACTTCCCCTCCCCCACGCTCCAGCGCCGCCGCCTGGAGGCGGCGGGGTTCCGGGTCGAGGCGATGGCCCTGGTCCCCCGCCCGACGCCTCTCCCCACGGGCATGGCGGGCTGGCTCAGGACCTTCGCGGGGCCGTTCGTCCGGGGCCTGTCGGAGTGGGAGGCGGCGGCGGTGCTGGCGGACGCCGAGCGGCGCCTGGGCGCGCTGCGCGACCCCGCCGAGGGCTGGATGGCGGACTACGTGCGGCTCAGGTTCCGGGCGGTGCGGGGGTAGGGAGGCGGGCCCGGGTCGCCCCCGGCCGGCGCGACGGCTGCGGGCCTCGGGTGACGCGGCGGCCGCCGCGCTTGCGGCCGGTCATCCGAGCGCCACGTCCGCCTCATGATCACGACCTCATGGCGCAGGCATGGCGTGGCGCCGCCGCCCGGCCGACTGCTCGTCGTGGGGGACGTGCACGGGCGGGCCGGCGCCCTGGCCCGGCTGCTGCGTCACCTCTCGGAGCTTCCGCCGGGCGGCGCGGACCGCGAGCTGGTGTTCCTGGGGGACCTCATTGACCGTGGCCCCGCAAGCTTGCGGGCCCTGGACCTCGCGTGGTCCGCGCGCCGCTGGGCGGATCGGTGGTGCCTGCTGCCCGGCAACCACGAACTGATGCTGCTGGACGCGCTGGAGGCGCTGGACGCGGGGCCCGGGGCGGGCGACTCGGCCTGCGCTCGGATGTGGCGGCGGAACGGCGGGACGTCGCTGCTGCGCGAGGTGGACCCGGGCGGGCTGCTCGCCGCGCGGCAAGCGCTCGGGACGCTCCGGGGGGCGCTGCCCGCCTGGTTCGAACCCCTCATGCGCGATGGCCCCACCCACCGCCTGGCGGGTGGCTTCGTCCTCGTGCACGCGGGCCTCGACCCGTCCCGCGACGAGGCGGCCTTCCTGGCCCAGCCCCGCCGGCTCGCGGACGACGCCCACTGGGCCTGGATCCGCGAGCCGTTCCTGGCTTGGCGGGGAGGATGGGGGCCGGGCGCCGACCGGATCGTCGTCCACGGGCACACGCCCGCCACCTTCGAGCCCATCCGCACCCCGGGCGAGGCGGACCTCCTCCTGGACCGCGTCGCCACCCATCGCCGCTTGTGCCTGGACGCGGGCGCGGCAGGCATCGAGCAGGTGGCGGCCGCGGAGGTCGTCGGCGACCGGTACCGGCTGCACGTCGCGCCCGGGCCGGCCTAGGGCGCATCGGGGCCGGCGCCTGCCGTCCTCGCGCGGCCCGCGCCTCACAACGTCTGGTACCGCGCCCGCGCGCCCCGCTCGATGGCCGCCGCGTGCAGCCGGTCGAGCCCCAGCTCCTCGCGGATCTCCTCCAGCATGCGCGCCTCCGGCTCCGTGATCCGCCCGTCCGCCGCCGCCACGTCGCAGGCGAGCGCGTAGGCCGTCTCCCACAGCCGCTCGGGCAGGTGCCCGCGCACCAGCCCGAACAGCGTGTCGAGCCCGTCCTCCTCCTCCACGAGCGCCAGCACCATGCCGCCCATCTCGCGCAGGCGGTCCTGGTCGTAGAGCCCGAACACGGGCAGGTTGTTGACGATGTTGCTGATCTGCACCAGCTCGGCCGTGCGGATCGTCTCGTCGGCCGCCGAGGTGGCGAGCATCACCGCGACCAGGCAGTCCTGGGGGCTCAGCCCCTCGAGCGAGGCGTCGGCTTGGGCGTCGTCGGTCATGGGGGTCCCCCTCCCGCCCGGTTTATTGACGCCCCCCCCGCCCGGCAATAGGCAGGGCCGCCGCATCCGAGGGACCCCCCATGACCACCCTGCGCGAGGCCGCCGAACGCTCCAGGGCCTGGCCCTTCGAGGAGGCGCGGGCCCTGCGGGCCCGGCTCGACGCCGGGCCGCCCAAGGACGTGGCCCTCTTCGAGACGGGCTACGGCCCCTCGGGCCTGCCCCACATGGGCACCTTCGGCGAGGTGCTGCGCACCAGCATGGTGCGCCGCGCCTTCGAGCTCCTCGACGGCCGCCCCACCCGCCTCGTCGTCTTCAGCGACGACCTCGACGGCATGCGCAAGGTGCCCGACAACGTCCCCAACACGGAGATGCTGCGCCTCCACCTCCAGGAGCCGCTGACCTCCGTCCCCGACCCCTTCGGCTCGTTTCCCTCCTTCGGCGCCCACAACAACGCCATGCTGCGGCGCTTCCTGGACACCTTCGGCTTCGCCTACGAGTTCGTGTCGGCCACCGACTTCTACCGCTCGGGCGCCTTCGACGCGACGCTCCTGCGCGCGGCCGAGCGCTACGACGACATCATGGGGATCATGCTGGCCTCCTTGCGCGAGGAGCGCCAGCGGACCTATTCCTGCTTCCTGCCCATCCACCCCGAGACGGGGCGCGTCCTCTACGTGCCCATCAGGCGCGTGGACGCGGCCGAGGGCACCGTCACCTTCGACGACGCGGCGGGGCGCGAATGGACGCTGCCCGTCACGGGCGGCCACGTGAAGCTGCAATGGAAGCCCGACTTCGGCGCCCGCTGGGCCAGCTTAGGCGTGGACTACGAGATGTTCGGCAAGGACCACGCCAGCAACGCCCCCCTCTACGACGCCATCTGCGAGACCCTCGGCGGCCGCGCCCCCCAGCACATGATCTACGAGCTCTTCCTCGACGAGGACGGCCACAAGATCAGCAAGAGCAAGGGCAACGGCCTGTCCTTGGACGAGTGGCTGGAGGTCGCGGCCACCGAGTCGCTGTCCTTCTTCATGTTCCAGAAGCCCCGCACCGCCAAGCGGCTCCACTGGGACGTCATCCCCAAGGCGGTGGACGACTACCACGCCGCCCTGCGCGCCTTTCCCGCCCAGGACGAGGACGCGCGGCTCCAGAACCCCGCCTGGCACATCCACGGGGGCCAGCCCCCCGCCTCCGACATGGTCGTGCCCTACGCCATGCTCCTCAACCTCGCCGCCGTCACGGGGGCCGAGGACAAGGCGGTGCTGTGGCGCTACCTCGCCCGCTACGCCCCCGACGCCTCGCCCGAGACCCACCCCGGCCTCGACCGCGCCGCCGTCCAGGCCGTGCGCTACGTCCAGGAGCGCGTGAAGCCCACGCGGGCGCGCCGCGCCCCCACCGAACGGGAGGCCGCCGCCATGGCCGACCTCGCCGCGCGCCTGCGCGCCTGGGACGGCCCCGCCGACCCCGAGTCCATCCAGGCCGAGGTCTACGCGGTGGGCAACGGCCACGGCTTCGCCCCCCTGCGGGACTGGTTCCGCGCGCTCTACGAGGTGCTGCTGGGCACCGCCGACGGCCCCCGCTTCGGCGGCTTCGCGGCGCTCTACGGGCCGAGGGAGACGGCGGCGCTGATCGAGGGGGCCCTCGGCGATGACCCGGGGGCACGTCGCGCGGACGTGATGGAACCCGGCCCCGCCCCCCACTAGGGTCCGCCCCGGGACCAGGGAGGCGCGGGCATGGCCGTCATCACCGTCGTCGCGGGCGCCGCCTTCGACACCGAGCTCTACGGGCTCGGCGGCTCCTCGGGCCTGCCGACCCTCTACAGCGCCATCCTCAACCCGGGCACCGGCGCCTTCACGGTGGAGGCCTTCAGCACCTTCTTCCAGGTCACCACCCGGCTCGTGCCGGCGGACGGGGTGCCGCCGCCCCCGCCCCCGCCCGCGCCCGACATCTCGGGCAGCATCACCACGGACGTCACGCTCCTGGACGCGGGCGGCCTCGCCGCCGCCGGCATGGAGGGCGTGGAGATCGGCTACCTGCTCCAGTCCGTCTCGGCCGGCCTGCCGCCGACCATCGTCTGGCGGTGGGACCTGGTCGTCTCGCCCGGCGACTGGCTCCTCGGCGACGACACGGCCACCATGGCCGACGAGGACGACCGCTTCGTGGACCCCGGCGGCGCGCTGACCCTCTGGGGGCGGGGCGGGGACGACGAGGTGGAGGCCCTGAGCGGCGGCGACCCGCTCGACGGCGCCGACGTGATCCACGGCGAGGCGGGCGACGACCGCCTCCTGTCGGAATCCGACGGCTCCACGCTCTACGGGGGCCTGGGCGACGACGACCTCCGCGGCTCCGGCGCGGGGCTGAGCCTGCTCGGCGGGGCGGGCGGCGACACGCTCGTGGCCGGGGGCGACGGCCAGCGCCTCTTCGGCGGCCTGGGCGACGACGCGCTCTTCGCGGACGGGGGCGGCGCGGTCGCCACGCTCTTCGGCGGCGCGGGCGACGACAGCGTCACGCTCGACGGCGACACGGTGATCGAGCGCGCGGGCTCGGGCGACGACAGCTACGCGGTCACGCCGGGGGGGATCGGGCTGCTGCGCTACGACGGCGACGAGGGCGTCACGCTCGACGCCTCGCTCTTCGGCCAGGCCCAGGACACGGGCGCCTTCGGCACCGACACGATCTCGGGCTTCGGCGCGTTCCTGCTCTCGCAGGGCGGCGACACCTATCTCGGCGCGGACGGGCCCGTGGACGAGGCCGTGGCCGGCCGGGGGGGCGACGATTCCCTGTCCGGCGGGGGCGGCACGGACGTGCTGCTGGGCGGCGCGGGGGACGACACGATCGCGGGGGGCGAGGGCGACGACCGGCTCGACGGCGGCGCGGGGCGCGACCGCGCGAGCTTCGCGGCCTCCACGGGCCCGGTCATCGCGGGCCTGGCGGCCCAGGTGGCCTTCGGGCTGGACTCGGGCCAGGACGTGCTCCTGGGCTTCGAGGACCTGGAGGGCGGGGACGGCGACGATCTCCTGGGCGGGGACGGGCGGGCCAACAGCGTCCTGGGCCTGGGGGGCGACGACCGCATCGCCGGGCTCGCGGGCGACGACGCGCTCCTCGGCGGGGGCGGCGGCGACACGCTCGCGGGCGGGGCGGGCTCGGACGGCCTCGCCGGGGGGGCGGGGGCGGACACCTTCCTCTTCGACGGCGCGATCCGGCCGGGCGACGAGGACTGGGTCGCGGACTTCGCCCCGGGCGAGGACCGCATCGCCTTCGCGGCGGACGTGTTCGGGATGCTGGGCGCGCCGGGGGCGCTCGACCCGGGGCGCTTCGGCCTGGGCACGGCCGCCGCCACCAACGCCCAGCGCCTCCTCTACGACGCGGCCACGGGCGAGCTGCGCCTGGACCTCGACGGAGCGCGCGCGGGGGCCTCGGCCGGGATCGTCGCCCGGCTCGACGCGGGCCTCGCCCTCACGGCCGCCGACTTCGTCCTCCTCTAGCCCCCGCGCAGGGCCCACCAGGCGCCCCAGCGCCGCGCCAAGGCCCGGGGCCGCTCCGCCAGCAGGCGCTCGCCCAGGGGAAAGGCCGCCGCCACCTCCTCGCCGTAGAGCGCCGCCACCGCCAGGGCCGCCTCGTCGCGCAAGGCGCCGTCCAGCCCCGCCCCGTCCAGGCGCTCGCGCAGCACCGCCAGGTCGTTGGCCCGCCCCAGCCTCTCGCCCAGGTCGTCGGCGGCGGCCACCTGCGCCGCCATCATCTCCGGCCACATGGGGGCCAGCAGGCGCGCCTGGTACCAGTGGTCCTTGACCCTCTTGCGCCACTCGTGGAGCGCCTCCGGCGCGGGGTCCGCGCGCGCCTCGCGCAGCGCCGCCCGCGCCGCGCCCCAGGTGGCCCTCAGGCCCGGCGCCAGGGCCTTCCAGCCGTCCCTCTCCACCCGCCAGCCGGGGATGCGGCCGACCAGCCCCTCCATCGCCCCCGCGAAGGCCCCGAGGTCCGCCCCGCTCGCCCCCGCCGCGGCCTCCGCCGCGCGGCGGAAGGGCGACAGCAGCACGCCGCGCCGCCCCTCGGGCATCCCCTGCGACGCCCTCTCGGCGGTGGCGAGCACCACGGCCGCGTCGCGCAGCGACGCCAGGACGCGGCCGGCGTCGCGCAGGGCCGCGTCCTCCGCCCGTGCCCCGGGCATCACCGGGCGCAGCAGCCGCAGGAGCCCGCGCAGCTTCTTGACCGCCTTGCGCATCTCGTGGACGCGCGGCCCGAGCGGCCCGTCGCCCCGCGCCGCGCGCAGCGCCCCCTCCGCCTCCTCCCGCGCCACGCGGGCGGCGGCCTCCGCCACCGAGTCGTCCGTGGGGAGGAAGGCGTAGGGCATGGCGGCTCTCCCGGCTCGTGAAACCATTTCGGCCTCCGCCACGTAGCTTGCAAGCGCGCAACAAGGAGGGACGACCATGCGAAGGGCTGCGACGGCGATCCTCCTGGCCCTCGGGGGGCCGGGACTGGCGCAGGAGGGCGACGCCCTGGCCCAAGGCCGCGCCGCCATCGAATCGGTCATCCTCGACCAGCTCGGCGACTTCAACCGGCGCGACGTCCCCGGCGCCTGGGAGCACGCGAGCCCCCTCATCCAGCGCCTGTTCGGCACGCCCGACCGCTTCGGCGCCATGGTCGAGGAGGGCTACCCCATGGTCTGGACCAACGGCGACGCCCAGTTCCTGGAGCTGCGCCTCCAGGATGGCTCGCCCTGGCAGAAGGTCCTGATAAGGGACGCCGAGGGGCGCCCCTGGGTGCTCGACTACGAGATGGTCGTGGTGGGCGAGGACTGGCGCATAGACGGCGTGATCGTGCTGCCCGCGCCCGAGGTCACGTCCTGACGGGACGCCCCCGCCCCCCCCGTTGCGTCCCCCGCCCCACGCAACGCTCGATGCTGTAGGAGGTCGTTCACCATCCTCTGGGACTCTCCCCGGGCCAAGACGCTTGAGGGAACCCCATGAACAAGGCCATCACCGACGGACTCGTGCTCAACCCCCCGCCCTTCTCGGCGGGCCTCTCGCAGTGGTCGAGCGGGGACGGCACGCCCGGGTCCGACACCTACGCCGGCGCCGGGGGCGGCGTGTTCGTGGCCGCCGACGCCGACTTCGCGGGCTGCCTGGAGATCGTCAAGTCCCAGGGCACGCAGCGCGTCCGCTTCATGGGCCAGACCCCCGTCCAGCCCGGCCTCTACCTGCGCGTCACGGCCCGCGTGAAGTGCATCGCCGGCGCCATGCCAGCCGTGCGCGTCTCCGGCTTCGCCGGCACGCCCCAGGGGGCGCTCGGGGGCGTGACGCTGACGGGGCCGTCGCGCCCCATCGCCGCCTACGGCCAGGTGGTCGAGGTCAGCGCCATCATCGGCTGGGGCCTGCGCGGCGGCGTGGACATGGTCTGGCCCGGCGCCACCTACGGGCACCTCGGCATCGAGTTCACGGGCGCCAACGGCGGCGTGCTGCGCATTGACGACCTCGTCATCGAGGACGTCACCACGGTGTTCATCCGCGACATGCTCGCCCAGGTGGACGTGCGCGACTACGGCGCGCGGGGCGACAACGTCGCCAACGACGCCGCCGCCTTCGGCGCGGCCGACGCCGCCGCCAACGGGCGCACGGTGCTGGTGCCCGCCGGCACCTACCGGCTCGACGGCGACGTGACCTTCACCAACCCCGTGCGCTTCGAGGGCCGCGTGACCCAGCCGGCCTCCCGGCGCCTCCTGCTCCAGCGCAACTTCGACATGGACGGCTACCTCGCCGCCTTCGGCGACGAGCAGCAGGCCTTCCGCAAGGGCTACCAGGCGCTCCTCAACTTCGCCGACCACGAGAGCTTCAACCTCAACGGCCGGCGCATCTCGCTCACCGGGCCGCTCGACATGCAGGCCTGCGACCCCTCGCGCACCTCGTTCGCCCAGAGGCGCGTGATCCGCAACGGCCAGTTCCAGCCCGCCGCCGGATCGGAGGCCGCCTTCGCCGACACGGTGGTGACGCGCACGGGCACCTACGCGGTCTCCAACCCCCTCCAGATCACCAACGTCGCCAACGCCGCCTCCATCCCCGTGGGCAGCCTCGTGACCGGAAACGGGGTCGGGCGCGAGGTCTACGTGCGCGAGGTCAACGCCGCGCAGGGCCGCGTGACGCTCTCGGCCGAGCTCTTCGACGCCGCCGGCACGCAGAGCTACACCTTCCGCCGCTTCAAGTACCTCCTGGACTTCTCCGGCTACGCCGAGCTCAGCTCCATGGTCATCTCGGACGTGGAGTTCCAGTGCGACGGGACGGCCTCGGCCATCATGCTGGCGCCCGACGGCATCGTCTTCCACGTGCGCGACTGCTTCTTCACCAAGCCCAAGGACCGCGCCATCACCAGCGTCGGCCAGGGCTGCCAGGGGATGCTGGTGGACCGCTGCCAGTTCATCTCCAACGAGCAGGAGCTGGCGGTAGAGAGCCGCAGGACCATCTGCTTCAACGCCAACGCCAACGACGTCAAGATCAGGGACAACCGGGTGGTCCTGTTCCGCCACTTCTGCGTGCTGGGGGGCACGGGGGCGTCCATCACGGGCAACCACTGGTTCCACGGCGACGACACGGCCAACGGCATCCGCGTGGGCGGGGTCGTCATGACCGTGCCCAACGTCAAGACCTTCATCACGGGCAACTACATAGACAACAACTTCATCGAGTGGACCAACGAGCACGACGCCACGCCCGACTACGCCTCGCAGTACAGCTTCGGCGGGCTCACGGTGACGGGCAACATCTTCACCGCCAACGACGTGGCGCCCTGGTTCAGGTGGTTCGTCATCAAGCCCTACGGCTCGGGCCACTTCGTGGACGGGCTGGCGGTGGTGGGCAACGTGTTCCGCACCATAGACGGGGCCATAGACCGCATCGAGGGGGTGGACACGACCTACGCCAGCCTCGACCTCGGGCGCATGGTCAACGTGACCTTCGAGGGCAACGTCTTCAACGGCGTCACGCAGGAGGTGCGCAACCCCCTCTCGATGCGCCACGCGCAGGCCACGCTCGACCGCGTCTGGATCCTGGACCCCGACGGCTGGCTGCCCTTCCAGGGCCGCGCCCGCGTGGTCGAGTCGGTGACGCCCGAGGGCCGGCTGCTCGACGCCGACGGCGACACGGTCTACGAGGCGCCCTGGACCGAGGCCGAGTACGGCTCGGGCGGGCGGCAGTTCCGCGCGGTCTGGGCGACGCCGGTGACGGGCACCGTCCGCGCCCGCGTGCGCATGGACAACCCCCAATGACCCCCGCGCGGACCTCGCCGGCGCCCCGGGATGGGGGCGCGGCCCAGCCCCGCGCCTCTGGCGAGGTCCGCCTCTCCGCCGCCCTGCGGGGCGGCGCCCATCGCCTGGACGGGCTGCGGCAGGCGGGCTCGCTGCGCTGCCTGCTGCCGCGCCCCTCGGGGCCTTTCCTGGACGCGGTGCTGCTCAACGCCGGCGGCGGGCTCACCGGGGGGGACCGCATGGCGGTGGAGGCGCGGGCCGGGGCGGGGGCGGCGCTGCGGCTCTCCACCCAGGGCTGCGAGAGGGCCTACCGCTCGGGCGGGGGCGAGGCGCTCGTGACCACGCGCCTGCGGGCCGAGGAGGGGGCGCGGCTCCTGTGGCTGCCGCAGGAGACGATCCTCTTCGACGGCTCGCGCCTGCGCCGCTCGCTCCGGGTGGACCTCGCCCCCACGGCCAGGGCGCTGCTCCTGGAGCCCCTGGTCGTCGGGCGCGCCGCGCGGGGCGAGGGGGGGCGCGACCTCGGGCTCCGCGACGCCTGGGAGCTGCGGGTGGGCGGCCGCCTCCTCCTGGCCGACGCCCTGCGCCTGGAGGGCGACGCGGCCGAGGCGCTCGACGGCCCCTCGGGCGGGGGGGCGCGGGCCTTGGCCACGCTGCTGCTGGCGTCGCCGGAGGCGGAGGCGCGGCTCCCGGCCCTGCGCGCGCTGCTGCCCGCGCGAGGGGAGGCGCGGGGCGGCGCGGGCATGCTGGCCGAGGGCGCCCTGATCGTGCGGCTCCTGGCCGCCGACGGCTTCGCCTTGCGCTCGGCCCTCATCCCCCTCATCACGTCTCTGGCGCCCCTGCCCAAGGTCTGGAGGCTCTGATGCGGCTCACCCCCCGCGAGCGCGAGAAGCTGCTCCTGGCCATGGCCGCCGAGGTGGCGCGCAAGCGCCTCGCCCGCGGCGTCAGGCTCAACCACCCCGAGGCCGTGGCGCTGATCTCGGAGGCCGTGGTGGAGGGCGCGCGCGACGGGCGATCCGTGGCCGACCTCATGGAGGCCGGCGCTCGCGTCCTGAGCCGCGCGCAGGTCATGGAGGGCATCGCCGAGATGATCCCCGAGGTGCAGGTGGAGGCGACCTTCCCTGACGGCACCAAGCTCGTCACCGTGCACGAGCCGATCCGATGAGCCGCCCCGTGATCCCCGGCGAGGTCGAGGCGGCCGAGGGCGAGATCGTGCTCAACGCGGGGGCTGAGGCGGTGACGCTGATGGTCGCCAACGGCGGGGACCGCCCCGTGCAGGTGGGCTCGCACTTCCACTTCGCGGAGGCCAACCGGGGGCTCCTGTTCGACCGGGCGCTGGCGCGGGGCAGGCGGCTCGACATCCCGGCGGGCACCGCGGTGCGCTTCGAGCCGGGGCAGAGGCGCGAGGTCTCGCTCATCCCCTTCGGGGGGGACCGGGTGGTCCACGGGTTCAACGGAGAGGTGGGGGGCAAGCTGTGAGGCACGCGATCCTGGGGGCGCTCCTGCTGCCCCTGCCGGCGCTGGCGCAGGAGGTGGACTGCGCCAACGCCATGACCCAGTCGGCCATGAACATCTGCGCGGGCCAGGACTACGAGAGGGCCGATGCCGCGCTCAACGCGGCCTACCAGGCGGCCATCGCCGCCGCGCGCGAGGCCGACTCCTACGGGGACGACCTGTCCTACGAGGATCTGCTGCGCGAGGCGCAGCGCCTGTGGGTGCCCTTCCGCGACGCCGCCTGCGAGGCCGAGGCCCCCCTCCAGGGCAGCACGGGCGGCTCCATGGCGCCCATGCTGCACGCCTACTGCCTCGTGCGGCTGACCGAGGACCGCACGCGCGACCTCGAGGCCTACGCGGAGCAGCGGGCCATGTAGGGGGGCGGCTTGACGCGAGGCCCCCACGGGGGATGACTGACGCCCGGAGCATCCAGGAGACCGCGCCCATGTGCCACGCCTGCCTCATCGACGACGTCAAGCGCCACGCGGTCTCGCGCCGCGGCCTCTTCTCGGGCGCGGCGGCGGTCGCCGCCACCTCCGTGGCGGCGGGGCTGATCTCGGCCCGGCCGGCTCTCGCGCAGGCCTCGGGGCGCGTGGTGGACCTCACGCACACCTTCGACGAGTCCTTCCCGACCTTCGACGGCAACCCCGGCATCCAGAAGGAATGGGCGGTGCGCTTCGCCGAGTCGGGCTACCAGCTCTGGAAGCTCACCATCTTCGAGCACTCGGGCACCCACGTGGACGCGCCCTTCCACTTCTCGGAGGAGGGCATCCCCGTGGACCGCCTGCCCGTCGAGCAGCTGGTGGCGCCCCTCTGCGTCGTGGACATCGCGGCCAAGGCGGCCGAGGACGCCAACGCCACGGTGGACCCCGAGGACGTGGAGGCCTGGGTGTCGGCCAACGGCGCCATCCCGGCCGGGGCCTGCGTGGCGATGCGCTCGGGCTGGGCGGCCAAGGTGGGCACGCCCGAATACCGCAACACGCCGGACGGCGCCTTCGCCTTCCCGGGCTTCTCCAAGGCGGCGACGGACCTCCTGGCCGAGATGGGGGCGGCGAGCATCGGCGTGGACACGCTGAGCCTCGATCCGGGCAACTCGGCCGACTTCGCGGTCCACTACTCCTGGCTGCCCGGCGGTCGCTTCGGGATCGAGAACCTGGCCGGGCTCGACGGCCTGCCGGCGTCGGGGGCCACCGTGATGATCGGCTCGCCCAAGCACCGCGACGGCACTGGCGGCCCGGCGCGCGTGCTGGCGCTGCTCTGATGGGCACGGTGCCGCTCCTGCGCGACGAGGACTGCGCGCCCGAGGCCCGCGCGGTGCTGGACGACATCCGCGCGGCGCGCGGCGCCGAGCCCAACGGCTTCTGGCGCGCGCTGGCCCATGCTCCCGACGAGATGCGCGACGTGTGGCAGCGCGCGCGGCGCGTCATGGCCCCCGGCGCGCTCGACCCGCTCACCAAGGAGCTGATCTACGTCGCGGTGTCGGCGGCCAACGGCTGCGCCTACTGCGTGCACTCCCACACGGCGGCGGCCCGCGCCAAGGGCATGACGCCGCAGATGCACGCGGAGCTGCTCGGGGTGATCGCCCTGGCCCAGCGCACCAACGGGCTGGCGCAGGCGCTCGGCGTGGAGCCCGACGCGGCCTTCCAGGCCGTCCAGACCCCGCCCGGCTGAGGCCGCCATGCCCTTCGCCATCCCCCGCCAGGACTACGCCGCCATGTACGGGCCCACGGTCGGCGACCGCGTGCGCCTGGGCGACACGGACCTCTGGATCGCGCCCGAGCGCGACCTCGCCACCTACGGCGAGGAGGTGAAGTTCGGCGGCGGCAAGGTCATCCGCGACGGCATGGGCCAGAGCCAGCGCGCCCGGGCGGAGGGCGCCGTCGATACCGTCATCACCAACGCCCTGATCCTCGACTGGACCGGCGTCATCAAGGCGGACGTCGGGATCCGCGACGGGCGCATCAGTGCCATCGGCAAGGCGGGCAACCCCGACACCCAAGCCGGGGTGAGCATCGTCGTCGGCCCCGGCACGGAGGTCATCGCGGGCGAGAACCGCATCCTGACGGCCGGCGCCATCGACAGCCACGTCCACTTCATCTGCCCCCAGCAGGTGGAGGAGGCGCTGGCCTCGGGCGTCACCACCATGGTCGGTGGTGGGACGGGGCCCGCGCACGGCACGCTGGCCACGACCTGCACGCCGGGGCCCTGGCACATCGGGCGGATGCTCCAGGCGCTCGACGCCGTCGCCCTCAACGTGGTGCTGGCGGGCAAGGGCAACGCCTCCCTGCCCCTGGCCCTGGAGGAGCAGGTGATGGCGGGGGCGGCCTGCCTCAAGCTGCACGAGGACTGGGGCACGACCCCCAAGGCCATCGACACCTGCCTGCGCGTGGCCGACGACATGGACGTGCAGGTGATGATCCACACCGACACGCTCAACGAGGCGGGCTTCGTGGAGGACACGATCCGCGCCATCGGGGGGCGCACCATCCACGCCTTCCACACCGAGGGCGCGGGGGGCGGGCACGCGCCCGACATCATCCGGCTCTGCGGCGAGCCCTACGTGCTGCCCGCCTCGACCAACCCCACGCGGCCCTTCACGGTCAACACGGTGGACGAGCACCTCGACATGCTCATGGTGTGCCACCACCTGGACCGCAGCATCCCTGAGGACGTGGCCTTCGCCGAGAGCCGCATCCGGCGCGAGACCATCGCCGCCGAGGACGTGCTCCACGACATGGGGGCCTTCTCGATCATCGCGTCGGACTCCCAGGCCATGGGGCGGGTGGGCGAGGTCGTCACGCGCACCTGGCAGACGGCGCACAAGATGAAGGCCCAGCGGGGGGCTCTCGCGGGGGACGGCTTCGCCGACAACCTGCGCGCACGGCGCTACGTGGCCAAGGTGACGATCAACCCGGCGGTCGCCCACGGCATCGGGGAGGACACGGGAAGCGTGGAGGTCGGCAAACGGGCGGACCTGGTGCTGTGGCACCCCGCCTTCTTCGGGGCCAAGCCCGACATGGTGATCGTGGGGGGCACCATCGCCTGGGCGCAGATGGGAGACCCCGGCGCGTCCATCCCGACGCCCGAGCCGGTGCTCATGCGCCCCATGTGGGGGGCGATGGGGCGCAGCCGCGAGAGGGGGGCCGTCTCCTACGTGTCGGCGGTGGCGCACGAGGGCGGGATCGGGCGGACGCTGGGGCTGGCCAAGGACACCGTGGCGGTGCGGGGGACGCGAGGGATCGGCAAGAGGGACATGAGGCTCAACGACGCGCTGCCGCGCATCGAGGTGGACGCGGAGACCTACGAGGTGCGCGCGGACGGGGAGATGGTGACATGCGAGCCGGCGGCGGTGCTGCCGCTGGCGCAGAGATACTTCCTGTTCTGAGGGGCCGCGCGGGATGGAGGATGGTCGGGTGGGGCCCTTTCCGAGGAGCGCCCGTAGGGCGGGCTTCAGCCCGCCAGCCGACGATCCGCCCACGAAGAGCCCGCCGACTCCTCGCTCGGGCAACCACGGCGAGAGAGGGCTGGGCCTACCTCACCGACTTGGGGCTCGTCGTCCCGACCTCGCGCAACCGGGGCACCGACCAGTTCGTCCACAACTTGCCCGTCCTGATCGAATCGCTCCCCTGACCTCGTCGGACGAGCCCACGTCATCCTCCCTCCGCCCTAGCCCCCCGAGGCCCCCATGCTCCGCCTCCTCCTCGCCCTCCTCGCCACCCCTGCCGTCGCGCAGACCCGCTGCCCCACGGCCGCCGACCTCGCCACCGGCATCCGCGTCCTCTTCGAGGACGGCTCGGCCGAGACTTTCCGCCTGGGCGGCCCCGGCCTCGTGGAGGTCGCGGGACGCGAGCCGGACGGGGCGCGCTACCGCCTGTCGCTCGCCCACGGGCACCACCTCCTGAGCTTCCAGGCCGTGGCGGAGGACGGCACGCCCGACCCCGCGAGCCTCGTCACCTACGACTACGGCCGGCCCCCCTCCGACCTGCCCCTGCCCGAGCCGCTGGGGCGCTTCAGCTCGGACGTGACCGTCACGGACGCGGGCGGGCCGCGCCAGGAGCCGCAGATGCAGGCCTTCGGGCCGCTCACCGCCGTGACCCTCGGGGGCTGCGCCTTCGACGCCGTGGAGGCGGCCGTCGCCTACGACACGCCCGAGGGCTACACCGAGGGGCTCCTGTGGCTGCCGGGCCTGGGCATCTCGATCCTCACGTGGCAGCAGCCGGGCACGGACGCGCGCGTGGACTTCCCCCTCCTCTCCATCGGCGCGGGCAAGTGATCGTCGTCAGGCCCGCCCCCGCCCATGCCGCCGACACGCTGCGCCTGCCGCACCACGCCCGCGCCCTGCGGCGGCGGCGCGTGACCACGGCCTCGGGGCGCTCGGTGCTCCTCGACCTCGCCGAGACCGCGCAGCTGGAGGAGGGCGACGGCATCGTGCTGGACGACGGGACCGCCCTGCGCGTGGAGGCGGAGCCCGAGGCGCTCCTGGAGGCGCGCGCGGCCTCCCCGGAGGGGCTCGCGCGGCTGGCCTGGCACCTGGGCAACCGCCACGCCCCCTGCGAGGTCGGCGAGGGGTTCCTGCGCGTGCCCGCCGAGAGGCCGGTGGCCGTGATGCTCGCGGCGCTGGGGGCGGAGGTCAGGGAGGTCACGGCCCCCTTCCGGCCCGAGCGCGGCGCCTTCGCGCACGCCCACGAGGGGGCCTCCGGTGGCCTCTGAGGCGCTGGACGCCCCGGGAATGCTCACGGTCACGCGCTGGCTGTCGCCGGCCTTCCCCACGGGGGCCTTTGCCTGGTCGCACGGGCTGGAATGGGCCGTGGCGGAGGGCGTGGTGGGGGACGAGGCGTCCCTGCGCGCCTGGCTGCTTGGGCTCCTGCGGCACGGGGCGGGCAGGAACGACGCGATCCTCCTCGGCCTCGCGCACCGGGAGGGGGCTGACCTCGGGCGGCTCGCGGAGCGCGCGCGGGCGCTCCCGCCCTCGGCCGAGAGGCGGCGGGAGGCCCAGGAGCAGGGCGCGGCCTTCGCGCGCGCCCTGCGCGCAGCGGACGGGATCGAGGTGCCCGACATGGCCCTGCCGCTGGTCGTGGGGCGGGCGGCGCGGCTGGCGGGGCTGCCCGCGCTCCCCGTGGCGCAGGTCATGCTGCTCGCCTGGGCCGCCTCGCTCGCCGGGGCGGCGCAGCGGCTCATGCCCTTGGGGCAGTCGGCGGCGGCGCGGGTGGTGGCCTCGCTCGCGCCCCTCTGCGCGCAGGTCGCGGAGGCGGCCGTGGGGCTGGACGAGGACGCCCTGGGCGGCTGCGCGCCGCTTGCCGACGTGGCCTCCTTGCGCCACGAATCCCAGGAGCAGCGCCTCTTCCGGTCGTGAGGAACCCCATGCCGTCGCCCCATGGTCCCCTGAAGCTCGGCATCGGCGGCCCCGTGGGGGCGGGCAAGACGACGCTGACGGCCCAGCTCTGCCGCGCCCTGCGGGACGAGCTGTCCGTCGCGGTCGTCACCAACGACATCTACACCCAGGAGGACGCCGAGGCCCTGGTGCGGATGCAGGCCTTGCCGTCCGACCGCATCCTGGGCGTGGAGACGGGAGGCTGCCCGCACACGGCCATCCGCGAGGACGCATCGCTCAACCTCGCGGCCGTCAGGGCGCTGAGCGAGAGGCACCCGGGGCTGGATCTCGTGCTGATCGAGTCGGGGGGCGACAACCTCTCGGCCACCTTCTCGCCGGAGCTGGCGGACCTGACGGTCTACGTCATTGACGTGGCCGCCGGCGAGGAGATCCCCCGCAAGGGCGGGCCGGCGATCACGCGCTCGGACCTGCTGGTCATCAACAAGACGGACCTGGCGCCGCACGTCGGCGCCTCGCTGGAGGTCATGGGGCGGGACGCGACGCGGATGCGGGCGGGGCGGCCCTGGCTCTTCGCGCGGCTCCGGCAGGGGGAGGGGGTCGCGGAGGTGGCGGCCTGGCTGCGCCGGGAGGGCGGGCTGTGAGGACGCCGGCCGCGCCCTCCGGGCTCAGAGGTGGCGGATGGCGGCGTCCTGGCAGGCGTCGCCCGCGCGCTCGGTCTGGATGGTGCTGTGGGCGATGCCGTAGCGGTCGGCCAGGAGCGCCGCCACGCCCTTGCGCGCGGCGTCGGGCTCGGCCCCGGGGGCGAGCACCACGTGGGCCGAGGCGCTGATCTCCTCGGGGGTGGTGGCCCAGACGTGCAGGTCGTGCACGCCCGCCACGCCCGGCGCGGCGGCGACGGCGGCGCGCAGCTCGGGCAGCGAGATGCCGGCGGGCACCCCCTCCAGGAGCACGTTGGACGTGTCGCGCAGCAGGACCCAGGTGCGCGGCAGGACCCAGACGGCGATCAGCACGGCCACGGCCGGGTCCACCCAGGTCCAGCCCGTGACGCGGATGGCGACCGCCCCCAGGATCACCCCCACCGAGCCGATCATGTCGGCCCAGACCTCCAGGTAGGCGCCCTTGACGTTGAGGCTGCGCTCTTGGCCGGCCCGGAGGATGCGCATGGAGACCAGGTTGATGGCGAGCCCCGCGGCCGCCACCACCAGCATCCCGACCGAGCCCACCTCGACGGGCTCGCGGAAGCGGCGCACCGCCTCGACCAGCACGTAGATGGCCACCGCGAAGAGCAGGATCGCGTTGAAGGCGGCCGCCAGCACCTCGAAGCGGCGGTAGCCGAAGGTGCGGCGGTCGTCGGCGGGCCGCGCGCCCACGCGGATGGCGGCCAGTGCAATGGCCAGCGCCGCCACGTCGGTGAGCATATGGGCCGCGTCCGACAGGAGCGCCAGGCTGTTGAAGACGAAGGAGCCCACCACCTCGACGACGAGGAAGGTGCCCGTCAGGGCCAAGGCCCAGGCGAGGGCACGGGCATTGGCCCCGGAGCCGTGGTCGTGGCCGTCGGCTGCGTCGGTCATGGGGGCCTCATGGAAGGGAGCCCGGCCGTTCGGGTTCGGGATGGTGGAGCCGCGGGGGATCGAACCCCGGACCTCGTCATTGCGAACGACGCGCTCTCCCAACTGAGCTACGACCCCACGGGCGCCCATGTGGACCGGCCCGCCAGCCCTGTCAAGGCGCGCCCAGGTCAGCGGGCGCGAGCCGGTAGGCCCGCCCGAAACCGGCGTTGAGGAGCCCCCCGAGGGGCCGGAGGCGCCACAGCGCGAAGTCCGCGAAGCCCCAGTAGAGCGCCGCTTTGGGGTGGTCGCGCAGCCAGGCGTCGCGGGCCGGCTCCTTGTCGGCGGGCTCCGCCCGGGCCTGGAGGGAGAGCCGCGGGTGCGCCAGGGGGTCGCCCCGGCCGGGCTCGCCCAGGAGGAGGCCGCAGAGGGGGTCGGCCCGCAAGAGGCGCGCGTGCAGCGCGAGGTCGGACATGAGCAGGAGCGGCCTCCCGTCCCAGCCCACGGCGACGCGGGCCATGTGCGGCGGCCCGTCGCCGTCGCGCACCGCCAGCGCCCCGTGCCGCGCCTCCGTCATGAGGCGGCGGGCGAGCGCGCGGGCCTCGTCGTCCACGGGGCGGAAGGGATCGGCGGGGGAGGCCATGGGCCGAGGCTGGAGGGGCGGGGCGGCGCTGGCAAGGGGGGCCGCGGCCCGTCCAGGATCGCGGGCACCGGCCCGGAGTGGCCCCCAGGCGCCGCCTCGCCCTCCTACCGCTCGCGGCCGCCCCGGTGGCCGCCCCGGGGGCCGCCCAGGCGGCCGCGGCCTCCAACGTGGCCTTCGTCGGCCAGGACGGCCTCCACGACCCGGAGGGCGCGCGCCTCTGCGCGCCCTGGCAGGTGCCGCGCCAGGGCAGCGCCAACATCTGCCGCTTCGGCCTGTGCCAGCCGGGCGACGAACGGGATCCGGCCTTCGCCGACGCCGACAACCGCGCCGCCATGGTGTGCCGGGCATGGCGTGCCGGGGCCCCATCGCGCCGGACGCCGAGGGCGGCGTCATGGCCGGGGAGGGGGTGGTGGTCGTGAGGGTGCCTGGGTCGAACGGCCCGGGCTCCTCCCCTAGACGTTCCGGCCTACCGCCGACGGAGGCGCCAGAGCGCCAGCGCCGTCGCCGGCACCTCGCGCAGGGCTTGGCGCAGCGTCGTGCGCCAGCGGCCGCCCCGCAGCGGGGGCGAGGAGGTGACGGCGTCCATGCCGAGCCCGCGCGCGATGAGCCGCGCGCGCGGCGCATGCGTCCGGTCGGTGACGATGACCACGGGCCTGTCGCCCAGCAGCGCCCGGGCCATGCGGAGGTTCTCGAGGGTGCTGGTGGAGCGGTCCTCCAGGAGCATCGCGGCGTCGGGGACGCCCTCGGCGATCAGGAGGCGGCGCATGGCCTCGGCCTCGGTGGGCGGGTGGCGGCCCAGGCCGCCGCAGGGGACGAGGAGGTCCGCCTCGCCCCGCCGCCAGAGGCCCAGGGCGTGCAGCGTGCGGCGGCGCAGCGTGGGGGACGGCTCGCCCCCCTCCCAGACGGCCGCGCCGAGGATCAGCGCCGCCCTCACCCCCCGGGATCGCCGGCAGGATCGTCGAGGGGCGCGAAGGGCGCCGTGAGCTCGGCCGGCCCCGCCCCTTCGCCCTTGGGGACCACGCAGGCGAGGCGGTCGGTGCCGGCCTCGGAGGTCACGGTGAGGAGCGCCACCCCGTAGCCCTCGGAGCCGAAGGGGTTGACCTCCACGGCGACCTCGCCGGGCTGGCCGGCGACGAGGGCGCGGCAGGCGGCCTCGACCTCGGCCCGCCAGGCCTCCCAGGAGGCATCGGAGTCCGCCAGGGCGGGGGTGGCGAGGAGGGCGAGGACGAGGAGGGCGCGCATGGGGGGCTCAGGCGGTGACGCCTTGGAGGATAGTCCGGGAAGAGCCTCCTTGCGAGGGGGGCCGGGCGCCCCCATCTGCGCCAGGACAGAAGGGAGAATCCGATGCGCTGCCCCGTGGACAACGCCGAGCTCGTGATGACCGACAGGAGCGGCGTGGAGATCGACTACTGCCCGCAGTGCCGGGGCGTCTGGCTGGACCGGGGCGAGCTCGACAAGATCATCGACCGCGCCATGCCGGCCGTGCCGCTCCCCGAGCCGCGCCGCGACGACCGGGGCCGCGACGGGGGCCGCGACGAGCGGCCCAGGGGGGACGGCGACCGGCGCGGGTCGGGCGGGATCGAGGCGGCGCTGGGCGCGGTGGCGGGCAAGCTCCTGGGCGACGGCGACCGGCGGCGCGACCGCGACGACCGCCGCGAGTACGGCGACAAGCTCGACGAGTGGCGGGAGCGCGACGAGGAGGGCTACCGCCGCCGCCGCAAGGAGAGCACGCTGGGCCGGCTCTTCGACTTCTGAGGGCGGCGGCCGGGAGGGGGACGCTGCTGCGGGCCCTGGGCGGCGCGCCCGGTCGGCTCTTGGCCCGGCTGGGGGAACGAACGTTCCAGACGCCGGGCTCGCCCCATCGCTGGACCCTCTCGGGTCGGCGCCTGACGCTGCGCCACGGTCGGGGCGAGATCTTCTGGCTGATGCCGGAGGGCTTCGGGATGCCGTCGCCGGGGCTCCTGACGCTGGCCGAGTTCCTCCTCCTGCGACCCTTCGGGGAGAGGCCCGAGGTGCTGCCGCGGGAGGCCCCCCGGGGGGGCCGCGTGGCCTTGGCCTACTCGGGCGGCGTGGATTCGTCGGCCGCGCCGCGCCTCCTGCCCGGTCCCATCCCCATCCACACCCAGGTCGCCAGGGTCCGGCCCGGGCACGTCCTGGACAACGCGCTCCTGGCGGTGGCCGAGGTGGGGGGGCTGCCCGTGGCGTCCAGCCAGGACGAGCTGGGCCTTCCCTACGGCCGGCGGCCGGGCTTCTGGGGGCACGGGGGCTTCACGGTGACGGCGGTGCTCCTGGCCGATCACCTGGGGCTCTCGGCCGTGGCCGACGGCAACGTCATGGAGCGGGTCTACATGAACACCGCCGCCGGCAGCGGCACGGGCTTCGCGCCGCGCAACCGGGGCGCGATCCACGCGGCCTTCCGGCGGGCAGGGCTCGACTAGGTGCTGCCCTGCGCGGGGCTGACCGAGGTGACCACCACGCGGCTCGCGGCCGGGCTGCGCTTCGCCATGGGCTGCATGAGGGGTCGGGGGGGCGCGCCCTGCCTCGCCTGCATGAAGTGCTACCGCAAGGAGGCGCTTCGCGGCCGCCCCATCCCCCCCAACGCCGAGAGCGAGCGCGAGCTGGCCGCGCCGGTCATCCGCATGCTGCCGAGCCTCAAGTGGTGCGAGCGCCACAGGGGCCTGCGCCACCCGGTGCTGGAGGCGGTCAGCCAGGACGTCGCCTGGGCGGAGGCCTGGTATGCCCCGAGCCTCGCCTACGTGCCCGAGCGGCTGCGGGGGCACCTCCTCGCCGCGCTGGGGCGGAAGGGCGTGCGCCCGCTGGAGGACGACCGGGCCTTGCGCGCCTGGGACGCGCGCAACCCGCTCGTCGCGTGAGGAGGGGCGCGGTCAGGCGCCGGGCTTGAGGCCGAGGGCGTCCTTGACGTCTCCGAGCGCGCCCTTGGCCTTGCCCTTGGCCTGGTCCATGTGGCCCTGCGCCTCCAGGTCGCGGTCGCCGGTGAGCTTGCCCAGGCCTTCCTTGATCTTGCCGCCGAGGCTGTCGGCGGCGCCTTCGACGCGGTTCTGGTCCGAGGTCTTCATGGCGCATCCTCCGTTGGGGCGGGGGCGAACGCGAAGCTTGGCCGTGGGGTTCCCCGTGGGGCGGGCGCGTGCGCGACGCGCGGCGGCCGGGTCTTTGCGACGCGCACCTCGCAAGCCGACGAGGATGCGTCTCCCGGTGGGACGGCCCGAGGTCCCTTCAAACAGCATACGTCGGCCTGGGCAGGGGCCGAAGCGGAAGGACCTATCAGCGGGACCCCTTTCCTGGACCGAAGGACGCCCCCCCATAGGTGGCCGAGGGCGTCCGGGTCGATGGGGCTGGCCTTCCGCGAACCCCAAGGGTCTTTGCTCCGCAGTGGGGGGAGAATCACCCAGGAGGGTTAAGGAAGCGTAGCGGCACCGCGCGTTGCGTCAGAGGCCGCGCCAGCAGGCGTCGAAGCGCGCGAGCGCCGCGCGCGAGCCGTCGAGGGGGAACGTGCCGAGGGCCTCCCCGGCCGCGTCCACGATGGCGAGGGCGGTCGCGGCGGCCATGGCTTCTTGCAGCTTGTCGAATTCGGCGGGGTCGAGGAGCGTCGCGGAGAGGCGGTTGCCGTCGTCCGTCCCGTCGAAGGCGAAGCGGTCGTAGTCCACGTCGAAGGTGAGCGTGGCGGCCTGGGCGGCGGCGGGGCCGGGGGGCGTGGCGGGGTCGCGGGCCCATTCGACGAGGGGGGCGCTCAGGCCGTCCTTGAGGAGGGTGAAGGACTGGCCGGCGGGGTTGGTGGCGGAGAGGGTGCAGGCGTCGGGGGGGGTGCCGACGGGGGCGACGGCCCAGGGGGAGGCGAGGAGGGCGGTCGGGAGGAGGAGAAGGAGGGGGAGGAGGCGCATGGGGGGCTCCGGGGGGTGGGGAGCTCCATCATGCGTGGTGGCTGGGGACGATGCGATGGCAGCCGCGGCAGCGTGCAGCCGCTCGCTGGAGGGCAAGGGCGGATCGAAGCGCCAAGGACGGGGACCTTGGCAGGGGTTTCGGTACGGAGCGGCTGCGTGTAGCTTGGCGCCGTGCCCACCGTCCTGCGCCATGACGGCTTTCGGTTCTTCTTCTATTCGGACGAAGGCAACCCGCTGGAGCCCCCGCACGTCCACGTGCAGAGGGGCGGTGCGGAGGCCAAGTTCTGGCTGCGGCCGGAGGTGGCGGTGGCGAGGAGCGCGGGATTCGACGCGCGGACGTTGCGGTGGCTGTCGTTGGTGGTCGAGGGGCACCGCGAGGTGATCGAGGGGGCGTGGAATGGACGTTTCGGCTGAGAGCGTGGCGTTCGATGCGGACGTGATGTGGGTGTCGCTGTCGGACGGGCGGACCTTGGGGGTGCCGCTGGCGTGGTTCCCGCGCCTGCGCGGCGCCTCGCGCGAGGCGCTGGAGGCGGTGGAGGTGTCGCCGTTCGGTCTTCACTGGGAGGCGCTGGACGAGGACGTGTCGGTGGCGGGGCTGCTCGCGGGGCGGGGGGACCAGGGGGTGGCGCGGGTGGCGTGAGGGGGTGGCGGGCCGCCCTAGCGTAGGGTGGGGTAGGAACATGGTTCGCCGAAGCGGACCCCGCAGTTGCCACGCCTTCCGCGATCATTATGCTTGAGTCCGCAGCAAGTCTCGGAGAAGAGTGTTGATCGACGATCCGGCCTCCGCCGACCTTGTTGCCATCATCGTAGCAGCCGTCATTCTATTGTCTCCGGTCTGGGTGCCGATCCTGATCTGGAGATTAATCGTAACGCATCGGCGCATTCAGCGCGACGATCTGTTGCGGGAGGAGACAGAACGTCGTCGATGGGAGAAAGAGGACGAGGATCGTAGTCGGAGGCAACGAGAGGCTAGGGTCAGGACCTACAAACGCTCTTGCCTTGCAGCAGCTTGGCTGACTCCTGC
>ERZ1066118.226-NODE-226-length-58610-cov-11.492358_pt1 | contig 58610 bp, 51 predicted proteins | sample MGYA00382765_ERZ1066118 | MGnify/ENA primary metagenome ERZ1066118 (study PRJEB33369, sample SAMEA5778348) | biofilm metagenome | biome: Industrial cooling water; feature: Water cooling tower basin; material: Biofilm | place: United Arab Emirates | collected...
GCTGGAAAAAGCTGAAAAAGGATGGAGCTAAAACAGCGATCGGCGATCGGTTATCTGTAGAGAGTGGTGCGTGGTGCTTGTCTTAATTTTGAATTTTGAATTTTGAATTTTGAATTGCTCCCTCTGCTCTCTTCTCTACGGAGTGGGCGATGACTGAGTATTACCTGGGGAAGAAGATGGAGTTGTGAAGGAACGATTCTGCTGGCTAGTGGGAGCAGGTGCAGTTTGCGGGGCGACGCTATTAGAGCCATTACTGGGAGCAGCATTTATGCCATTGCTAGTGCCACTCAAACCGCTAGGAGCAATCGCGCTTTGGCTGGGAATTGCCGAGGTGTTACCAGGAAGGTTTGTCGCGTTGGGATTAGCGCCTGTCGTTCCAGCGCCCCTATTCGGACTGAAGGGGTTGAGATAAGTAAAGTCGTTGCCTTTAGCAGGTTCGAGATTAGATAACCGAGACGATGACCCAGATGTAGAAGAACCACCAGCAGCACGACTGTAGGTAGTTGATAAATTACTACTGCCAGGGTTAACACTATAGGGGCTGTTGCTGATGCCAGCAGGAGACTGGTAACGACCAACTGTCGATTGAGAGTAAGGATTGTCTACATTGTTAGACAAAGAATCGTTCAAAGACGCAGGCGATCGCCGCTGATTTGCAACTCGTTCATCTAACGGATCTGTGGTATCTAGAGTATTACTGCCAGCGCCACTAGAGGAATTGGTATTAGTTCCACCGAGAGCAGAATCGCTGCCTAATGCACTTCCAGTGCTGCTATCTGAAGGAAGATCGATAGGATTTGCCGTGTCAAGCGGTTGGGCTTGACTTGATTCGGTATTGTCCCCTGAAGGATTTTGTCCGCCGTTTGGGTTGCCCGCACCACCTGCACTTGAGGCAACTGGCGCACGGGGTGGCTGTAGTGACAACAAAGGAATGCATAGCAACACTCCACCACCTATAATTGCCGCGATCGCCATTACGACCTTTTGTCTCGGACTCAAATAATTATAGGTTCTGACGATATTACGAATACTCATTTCAATATTTCCCCTACTTAAATTTGGACTATAGCTTTAATTAGCGATTCGTCACTTGCAACTGCCAATGACAAATGACGAATGACCAATGATGCATTACAAAAACTCTCTCGGATCGGTGACGTAACCTGTCAAAGCGGAAGCGGCGGCGGTGTAGGGCGAAGCGAGATAAATCTGCGCTGACTTATCGCCCATGCGACCGGGAAAGTTACGGTTAGTCGTAGAAACGCAAACTTCCGGCTTGTTCATCCGCCCGAAAGTATCTTTTGGTCCTCCCAAACAAGCGGCGCACGATGGAGCAGCGGGTTCGATACACCCAGCTTGAAGAAAGATTTCTGATAGAGTCTGTTCCTCGTATTTGAGCGTAAACAAGTCGTTGTAGACTTTTTGCGTGGCGGGTACGAGGTATGTAGGTACTTTGACTTGTTGCCCTTTGAGAATATGGGCAGCGTGGATAAAGTCTTCGGTTTTACCCCCCGTGCAGGAGCCAATATACACCCGATCAATTTTGACATCGCTACATTCTCGTGCCAAGGCACGATTATCAGGAGAGTGGGGTTGAGCTACGACTGGCTCTAATTGCGAGACATCGTAACGGCGATCGCTGTAAAATTTTGCGTCGGAGTCGGTGTAGACTGGCTCGAATGGTTTATCGGTACGGGCGCGGACGTACTCAAATGTCGTCTCATCAGCTGCGATCGTGCCATTTTTGCCTCCAGCTTCGATCGCCATATTGCACAGAGTCATCCGGTCTTCCATTGTCATGCGGCTGACGGTTTCCCCGGTAAATTCCATCGTCCGATAGTTGGCTCCAGCAACGCTAATATCGCCGATAATTTGCAAAATCAGGTCTTTTGCCAGCAGGTACTTGGGCATTTCACCATCGAGAACGAATCGCATGGTGGCGGGAACTTTAATCAGTAACTTGCCCGTACCGAGAATAAATGCCGCATCGGTATTGCCAATTCCAGTGGCGAACTGACCGAAAGCACCAGCATTGCAAGTGTGGGAGTCAGTTCCAAATAAAACTTCCCCAGGGCGGGTATGCCCTTCTTGAGCGAGGGCAATGTGACAAACTCCTTTATAATCTGGGTTAGCCTTAAAATTACCGCGATCGGTGATGTCGTAGAAGTATTTAATCCCTTGTTCTTGAGCGAAATCGCGCAGAATATCTACGTTGCGATTGGCGCGTTCGTCGGCGGTAAAGATGTAGTGGTCTGGGATGAGGACGATCTTTTCAGGGTTCCATACTTTTGTATCCGCACCAAACTCGCGCTTGAAGACACCGATAGTTCCAGGTCCGCAAACATCGTGCGTCATCAACAAGTCAACATCCACCCAGATATTTTCTCCTGGTTCGACCGCATTGCGACCGGAGGCTTTAGCTAAGATTTTTTCTGTCAGGGTCATCCCCATGGCGATCGCATTCCTCTCTTCCGACACATATCTACAGGATCTATGCTACTTCGCGATCGGCTGTTGCGTTTTAAAGATACAGCAAAAAGATACAGCAAAAGGCTTTGTTTTGCTACAAGTGCGGCTGAAATTCTAGCTAAAGATTCTGCGCCTGAAGCTTCCTTGTCTCCCTTGTCTTCTTCCCCTACTCCCCGCTAGGAAGGCTGTTTTTAGCAATGTCCCGAACCTTTGCTTTCAGATTCGGTGGGGCAGCTTTTTCTGCTTGTGAAAAGAGACGATTGGCGGTTTGCCGATCGCCCTGTTCGACGCGGATCAGAGCTTTATTTACCAAAGCTGCAACATTATCTTTTTCTTGTAAAAGGACGCGATCGTAAGCGGATTCTGCTTTTGGCAATTGTGCGGTTAGTTTGTAAAGCTGGGCTAAATTCAATTGGAGTTCCAGTCGTTCTGGCTCTTGCCGGACGAGCTTTTCCATTAACGGAATGGCTAAATTTGGCTGTCCTTGTTGGATACGCAGGTTAGCTAACTCGACTAAAGCATCAAAGTTGTCAGGATCGTTTTGTAGAAGCTGCTCGTAGGCTTGAATTTTGCTGTTTTTATCTAAAGTGGCTTTGGGCGCGATTGTTAGTGGTTCTGCGCCCCAGAAAGTTGCCGCAGCAATTCCTAAAACTCCCAAAACACCTATACCTGATAAGATTAGGGGCAAGCTTTTGCTACCAAGCATCTGTTTGAAAACAAATGTTTGCTGAACGGGAAAAAGTAGTTTTTGCTTTAAACCACTACCTAAATCTTGCTGAGGTTGCGTTTGGTGCAGTCTTTTCAACTCTGAAACTAGCCACAGAATCGGAGTGGCTGCGCCAGTTGGTTTAAGTTGGGGTACGCCTGCAAACGTGACTAGCGGGATAGCAGAGTAAAATTTTTGATAGTTTGCTTTGGCTGCATCTAGACGAGACAAGAGGGGTTGAATTTTTTCCTCGATTTGCAGTAAGCTTAACGGCTCTAGAGCTAGTAAGTCGCATTTGGTGAAAATTATGGCGATCGCGTACTTAATATTGTGTTGATTCACTAAAGAGGCGATCGCTGCTAATTGGTCGATCGTTTGTGTCAGTTGTGCTAGGTAAGCGGAGTTGTTGACTAATGCTGCTGCATTAACGAACGCACAGCAGCCATGAGAACTCAACACGAGTTTTTGATATTTAGGATTATTAAAGTCGCACGATTCTCCTGGTAAATCCCACCAACTAAAATCGCAGAGAGTTTTGGTTTTCCACCAGCCATGCCGCTTCAAACTAAAGTTGAAATTGGCAATTTTCATCGTAGGTGGCGGATATTGTCCCGTTTGCGTAATATAGTTGAGAATTTTCTCAATTTTTTCTTGCTCCTGACTGTTATGGCTATCGAACCATAATTTTTGCGGGCTTTCTGCTGCAAAGCTCGAATGGAGTTCGATGTAACTGCCAGCCAAAAAAACTGTTTTGCCTACTCCTCTTTGACCGATACTCAATAAATTTAATGTCTTTGTGGCACTGCTAGATTGCTGATTCATGTGCTTTAAGATCGTTTGTTTTAAAGTAGTAGCGGTCATGAGGAAGTCAGAAGTTAGAAGTTAGGAGTGTATCCTATAACTAAAGCTGGAGGTGCAGAACTGAGATACAAATATTTTTTACTTTTCATGCATATATTTAAAAAATACATTCAGGGACTTGCAGCTTGAATTTTTGAATTCTGAATGATTTTGATTATCGATACATTCATATTTTTAAATCTGCCAAACCCAAATAGCGCACCCCAATCGGAGTTACCTCAAAGCGGCAAGGCAAAACTTCCAAACCTAATTGCATAGCTTCACGCAACAGTTGACCGTAGACTGGATCGGCAGTATCACCAGGAGCAAACTGCGTACAGTCGCCCCGGTTAATAGCATAAAACATTACTGCCCTTGCTTGAGGCAACAGCACGCTCAATTCTCGTAAATGCTTCTGTCCCCTTACGGTTTCGGTATCAGGGAACATAGCTAATCTTTGCCGCGCCCATGTAGTGCTTTTTACTTCAATATAAATCGGGCGATCGCCAGTCAATAAAAAATCTACTCGGCTTTTGCGATCTGCACCATAGGGAACTTCACAGCGAATTTGGCTATAACTACCGAGTTCGGGAAACAGTTGTTGTGCTAGTGCCAGCTTGACAATGCGATTGGGTAAAGCTGTATTCACAATTACCCAGGTTGGCTCGTTGTCGTTTACTTCGATCGCTTCCCAAGAGTAAGGTAATTTGCGCGTGGCAACTGAGCTATGGGATACCAGTACCCGACTTCCAGGCGTACAAATTCCCGTCATAGGACCCGTATTCGCACAGTGTGCCGTTACGACTTCACCCGTCTCCAGCTCAATATCAGCCAGAAAGCGCTTGTAGCGTTTGAGTAAAATTCCAGCATGAAGAGGTGGATAGGTGTAAAGCATAATTATCAGTTATCAGTTGTCAGTTATCAGTGTAGAGACTCACCACTCACCACTCACCACTCACCACTCACTATGTATCAAAACCAACTCAAACACAAATTACAACAGGGCGAGGTTGTCCTAGGATTGTTTACCAACTGCGCCTATCCTGCATTTATCGAAATTTGCGGACACGCGGGTTTGGATTTTGCTGTTATCGATTTAGAACACGGTTCTCTTCATAATCTAGTGGCGGAAGATTTATGTCGCGCTGCTGACTGCGTGGGATTAGCACCGATTATCCGTGTCAGTCAGAACAATCCAGCGCAGATCCAAAGAGCGCTCGATATCGGTAGTGCTGGGGTACAAGTACCGCAAATCGAGACGAAAGCCGACGCGGAAGCAGTAGTAAGGGGAGCAAAGTTTAGTCCTTTAGGAGCGCGAGGGCTGTCACTTTATACCCGTGCTGGGATTTACACAGCTGCCGGAACGCAAAGGATCGAACAGTTAAACGAAACATCCCTGGTTGTCGTTCAGGTCGAAGGTAAACAGGGTATCGATAACTTAGCAGAAATTGCCAGCGTGCCCCACATTGATGTTATCTTTCTCGGTCCTTACGATTTGTCGCAATCGTTGGGAATTGCCGGACAAGTAAGAGATCCTCGCGTAGTTGAGTTAATGCGAACGGGAGTAGAAACTATCCGTCAAGCTGGTAAAGCAGCAGGGACATTTGCCGATACTCCAGAAATTGCCCAGCAGTGGATTGCAACTGGCGTGCAATTTGTTGCTCTTGGCGTGGATGTAGGGGTTTTTCTGCGCGCTTGTCAAGCATTAGTTAAAGCCGTGCGATCGCAGTAAGATTTCACCCATCTAGTTTGCATTTCGTTAGCTAAATTCATTTATGTGCTAGTTAGTTCTAAGGCAATCGCACAATGGAAATTTTAATTAATAATGACTTCAAGTACTGCTAAGTCGCGATCGATTTCTCTACCTAATTAGTCAATTAATCTCGAGCAGTAAAATCAATTTGTCATTCAAACTTGGAGGCTTCTTTGCGCCTTTGCGCCTTTGCGTGACACCAAATTAAATACAATTTAGTAGCTACTACACAAAACTAAAAAAGAAGGTGGGCATTGCCCACCCTTCTATACACTAACAACTGAATCACTACACCAAAACAGATTGCATCAAAGGCTGGTCTTGAGGTAGTTTACCCGATCGCAACCACTCTTCCATATCGGCTGGAGCTTGAGCGCGGTTGAGTCGTTGCCGCAGTTCTGCGCCTTCAAGAATTTCCTTTTGCAATAACAACTGAGCTGTCTCTTCCAACAACTCCCGATTATTAGACAAGGTAGCCAGTGCGATGTGATGCGCTCCATCGACGATTTCTTTCACCTCGCGATCGATCTCCTCAGCGACTCTAGGACTGACAGAACGGCGTGGATTGCCATAACCACCGAGAAAATCTTGCTGAGTCTTTTCAAACGCCACGGGTCCGAGTTCGTCGCTCATACCGTACAGAGTAACGGCACGCTCTGCCAGGTCGGTAGCTTTTTGGATATCATCACTTGCACCAGTCGAGACTTTACCAAAGACTAACTCTTCTGCCGATCGCCCGCCTAGTAGCGTAGCAATCCGACCGCGAATCTCGTCTTCTATCATTAAAAAGCGGTCTTCTTCCGGTAACTGGAGTGTATAACCCAAAGCACCCACTCCGCGAGGCACGACAGAGATTTTCTCTACTCTACCCGCACCTGGCATCAGAGCGGCAATAATCGCGTGACCGACTTCGTGATATGCAACCGTCTTTTTCTCAGTTTCGTTGAGTACCCGCGATCGCTTTTCTAAACCACCGATCACCCGTTCGATTGCTTCGTTAAAATCTGCTTGGGTGACAGCATCGCGATTTTGACGTGCAGCCAATAGCGCCGCCTCGTTTACCAAGTTGGCTAAGTCAGCACCAGCAAAGCCAGGAGTCCGCGTGGCAATAATCCCTAAATCGACATCCTCGGCTAGTTTGACGTTTCTAGCGTGGACTTTGAGAATCGATTCACGACCGCTCTTATCAGGACGATCTACAACCACTTGACGGTCAAAACGACCCGGACGACGTAATGCAGGGTCAAGGACTTCAGGACGGTTAGTAGCAGCAATGATAATGACACCCGTATTGGCATCAAAACCATCCATTTCGGTGAGCAACTGGTTCAAAGTTTGTTCTCTTTCGTCGTTACCACCAGGGAAACCGTTAGCGCCACCGCGAGACTTACCTAGAGCATCTAACTCGTCAATAAATACAATACAGGGAGCTTGTTGCTTGGCTTGGACGAACATATCGCGTACCCGCGCTGCACCAACACCCACAAATAGCTCGATAAATTCCGAACCGGAGATACTGAAGAAGGGGACACCAGCTTCACCTGCGATCGCTTTTGCTAGTAAAGTCTTACCCGTACCAGGGGGACCCACTAAAAGCACGCCTTTAGGAATTTTTGCGCCTAATCGGGTGTATTTACCAGCATTTTTGAGAAAATCGACAATCTCTTGTAGTTCTGCCTTGGCTTCGTCAACTCCAGCGACATCGGTAAATTTCACTCCCGTACTACCTTCAGAGTAGATCCGCGCTTTACTTTTACCTACAGTTAAGGCTGCGGGACCACCACCACCTTGACGGTTGAGCAGAAAACCCCAGATACCAAAGAAAATTAACGGGGGTACAACCCAACTCAAAAGAGTACCGATCCAGCCGCTATTACTAGGTGCAGGAGCAGTAAACTTAACATTGTGGTCGCGTAGAATCTTGGGTAAATCTAAGTCAATTGCTACTGGCGTTGTTGTAAGTACCTGGTTAGCAGCAGGACTGTCCGGTTGATTCGGATCTGCTTTGAGCGTAAACTCAATGCGATCGCCTCCTACAATAGCTCTGTCTACCCGATTTGCTTCTACCTGGGCAATAAAATCACTATATGCAACCTGTGGCTGCCTAGCTCCAAAACTGGGAACAATAAAGTTGAGCAGTAACAGTACAGTCAACAAAATGAGTAAACTACCGCCAAACTGCCGGACTCTAGGCGGTTTGAACTGGCGATTATTATTGGTTTCAACAGGCATTTTGATTAACTTTTATGCATTGTTTTGTACGTATTGTAAAGAATTTCTACACTCTGACTGGTTCGGTGACTCCCCCATATATCTATCGCAACAGCCGAACTTTTTAGAGGGAGTAGGGAGTAGGGAGTAGGGAGTAGGGGAAGATAAAGAGGCAATTACATCTTATCTTTTTCAACAAATGACAAATATATTTAAGGACTTGAGAGAAAGTTATATGAATGCTTTTGAGGGATGGAAACAACAGTTATGGTTTATTGCGGAGCTGATAATTATCTCTGTCGTTCTGTCATATCTCATTAAATATGGTGGTGCTTACTTACCTTTGAGCGGTACATCAAGTCAAGCACTATTTATAGTATTTTTACCTAACGTCGTTATGGCGATCGCTCTATATTTACGATATCTATCTCATAAAGGTTAAAGTTTATGAAAACAAGAAAGCCAAGAAAGACAAAGAAAAATAAATGCTTTCGACTTTCGAGTTGTGGTAATTAGTCACTACTCACTACTCACTACTCACTACTCACTTTTGCAATGAATCTAGGTCAGTGGCTCGGTTTATTAGCGATCGTTACTTCTATCTATATTCTGTGGCAAATTCGCCAAATTCTCTTATTAGTATTTGCCGCAGTTATTCTATCAACTGCCTTGAATCGGCTAGCGCGACGGTTTCAGCGCTCGGGAATGCGGCGATCGCTTGCTGTTGTCTTGTCAGTCAGTATATTTTTAGCTGTAATTATTGGTTTTTTCTGGTTAATTGTACCGCCGTTTATCGAGCAGTTCCAAGAGCTTACAGTCAGGGTTCCTAGAGGTTTAGATCGATTAAATACTTGGGTAGAACAGCTAGGAACTCGCGTTCCTCAGCAGGTAGCCCCATTCTTACCAAATATTGATAGTTTGAGCAAACAAGCACAGCCATTTATCGAGCGAGTCTTGGGTGGTTCTTTTGCTTTTGTGACTAGCTCTTTAGAATTTGTTATCAAATTTTTACTCGTATTAGTACTGACGGGGATGATGTTAGCTAATCCCCATGCTTACCGTCAGGGATTTGTGCGGCTATTTCCTTCATTCTATCGCCGCAGGGTAGACGGAATTTTACACGAATGCGAGGATTCATTAGGAAAATGGCTGACTGGTGCTTTAATTAGCATGAGCGTAGTTGCACTGATGAGTATGGTAGGACTCTCAGTATTGCGGATACCAGCAGCTTTGGCACTGGGAGTTTTAGCAGGATTCTTAAACTTAATTCCTAATGTCGGTCCTACTATCAGCGTGATTCCACCCATGGCGATCGCATTGTTAGATACGCCCATCAAAGCCGTACTCGTATTCGTTCTCTATTTTGTCATTCAACAAATTGAGAGCAATTTTTTGACACCATACATCATGGCGCAACAGGTATCTTTACTACCAGCCGTAACTCTACTGGCTCAAGTATTTTTTGCCACGTTCTTCGGCTTTTTAGGTTTACTACTGGCACTACCTCTAACTGTAGTGGGCAAAATTTGGTTTCGCGAAGTCTTGTTAGAAGACGTTCTAGACCGCTGGCAATGGGGAGGAAAGCAAGATACTGGACTCGATTCATTATGCGGGTTGCACGATCCCACCAAGACAAGGGAAAATCTTGCATATTCAGATGATGTAGCTAGTCAAGAGCGATCGATTGTAGATGAATTTTCAATGGAAGCAGAAAGCAGAGGAGCAGAGGAGCAGGGGAAAAGAGAGCTGAGGGAGTGAAGAGAGCTGGGGCAGCCCAGAGGGCTGAGGGAGCTCAGGGAGAAACGATCCCTGACCACGCACCACTCACAGCTGGTTTAATTCCAACTTCTGGCTGACTAATCTATTCCTTTTCATAGGTACAAAATTTTGTCTCTAGAAATATAACTAAAATGTGAAGAGGTTTAAATTATTTTTAACCGTTCGACTAAGTTAAGTGAAAATCATTTAAGTTGCGCTACAATTCTATTCCACCCCCAATTTGTAATTGTGCAACAATAATGTAAATCCTAGGCTAAGAGCTTGCTAACCCAGCAAGAATACTCATGACAGTCTGGGAAAAGTGACAGATAAAAGACTGGCTACTACTTACTCATTACTTAGTCTTTGATGCTTAATAATCAATTGGAACAAAAAGGTGAAGTCCAAATGTCACCAGCAAAGTACATACAATTCTTGCAATTTCTACAAGAAGACTTATCAATCTCGGCAGCATCGATTGATATGGCTACGCGCCATCGAGAACAAGATCCTGGCCCTTTGCCAATGATCCTGTGGCAATATGGCTTAGTTACGCTAGAACAGTTAGATCGAATTTACGATTGGTTGGAAAGAGCCTAGCAGTGCCATAAATGATTCAACCTAATTCAAGCGTGTCATAGCAGAAATTTTGAATAGCAATGCGCAAACTAAAATTTCTTTTTCGGCGAAGTTGTAGATATCCTACTTATAAATTTAAACTTAAACAGCGAGAGCGGGTTGATAATTCATCCCGCTCTTTTGATTATTAGTGAGTAGTGAGTAGTGAGTAGTGGGAAAGAGAGTAGTGCGTGGTGCGCGATCTTTCTCCCCCAGCTCTCTTATCCCTGTGCTCCCTTTTTAAGAAGCAAACACGCGAGCTGCTGCTGCTACACCAGCTCCAGGAGTGAAACCTTCATACCCTAATTCGCGTAGAGCGACTTCTAAAGCACCGATCGCACTGAGAATATCGCGATCGCTCACAAAGCCTAAATGTCCGATGCGGAAGATTTTCCCCTTCAAGTGGTCTTGTCCTCCCGCTAAGGCAATGTCAAATTTCTTCTTCAAAATCGACCGAATTTGTTCGGCATCAACTCGGTCGGGCGCTACAGATGTAATTGCGGGACTCGCGCAATTATCTGCTGCAAATAAAGGTAAATTTAAAGCTTTTACTGCTTCGCGGGTCGCCTGAGTGAGGCGCTGATGACGAGCGAAAATTGATTCTAAACCCTCTTCTCTCATCATCTTTAACGTCGCGTGCAGTGCCATAATTAAATTCACTGGCGGCGTGAAGGGAGTCGTATTTTTCGCTGTCGATTTACGATATTTACCCAAGTCTAAATAGTACTTTGGTAGCTTAGCAGTTTTATAAGCCTCCCAAGCCTTGGCACTAACGGCGACAAATCCCAAACCAGGGGGAATCATATAGCCTTTTTGCGAACCTGACGCAATGACGTCAATGCCCAAAGTATCCATCGGGACGTTGTACGCGCCCAAGCTAGTAACGGCATCGAGAATCATCAAAGCTTCGCCGTGTTCCTTAACGTGACCGACGATCGCTTCTAGGTCGTTAAGTACGCCTGTAGAAGTTTCGCTGTGGGTGAGAATGACAGCTTTAATTTGCTTATCCTTGTCCGCCGTCAACTTCTCGGCAAATGCTGCGGGGTCGAGGGGTTGACCCCATTCGGCAGTAATTTTATCGACTTGAAGACTGTAAGCCTCGGCAACTTCTCCCCAACGATCGCCAAACTTACCATTGCATCCTACCAAAACGCGATCGCCTGGGCTGAGAAAATTAATTATCCCTGCTTCTACTGCCCCCGTGCCACTAGCTGCGAGCATCAACACGTCACTCTCAGTTTGGTGCAGCCATTTCAGATTTGCTGTCACTTCTGCCAAGATGTTGCTGAATTCGCTAGTGCGGTGTCCGATGGGATGTTTAGCGAGAGCGAGTAACGCTGCTTCCGGTACTGGCGTGGGACCGGGAATCATCAGCATTAACTTGTCATTCATCATAAGTTTGTCCTACTATCTATCGAGGTGAATCCGTTGGCTGCGCGTTAATCCAAGCCCAATCTCTATTGCGTGACTTGTAATTTCTAACTTGTAAATCGATCTTATAGACGAATCTAGCGATCGCAATTGAGGAATCTCGTGTTTTATATGAATAAATTTAACGACTCATAATTAAGTTGAATTACGAATTCTTACAGCGCTCGATTGAGTTTTACCACTATGGCAGCCTTTTATTTTATCACCCGATCGCGAAAAACCTGCTAGGTAGCAATCGAGAAACCCAGAGGCAGAACGTCTGATGTATACTATTCGTCCCAGGTATCAAATATATCTGGTATATCTATGTATCTGTTATACCTAGGAAAGAACTTTTGAGACTACAGGATGTCAAATGGGAAGAGCCTGAATTCCCTGTCTCGATTGTTTCTCCTATTTTTTACCATCTGCCATCTTCAACGAGCGGATAATTTGCTATGACAGATCGAGATTGGGATAAGTTAATACAAGAATTACCAGTTGTCCTCACAGGTCCCATCCTACGACATGTAACTCCCGAATCTGTCACGGTCTGGGTAGCACTCAAACAACCAAGTCAAGTAGAGCTGACGATTTACGAGACGGCAAATCGGGGGGCAGTGTTGGGAACGAGCGTGCTAGAGGGCAGAGGCTCGACCGTGGCGTTAGGCAAGTCTCTTCATGTGGTGGCGGTTACAGCTAAGTCTGACGGACGCTCTCTGGAAAGCGATCGCCTTTATGCCTACGATCTTCAATTTTCGTTTGACGACCCGCAGCAAAGCCCAAAAACCCTACAACAAGCTCTGCAATCGATCGACTTTCCTACAGTCAGCATTAGCTACTTTACCCATCAAAAACCTACCTTCGTTCTGCCACCACATCGTCTGGAAGATTTGTGCATCGTACAAGGCTCCTGCCGCAAACCACATGGGAGCGGCTATGATGCCTTACCAATTCTCGACAGCTTAATTGAGAACAGGGCAACTCAGCCCCGATGCCGTCCTCATCAACTGTTTCTCACTGGCGATCAAATTTATGGCGATGACGTTGCCGAACCTTTTTTATGGGTTGCCAGTTCTCTGGGCGATGCTCTCTTGGGTTGGGAAGAAAAGCTTCCGGTTGGCTGGCGAGAACCCGAGGACGTAGATTACTATACGCCGCAACAGTTGCCTTGTGGACGACGGGCTGAAGTTGCCACCACTCAGGCAGGTTTTACGGCTGGACTCCGCAATAAACGCGATAAGGTCAACAGTCATCTACTCAGTTTAGGCGAGTATTATGCCTGTTATTTGCTAGCTTGGTCGCCGACGTGCTGGCTGATGCAGATTCCCCCAGGACGACAAATTAGCGATCGCCGTCAAGTCATCCGTCGTTGGGATCGAGAAGCAGGAGCATTGCGGCAATTTATCCATACGCTGTGGAAAGTGCGACGCGCTCTTGCCAATGTGCCCACGTACACGATTTTTGACGATCATGACGTGAGCGATGACTGGAACCTCAACCGCGCTTGGTGTCTGCGCGTTTTAGGGCGACCTTTAGGGCGACGGGCGGTGCAAAATGCGCTGTTAGCCTACGCAGTGTTTCAAGCGTGGGGCAATACACCCGACCGATTTGCCACAGGTCAATCGGGTGCAGAATTACTAGTTGCTGCTACCGACTGGTCGGCATCGGCTGGAACTAACACTAATGCCTACGATCGCATCGCTCGTTATGTCGGAATGCCCATCGTCGATCCGCAGACGAATTTACCAACTTTTGTAGAGGATGGTACGGTATTAATCCTCAAACGACATCCAGAAGCGATCGCCTGGCATTATACGGTACGAAGCCATTGTCATGAAACGATCGTGTTAGATACGCGGACGTGGCGAGGTTATCCGATCGAGGAAAAATCGAGCGCGCCACCCATGCTATTGTGTCCGACTGCCTTCGAGCAACAACTGCGCCTGCCTCTGCAACAATCGGCATCTGAAACCGAAATTCAAGTCACCTTAACGATCGCGCCGACTAACGTATTTCATCTCAAAGCAATCGATTGGATTCATCATTGGCAATTGCGCCAAAACAAAGTCTTTGCCACAGATGTAGGCGATGCCTGGAATATCAACCTGGAAGCCCTCGCACAACTTTTAATGACCCTATTCGAGCAACGCCGACAGGTTGTAGTTTTATCTGGAGATATTCACTACAGTTCGATGGTTCGTCTCATTTGCGAATCTAACTTAGGTAAGGCTAACTCGGTTTTGGCACAGCTAACTTGTAGTGCGCTGAAGAATGAAGAAACCCTGACTCGAATCGTTCACACCCGTTTAAAGGATTGGTTGCTTCCAGAACAAGTGCGCCATTGGAACGGCTGGAGTAACCCACCTAACATGGTCGAACTTTCAGCGCGACAATTCCGCCGCGATCGCGATCGCCACCCAACGCCTCCTCCTGACTGGAACTGTACGCTAGAATGGATGCCACGACGAAACGCTCGCACTCCTAGCTTTGGTCGCGACGTATCCTGGTTAATTTCACCCAGAAAGCAAGTTAACGGTAGCAAGCTTCGGTGGCTTCAGTTTCTCTGCTTTTGGCAATCTCGCTTGGTTCAAGAAGGACGAGAAGCGATCGGGAGAAATAATTTGGCTTTAGTACAATTCCAACTAGTAGAAACGAGCAGCTCTTACACGGCAATCCAAGACCTATATTGGTTTTCTACCTGGTATCCCACGCAAATCGTCTACAGTCGCTTTGCAGGTCATCTGCCATTTCATCCATCTTCACCGGATAAAGCTTAGCCTACACGAAGATAACCGCTACAATCTGTTGGCATAGATTTCAGCTCTCTTCGCGTTTTTCTTTCTTCACATCTTTGCGTCCTTGCGTCTATGCGTGACATTAAAATTCGCCTTAACCCACGATCGGAAAACCAAACTGGAGAACTGGGACTTCTTCCCCAGATGCAACCGCAGTTTGCCCCACAGGAATTACTGCCAAACCATTAGCTTGAGCTAGATTAATCAAATTGCCAGAGTTAAGGCTACCGCTAGCAGGCTGAAATTCAAAAGAACCATTGACTAAATGCAATTGACCCCAAATATAAGTTTCTCGCTTGCCATCAGAATTTAAATCTTGACGCGATCGCGCTTGGACGTAAACTGGTCCCCAATTACCAGCTACTCCCGACAGCTTCCGCAAAGCAGGTTGAACGAATCGCCAAAAACACACCAAAGCCGAGACGGGATTCCCTGGTAGCCCAAAATACAAAACTGGCTTCCGTTCGGTAGCATTGGCGGGAGAAAACTTCGCCACTGTCAGCGGCTTTCCAGGTTTAATTGCCACAGCGCGAACGTGCATTTCCGCTCCCAAAGCCGTCAAGATCTCTTCCACATAGTCGTAATCGCCCACGGAAACGCCACCAGAAGATAGCACCACGTCAGCAGTAGCGATCGCTTTAGAAATCGCTCTTTGCAGCACTAGAGGGCGATCGGGAACGATGCCCATCGGTATTGGTTCTGCCCCTGTCTGCGTCACCAATGCTGTCAAAGCATACTGATTTGAATCGACAATTTGCCCGATTTCCAATGGAGTTTCCGGGTGAACTAATTCGTCTCCCGTTGAAATAATTGCCACGCGGGGACGACGATAGACCTTTAGTTGATTGCACTGTGCGGCTGCTAGCACGGCAATTTGAGCCGCCTGAAGCATAGTTCCTGGGGGCAATAGAGTTTTCCCTGCTTGATAGTAGGATGCCTGATGGCGGACAAAAGCTTTAGGTTGGGGAGCCGTCAAGATAGTGACGCGATCGCCCTCTCGTTGCGTTTGTTCCTGCATCACCACGGTATCAGCCCCTTCTGGCATGACTGCACCCGTTAAAATCCGTGCTGCTTGCCCTGGCTGAATCGACTGCTGCGGCGATCGCCCTGCGGGAATTTCTTCGACAATTTCCAAAACTACTGGCTGTTGCGGACTAGCATGTTTTACGTCCTCGTACCGCACTGCATAGCCATCCATCGCCGAATTATCCCAGTGGGGAAAATCTAAATGACCGATCGCTGGTGCTGCCAATATCCGCTCGATGGCAATTAGTAGAGAAACAAACTCTGCATCCCGTTGTTTGTCCAGAGGTTGCACCAAATCTAAAATTGTTGCCTCCGCTTGGCTCACTGGCAGCATAGTTTTTAACTCCTCATTTTCAAGGTTTATGGGTTGGGAGTTAGAGGGAGGTAGATGGCAGATGGTAGAAGGAAATAACGAGAAGTCAAAACTTCTGCTTCCTTCTTCTATCTTCTGTCTCCTGTCTCCTGTCTCCTTCTAAACAAATCACTTGCACAAACCTGATGAAATATATGATAATAAACGTTTGTGTTAAATTTTGGTAAGACCCCAGAGTTAGAAAAGCTATGGCTAAAGGTAAGGGTGTCCGTATTATTGTGACACTGGAATGCACCGAATGTCGTACGAATCCGGACAAGCGATCGGCAGGTGTTTCTCGATACACGACAATGAAGAACCGTCGCAATACCACAGCGCGGCTAGAACTGAAAAAATTCTGTACCCACTGCAACCGTCACACCGTCCACAAGGAAATTAAGTAAGATATGAGTTTCTATCGTCGTCGTCTATCTCCGATTAAACCGCAAGACCCCATAGACTACAAAGATGTCGATTTGCTGCGGAAGTTTATCACCGAACGGGGCAAAATTCTTCCCCGTCGGCTCACAGGATTGACCGCCAAGCAACAGAGAGATTTAACTGTAGCAATCAAGCGGGCGCGGCTGTTGGCATTGTTGCCTTTCATCAACCCAGAAGGCTAAATTACTGTCACTTGTCATTTGTCATTTGTCATTTGTTTGATGTCTTCGCTAATGACCGATGACCAATGACTGATGACGATCGAAACTGACTATTGACAGCAAACAGCAAACTCTTCTGTGGAAAAAGGAACGCTAGTCGAATTTAGGGTGCAAGGCGATCGCCGTTTGGGAGTGGTAGACCGTCCAGATGGAAAGGCTCGTTGGTTTGTCATAGACGAGCGCGGTCAATCCCACAGCCTTGCTCCGCGTCAATTTACCTATGAAATCCGAGGTCAGTCTTACAAACCCTCAGATATTAAAAATTTTTTAGCAGAAGTACAGCCCTATCTCGATCCATCTAGCTTAGAAGTAGCATGGGAACTGCTCGTAGAAGCAGAAGAAAGTGCCACTCCAGCACAGATGGCGAATCTATTATTCTCCGACCAGAGCCATGTTCTGTGTTATGCCGCTCACTTTTTGCTTTCCGAAGATAAGATTTATTTCAAGCAGAAGGGAGATGCCTACGAGCCTCGCTCTGTTAGCCAGGTAGCAGAACGGAAACACCAGCTTGAAGTAGAAGCAACAAGAGCGCGAGAACAGCAGGAATTTTTGTCGCGCACCGAACGAGCGCTGCAGGGAGAAACGGTAGAATGGCAGCGATACGATCGCCAGCGCTTGGATGCAATTGCCAAGTATGCAGTACTTTTAGTTGAAGGGACTCGTCAGGGATTAAATCCAGATGCCCTCGTTCGGGGTTATCCGCCACCAGCGATCGTGACGGAAACTATGAGTACTTTGGGACGTAACGCTACTCCCTTAACAGCATTTCAGCTTTTGGTAGATTTGGGTCTGTGGAGTCCGCATGAAAACCTTCACTTGCGTCGCAGTCAAATCCCCGTAGAATTCTCAACCGAGGTTATATCAGTGGCGCAGCAGCGGTTAGAATTTCCACCCCCCGACCCAGACGCTCAACGGCTGGACTTGACCCACTTGAAAGTTTACACGATCGACGACCAGAGTACGAGCGAAATTGACGACGGTGTCAGCTGGGAAATCTTAGCGGATGGGAGAGAACGCTTATGGATACATATTGCCGATCCGACTCGTTGGCTCTTACCAGAGGATGAATTAGATCTGGAAGCGCGGCGACGCGGTACGACCATGTACTTACCTACGGGTATGAGTCCTATGTTTCCTGTGGCACTGGCAACCGGACCGATGAGTTTGGTACAGGGTCAGGTTTGCTGCGCTCTCAGTTTTGGCGTCATTCTGGATGTCACAGGAGCGATCCAAGAGTATACAATCCATGCCAGCTTAATTAAACCAACCTATCGGCTGACCTACGAAGATGTCGATGAGATGTTGGATCTAGGCGTACAAGCAGAGCCGGAAATCGCCGCGATCGCTAACTGGTCGCGGTGTCGTCAAGCGTGGCGACAGTCTCAGGGAGCGATTAGTATTAGTTTGCCAGAAACCGCCATTAAAGTTAAAGACGACGAAATTACGATTGAAGTCTTAAACGATTCTTCCTCCCGCCAATTGGTAGCAGAAATGATGATTCTAGCTGGGGAAGTTGCAGGGCGATACGGTCAAGCACACAATCTTGCCTTGCCATTTCGCGGTCAGCCGCAGCCTGAATTACCTCCAGAAGAAGAGTTGTTGCAATTGCCTGCTGGTTTCGTGCGTGCTTGTGCTATGCGCCGCTGTATGCCTAAAAGCGAAATGAGCATTACTCCTACCCGCCATGCTGGTTTGGGGTTGGAGATTTACACTCAGGCAACTTCGCCGATTCGGCGCTACAGCGATTTGCTGACCCATTTTCAACTCAAGGCACATTTGCGGGGTGAAACTCCTCCTTTTTCAGCGGAAGCACTCAGAGAAGTAATGCAATCTGTCTTGGCAACGACTCAGGAAATGTCCTTGGTAGAGAGGCAAACCAATCGTTATTGGGGTTTAGAATACCTGCGCCGCCACTCTCAGGATGTGTGGCAGGCAATCGTTTTAATGTGGTTGCGGGAAGATTCGCGCTTGGCATTGATCTTGATTGAAGATTTGGGGCTTCAGCTACCGATGTCGTTTAAGCGCGGGGTCAGCTTAGGCGAGCAAATTTTAGTTAAAGTTGCCTACGTCGATCCGCGTCAAGATACGATTCAGTTCCAAGAGGTGTCTTATTCTGAAGCCGTGGCTGCGAATTGAAGAAGGCAGAAGTATGTAGGGTGGGCAATGCCCACCTTACACTTGAACTCAATTAGAGTTTTTCAATTAAAGTCTTAACAGTTGCGATCGCTACTTCAATACTACTGACAGCAAAAATATTATTTTTAGATAATTTTTGCCAGAAATTTTGACTTTCTAGGTCGAAATTCAACAAAATAACTGGCTTATTTGCTTTCAAAGCTAAAGCAATTTCTGATATTGTACCTGCACCCGTACCACAAGCGATAATAACGTCACTAGAGAGAATGTTAATATTATTACGAGCGTTTCCCATTCCAGTTACGATCGCAATATCTACTGCCTCAGAAGCATCATTGCAATCGTTACCAGGCAAGATCCCAACTGTTAAACCATTTGCAGATTTTGCTCCCCGACTAGCCGCATCCATCACGCCTGTATTTCTACCGCCAGTAAGCAATACCCATCCTTGTCGGGCGATCGCTTTACCTAATTCGTAAGCAGATGTGCGATCTATAAATGTGGCATTTTCTCCCGATCCCATGACCCCGATCGCAATTTTTCTCATCACTAAAACCTTCTGCGTTCTGCCTCTAGCCTAGCTGCCTGTTGATGAGATTTGAATTGGAGAGCGATCGTACCTATTATTATTTTAAGTTTTATAAATAAAATTATTGCTAGCAGACTAGAGTATTTCCCTAGTGGGAGGCGAATAGTTTGCCTCAGCGGGCACAATGGATGAAGACGGTGCAGTGAAAGCATCAATTGCACATTATTAATACTATGAAAGACCTATTCTGCCAGCCGGATTCTAAAAAAAAGCAAATTCTTGTTGTTGATGACCTGCTCGACAACTGTTTGCTTTTGGCAACGATATTAGAAGCAGAGGGGTACGAGGTTGACACCACAGATTGTGGATACAAAGCCATCGCAAAAATCGAAGCAAATCCACCCGATTTGGTTTTATTAGATGTAATGATGCCAAACATAGATGGATATGAAGTAGCACGGTGGATCTCTCAAAATCAACCTTCAGTATCGATCGTGCTAGTCACAGCTTATGACAGTTTGCCACAACTAGACCCAAAAACTATCAAAATTGACGGCTTTATTCGCAAGCCTATAGATTTGGACGAAGTTTTGCTAAAAGTTGAAACGCTACTGGCAACGAAGCAAGGGCGGGAAAAGACAGTAAATTTTACCAAGATAACTCCGATTTATTCCCGAACGGATAAAAGGATACTGCTTAGAAGAAACGAAGCAACAGACAATAAGAGCCTCAGCCGTTACGAGCGTTAATACGCATCTTTACAGATGCAGGCTTTTGCGTCTTTACATGTTTTATTTCATCAAACTACGTTAAATTTTAATGTCTGTCCTACGATAGACGGCGCACTAACAGTTAATTCCATCTGGTCAGCACGAACTGTTAACCAAGGTTGACTGATATTCAACCCCTCAAAAGGACTTTCTGGGGGGATTTTTAATTCGGAACTAACTAAACTTAAATGAGCCTTTAATTGGGCGGGAAATAGGAGTAAATTAGAACCTAAGCTGCTAAAGCTTGACGCACCCAAGGGTATTGGCAAACCAAAATTCTGCCGATGGTACTTGAGACAGCAAAGGATGCGATCGCCTTGCCGAACAGTGACGCACCGATCTGTCCAGGTAAATTCAGCCATCTCTTTTGGTAGTCCCCATATTTCGCGACCACCAGCTATGGAATCGGGGTTATCTACATAAATGTGGGAAACCCAGCCGCCAAATTTTCCAGCATAGCTGACCAAACCAGCGATGACGATTAACTCGCTATATTCCAGTACGGAACCAGCGCCGTAATTAGATAAATAGATACCGCCGATAGTTTTCTCAGGAAAAACAGAAACAATATTTAATTCAGCAGGAATTAAAGGACGCACGCGATCGCACTCTAAAAGTTGCAGAGTTTGATAAGCGTAACCTTGTAGCGTCCAGGGTGCTTGGGGATACATAACAGGGGCTAGGGAAAAGTCAAAAGTCAAAAGCTAGTTAGTAACTACAAATGACCAATGACTAAAATATAAAAAATCCCCATCCAGAATAATACTGGCATGGGGATGATTTATTTATGCTTTGATGCGTGCCTATGTGTTAAATTTTCCGCATTTATCCCGCCTACAGGCAGCAGCCAAAAGCCTTCTAGAACTACATTTTCCCTGTTTGACTTTTAACTTTTGACTTTTGACTTGCTTACTTGCTTTCGGTGAAGTCAGCGTCGATGACGTCGTCGCCACCAGGCGCGGAAGTAGAACCATCACCAGCACCAGGCTCGGCTCCGCCAGGCGCAGCACCACCAGCTTGTTGATAGAGGTTCGTGCCGATCGCGTAGAGAGTTTGTTGCAACTCTGGCATCAACCGTTGAATCGCTTCATCATCTTCCTTATTGACGGCTTCCCGTAGGTCTTTGACTAAACCTTCAACTTTGGTGCGATCGCTCGCTGGAACTTTATCACCCAAGTCTTTCAACTGCTTCTCGGCTTGGTATGACAAAGAGTCAGCTTGGTTCTTGCGGTCTACTTTCTCGCGGCGTTCTTTGTCGGTAGAAGCGTTTCTTTCAGCTTCCGTCACCATACGCTCGACTTCGTTCTTATCGAGAGTAGAAGCGCCAGTGATGCTAATTGACTGCTCCTTACCGCTACCCTTATCCTTAGCAGTAACGTTGAGGATACCGTTAGCGTCAATATCGAAAGTGACTTCGATTTGCGGTACGCCACGGGGAGCAGGAGGAATGCCATCTAGGCGGAAGGTTCCCAAGCTCTTATTGTCATTGGACATCTCCCGTTCGCCTTGTAGAACGTGAATTTCTACATTCGTTTGACCGTCTACAGCAGTGGAGAAGACTTCTGATTTCTTGGTCGGAATAGTTGTGTTACGAGGAATGATCCGCGTCATGACACCGCCGAGGGTTTCTACACCCAGAGATAGCGGCGTTACGTCTAATAGCAAGATTCCTGTAACATCACCAGCCAACACACCAGCTTGAATTGCCGCACCAACAGCTACCACTTCATCAGGGTTGACGCTTTGGTTGGGGTCTTTGCCTAGTATCCGCTTGACTACATCTTGTACGGCGGGAATACGGGTAGAACCACCGACCAATACAACTTCATTGATAGCGCTCTTATCTAACTTGGCATCGCGCATTGCATTCTCTACCGGAACGCGACAGCGATCGATCAAGTCCGAGCAGAGTTCTTCAAACTTAGCACGGGTAAGCGTCATGTCCAGGTGTTTCGGACCATCCTGGGTAGCGGTGATAAATGGTAGGTTGATTTCTGCTTGAGTAACGCTAGACAGCTCGATCTTGGCTTTTTCTGCGGCTTCTGTTAAGCGTTGCAGTGCTTGTCTGTCTTTACGTAAGTCAATGCCTTCAGATCGTCTGAATTCTTCGGCTAGGTAATCAACGATTTTCTTGTCGAAGTCGTCACCACCTAGGTGCGTGTCTCCAGAAGTGGCTAGTACCTCAAATACGCCGTCGCCTACTTCTAGAATAGATACGTCAAACGTACCACCACCTAAGTCAAATACTAAGATGGTTTCGTTGCTCTTTTTGTCAAATCCGTAGGCAAGCGAAGCAGCAGTAGGCTCGTTGATGATCCGCAGTACTTCAATCCCGGCGATTTTACCAGCATCTTTAGTGGCTTGACGTTGAGAGTCGTTGAAGTAAGCAGGAACGGTAATGACTGCTTGAGTCACCGTTTCACCTAAATACTTGCTAGCATCTTCCACCAGCTTGCGCAGAACTTGAGCGGAGATCTCTTCTGGAGCAAACTGCTTGCCAGCCGCAGGACAATCGAGTTTGACGTTGCCACTGCTATCTCGCAAGACTTTGTAAGAGACTTCAGTGGTTTCGTGAGTTACCTCCTCGTGTTTGCGTCCGATGAAACGCTTGACAGAGTAAAAAGTATTCTCTGGGTTCATCACCGCTTGGCGTTTGGCGATTTGACCGACCAAGCGATCGCCATTCTTGGCATAAGCTACTACAGAAGGTGTTGTGCGAAATCCCTCAGCATTGGCAATTACGGTAGGCTTACCACCTTCCATCACTGCCACGCAAGAGTTTGTCGTACCTAAGTCAATTCCAACTACTTTTGCCATTGGAGGTTCTGGCTCCCTAACACTAACTACTAAAAACGATTGAATAGACTACAGCTAAAAGTTGAACTAGCAGCGCTCCAGCTTCAATACAACGTTTTTGTCTTTTTGTACTGATCTATATACTGATTGTGGGTAGCTACTTGATGAAGGGTGGTTTGCCGAACATGTGTAAGGACGGTTGGTTTGCGATCGAGCTTGTCGCTTGCGCTCGTAGCTTGTCATGCCGTTTGCCACTGTTCAACCCCTAACATAGCTGCTGTATACTTTCACTGTGTCTAATGTAGTGAACTCAAAGCTTAGTGGTTATAGGGTGAACCGTAATCGGTTAGGTGTGTTTGCCGTCAAAATGAGTGGTGCGTGATGAGTGATGCGCGAGCGCTGGTCACTGGTTACCGGTCACCGATCGCCGATCGCCAATCTTTTGTTGCTTGGGGCGATCGCAGATGAATAAAATGAATATGGCTATACTCTGGTTGTCGGAATAATAGTGGGTATTGTTGGCGGTTTTTGTCATAAGTCTGTAGCGCCCACAGTAAAATCGAGTCGCGAGCGAAAAAAGCTTTTTGTAGGCTTTCTCTGTTACCGTTACAAACTTGCTGCTGGGTGAAACTTCGCCACATAGTTCGCCAAAAGAGGCGAGTCATTACAACTGGAAAAGAATAATCTAAAAAGACGACGGTATCAGCTTTACCCCAAACAAGATTGCGTATTTTTCCATAATTACCGTCAGTTACCCAGCGATCGCCTGTTAGTGCAATTTTAACTCGCGATCGCATCTCTTCGTCTGATACTTCTATCCAGTTCGGTTCCCAGTGTAGTTCGTCCAACTCGACATGAGGAATATCGAGCAATTGCGAAATTTGCCGCGCTAAAGTCGTCTTTCCAGAACCACTCGTACCAACAATAGAAATGCGCTGCATAAGCAAGTCAAAAGTCAAAAGTTAAAAGTCAAAATGTTTAACTTTATTTCACTACAATGACAGCTGCTCCATTGATTTTGCCACTACGCAACGCATCTAAAGCTTCATTTGCTTGTACTAAAGGAAAAGACTGGACTTCAGTACGAATCGGAACCTGCGGTGCTAAAGCCAGAAATTCTTCTCCGTCACGGCGAGTCAAATTAGCAACCGATCGCAATACCCTTTCTTCCCATAAAATTTCATAGGGAAAGGAAGGAATGTTGCTCATGTGAATGCCCGCGCAGACAACCACCCCACCTTTAACCACCGCACCCAAAGCAGCCGGAACCAGAGAACCAATTGGGGCAAAAATAATAGCTGCATCTAAAGGTACTGGCGGTAATTCCTCCGAACTCCCAGCCCAGACAGCACCTAATCCTAGAGCAAATTCTTGCCCTTTCACATCTCCCGCACGAGTAAAGGCATATACTTCTCGCCCTTGGTAGCGGGCAAGTTGAATCAAAATATGGGCGGCTGCACCAAAACCATAAAAACCAATTTTTTCTGCATCCCCTGCCATTCTGTAGGAACGATAGCCAATTAGTCCCGCACACAACAACGGTGCAGCTTGCAAGTCGGGATAGCCTTCAGGAATGGGAAAGCAGAACTGGGCATCGGCTACAGTATATTCGGCATAACCGCCATCAATTTGATATCCCGTAAACTGGGCGTAGTCGCATAGGTTTTCACGTCCGCTCAGGCAATAACGACAGCAATTGCAAGTATGTCCCAGCCACGGCACGCCAACGCGATTACCTATTTGAAATTGCTGCACCTGTTCCCCAACCGCGGCAATAGTACCGACAATCTGATGCCCCAGTACCAGGGGAAGTTTGGGCTGAGTTAATTCTCCATCAAGGATATGCAAGTCAGTGCGACAGACACCGCAGGCGCGAACGCGAATCAGAACTTGTTGGGAATTAGGCTTCGGTATTGGTAATTCCGCTGCTCGTAACGGTTTACCCTGTGCCTCTAGTATCATTGCTCGCATAGAACAGTGAAGCAGTGGTGCGTGGTGCGCGATCGTTCTTCAGCTTGAATTTAGCACATCAAATAAAACTGCTATGTTTACTGTTTTATACTATGAAAATGCAAAATTTCGTATTTGTGCAAATAATTTGTTATCAAAAAAAGAATGTAGGAATCAAGTTCAAGCTCAGGGTAAGTAATGCCCACCCCCTACTATTTATTTCTGAATCGCCAACGATGCAGCGTGTGTTTTTCTGTCAAAATACATGAATAGCTGCACGGATATCGAACAGTAAGATCGGTAATTAGTAGATGTTTTCAGTAAACTTTTTTTGTTTAGCGAACGCAATGCCCTACCTAGGCATCCAAAAGAAAATTTTTATTAAAACTAAAGTAAATTTTAGCTGAAAAGTTTTGTGATGCTGGTGTGTGCTTACACTATCATGTATCGATTGAAACTGGAAAAATACAAAACGATAAATAAAGCAAAAATATTTTAGGCGCGAAAATTAGAGTTCTCTTTAGATCGGAAATTTCATTCAAAACTGATTTTTTCATCTATTTTTTAAATATAAATATCCGAAATATCCAATCTTACTCCTTGGGGATGATGTAGAAAAAATAATACAGACTCAATAGTTTAAAAGCTAACAATGGATAATAACCAATCTTTTGGTTGATGTCCTACTTCTTCAGCTTAATTACTTTAGTTAATAAAAGTTCAAAATTATTAATTTGAACTCGATATTTTTCCCAGCTCTCGATCGCTCCGAGAGGAAAAACGAGTTATCCAAAGGAGATACAGTGACAAAACTCAAGCCGATCGCGCAACAAGTTGTTGTAATTGTTGGCGCATCTAGCGGAATTGGACGGGAAACAGCGTTAAAGTTTGCCGCAAGAGGCGCAAAAGTTGTAGCGGCTGCCCGTAGCGAACCAGGATTAATTTCCTTGACAGAAGAAATTAAAGCGGCAAAAGGAGAGGCAACCTACATCCTGGCAGACGTGAGCGACTTTCAACAAGTGAAGGCGATCGCAGATAAAGCAGTAGCCACCTATGGTAGACTCGATACCTGGGTTCATGCGGCGGCTACAGGCATTCTCGCCCCGTTTGAACAAATTACCCCAGAGGAGTTTAAGCGCGTCATCGACGTTGTGTTGATGGGACAAGTTTACGGCGCAATGGCAGCTCTACCATATTTGAAGCAAGAAGGAAGAGGGGCACTGATTCATATTTCCTCAATGGAAGGTAGGCGATCGCTACCTTTACAAAGTCCCTATTCGTCAGCAAAGCACGGCTTAGAAGGCTTTCTCGAATCTCTGCGCGTCGAATTACAACACGAAAATATACCCATCAGCGTCACCAGTATCCTACCTGCTGTGATTAATACTCCCTATTACAACAAAGTCAAAACCAAGTTGGGAGTAAAACCTACAGGTATACCGCCTTACTACCAGCCGAGTCTCGTTGCCGATGCCATTCTCTACGCTGCGGAACATCCTACCCGCGACTACATTGTAGGAGATGTGGGTAGAGCGCTAGATCTGCTGCAACGACTATCACCGTCTCTAGTAGACACTCTTTTGGTACTGATTGGTTTTCAGGGACAGCGCACTCAAGAAGTTAAATCAGAAGATGCACCTAACAACGTCTTTGCCCCAATCGCAGGCTATGACAGAGTAGAGGGCGATTTTCGCCACTGGACGATTCCTAGTTTTACCGAGTGGCTGGAGAAGATTTTGCCTTAAAGCCAGTTGCCAGCGATCGGTTATCGGTGGTGCGTGGGGTGTTGCGAGCGGGAACATCCGATTCCGCCGCACTCGAGCTGCGTCGCTGGTCGCTGTTAAATATCTCTACCTTGCTCCGAGGCAATTTTAATTCTCGCGAAAGAGACAAAGCCAAGACAAATTCAGATATCTTCGTAAAAACGTGAAGCATAGTTGCAGTGTCAGCCATTAGAGCCAAACTGCGATCGCACAAAAATTTGGAGGGTAAAAATTATGATTAACGATCCGGCTAGACCGCCAAAAGAAGAGTCGCGGGAACCTGAAACTGCTGTGAGTCCAACACAACAAGAAGACCCGAGAGCAGCTGAACCTGGTAGAGGTGCACCAGGAAACGCACACGTCGGCGTACAAACCGCCCAAACTACAGCAGTTAATCCACCTGATGCCGAGATTCCGGCTAATACCCCGACCGAACTGAGCAAACAACAACTCGAAGCGTTTAAGCAAGAGGAAGAAAAAGAGGGCGAAGGCTTTACTACAACAGACGGCTACGTCATCGATGAGGCTGGGAAGTTGGATAACTTTGCGATCGAACCACCAATGTATGTAGAAGGTGAAGAACCTCCTACGAGAAGATAAGAGTTAGAAGTCGTAAGTCGTACGTCATAAGTAAAAAACAGTTACGGCTTACGAGTCCTCACACATCACGCACCACTCTTAATTGTGTTTTTCTGGCTAGAAATGGGCAAACTATGAATGACAATTATAGACATGCCGCCTTAAACAGTGCCAGAGAAAGAACCACAGCAAACTCAGCATTGGTTAGAGATTGAAGATAACGCAGGTAAACGTGTAGTTGTCTTGGAGGCTGCTACCTGCACTCTGGGGCGCGACTTTTCTAACTCGATTGTCTTGCATTCCAAGCTAGTCTCGCGCCAGCACGCTATCTTGTTGCGCGTGACCACTCCTGGTACTGCCAATCATTTTTTTCGCATTATTGATGGTAACTTACAAGGCAAGCCCAGCACGAATGGTATTCGGATTAACAAAAAATCTTGTTTCTCGCACGACCTAAAACACGGCGATGAAATTGAATTTGCAGGAGATGTGAGGGCTGCTTACTACTGCAATAGCGATCGCGAACCCGATTCTGGTGGGCTAAATTCTAGTTTTCATCACAGTCCGCCTACGCACATTATTGAAAATATTGAGTTTGCTAACTCTAAAGAGTCAGTACTCGTTCGCCTAGCTTCATTTCCCGAACTAATATCAAATCCAATATTAGAGTTCGATCTAACTGGCGATATTACTTACATTAACCCCGCAGCAGTCGCTCAATTTCCCGATCTCCGCACCGCTAAACTCCAGCATCCAATCCTGGCTGGAATTGTAGAAAGAGTGCAAGACGAGTGCGAGACATTTTTCGTCCGCGAAATCGAAGTTTTTGACAAAATTTTCGAGCAATCCGTCCACTATTTACCAGAAAACGATCTGGTTAGAAGCTACATCGTCGATATTACCGCACGCAAGCATACCGAGCTAGCGCTGCGAGAAAGTGAAACCAAAAACCGTGCTTTACTCAAGGCGATTCCAGACTTGATCTTGCGGATCGATAAAGACGGTACGTATCTAGACTACATACCAGCCAAAGACAGCGAGTTTTCTGCCACTTGCAGTCAAATGATAGGTAAGAACGAATACGACGTGTTACCAACGGAAGTCGCTCAACAGAGAATGCGCTACGTCCATACTGCCTTAGAGACGGGTAAACCTCAGCTGTTTGAGTATCAACTGCAGGTTAACGATAAAATTCGCGTGGAAGAAGCGCGGATCGTTGTGAGTGGTGATAACGAAGTGCTGGCTATTATCCGAGATATTACAGAGCGCAAGTGGGTAGAAACTCTATTACAACAAGCATACGACGAACTAGAGCTGAGAGTAGAACAGCGAACGGCAGAATTAAGACAGGCAAACGAGCAACTACGGAGAGAAATTACCGAACGCCAGAGAGTAGAAGAGGCTTTGCGTTCCAGTATCGCTACCAATCGCGCCCTACTGAATGCAATTCCCGATTCTATGTTTCGCCTCAGTCAAGATGGCACTTTACTCAATTACAAAGCAGCAAAGGATGATTGGCTAATCGCTGCTTACACCGAGCCAGTCGGCAGAAAATTATCCGAGCTGTTTGCGCCAGCGATCGCTCAACCGCTAGTAGAATGCGTCGAGCAAGCGATCGCTACTGGTGAAATCCAAGTATATGAATATAGGTTAACAATAGCAGAGCAACCGCGAGATTACGAAGCGCGAATTGCTTTAAGCGAAGAGGATGAAGTCATGGCGATCGTGCGCGACATCACCGAACGAAAAGGCGCCGAAGCAGAAATCAGACAAGCTCTAGCGAGAGAAAAAGAACTTAACGAACTAAAATCTCGCTTCGTCACGATGGCATCCCACGAATTCCGCACGCCATTGACGACGATTTTATCTTCGGCAGAATTATTGGAAGATTACAGCTCCAAGTGGACAGAGGAGAAAAAACGCCATCATTTTCAGCGCGTCATTACTGCTGTCAAACACATGACTGGTTTGCTAGATGATGTTCTGTTAATTGGCAAAGCAGACGCAGGTAAGCTGGAATTTAATCCTTCATCCATAGATCTCATCGAATTTTGCCGCGAACTAGTTGAAGGGATGCAAATCACAACTACCGCTCATAGAATTATTCTGCGGACGCAGGGAGATGGTGCAAATGCTTGCATGGACGAAAAGCTCTTGCGACAGGTGCTAGGAAATTTACTCTCAAACGCAATTAAGTATTCACCCAATGGTGGTAGTATTTATTTTGACCTAGCTTGTCAAACAGGAGTAGCGATCTTTCGGGTTCAAGACGAAGGCATCGGCATTCCCACGAGCGATCGCGATCGACTATTCCATTCCTTCCATCGAGCTAGCAATGTTGGCAATATCTCCGGCACGGGACTGGGACTTGCTATTGTTAAAAAATCTGTCGATGCCCACGGCGGTCGAATCTACGTTAAAAGCGAAGTCGGAGTCGGTACTATCTTCATGGTGAAAATGCCTCTTTACTAGGGTGTAGGGTGTAGTGAGTGGTTAACAATAACTCCTGTCTCCTGTCTCCTGTCTCCTCAGTGTTGACTTTTGACTTTTGACTTTTGACTTTTCAGCAGGGTGGCTACTACGCCTTTGGCATTACGGCTATTACCAATGCAGAGTTGTACTTGGGAAGGATACATTAACGGAAGAAACTACATAAAAGTTTATGTAGAGAGGGTGAAAGTGAAAACCTCTTCACCTTTTCAAACAGCTCGGTAGAGGAAGTCCGTTATGTTTGAGCATTTCACTGATAAAGCCATTAAAGCAGTTATGCTTGCCCAGGAAGAGGCACGGCGCCTGGGTCACAATCTGGTAGGAACCGAGCAGATTCTGTTGGGATTGATTGGAGAAGGCACGGGAATCGCAGCGAAAGTATTAACCGAGCTGGGGGTGACTCTTCAAGCAGCTCGCGCCGAAGTAGAAAAAATTATCGGTCGAGGGAATCGTCCAGCAATGGCTGAAATTCCCTTTACACCAAAGGTTAAGCGCGTATTCGAGCAAGCGTTCGCAGAAGCACGCACTCTGGGACACAATTATGTCGGTCCAGAACACATGTTGTTAGGTTTGCTCCAAGAGAGAGAGGGTGTTGCTGGAAAAGTTCTGCAAAACTTGGGAGTCGATCTAGATGAAGCCCGTAGTAGCACGATCCGCAAGTTGGGTGAAGTCGCAACCGTTGCTAGTACTGGTAGACAAGAACGCCGGGGTTTTGGCGCAGCTCCTAGCAAAACAGCAACGCTAGATGAGTTTGGCACGAATTTAACGAAGCTAGCGGCTGAAGGTAAACTCGATCCCGTAGTTGGTCGTGAAACAGAAGTGCAGCGCGCCGTACAAATTTTAGGTCGGCGCACGAAGAACAATCCCGTATTGATCGGCGAACCTGGTGTTGGTAAAACTGCGATCGCCGAAGGCTTAGCACAGCGGATTGCTAACAATGACGTACCCGAATCTTTGGCAAACAAGCAGCTTTACAGCCTTGACATGGGTTTGTTAGTTGCCGGAACTCGCTATCGGGGCGACTTTGAAGAACGGATCAAATCTGTTTTGGATGAGGTACGATCGAATACCAATATCATTTTGTTCATCGATGAAATCCATACTCTGATTGGTGTAGGTGGTGTCGAGGGCGGAATTGATGCGGCAAACATGCTCAAGCCTGCTTTAGCCAGAGGCGAGTTACAGTGCATGGGAGCCACTACCCTAGATGAATACCGCAAGCACATCGAGCGGGATGCAGCTTTAGAGCGGCGTTTTCAGCCCATCATGGTAGACGAGCCTAGCGTGGTAGAAACTATCGAAATTTTGTTTGGATTGCGCGATCGCTACGAGCAACACCATAAGGTTAAGATCTCTGACATGGCTTTGGCTGCCGCCGCTCAGCTATCCGATCGCTACATTAGCGATCGCTTCTTACCTGATAAGGCGATCGATTTGATTGACGAAGCAGGTTCTCGCGTTCGGTTCCGCAACTCGAAACAGTCTCCCGAAACGCGATCGCTCAAACAGGAATTGGTGCAGGTGACAAAGGAGAAAGAAGCTGCAGTCACGGCACAGGATTTCGATAATGCTGGAAAACTGCGCGATCGCGAGTTGGAAATCGAGCAGCAGTTAAAGGCGATCGCTGAGAATAGAAAGCAAGAAATCGAAAACGCTAGTATTCCTGTGGTAGACGAAGAAGACATTGCGCAAATCGTCGCCGCCTGGACGGGAGTACCAGTGAGCAAGCTGACGGAATCCGAGTCAGAGTTGCTGTTGCACTTGGAAGATACCCTACACCAGCGTTTAATCGGACAAGAAGAAGCTGTCACTGCTGTTTCTAAAGCTATCCGTAGGGCGCGAGTAGGATTGAAGAATCCCAACCGTCCGATCGCTAGCTTTATCTTCTCCGGACCTACTGGTGTCGGTAAGACAGAATTGGCAAAATCCCTGGCTGCATACTTCTTCGGCTCTGAAGAAGCAATGATTCGCTTGGATATGTCGGAATTCATGGAACGGCATACTGTTTCTAAGCTCATCGGCTCGCCTCCTGGTTACGTTGGCTACGATGAAGGCGGACAGCTGACTGAAGCCGTGCGGCGCAGACCATACACCGTGTTGCTATTTGACGAAATCGAGAAAGCACACCCCGACGTGTTTAATATGCTGTTGCAAATCATGGATGACGGTCGTTTGACCGATGCCAAGGGACGCACGGTAGACTTTAAAAACACGCTGATTATTCTCACCTCAAATATTGGTTCGAGGGTAATTGAAAAAGGTGGCGGTGGTATTGGATTTGAATTGGGTAGCGATCGCGCTGAGGCACAATACGATCGCGTTCGTAACTTGGTACAAGAAGAACTCAAGCAACATTTCCGTCCTGAGTTTCTCAACCGTCTTGACGAGATCATTGTCTTCCGTCAACTCAACAAGAATGAAGTCAAGCAAATTGCTGACATCATGCTGGCGGAAATTTCTAGCCGCTTGACCGAGCGTTCTATTACCCTGAGAGTGACAGAGCGTTTCAAAGATAAAGTTGTCACTGAAGGCTACAATCCCAGCTACGGTGCTAGACCGTTACGTAGAGCAATGATGCGGCTGTTGGAAGACTCCTTAGCCGAAGCAATGTTATCCGGTCGCGTTAACGATAGCGACACGGCTCTAGTTGATGTTGATGCTGACGGTCAAGTCCAAGTCAGCAAAGTAGAAGTGAAAGAATTGATGCTGTCTTCTGCTAGCTAGAATGTTTTTGAATAAACCATAAATGTAGGGTGGGCATATGCTCATCCTACAGTTTTTTTGGCAAAACTAATGCTTGACTGTAATTAACACCACTCCCGATTCCCGACTCCCGACTCCCCATTCTATGAGAGCCAAAATTGAGGATACGATCTTGTTTCTCCACCGCGAGGACGTACCGACTTATAAAAAAGGTGGTTCTGTGGTTCGCAACAGCTATTTCTGGGCGCTGCGTTCCATTGCTGGCAGGTCGGTGCGCGATCGCGATTGGGAATACGAAACAGAAGTTTGGTTTGCCCTAGCGCGAATGCTACTATCCTTCAGTGAATCGGGTTATCTCGGTTTGCGAGAAACTATCCTCGAATTTCCCCCGACTCAAGCAGAAATCCCTGAAATTCTGCGTCCAGTGGCAACGTGGGAGTAATTAAGAGTGGTGCGTGAATTAATTTTAGATTTTAGATTTACGATTTTAGATTCAATTCCATTATCCACGCATCCAAAATCCAAAATTCCCCAACTTCCGACTTACGACTTACGACTTACCTCAGTTTCCTTGCCTCTCAAAACTAATACTATCCGTTTTATATTCTGGTGGCTCAACGTGGATTAAAACCCGCACAGGGCTAAATCTCTCTTCTAGCTTGGCTTCTACAGTTTCAGTGATCCGATGGGCAGTTTCCACATCAACGGCATCGACAATTAAATGCATTTCAATAAAGACTTGTCGTCCTAGTAAACCGCGAGAAGCAATATCGTGACAGTTGATGACTCCAGGTACGGACATGGCGATCGCGTGGATTGCTTCGGGGGCGATCGCGATTTCATCTACCAACCACGGTAAATTTTCTTTAATTACTTGCCAACCACTCCAAAATACTAACAAAGCAACGGGAAATGCCAAAATAACATCTAACCATTGGAGCTGAGGCAGATTGAAAACTCGCCCCTGCCAAATACCGATCAACCCTGCCAACACGGTAATCGTCACCCAGACATCGCTCATAGTATGTTTGGCATCGGCAATCAAAATCGGACTACTGACCCTTTGACCCTCACGGCGTTCGTAAAAGGCAACAAAAATATTCACTCCCAATACAATCAGTAGCAACCACAACTCTGATTCAGTAATTTTTACTGGTTGAAGACCACTCAGAATTCGTCCGATCGCTCCTTGTAAAATTTCAAAGCAAGCGATGCCCAAAAAAGCAGCTATACCTAAAGCTCCTACAGCTTCAAATTTTTGATGCCCGTAAGGGTGATCTCGATCTGGTCTGGGAGAAGAAAAGCGGCTGGTAATTAATCCCAAAATATTATTGGCGCTATCCGTGATGCTATGCAAAGCATCGGCTAATAAACTGAGAGAGCCCGTCCACCAACCTATTGTGGCTTTCAATGCCATCACGAATAAATTAAGTAATAGAGTTATCAGTAGAACCTTTCGGACTACAGACCGATTGTCTAGAATCATATATAAAAGTTCTAAAGTTTAAATATCAAATTAGAATTACAAACAATTTAATTATAGAGAATAATCTGTTAAGTTTTGCAATTTTAATCTAGAATCAAGACAACAAAAAATTAACAGCTCTCATGTTTAATGAATAAAATTAGCAACTAGATTTATGGTTCTTGCAGTGTTTTGAAAATATTTCTTGTTAGGAAAAACTCAGAAGTTAGCAGAGGAGAGACGAGGGAGAAAAGAGAGCTGAGGGAGAAAAACCACGCACCACTTTCTACTGGTCGCTGGTCACCGATCGCGAGTCGCTGTAATGTTGAAATAGAATCAGATTTTAATGAAACGCTCGTGACTCCTACACAATTAACCTTAAATTTAGTTGAAGGCTCGGTTTCCTTCAGCTTTTCACCAACAGCAGCGCGGGAATTACAAGCTGCGATCGCTCAATTAATGAATCGTCTCAAAGCAGTTGCAGTCAAAACTACACCTATTGGTAAGGCTACTCCTCAACCTCCGATGGAATATCGCTATGTAGGAGAAATTTTTCTCGAAGTCTTTTGTAATCCCAATATTTGGGCGAGTCCCTTTGCTGCAAAAGTTTTGCTCACTGTCAAGGATAGTAACATTCGCTTAACCAGCGAAGCCGAACTCACTCGCATCAACGAGGATCTAGAGCGATATTTGGCAGAAACTGAGGGCTAGAAAAGAGCTGAGGGAGCAGCGCCGAGGCGGTTACCAACTGCTCGCAATCGCGAAGAAAACACCTGCTAGAATCAAATCCAAAACAAGTAACTTTTCGATTTTGACATCTAAACTTTTCACTTTTGACTTTTAGCTGACTTATGACCTCAGATAACTTACCTCAGCTACTCTACAAAGGATTTCACATTACCCTGGGAGCAACCGCTGCTCTAGTTGAAAACTTGCAAGATCCACAACAGCGATCGCAACAGCTTTCTCAAATGCAGTTAGAACTCGACCGTTTAACGACTGAGTGGGAGGCTAAAGGCGAAAGCACCGAGCAGGAAGCTCGTCATTTCGTGCAGCAAATTCTGGAGCGACTACCTCACCAACAATCAAGCTCAACTGCTCCTTTCCCTGCCGAGCAAAATTCTAGCACGCCAGCACCAACCGTACCTCCAGATGTGCAACTGGAGATCCAAGAACTCACTGCTCAACTAGCCGCTATCCGTGCCGAATTGAAACAAATGCAGGAGCGCGATCCCGATATCACCTAAATTATGCCCCTCAGATCGTACCGACCAAACTTAGCTGAAAATGCTAAGAGCTAGTGCCACAACGCCCTAGCCCTTAGTTTCTAATTCCATAGCCCCTTCTAATCGTTATCCCATTGTTCTCGACCAATCAGATCGCCGATGCGATCGCGTAACAAGAAATCACATTGTTCTAATTCGCATTCTATGCAAACCCATTCCCGCGCGGGGATGTACTGGCACAGAGTATAGATTGGCTGCTGGCGGCTAACCAATCCTTTTTGTACCAACTGACGGGCTTCATCTTGGATTACGTCCAAAGAATATCGGATTGGTGGCACCGTATTTAAACTCATAATTTTAACCTAGCTTTCGATCGGGGTATCGGATGTGTTGTTCTCTCAAGGTGGCAGATGGGTAAAAGGTTGATTGAAATTGAAAAATCTGTAGTTGACTATACTGAAATTATTTCTATTTTGGCTCTCTACCATCCAAATATATATTAATAAATATTGAGACAGTCAGCAAATCTTGACAAAATACTTGTCACCTGTTTATGCTTGAACTTTTTCAAGAACAGGTGCATAGCCCTCTCAATCCTATATTTCTTGGTTTAGGAACGGGTTAAGGTTTCGCTAGTTCTAACTCGCGGCTGGTAAAAAAGTAAAGAAAATCTACCTTGAGATAGACAACTAAACCAATTTGGCAAATAGTGCAGACAAGGAAACTGCTTGAGCGGCTGGCATTTGCCCGTAAGAGAAAGCATAAGGGACAGATGACAGCATGGGTAGCAACTGCTTGAGGATATATGGACTACCGTAAACTACCAGTGCTTGCAGATTACCTGAAGCTAATAATTTCTTAACCCAGACTTGTCCTACTTGTGCGATTCCAGCACTACCGCGAAAAGGATTACCGCGAATGAATAGCTGGAGTAAAGTCGGGCAATCGTCATCAGCATCAAAAATGACAGGGGTATGGAGATCGCAAAGCTGTGTTCTATAGCCGCGTTCGGTAGGGAGAGCGATCGCGGGCGCTTTACGATGTAGGAAATCGCATCCCAGTAACTCATCTACCACAATCACATTCCTCAAATTTTGTGACTCCAAGGCAGGTTGTGCTGGTATCAAAGGCACGTTTCCCCCTACAACCTGGGAAGCACTTAAAATGTTATTCACGACTGTAAATGCTTCGGGTTGAGCCAACTCAAAAATTGTCTCCCTTGTCCCCTCATCATCTTCTTCACCAACCACCTTCGACTTAGCCTTCCAGATCCGCTCTACAGAAGCGCGAATCCTCTGTTTAGAGATGCGTCCGCTTGCAACAGCAGCACAGACAGCTTGAATGGCGCCTTCCGGATCGACTGGCATCAGTAAAATATCTGCCCCAGCTTCCACCGCTAGTACAGGTGCTTCGTTGGCTCCATAGCGATTAGCGATCGCTCCCATAACCAGGGCATCGGTAACAATTAAACCCTCAAAGCCCATGTTCTGGCGTAGCTGTTGCGTCAAAATGTGCGATGAGAGGGTAGCCGGATGTTCGGTATCCCAACTGGGTATGAGTAAATGGGCGCTCATCACCGCATCTACCCCAGCCGCGATCGCAGCTTGAAAAGGTGGCAGTTCAATTTCTGCCAATCTTGCCAGAGCATGAGGAATAACCGGTAAATCTAAATGAGAATCGGCAGCCGTGTCCCCATGCCCAGGAAAATGCTTAGCTGCTGTGAGTACGGGGTAAGATTTTGCCCCTTGAATGTACGCACTACCTAGCTGACTGACGATCGCCGGATTGTCACCAAAGGAACGGACGTTAATTACGGGATTGTCAGGGTTGTTGTTGACATCCACTACTGGAGCAAGTACCCAGTTAATTCCAACTGCTAAGGCTTCTCGAGCAGTAATTGCCCCTATTTGAGCCGCGTATGCTTGGGCAAGATTGAAATTTTGCGATGCGATCGCCCCTATTGCCATAGGTGGAGGAAACCAAGTTGCACCGGCAAAACGCTGTCCTACCCCTTCCTCTATATCCGCAGCAATTAGTAACGGAATTTTTGCCCAGAGTTGCAGTTGTTGCGTCTTTAAAGCAATTTCTGCTGCACTTCCCCCTAGGAGAATCACACCACCTACACCTAGTTCTACCAAACGCTTGAGCTTGTCGTTGGTTGGTTCCCAGCTAGGATAGAGAATTTGGTGATCGAACAAGTAGCCAGAAGCTCTTACTACAAGCATCTGAGCTACTAACTCTGTCAAGGAAAGAGTATCGAGATTGGGTAGCGATCGCATGAACGAGGATTAGAGGTTATGTTGATAGTTGAATGTTAACCATCAACTGTCAACTGTCAACTACCAATTACCAAATACCCATTACCATTCTCACCGCCAAGTTGGGGTTGGCGTAACCGTACCATTAGGCATGGTTGTCGCTCTGTATCTTGCTCCGCGTGAATTAACTAAATCCATAATTGCGCCTTTGAAGTTAGCACCTTCTAGATTAGCAGCCATCAAACCAGCACCAGTCAAATTGGAATTGATAAGAATAGCAGATTTAAGATTTGCGCCGATCAATAATGTTTCAACTAAATTGGCACTTGAAATATTAGCTGTCTCTAGATTTGCATCGCTTAAATCTGCACCTGCCAGGATAGAACGAGATAAGTTAGCCCCCTGAAGGTTAGCATTACGTAAATTGGCTCTGCTTAGGTTTAAGTTATTAAGGGGAGCATTACTCAAGTCACATCGAGGACAAGCATTTGTGCGTTTTAATTGTGCTAGGTCTTGAGGATTGTAAGCACGAGCTGAAGCCATGAAACAAAGAGGAGCTAAGAATGCAACGGTAGCAAGGATCGAAATTTTCATTGTCTAGATAACTTAATAATCATGTGTTGATGTTTTTGGCTGCTGGAGCCAGGCATAATAATTCGCGCTCCCGACTCAAAATCAGAGCGCGTCAAATAATTCGGTTTAACAGAGTTGCTAAGCAGCGAGACTCTAATTATAAGATTCCCAAATCTGCTCCTTTGTTTCCCTTTTTAGCCGTAGTAGCTGGGTTCATTACCAGGTTTCCACTTAATATTGCATCCGACACTAGGCTGTTGCTCGGTTGGCACGGGGCGCGAGGCAAGAACTGCATCGATCGCAGCTCGCAAATCTGCACCCGTTACAGGTTTACCATTACTAGGACGACTATCATCCAACTGTCCCCGATAAACCAACTTTTGCGCCGCGTCAAACAAAAAGAAATCTGGAGTGCAAGCAGCAGTATAAGCCTTAGCTGTTTCCTGGCTGGCATCGTAGCATACGGGAAATGACAAATCTAATTCCACTGCCATTGCTTTGAGCTTTTCCGGAGCATCATCGGGGTAGTTGTTAATATCATTGGCACTAATAGCGACTATTCCTACATTTTGGTTGATGTAATCTTTGCCGAGTTGTGCCAGCTCTGTTTTAACGTGTTTTACAAAAGGGCAATGCTGACAGATAAACATCACTAGCAAAGCCTGTTTGCCAGCAAAGGTAGATAAAGAGATCGTGTCGCCAGAGACAACATCTGGGAGTTGAAAGTCTGGGGCAAGAGTCCCCAGTGGCAACATAGTAGAAGCTGTTAAAGCCATAATCAGAAGTCTTAAGTCGTAAGACGTAAGTCGTAAGTTAAAACTCGCTACTCACTTTGTTGGCGATCGCTGGTCGCTGTTAACGTACAGCAGTTTTTAAAGTACCACTAAAATGAGATAGTCAGTGTTTTGGTATCTAGGTTTAGAATCTTACAGTAAAAGACTTAGTATTGTACGATTCTCGTGACAGCAACCGATCCTACACAGAAGTTTTGTTATAAACCGATTCACAAACCCAATCAACTGCTGTCTGGTGCTGGACAAACCGCCGTGGTGACGGGATGGACGGTGAAGCAAGCGATCGCCAAACACTTGCACCAAGACGATTATGCTGTTATCGGGCAGCTATACTCGCCGACGCGGGGAATTAATCTGCTAATTCGGAATTTGCTCGCCAACCCTCACGTCCGGTTTTTGGTTGTCCTTAACGCTACGAAGGAGGATAAAAATGCGGGTGCGGGCAAATGCTTGTTGGACTTTTTCGAGCAAGGGTTTCGGGAAGGGAGAAGCGACACGGGTAAGCCTTGTTGGATTGTTTGTTCTGATATTCCCGGCTATATCGATATTGAAGTCGATCGCCATGCTCTTGAGCAATTGCGGCAAAGTTTTGTTGTTAAAGAAGTACATTCTATTCATGATGCGATCGCCCAGACGCGAAATTTCGCCTCTGTATTCCAGCCGCCTTGGGGTATGCCACTCGATTTTCCCATGCCGAGTATTATGCCTACGGTTTTACCTGGAAATCGCTACGGACACCGCATTGAGGGCAAAACGATCGCGGAAACTTGGGTAAAAATTATCCATCGGATCAAAACTACAGGTACAATTCGACCGACTAATTATGACGGACAATGGCAGGAATTAATCGATCTGATGGCAATTGTCACGGATGAACCGGAAGATTTCTATTTTCCCGAACCGAATTACTTGCCTTGCGATCGCGCTTTTATGCAAGAGTATATTTCGCAAATTTTAGACGATGCACCTCAAAGGGAAGGTGTAAAATATACTTACGGACAAAGATTGCGATCGCATTTCGGCTTAGACCAAGTAGAGCAGGTCATTAATAAATTAACAGCCGATCTTGATTCAGCTAGAGCAGTTATGTCTTTATGGGACGTACAAGACGGTGAAGCCAACAATAGCCCCCCTTGTTTAAATCATATTTGGGTACGAATCGTAGATAACGAATTATCTTTAACTGCTACTTTTCGCAGTAACGATATGTTTTCAGCCTGGGTAGCAAATGCAATGGGATTAAGGGCATTACAACAACATATTCGTAACGAAATTGAATCTCGTTCTGACCGGAGCTTGAAATTAGGGGCGTTAATTACAATTAGTCAAAGCGCTCATATTTACGATGACTGCTGGGAAAATGCCGACCTATTAATTCAGTCCCAATACTCAAAAATTTGCGCTGCAAGAGATTATGCCGATCCTGCTGGTAGCTTTGTAATTAACGTGCAAGACGACCAAATTGTAGTAGAATACATGACTCCCGGCAGTGGGGAAATTATTAACTGCTATTCTGGGCGATCGACCGTACAAATTTATCGCCAAATCGCTGCCGATTGTCCTAGTTTACAGGTAGAACACGCCATGTATTTGGGGACGGAATTGCAAAAAGCAGAAATAGCTTTGTTGATGAAGAAAAAGGATGTTTATCAACAGGATCAACCCTTAAAAATTAATTAGGCGAAGCTGTTGGCTGATTTTGCGGCTGATTTTGCGGCTGATTTTGTGGCTGCTGGTTATTTTGCGCTTGATTCGGTTGCTGTTGCGCTTTCAGGGCTTCTTGAGCCGTCATTCCCTCACCACCATTACCAAAAAACCAGATAGCCGATGCAGCTTCAGCGCGAGTAACGGGTTTTTTCGGTTGTAAGAGTGTGGTATATCCAAATACGCGGCGAATATTTGACTGTTCCCCGTTTTGAAAATCTGCTATTACTGCGCGTAAAACTTTGGGATCGATCCGCGCTGCATCCTGAAATCCCCATGACTCTTTTACAGTTTCTAAGGAGGCATTAGGAAGGGCTTGACGGGTATCCAGAGGGACTTTCCACAGAAGCAACTGTTCCCGCGTTAATGGGGCATCAGGACGGAATAAAATCGCCGTTCCGTCTCCTGATAAGGAACTAGGAATTAAACCCGCTTCCGCGAGTCCCTGGATAACGGAAAAGTCTGGATCGGTGCGCGGTACGTCCCGAAAGGCTGGTTGAGCTGTAGGCGATGCAGCACGAATTTGTAGCGCTGGACGAGTGGCTTGAATACGGTTGTTTGCTTCAAATAACCAACGGGCAAATTCCCTGCGGCTGACGATCTTGCCTGGAGCGAATTGTCGCACGGGATCGGCTTGGCTGCTTTTGTTATTCGTAGGTTCGAGGGGCAGGACACCCAGAGCCGCTAAATCTGTAATATATTGTTGCAATTCTTGAGGGGCTTGACTCAGATCGTTGAAGCTTTGATTGTTTGTGTCAGAAGTTACGCGATCGCTTGTCTGTGTCTGAGCTGAATTTTCCCCACTCGCTGGGGGTGAAGGCGTTGGAGTGGTAGCTGTAGCTGGAGCATTTCGTTGATACTGAATGGTAAATTCCGTGCTAGCAGCAGGATCTATTCTAGGGCTAGGCTGGTTGGGTACGGGTGTTGCATTAGGCTGAGGGGTAGATGTCGTTCTCGGCGCGATCGCGATTCTCACCAGTAAGTCATTCCGCCGCGCCTCGATGGTAGTATCGTCCGCTTCTGCCGATGGAGAATTGACAATTTGCCAGTTATTTGACTGCAATTCTTTTTGATAAAAGCTTTGCACGGCGTTGATCGGATCGACAGTTACCCAACGAGTTTCTGGTGGCGAAGACTCATTTCCATCAGGTACAGATGCCACTAACTGAGCGTCCGGATAGCGCGGAATTTCTGCAGGGAAGTCGGCTGGTAGCTGGGCGATTGCCCCACCACCAAGAGAATTTTGCCGATCTGAATCGGTCGTTGGCGGGGCAGTGCCAGAATTACCGAATGGTCTATTGGTCTCTAATTCAGGATCGGCAGCTAGAGTGCGCTCTAACTGCTGAGCGTTAGGACTATTGGCGCAGGCAGTTACAGCAAGCAATAAGCAGGTTAAACTAGCTAATCGAGCGCTTTTTGAAAACAACACGGTTTTTCAGTATATCTACTAGTCCTACGCTAGCGTAGGACTACCCAATATCTGTAATTCTACGCTCCTTAACATCTTAGCTATATGCAAAAACTAAAATAGATATTAAATTTAAGAGGAGGCTGATTTATAATCCGCTATGGCTACTTACTTTTACCTCTCATTAAGCGTTACCTGTTAGTTGCCCGTGCTGAAACAAGATTGCATGCAGGTTTCTTCTGAACAGCCGACCTCGATTGAAGCCAGGCTTCAACTACTGCTATTTGTAGATGAGCGTCCCAGTTCGCGACAGCAAATACAGCAAATTCGCCGCTATCTAAAGCAGCTACAAGCTGAGTACCCCTTTGAATTACAAATTGTTAATGTCGGGGAACAGCCGTATCTGGCAGAACATTTCAAACTGGTGGCAACACCTGCTTTGATCAAGATTTATCCAGAACCGAGACAAACTCTTGCTGGAAGTAATTTGATCGAGCAACTGAATCAGTGGTGGCTGCGATGGCAGCAATCAGCAGAGTCTCAGGCAAATTTGGTAGCAGAGTTAGCCGAAACTTCAACTAGACCGAAGGATTTAGAAAATTTAAACAACTCCGGCAACAGTTGCAACAGTTACAACAATACGTCCAATGTTGCGGCAATTCGTTCTGTAGCTGATTCGGTAGAAGTGATTCGGCTATCAGATGAAGTATTTCGCCTCAAACGCGAGCAGGAAAGACTATTAGAGCAACTTCAGTTCAAAGATCGGATTATTGCGATGGTAGCACACGACCTACGCAATCCTCTCACCGCCGTTTCTATTGCAGTAGAAACCCTCGAAGCTCAATTTCTATCTACTAAAAAGAGTAGTTTTTCTGCATCGCCTGCTTTATTAACCCAGTTATTTAAACAAGCCCGCAGCCAAGCTAAGATTATCGATCGCATGATCGCCAGTTTATTGCAGGTAACGCGGGGTTCCAGTGCAGAACTACATATCCAACCCCAAAAGCTAAATTTGATCGAGCTATACCAAGATGTAGAAGCTCATGTGTTAGACCGCGCTTTTACCAAATCGCAATCTATTCAAACCGATCTCCCCAACGATTTACCTGCGGTTTATGCCGACCGAGAAAGAGTCAGGCAAGTACTGATCAACTTGTTAGACAATGCGATGAAGTATACTCCAGAAGGTGGCACGATCCGCATATCTTGTTTGCACCGCACAACACAGAAGGTACAGGTCAGCGTTTGCGATACTGGTCCCGGAATTCCTGAAGAAAACTACGATCGCATCTTTGAAGAGCGGTTCCGCCTCAAACGCGACGAAGCTAAAGATGGCTATGGGATCGGTTTAGCTTTATGTCAACGGATTATTAGAGCGCACTACGGACAAATTTGGGTAGACTCTGCTCCCAATGGTGGCAGTTGTTTCCATTTTACGCTGCCAGTTTATTCTTTATAGCGAGTAGGGGCGCACAGGTGTGCGCCCCTACTCATTATTTATAATCTTTTATTGCTGCAATAATCTGCACGTTAGCGGCAGGAAAATTATATTGTTCGATCTCATCTAAGGTTACCCAACGGATTTCCGCGCACTCAATCGGTTGGGGTACTCCACTCAAATAATGACAGTGGTGTACTGCTAGCGTTACGCGCAAATGAGAATAGTTGTGTTCGATAGTGATGAGGCGATCGCCAACTTCAACTTCTACGCCTAACTCTTCCATCAGTTCGCGCCTGATACATTCTTCTACCGTCTCTCCTGGCTCCAATTTTCCACCTGGAAACTCCCACAATCCGCCCATTGCACCTTCTGGGCGGCGGCGATCGATTAAAATTTGCTGCTGAGCGTTCCATAGAACGCCCACGCCGATAATTTTGTGCGGAATTGAAACGGGTTTTGAAGTCATGGACGGCTTGTTTTACTTATTCCTGTTCTGTCCGAGTGACTTCCGTTGCTTGTAATGACTTTTCAAACATCATACGTTGTTCGGCGTTGCGTAAGAAATAACCGCTAATCATCGCTGAAGCGAGTAACCGACCCAAACTTTCACGGCTAGTAGTAATTGTTATACCAAAGTTTTCTCCAGGTAAATTACCCAACATGCCAACGATATTACGCTCGATCATCTGAAATACTTCAGTAGAGCTTGGCTTGGATAGCTGAGTAATAGCTTCTGGACTCAATGATTGGACGTACTGCCACAAAGAATCGCCGTTTTCTGACTCTCCTGGGAAAAACTCGGAGACTTGATGTGATGAATCGTTCACTGATGACCTCCCTTACAGTTCGGTTGCCAAATTGTAATCGATCGAATCGCTGTTAGCGTTGTTTACAATTTAGCCGACAAATAGCGTCTTCATGTAAATTTAATGTAACAGGTAGGTGCGGATATGGTAGGTGGCAAAACCGAACTGAATTTGGAGGGTTGTTGCTCCACAACGGAGGTTATCGGTGCTTGGTCGTTGGTAATAGGTAATTGGTGGTTGACAGTTGACGGTTAACGGTTATCAGTGAAGAAAGGGTGTGGGGTGTGGGGAATTTTAAATCGTCTTGCTGCCCCGGCTTCCTCAGCTTCCTCCGCTCCCCCAGCTCTCTTCTCCCGACTCCCTAGCTTGCCAAGTACTGATCGAGGTCTGCTTTACGCTTGCGGAGCTTGGTGAGGGCTTCACGCTCGATTTGGCGTACCCGCTCGCGGCTGATATTGAGGCGATCGCCAATCTTGGCTAATGTCATCGCTTGTCCGTCAGCTAAGCCGAAGCGCAATGATAAAACCTCTCGCTGCTGCGGAGTCAAATCTGCCATGAGCTTTTCAATATCGGTAGATAGACAGGATTCGGTGACGAATTCTTCTGGCGAGAGACTCGTATCTTCTAGCAGTTCGCCCAACTCTGTATCTTGATTATCTCCTACCCGCAAATCTAACGATAGCGGTAGTCGCGCTCTTTCTAAATACTCCCGTACTTGTTTGGGCGTGAGTTCTAATGCTGTGGCTAACTCTGCAATACTGGGGGCGCGTCCTAGGTTTTGAGAAAGTTGACGCTGTGCCTTTTTGATTTTGTTCAGCTTTTCGGTGATGTGAATCGGCAGGCGAATTGTGCGTCCTTTTTCAGCGATCGCCCGTGTGATTGCTTGGCGAATCCACCAATAAGCGTAAGTAGAAAATCTATAACCTTTAGTTGGGTCAAACTTTTCTACCCCCCGCTGCATCCCGATCGTCCCTTCTTGGATCAAATCCAATAAGTCTACGTTGCGCTTGATGTACTTTTTAGCAACGGAAACGACTAGCCTCAGGTTGGCTTCTACCATTTTGCGCTTGGCAATTTCTCCTTCGGCGATCGCTGTAGATAAAGCTGTTTTATCTAATCGCGCTGCTTCACTCCACTCTTCTAGAGTTGGTTCGCGCCCCAGCCGTGCAACTAGCTCTTCTTGGAGCGTGTATAGGGCGCTTAGTCGCTGCACTTGCTTGCCATATACAATCTCCTGCTCGTGGGTCAGTAATGGAACACGACCAATCTCACGCAAGTAAGTACGTACAAGGTCAGTGGTTGTCTGAGCGGTTTTCATGGCGCTAGGTTCTTTATCAGTAGTAAGCAGCTGTTGTGTGGAAATAAAAAGGGTAACACTTATTTCACTACCAAGCCTTCTGCTGATGAAACAAACTTTTTCTGTTACGTATCCAGACAGCAGAAGGCTATAGTGTTACACGAATTAGACAACGTTTAGTTGGTCGAAGAAATTTAATTTCAAAGCTATCTCTACGGATAGAGCAGCTGTAACTTCCTCCACTCGGTCATTAGATCGCTTAAGATTAACATTTTACACTATTAACAATTGTAACATTTCTGAGAGAAAACTGCCACTGCCTGTATTTCCTTTCTCAGCTTGAGAGCTTAGTTAGCTCGGCGAGTTACCTTCACAGGGCGCTCGCACGCCAAAGTTAAACGGTTTCACTCGTACAAAGGTTGCTTTTTTTAGTCAAAGGTAACTAGTAATTTGACTAATAAATGCATCAGATAAGACAAAAAACAGTAAATGTTTTAATATTTCGCGTTTTGATTAACTCAGCTTGATGTACTGGTGTAAGAAAGCAGGAGTCAGGAAGCAGAGGACAGCAGCCTCTAATGCCTCTCCCCCATACTTTGCTTTAGCTGGCGATCGCTTGCAATGGCACTAATAATCAAAATCTTATAAGTGAGAAAGGAATGCTGAGGAGCGAAGAGTGGTGAAAAGTGGTTAAGTTGTGAATTACAAACTGTGGATTACAAACTGTGGATTACAAGCTGTGAATTGCCAACTAGTTTTGTCTCCTCTTGCTCCTCGCTCCTAATCCTACCTAGAGCCGTTACCCATGAAACCTAACGTTAGGCTATCGTGGGCGAGGAAGTGACCTAAGTGGTATGCTCTTTCTTCGGTTTCGAGTAAGATTTTTTCGTACAAATAACGGGTAGCGCGATCGCCTAAACTTTCTGCTTGAGCAGCTTGACGACGGATTAAGCTAATAATTGCCTGTTCTGCCGCTAGGTCGTGTTCGATCATTTGACGGCAAGCAAAAACACCGTCTGGCTCTGGCTCGAAGCAGCACATCTCGGCTAGTTTGCTGAAACTAGCTACGGGTACGCCACCTAGTCCCTCTAACCGTTCGCCAACATCGTGAACGTGTTCCTGTACTTCTTCATAGCTTTCGTTGAAATACTGGTGCAGCATGTAGAATTCTGCACCCTCGACGACGAAATGATGTTTTTGGTATTGCAGGTACAAAGCCTGAAAGCTAGCAAGAGCAATATTTAATCCTTCGCAAACAGGAGTGGTGACACTGCGATCGAGCAGAATAGGGTTGTCATATACCTGACCGAAGTTCCGTAGAGTTGTTGCCTCAGACATGGTTCTCCTCTCTTTGCTGGTTGTGATGCTGTTAGCGATAACTCACTGCTACTTTCATTATCGCTCTCCAGTCAAGCTTTAAACAGCGCGATCGCTTTAACTTTCAATGCTTTTGACCCCTGACATAACTCGTTATTAAAGAAAACTTTTTGCAAATATCATGAGAATTATTTGCATTTAGGGTATGCTATTGGATAAGGTTAAACTGTTGTCTGCTAGCACGGCTAGTCATGGCAACAGAGAAAGATAACAAAACTTAATTTGAGCGTCGGAGGGTATGGGCTTGAAGCCGTTAGGTTGCGAACCGGAAGTTAGAGAGATTGTGGAAGTGAAATGGGCGGATAGATGGCAAGTGTATCAACGTTTACAAGAGTTAGAGATTCCTTGTTGGTGCGATGCTGGACAGCCATTAAAAGTTGAAATCGCCAATCCCACAACAGCAGTTCAATTGAGTAGTGTTTTGAGACAGTTCACTGCATCCCGCCAAGATTTGGTGTGGTGGTTAAAACAGTGTTGGTAGAACCTTAGATAAAACCAGGAGTTACGCACTTTAATGTAATTTTGTCGTTCGCAAGCATTGGCAAGAATCTCAGAGATGCTTCACTGGCGCTTGACATGACATCAACTGCGTAAGTTCTAGAAAGCATCAGTTGTAGTCCAGATCGTCGCAGGTAATAAAGCAATGAGTAGTCGCTTTGGTAAAGAAGTATCGGCTTTTAGCCTAGAGGGAAAATTTCTCAGTTTTGAGTTAGAGGATGGCTATAAGCGCAAATATTTGCAGGTTGGCACTGTAGAAGGTGAATATCGGATCAAGTTACCCAAATATCTGCGTTCGTCCCTAGCATTAAATATTAATCCAGGGGATGTATTACAAATTTTTGGGGAAAGAAAATTTGACTATAAAAAAGATTCGCTCAAGTTAAAAGCAGAACGAGTTATTGTTATCGATCGCCAACCACAGGCTATTGCTCCTGCTATGCCTGCCAAACAGCAAACCAAAGCTAAAGCTAGTATTTTAGTCTGTCAGAAGTCTGATTGCGTGAAACGGGGTGCAAAAGGAGTTTGTCAGGCATTACAAGCATCTTTGAGCGATCGCGGTTTGGAAAACGAGGTAGAAATCAAAGCTACTGGTTGCCTGAAACAGTGCAAAGCTGGACCAAATGTCGTGGTGATGCCTGACAAAACTAGATATACCCGCGTACAAACAGAGCAAGTCGCAGAATTAATTGACAAGCACTTTGTTGTAGGTGAAGGTGGTCATAACGAGAATATTCAGCAATTAGCTTTGGTCGGCAATCGAATTCTTCCTGTTAACTAAGAAGCGTGGTAAATGAAAAGTTTTGCCAAGTAAGTTCTAGGTGGATTGCTACTAGAGTTTGGGAGAATTTATTGCAAATTCTTGACCAACGATCGATCGATCTGGGATACAAAAATATACGTTTGAATCTGAGACAAAATGAAATAATAGATAAATTATTGAACGAATATTCAGGTAATGAATCCAGGTGTGGTTGCGGCGATCGCCTATGGAATTTTGGCTGTAGTTGGTGGTGCGATCGGCTATAAGCAAGCTCAGAGTAAAGCTTCGCTAATCTCTGGTACTGTTAGCGGTTTATTACTGATTCTGGGTGGGGTGTTGCGATCGCTCGGTCAAGTTTGGGGACTCGGTTTAGCTGCTATAGTTACAGCCATATTAGTTATTATTTTTACTACTCGTCTGATAAAAACACGCAAATTCATGCCAGCAGGACTAATGACGATTTTGGGTGTAGTAGCATTGGTAGTTATGTGGAAAAATTTGTAGAGACGTTATGTTCTGCGTCTCCACAGCGGTTTTGAGTTCTGAACAAAATTAATTCTCTTCGCTAGGGTCTGATTTATAGCGAATTTTCAGCATTAAAATCATTCCAGCAAAAATAAATGTAACGATGTTAGCGGCAATGATAGGAATATCGTGGACGTAAAAGCCGTACACTAACCACAGGACAATCCCCGTACAGAGGACAATCAGCATACTCCAAGAAAGATCGTGAGCTGATTTTGTCTTCCAAGTTTTGATTAGCTGGGGTAAATAGGCGATCGTTGTGAGGACTCCTGCAGTTAGTCCTAGAGGGGTGATGAAGTTAAAATCTTCCATTTTGGGTTTCTTAATTCGGATGCTTCACTGTAAGATGGGCAATACCTATCTTATTATTCTCGCAGAATTCCGATCCCTGCTTCTCTTTCTATGTAATCGACTAAGCTAATAAAATCATCTCGCGGATAACACTTGCCACCGATAAGTTGAAATGCTAATTCGCTAGATGGATGATTAGGATTTTCTAAAATATGAATTCCCCAATAGTATAGTTGCTCGCTAGTGCGAATACAAACTTGTTCGGGATCGATACAATGAAACTTTTCATCGTTCTGTTTAATATCTTTATATGCTGAGAAGAATGACTCTTTTAAAATCTTGAGTCGCCTAACCCCCGGATCTCTAAAGTTATTAATTAAAACAAATAGATGAGCAGCTTGATTAATACTTCTAATTTTCTTTACTGTATCTTGAATCACAAGTCCGTGTTTGTTGATACCTAGAGGGTTTAAAGTTGTGGGAATAATACAATAATCAAATTTTTCAATCAGTTCTCTCGGATTGCGTTCCAAAGCAGGAGAGCAATCGCATATAACTATCTTACAATCGCGGGCGGCGTTTTCATCCCAAGCTCTTGCGTCGTAGACTTCAATGGTTGTACCCGCACCTTTATGACCAGTATTACTGGGAACGTAAACTCCATCACCTACTAGTTTATGTAAGTTTTGCTCTGGATCTAAGTCTACTAAAGCAACATTAAATCCTTGGAGGGCAAATGCTCCAGCTAAGTGCGCTGCAACTGTGGTTTTTCCAACTCCACCCTTACAAGTGAAAATACCAAAATAAATTTTGTCTTGTTTTGGTGGTTGGGGTGGAGGTGTACCGCTATCACCGTTTACCCAAGTAATTTTATTTTCAAAAGCAATTCCACAACGAATTCTCGAATCTTTTCCCCAAGATTTAATTAAGGCACGGGCTGGTCCACTATAATCTTTTGTGGTAATGAAGATACCATAATTAAACTGGCAAGCTGCTTGAGATTCAAGAAAGTCGACAAACTTTAAAATTTGCGGTGCAGCGACGTTATTTTTGAGCCACTTGACCTGGACGGCTGCAACGATATTGCTTTTACTGACGACTAAATCGTAACCTACTTGATTTTGTTCGGGGGTAACAACCGTCCAACCGTGTCTGTGAAAAATTCTGGCTACGTGCTGCTCGAAGTGGGTAAAGTCCTGTATGTATGGTGGTTCTAAGGATGAGGACATAGACAGATGAGACGCGGGGTTAAGTTCATTAAAACCCTTATTTGGTCTAGTGTCTATGGGTGAAGAGAAGAATTACTTTTTTACTCAATAACTGAAAAATATTGAAATCGTGCAGGGAAGTTAGCTGTCCTAGTAGGGTAGGCATTGCCCACAATAGGGTTGAATTGCACTTTTGTTTTCAGAAAAAAACGAAGTATTCTAATAGTAAAACATATGTTTCACTTTTTGTATTAATTCTCGAAGTTTTTGTCGATCGGAATTGGCAATTAAGGCGATCGCAAAGTGGTAGTAACTGCGAATTAGTAAACCGAAGCTAGTTTGGCAACTTTAGTAATATGCTGATGTCAATAAGTATCATTTTTTACATTTCGTTTCTGCTTGACTTTATACTTTAGAGCGATCTTGTTGAGGTGATATGAATACAAATTGTAAAACTCATACTTATGATAGAACGATCGCTTTTCAAAAAGAAATAGTATACTTTTAAATAAAAGAGTATGGTTTGTAACTAGATAATGGCTAGGCAAGCGGTTTCTTTTTACATTCGAGTTTGTATTTAATTTTAAAAAAATTAGTAAAAAATCAGGAGAACTTGAGTTTGTATTCCCACAATGTGGGGGAATTTCAAGCTATGTGAATGGGGGCTGGCTATCTTTAATTCTTGTCATCGATGATGACCCGGCGATTCGTCTGCTGGTTAGTTGTTCTTTGAAGCAGTGGGGTTACTCAGCGATCGCAGCTGAGAATGGTAAAGAGGCACAGAAGCAGGTTGAGGAATATCAACCGCATCTTGTCATTACTGATATTAGTATGCCAGAGATGGATGGCTACGAGTTGATTGAGTGGATACGCAAGCATCCAACATTTCGACTCCTACCTGTAATATTTTTGACAGCACGAACAGATACAGAAGGACGGATTCGCGGCTATCAGGTAGGAGGTGATGCGTATTTAGCCAAACCATTTGCATTAAATGAATTATATGCTGTGGTGCGTAATTTGCTAGAGCGATCGCAGTTAATATCGCAGCTGATGCAGTGGGAATGGCGCTTACGGCTGCAACAGCAGAATATCGAACAGCAAAAAAGCACAACGAATACACTACGATATCCTTTGAACCAAGAAGAACCAATAGTTCGAGCAGATGCACCCCGCCGCAACCTCCACCAGTTCCAGCAACAGGAATGGGCAAATGATACTAAGATACTCAACGATATTTCTTTAACTAAACGAGAACAAACAGTACTTAAGCTTTTAGCCAAAGGATTATCAAATCCTCAAATAGATGCTAGCTTATACCTCAGTCCTCGGACGGTAGAAAAGTACGTGAGCAATTTACTGTGCAAAACGGGAACCAATAACAGGGTAGAACTGGTGTGCTTTGCTATGGAACACCATCTAGTCAAATGATGTTTTCTACTAGTGCGCGGTTATAAGCTTGCTAGTTAGTAAAATCGATAAAGCATATCAGGCAACTAAAAAATTCTCAAGACTGACAAGACAATTCAACTCTCCTAAACTCTCCGAACCAAGCTAGATGCAAAGGTTACTTATATTTTGGCTTTAAGTAGCGATCGATAACTCAATTGCCAGAGTTACTTTTGTAATAGCTTGGTTTTGTGCTGTAGAACACAGAAACAATACAACCCTTGCTGAGGAAATTTATCAAATTATACACAGAACTCTCCCAACTACTGAAATGATGAATTCTTTTGACATCTATAGGAGCATCAATGCAGTATCAAGTCAAAAATATTATCTTTTAACTTCTAATTGAGAAATTCAAGTTGACAATACGGGTTAAGTTTAGTTTCTTTTTCTTTCAAAAACTAGAGTTCGTATCTAATATTAAAAATATCATACTCCGGTAGTTAATATAATTAGCAAACTTAGAGTGTCATGTTAAGCGTTCACAACATGATAAGTTTGACCTTGACATCTCTGTTGTTGTTAACTTCGAGCTGTCACCCTGAAGCACGCAAACTATTCGCCAGTCACGATAGTAAGGCGACACCAAATACTTTGCTAGAAAAAGTAGACTTGGAAGAACATCCCGTGTCTGCTCATAAAGCCTTAGGTGTTGCTTCTATGCCTTCATTCCAAGGCTCAAAGGTAACTTTAAATTCAGATGAACTGGAACCTGGCTATCTTCAAGTCACAAATAAAGACAATTTGTTTTATTTGCTAGTTAGAGCTAAGATTTCCAACGCACCATTAGTCATTTATTTTGCTGGTGGTCCTGGTGCTTCATCCATTGCCCCTGCTTTTCTGGAAAATGGCCCTTGGAATCTTAATAATCCTTTTCATCATGAGAAAAACTATAAATTGACGAAGAATACTTGGTCTTGGAATAAGATTGCGAATCTTGTTTATTTGGATCAACCGCGTTATGTAGGTTTTTCATATGGAGAAGGTGCTTATTCTGCATCTACTCAAGCAGCAGGACATGATTTTCTCGCTTGGTTAAGGTTATTCTATCAACGTTACCCAGAATTCATCAGACGCCCATTATATCTAAGCGGAGAATCTTTCGCTGGAGTCTATATCGGCGAATATGCCCACCAGGTGCTGCAATATAATAGGCAGCATCCGCAAAACCCTATTAACCTATCTGGTCTGCTTGTCCAATCGGGAAAAATTGGCGACGAGAGTGATGTATCTCCCTATTATCAGTTATTTTTTCTTTGTACTCAAGGCATGTTGTCAACCAATGCCTGTCAGCTAAAACAAAGAGATAACTTACGCTCTATCTTAGATGGTTGCGTTGATAATATTGCAAATAGCAAACATATTCCACCGAATGAAGTTAAAATAAGCGATCTGACTTCCGCAAGGAATTTGAGTAAATTATGTAGACAGTATCTAGAGGAAGTCGAACTCCACTACAAAGCTACTTATATCACGATACCAAACTTACCGATTTTTCCTGAGAAAATACGCGGTCAAACAGTACCAAAACCTATCGGCACGGTAGAGTTTTCAAAAACTTCGCAAGTACGACGTTTTTTGGGATACTCTCCTAATCCTTACAATGTTCGGTTAACTTGCAAGCCTAATGTTGATTACCCTCCCTGGTGTTACGATAACTATAAAATAAATCATTTTTTTAATGATAAATTTGTCAATTTTTGGTTGGGTAGGGATATTATTCCAAGTCACGTGACTTGGCAGTTTGCTAATTTTCTTGTCGCAGCCTCATTAGAAACAAGTCCCATTATTGGACTATCTGATTATTATATAGAGGCTTTAAGGAATGGCATCAAAGCGATCTTTATATATGGAAAAAATGACTGGGTAATGAATTACTTTGTTACTCAAGTAATATCGAATCGAATTGCCTACCAAGCATATGGTATACCGCTTTTTAGTCAGTTGCCTGCCTCTCCCTCGGAGCTAAAAAGCTTAACTGTCATTGATGGGCATGAAAGGCGTTATGCTGGTGAATATCAAACTGTACTTAATTTTACATTTGCACAGATTGATGGTGCAGGACACATGGTTGGCATGGATCGACCAGCAGCTGTTTATAAGCTATTTGATGAGTTTTTACTTGGTAATTCAAAGTAAGCCGATCTCGAAAAAACTCGTCCGGAATATAAATTTACGGGAAGAAAAGACACTCGATTGTTGCAACACAATCTGTTAACTTTTATCCATACTTTTTCCTACTCGTTCAAGTTTGATGCAAGATAGTAATAGTACTTGTGACAAAACTTGTGACGAAGCTTCTATGGTTGGCAAGCCGCTCATGATTGTCAGTCTTAGGGTCGATCCTGAAGCAGAGGCAGGGTTCAACGAATTTTACCACCACGTTTATATTCCTAAGGTACTGGAGGTGATACCGGAACTGATTTCAGCCCGCCGGTATGAGGAATATGGCGTTGAAGGAAGCCTTAAATGGTTTACTAAGCAGTTTCTCACCATTTATGAGTTTGAGTCTGAAGCAGCGATTGAGGCTGGGATACAAGCACTCAACAACAGACCTGGGCGAGAGGTAGAGCGACAGACCTGGGAGCGTTGGAAAACTAGCCACTTGCACGATGTGCAAAGCATTACTTATAAGGAAACCTACGCTCACGAGCGTCTGCCGTGGGATGGTCCTTTCGGAAGCCGACCATTTTTTGTCGTTAGCATCGAAGTGAAGCTTGAGCAGGAACCTGAGTTCCGGAAGTGGTACGAGGGTGAATACCTGCCGAAAATAATGGCGGATGTACCGACTTGGGCTGCCTGTCGGCGCTATACCAGTATCAATCGTAACTCAACTCGCTACTTGACGATCTATGAAGCTGCCAGCCAGTCGGCACTAGAGCGTAGTTTTGCCCTGATGCGCAGTCCTCATCGGTTTAGATCGAACGCCGATTGGGAGCGCTGGGTTGGACCAACCATTACCTATCAGGATGCAACCAGCTTCCGCCCCATTTTCCGCCGCCCAGGCTAGTGCAAAAACTGCGGCGTTGACTAAATTGATGATGAATTAATACAGGCGTGTAACTTTAAAGTTTGATGTTTTCGTGGGCTTCAAGTTGAAAAACATTGCATTTTCAGCAACGCCAAAAATAATCTCTTTTAGATATATCATATGAAAGACAGATGCTAGCTTGAATTCTTTTCAGTAGAGGTAAGTTCACTCAGGAAACATACCCATTTTTTTGGGGGAATACACTATAGAAATTCAATATTTGTTTCCGTATGCCTTGAAAACATATTAGTAAATATGCTTAGAAAATCTACCTAGTGTATTGGGGAGATACGCTGTGGAATTCAATAATTTATTGCCGATCCATCTGCGGGTATTCGCTATTTAAGTAAGCGAGAGTTAATGAAAGCATGGAATGGCATCATGCTTTTGCTAACTCCCGATCCTAGCTGCTTTTATGCTTGGGATGAAGAAGATTCTTTAGGCGGCTTTGCCCGTTTTTTTCAACGGATATTACCTTATCGAGCGGTACTAATTGAAGCTTTGGGTATTAACCCGATCTTGGGTTTACTTGCCTTAACTAGCCCATTTTTAATTCAAATTCTCACAGATGATGTCTTGGTGCGGGGAGATGTTCAACTGCTAAGTGTTGTCATAGCTGCTGTGGTAGTTACAACTCTATTTAGCAGTACGATGCAACTGTTGCAAACTACGATAATCACTCATTTTAGTCAAAAGTTGCAATTAGGCTTAATCTTAGAATTTGGACGCAAACTTTTGCATCTACCTTTAGATTATTTTGAAACTCGTCGCAGTGGAGAAATTATTAGTCGCTTGCGAGATATTACTGAAATCAATCAGTTAGTTTCGCAAATTGTTGCCTACTTACCGAGTCAGTTTTTTGTTGCCTTAATTTCGTTTGGTTTCATGCTGTTTTATAGCTGGAAACTGACTTTTGCGGTAATTGCGATCGCCATAACGATGATTTTATCAACTCTACCGTTTTTACCGGTTTTACGCCAGAAAACGCGCAGCCTTCTCGTTTTATCGGCAGAAAATCAGGGCGTTTTGGTAGAAACTTTTAAAGGCGCAATGGTGATGAAAACCACAGCGGCTACACCCCAATTTTGGGACGAATTTCAAAGTCGTTTTGGTCGCTTAGCAAATTTAACTTTTAGTACGATCAAAATTGGTATTATTAACGGCATTTTCACCCAAACGTTAAGTAGCCTTGGTAGTATTGCTTTACTGGGATTCGGTAGCATTCTGGTAATTAATAAAGAACTCAGCATCGGACAGATGCTAGCATTTAACGCGATGCAGATTAATGTTGTAGGCTTAATTAATTCTTTGGTTAGCTTAACTGATGAATATTTTCGCTCTCAAACAGCAGTTAATCGTCTTTTAGAAGTAATTGATGCAACTCCAGAAGCAGTTGGAGATATCAACAAACCTTTTGCTCAGATTTTACCAGATGCAGACATTAATTGCTCGAATCTCTACTTTCACCATGCTGGTAGAGTCGATTTACTAGAAGATTTTTCAGTCACTATTCCTGGCGGACAGGTTATTGCTTTGATCGGTCAATCAGGTTGTGGTAAAAGTACTTTAGCTAAATTAATTGCTGGTCTATATCAACCTCAATCGGGAAACATTCGCATTGGTACGTACAATCTATCAGATATTGCAATCGATTGTTTGCGCCAGCAAGTCGTTTTGATTCCTCAAGAACCTCATTTTTGGAGCCGCTCAATTTTAGAAAACTTCCGCTTGGGAAATCCTCATCTTCCATTCGAGCAAATTGTTAAAGCTTGTCAAATTGCAGATGCCGATAGTTTTATCAGTCAATTACCTAATAAATATAAAACAGTTCTAGGGGAATTTGGCGCAAATTTATCTGGAGGACAGCGACAAAGATTAGCGATCGCTCGCGCTATTGTCAACGATCCACCTATTCTCATTTTAGATGAAGCTACCTCTGGACTCGATCCAGTGAGTGAATTTCAAGTTCTGGAGCGACTATTAGACTACCGTAAGGGCAAAACTACAATTATTATCACCCATCGTCCGAGTGCGATCGATCGAGCTGATTGGGTGGTGCTACTCGATCGAGGAAAGTTACAAATTCAAGGTTCTTTATCAGTTTTACGGAATAAACCTGACGAAAATCTCAGATTTTTCTTATCTTAAATGGAGTATATACAGCTATGTCTGACCCTCATGAAGAAAAAATAGATCTGTTTTTAGAATTATCCGAAAAAGAACAAGAAGCTGTAGTAGGTGGATTTGGCTGGGAAGATTTTTTTAGTTCTTTCTTTTTTCAAAGAACAGATATAGATACGTTTGCTGATGCCCAAGACAAATTTACGGATGGCAGTTCTATTTCTCGCCGTACTGGATACAAATTATCGCGAATTACATTGGCATTTACTATACCGTCTTTTGGTGGATCTAGCAGGCGTAGATCTCGTTCTAGATCTAACAGAATGTCGAATATATTTAATTTATTTCAAGATTTATGGGGTGGATAGTTATTACTTATTTTACTAATTCTCACGATGCCGAGTGGTTGTGTTTATGAATTCCGCACGCCAAACAGTTGATTTTTTTGGTTTACCTATAGACTTCGCTGAAATTATTAGTTTTTTGCGAAAGAATTTGCAACTAAAGGAAGTCTGTCAGCAGATTTTATATCGCCGAATTATTGAATGAGTGGCGCGGGAAAGAGGCTTAACAGTTGATGATGAGGAAATTCAAGCTGAGTTGGATCGCCAGCGTCGCGATCGCGATTTAGAAATGGATGCCGATCTGTTAACTTGGCTAACAGATCGGATGCTCGATCGAGAAGCTTGGGAAGCAGGGACTCGCGATCGCCTTTTGGCTCAAAAGTTAAATAAACGTCTTTTTTCTCTGGAAGTAGAACGATTTTTTAATCAAAATCCGAGTGCATTTGAACAAGTTTTACTTTATCAAATTGTCGTGTCTAGTGCAGCTGAAGCATTAGAGATTTTATATCGACTGCAAGAGGCTCAAATTAGCTTTTATCAGGCTGCTCACTTCTACGATATTAGCAAACAACGCCGACTTCATTGCGGTTATGAGGGTAAAATCTATCGCGCTCAATTACGACCGGATATAGCAGCGATCGTCTTTAGCGGTGCTGTAGGGCAAGCGATCGGTCCACTAGAAACTGATGTAGGTTATTGTTTGTTATTGGTAGAAGAATTCTTTTCAGCTCAATTAACTTCGGAAAGATTTCAAGAAATTTTGGAACGGCTATTTCGGCAGTGGCTAGAATTAGAGTTAAGTTCTATGCTGCGTGGCGATAAGGAATGAGCTAATAGGGGAATGCGATCGTATCTCCCTACTAGCTGATTAAGGAGGGTTGTTTTATTTCCTCGTGCCAAGTTGTATTCTGTGAGGTTTCACGCAAAGACGCAAAGACGCGAAGAAGAACGCAAAAAGAGCTGTTGATGTGGTTTAGCTACTAGCATTTCGTAAGCTGCCAAGAGCTGCTTTGTTTTCTATGTAATCTGATAAATTGATAAAGTCTTCACGCGGATGGCATTTACCTCCAATTAACTTAAAGGCTAATTCGCTCAGTGGATTATCTGGATTTTCTAAAAGATGTATACCCCAATAATAAAGCTGATCGCTGGAACGAATACAAAGTTCTTCTGGGTCTATACAATGAAATTTTTCATCTGTTTTACTTATTGCTTTATAAGCATCGAAAAATGCTTTTTTTTAGAACCCTTAACTGATTTGTATTGGGTTTCTTAAAATTATTAACTAGCACAAATAAATGAGCAATTGTATTGATTTTTCTAATTTCCTCTACAGTACTTTGAATGACTTTACCATGCTTGTTTATTCCAAGCGGGTTTAAGGTTGTAGGTATGATGCAGTAATCAAGTTTCTCTATCAGTTCTTTCGGATTACGCTCAAGCGCAGGGGAACAATCGCAGATAACTATTTTGCAGTCCCGAGCAGCATCTTCATGCCAGTGTTGAGCATCAAAAACCTGAATATTTGTTCCCATACCTTTGGAATTCGGGACAAAAACACCTTCACCTACTAGTTTCTGCAAGTTTTGTTCTGGATCTAAATCTACTAAAGCAACATTGAAGCCTTGAAGGGCGAATGCTCCTGCTAAATGCGCTGAAATTGTAGTTTTTCCAACTCCACCTTTACAGGTAAAAACGCCAAAATAAATTGG